>Ga0180437_10012313_pt1 | contig 10125 bp, 9 predicted proteins | sample SS_ome_4_FD_132410 | JGI IMG/M metagenome (GOLD analysis project Ga0180437, IMG submission 132410) | Hypersaline lake sediment archaeal communities from the Salton Sea, California, USA - SS_3_D_1 metaG | ecosystem: Environmental > Aquatic > Non-marine Saline and Alkaline > Hypersaline > Sediment... | reverse complement strand
GGGGTACCAGATTGGATAATAATACCTATGGGGAGCGGAGAATTGTTAGTAAGCATAGGGAAGGGTTTTTTAGAATTAGAAGCATCAGAAATAATTGACCATTCTCCAAAATTAATTGGTGTACAATCTTCTGTATCTTCTCCAATTGTAAATGAGTTCTTTAATAAAAAAAAATCAGAAATAAATAAAAATAGTGTCCAGGAACCTCATGCATTAGGAATATTGGATCAAAAACCTCTGTACAAGAAGTTAGCAATTAAACTTATAAAAGAAAGTCAAGGAACAGTTATAGCCATCCCAGAAGATCTAATAGTCTCTTCTGTTGACGAATTAGTACGAAATGAAGGAATTTTTGCTGAACCTTCCTCAGCACTCACATTAGCTGCTGTCCACGAATTAAACGATAAGCATCTTTTTGATGGAAAAGATCAGATAGTTTGTCTTATTACAGGGAGTGGTTTAAAAGCACCTTATATCTTAGAAGCCATTTCGAGTCAAACAACCACTTCGGGAAAGGGATCTATCATAATCACCAAGTTAAAGATTCTCTCACAGATATCTCTATCAAGTATAAAAGGAATAAGTGGTACAAAAATCAAGAATTTAATTGGTTCCATCAGTTTAGCAGCAATTTATCAACATTTATACGATTTAGAAAGTAAAGGACTTATTTATCGAAAAAAAGAAGGAAAAAACGTATTGTATTTTATATCAGATACAGGAAAAAGGATTTTAGACGCATTAGATATCCTTCTTACCTTAATTTAGCCAACAAACTCAATGTGCATCAGTTACTGAAAGACAAATATTTTATCAAATGCTTGGGGAAGATTGCTTATGATGTTTTTACGAAATGTTATATCAAAAATGATTGTTGCTATGGCTGCTAATCCAAATTGAATAGCTCCATTGAAGATGGATTCGAATAAAGCCCCTGCAAGCCCGTAAATTAGAAGTTCAACAATAAAATATCCGAAAACCATGATTGAACCTCCCACAAGTATCGCAATCACATCTCGATAATTAAATTTGTGGTAATGTTTTCGTGGATTAGCAATTAACCCTATTATAAATCCCTCTAAACCTTTAATGAGTAATGTAGGTAATGCGTAAGCAGGTGCTAAAAATAAGTCTGTGAATGCCGATCCTATCCCACCCGCGATTCCTCCCACGATTGGCCCAAATAAACTTCCCGTTATCATAACACCTATATCCCCTAGGTTAATATACCCCGCCGTTGCAGGAATGGTTATGGGTACTATAAAAGTGAGGACTGAAATAATAGCAGCAAAGATTGCAATTATTGAAAGGATTATTGGATTAGTTGGTTTGTAATAACCCTTAACTAACTTAAATTCTTTAGTATTTTCCATTTTGACCATCATTATTTTTTATCTAGGATTCAACTTATATAAATTTCATCTTATATAATTTTCCATTCATTTATAAATCTTGTTAATTCCTTTTCCTACTTAGCTAAGAGAAAGAATTACAAATTCACTTAAATTTATAAAGTAATTATTAAATTACATTTTTATAAATAAAGAGAGAATTTTGACAAGAAATGTATGAGTTCGTAATTCCGACTATCATTTTAACTTGTTTGATCGTAATATTTTATACTGGCTTCTTTTTATTGTATCGCATGTTTATAACGAAATTTTATAATTTATTTGGATTGGCGATGTTTTTCATTCTCTACGGAATCCAATTATTAGGGGAATTTATACCTTTTGGAATAGTTCGCTACTTTCTGCCCCAATTATGCTTATTGTTCTTAATTTTATTTGTAAAGTATACTTTCTATAAAGATTCTAAGAGTAAAATAACAATACTAATATTATTGATATTTATTATTTTAAAGATTTTAGAAGTCTTATTTGTAATATTTTATGATTTTCAAATACCACTAAAAGAAACGATTGCTATTGAATTAATACCAATTTTTTATATTTACATTACCATTTTAGCTGTGCAAATATCGATTCCTATGTTCTGGTTGGGTTATAAAGCCCTAATGACTTATATTAATCTTAAAAATTATAATATTGAACCTTGGATAAAAAAAAGATATCTTTTCGTTGCTATTTCAGCACTTTTTTTAGGTTTAAGTAGTTATGCGAATTACTTTATGCCATATAAAGGGGGCTATGAAGCAGTAAATCCTATTATATTTATATTTGTAGCATCCGCATTACTTATTTTCTCTTTTGGTAATCTTTTAGCTTGGGTTATGCCGAAATCACTTAAGAGATATTTTAATCGGAAATATGAAATAAAAGAAGAGGAATACTTTTCTCAGAAAGAGCTTATGGATATTATTAAACCAAAATTATCAGGAGGTAATGATACTGATAGAAATAATTAATATCTTAGGCGAGACCTTAGCTGAAAAGCTTAACATTAGTCCTCCCGCAGCAAGAGGCTTAATTAAATTATCCATTCAAGATGAATTTGGACCTTTTAAGCCAATATCTCAATTAAGCTATGAGGATTTTAAATTAATTATAACTCAATCTCTTAATGAGAGATTGGTAAATTTAGACGTTGAAAATTTTAAAATTATTATAAATAAAATGTTAGAAGAGTTAAAACGAAATCAATCAGTCATTACAATTGCAGGTGTATAGTATGATAAATGAGATTTTATTCAATATTTTTGCTACCATATTTGTAGTTTTCATCATGATTATCTTAATTGTAGGATTTTTCCTCATAGTTCGAGGAACTCAAACTAAGATGATAAATATTTTTATCACAGGAACGGGCTTTATTGGTCTAGCCATTGGATTTATTGGTAATTTTGTATTTCATTTAGGTGGTTTATTCCAAGAAATTTTTGTATTTATTGCTTTCAATTTCACAGTAATATTTACTAATTTGACCTTTTATAGAAGGAAAAAAATATATCCAAGCTTAGTGTTAGCTGTAACATTTACGTTGGGAATTATTCAGCTATTTTTACACACATTAAATTTATTTCTTGGAACTAATGTATATTATTTAAGAGTTTCCTTAGATCTACCTTACACTTTATTAACTTTTAATTGGCTCGCATGGGCATCATACCAATCTTATAAACGGTTAAAAGTATATAATATTGCACCGTGGTTAAAATTAAGATATAAGTTAGTAGCATTTTTTTCATTAATTATAAGTTTCCATAGTATCCCCGAGTTTTTCCAACCAAAAGGGGTTTATTGGGGAGATCCAGAAAATATTATCAGTTTAATGGTCTTTGGAATTACCGCTATTTTAGCCGCTTCTTTTTCCATAGGCTTTTTTATAGCATGGATTATGCCTAATTGGCTAAAGAAAAAAATTAACAAAAATTACAAACCACTAGAAGATAAAGAATATTCAGAAAAGGAGCTAATGCAACTCATCAAAAAAGAGATGGATGAAGAATCATCTTGGAATGATTAAAAAAAATATCATCATAATAAAGATATAAATTCAATAAATTTCATTAGATCAATTGAAAATTAATTCAAATTCGTCTTTTAATTTCAGGTTGGTATAGAGAATGCAAGAAAATGACCAAAAAACAAACCATATTGGTATTAAAGACTTAGATCCAATAAAATTTGATATCTATAAAACCTTGATGGAAGATTTCCCGGATGTGGTACTACTTCTTGATGATGACGGTAATATAATAGATGCATCCCAGAATTCCTCATCTTATTTTAGTATAACAACTGAGAAAGAATTGATAGGAAAAAATATCCGTGCTCTAACCACTTCTGAATATAAAAATTATATTGAAAAAGATTTAGAGCGATTAAAAGTATCCAAAAGTATAGGAATGGTAGAATATGAGTTCGAAGGTAAAAATAGTAATAATTTTATTGGAGAGTTAAGTATAAGTGCTTTTTGTTCTCAAAAATCAAATAATAAGTATTTTCTTGGAATTATTCGGGATATCACGAATCAAAAGATTATCGAAATTGAGTTAAGAGAAAATAAACAAATGTTCCAATTAGTAATGGATAACATTCCCCAATTAATCTCTTGGAAAGATGTAAATTCTTCTTATTTAGGCTGTAATAAAAATTTTGCCCGAGTTGCGGGTTTGGATGATCCAAAAGAAATTTTGGGCAAAACTGATTACGAATTACCATGGAAGATTAGTGAAGCTGAATCTTTTTTTGAAATTGATCAATACGTTATGGACACCGATAAACCAGAATACCATATTATTGAGCCACAACTTCAAGCAGATGGAAAGCAAGCTTGGTTAGATACCAATAAAATTCCCTTGCATAATTCAAAGGGCGAAGTCGTTGGCATCTTGTGTACTTATGAAGATATAACTGAGCGAGTAAATTCTGAAATTGCATTGAAGAATTCAGAGAAGAAATATAAAGAGGCTTATAATCGAGCAGAATTCTATAAAGATGTCTTTGCGCATGATGTAAGTAATATCCTTCAAGGAATTTTATCTTCTGTTGAGCTTTGTAGATTTAATATAAAATTCAACACGAGTAAATCAAAAAAAACCATCGACTTAGATAGTTTATTAGATATAATAGAGGATCAAGTCAACCGTGGATCTAATTTAGTTTCAAATATAAGAAAAATCTCTTCAATTGATAATGTTAAAAGAAATTTAGAAAAAATAGAGGTATGCGAGATATTAAAATCTTCAATTAGAAATATTAAAAAGAATTTCCCAAAAAGAAAACTTGAATTCTCATTTGAAAATAACTATAATAAATTATATGTTAGAGCAAATCATTTGATTAGGGATATATTCATTAATATTCTTTATAATGCGGTAAAACATAATTCTAGATCAATTGTAAAGGTTGAAATCGAGATATCAAAAGAAATACTTAATGGTGAATCACTAATTAGATTTCAATTTAAGGATAATGGAGTTGGTATCCGAGATTCTCAAAAGTTGAGTATTTTTCAAACAAGTAGCATTGAATCTCAAAGTTTTAATCGCTTAGGTTTAGGATTATCGTTAGTTAAAAAACTAATAGAGAACTATAGTGGTAAAATTTGGGTAGAGGATCGTATTGAAGGTGATTCTTCTCAGGGCAGTAATTTTATATTATTACTAAAAGAGTATTTCGAATAGTTTTAGTAACTATCCACTAACCTTATTTGTTTCCATAAATTCTAACTCCTTAAGAATGTATGTGATCTTAGAGAATTTACATAAAAGCGAGATTTCAAATAGTAAGCTTCATCTTATCCCGCAACCTCGTCATATTCGAAACAGAGATTCTTTTCTTTTAGAAATTTCAGGGATCCTAAAAATTCAAACTGATGTTTCAAATAGTTTTCGCTATCTTATAGATGAATTTTTAGAAAGCCTATTGAATTCCAAAGGTGAAGCGGATACGGAGTTAAATTTTAAGAGAAAAGAGGATCCTCTACTTTTAGAAACCCTTTTACCCTTAATTAAGAGCAATTTTCCAAATATAATCTTTAGCGAAATCAGAAAAGAAGAAGCCTGGAAAGAACAAGGATATTTTATAAATTGTGATAATAGTTCTTTGCTTGTATATGCAGAGAATGTGCAAGGAATGTATTATGGCCTTCAGACTGTTTTGCAAATATTTAAATCAGTTGATAAAAAACTCTCATTTACTCCAGTAATGATTCTAGATTATCCAGATCTATTAATAAGAGGTATTTCAGATGATATTTCAAGGGGTCAGGCTCCAAAAATTTCCAATTTAAAAAAATTCATTAAAGATTTAAGCCATTACAAGATTAATCATTATTATTTAGTTTACATGCATGATATGTATCAATATCATAATCATCCCGAAATAGGAAAGAGTCGTGGTGCCTACAGTAAGGAGGATTTAAGTGAATTATATAATTTTGCTAAAAAATACTTTATTGATTTAATACCAATTTTTCAAACAACTGGACACTGGGACAATATCCTGCATAAGAAGGATTACTGGAATTATGGAGAATTTCCTGGTGCAAATAGTTTAAACATTGCTAATCAAGACATTTATAATTTATTAGATGAGATGATTAGTCAGTTGAGAGAAAGTTTTAAATCTGATTACTTTCATATCGCTTGTGATGAGAGTTGGGACGTCGGAAAGTTAGCTTCAAAACAGTATATTGAAAAATTGGGGATAGGAAAAGCATATCTTGAGCATTATATTAAGGTATATAATATTGCTAAAAAGCATGGCTATGATAAAATAATAATCTATCATGATATTGCGCTTAAACACGATGTGATTCTTGAGAATTTGCCAAAAGATTTAATCATAATGTATTGGAATTATAGGTCTAAACAAAAACATCCAATAGTAGATAAAATTAAGAAAAACAATCTCAATGTGATAGTAAGTCCCAGTATTATGGACTTTAATAGAATTTTTCCATCCCTTAGTAAAGCTGAAGAAAATATAATGAATTTAACACAATATGGTTATCAGAAGGGTGCAATAGGTGAAATCACTTCAAGTTGGGGTGATTATAATAATAAAGAGATTAGAGAGAATAGATATTATGGTTTTATTTTTTCTAGTGATGTAGGATGGAATGCTTCAAGAAAGGTAAATGTATTAAAGTTTTGGCATTCGATAATTGTTCAATTATTTGAAATTCATGATTTGGCATATTTCAAGATCTTTTCTATACTTAGATCGATTCAAGATAAAAAAAGATTACATATCAAGGATACAGCCTATTATAATCATTTTTTTAGCCATCCCTACAATAAAAAAAGCTCTATATACCTAAAAAATATAAAGATCTCTAATTTCGATAAAGTTATTACCGATCTCGAGACGATTATTACACTTTGTAATGAATTAGAACAAATGCAAATTACACATAAAGAACAGATTCGAAATTTAGCATTTGTTGCAAAACATATCAGATGGTTTTGTATGAAACGAGCCCATTCAAAAAAATTTGTAGCTTTTGATCCTGAAAAAGGTAAAGATAAGTTTAGAAAGATATATCTTGAAGAGATTGAGTCATTGCAAAACAATTTACGTGATTTAATGGCAGAATATGAATATTTATGGAACGAATGTGCCAAAAGTAATGGATTTAACTCTATTAAGCAAAAATATCTATGGTTGCTCAATTTTTATGATAAGATGATAGCAAAAATTGAAAATAAGAAGCCTTGGGAAAATCCTAACGTTCCAAGTCAAACTATATATTTGAATGCAAAGAAAAGGCATAGTATTTATACTACATACTATACTAAAGAGATAATTTTAGAAGATGACATAAAAAGCGCATATATCCAAGTTATGGCGGGAAGTTTTGCTAAAATCAAGATTAATAATTCTTATGTGGGTTTTGTTATCACCAGAAATTCCCTTAATTATGTGATGAACTTAAATAATCTTAAAATTTTTGATATTAAACCGTTCCTTGAAGCAGGAGAGAATATTATCCTTATTGAGAATAGCGATTTCGAAGGCGGGATCTGTCCGATCAATATCTATGGTGAGATTAATTCGGAGTCAGAAGAGAAACAATACATTATAACGGATAAGTCTTGGAAAGCTAGCTACTCAATAGCATCGGATTGGCAAGAAGTAAAGAGTCTAGGTCAACCACCCCGTTTCGTAGGGGGTTTATGCCATCCTGATTTCGAAAATCAGATTACTTCCTCTAAATCAGATTATATTGCCCAGTTTAACTACCTCGTGGGTCGATTTTCAAGGATATTCTACAGATTATTAAAATTTGCATTCAAACTAATCCATCGTTATGATTTAATCGAATAAGAAAAAAATAGAATTATAGATTTAAAAATTTGAATAAATCATAAACTTATTTGCCGAACCCAGACTGTAGATTTCGAATTTTGATCCTTTTTTTGTCTCACAAAACATCTGAATCAAAGGAAATAGATAAATTGGAGTAGTTATTTGAGTATCTTTATCTTTATTATAACTTTTATGGTCGCTTTTAGCTGAACTCACAGTCTTTTTAATATTTTTATTCATGTAACCAAGAGATGCTTCTACTTTTGATTCTAATTCTTTAAAATCGCTAAATTTTATTCCCTCTACATCATCTAATACTTTTTGGAGATCCTCACCAATTTCTTTTTCGTACTTCGTTTGAGCACTACTATGTAATACAGGAAGCCCCGTGACTACGGTCTGGAAAGGCACCGGCAAAATTTCGTATTTATAAAGATTTTTATGACCCTCGCATTCCTTACATAAATCTTTTCTACTTCCAGTACCATAACAAGCATTACATGGATAAGCAAAAGGTCTTTTCTCTTTCTTAAGATCTTCACCCACTAATACTGTTAAAGTCTCTTCTATCATTCCTGTACCGCCACATGTTTTACATTTATTTTCAACATACCCTTTTCCTTTGCAGTTATTGCACGGAACGGCTTGAATTGATTCAAACATCGGTACCATTTCTTTTTCTTTCCAATTCTCTTTATTCACTTTTCCAGTACCCTTAAAACTATAAAAATATTCTCGGGCTACCTTTGAAGCAGTAACAGTATTTTCATCCTTAGTTTTAGGCGCTGGACCTAATGTTTTTTTAACAGCAAAGTATATCGCAGCTTCTTTAAGTGTATCTTTTACATATTCTGCAGCACTAATTGCATCTAAAGAAAAAATGGCGCCCTTGGTTCCAAATTGCTTTTCCATCTTCTTATGATCAGTTCGACTCGCCTTTTGTTTCCACTTTTCAAATATTTCATCTAAATTTGGTGTCTTAATTCGTATATCAGGCATGAATTTCACATTGAAACTATAATTCAAATTACATTTTTTAAATTATAAAATTATAGAATAGACAAAACTAAATAAATTCATCAGTTGCCAAATCAAGTTTTAAAAATATAACTTCTTGGCACATAATTAAAACTAGAAACAATTAAAATAGAATAATTTCTAAATATATATAGAATTAGATCAATAAGTTGTTGAATAAAAAAAACGATCAATATGTCCGCAGAAGAGCGTCAAGCAGTTGAGTATTTTCTCCAGTGGATGACTCCGAATGGTGGAGGTCTTGCAGAATGGGTCTTATATTACCTCAAAGAAGGAAACGAAGAAAAGCTTAAAGAGATCAAAGAGATTTATGATAAAATAAAAATGGTATTTGGGTTTTAATCTTACTTATCTATAGAAGTACTATTTCATTTGAAATTAGCTTTCTAAGAATTCTATCCCAATCAGAGAGAGAATAATCGCCATCACATAGATCCCTTAAATTCTCCTTATATAATCCTGTCCTTGGCGCGAATTGGCATAAAATATACCCTCTGGGACAAGAATCATTGGGTTTTTCCACAGTAAACTTATACTTATAAGCACTAGTAATTAAATTAAAAGTACAACTTAGAATGTTGGAGCGACATTCTTCATCATATTCTGTACTTATATCTACTATATCAACTATTCTTTCAAGCGACTTATTAAAAGAAATACTCGATAACCAACTATTTAGTTCAGCAAAATCCCTTCTAAATCTTTTACTGTAGTCCATGTTCGCAGACATAATTAATAAAATTACTTTTTTTATATAAATATAAAGTCTATAACTAATTTTAAATTATATGTCAAGATGCCCAAATTCTAAGAAAAGCATTGCTTCATTATAATCTTTCTTCCAAAATTTTTGTGCATAATCATCTACATCGAGATTGAAAAAATCATTAAGCTCTTGTTCAGCAGTACCCAATTTTAAATGCGTATAAATCACAGGCTTAAAGCATAACTCCACAAGACTATCAATACCGCCATAGCGTTCACTTATAAACTCTTGTAGCGTTGTCATAGGAAATCTTAAACGATCGCTTAACTCTTTTATAGTTAAGATACCAGAAGATACAGAATGCTCAATTCTTTCAATCCAAATAACTTTCTTAACTTCGAAATATTTTATTCCAAATTTCCTTACCAAAATACCATCCCTATAATCTGTAATTAATTTGCTATCCTTAGGTGGGTTATCAGGATACAAGAGCCTGACTATCTCTAATGGTTTGAAATTGTATTGGAGATAATGCATTACAAATCTTAAATTATATACATCCCTGATTTCTTTGTAGTTTTGACCAGCATAATAATATTTGATTTTGCTAGTAAGTGTATTCCTGTCCATTTCAAAGCCCATTTTTTTTAATTCATTTAAAAT
>Ga0180437_10012311_pt1 | contig 10126 bp, 27 predicted proteins | sample SS_ome_4_FD_132410 | JGI IMG/M metagenome (GOLD analysis project Ga0180437, IMG submission 132410) | Hypersaline lake sediment archaeal communities from the Salton Sea, California, USA - SS_3_D_1 metaG | ecosystem: Environmental > Aquatic > Non-marine Saline and Alkaline > Hypersaline >... | reverse complement strand
GGTGTTATCTTTCGTGTCAAAATAGACACCGTATCCGTTCCATAACCCACTGCTTAAAATTAAACTCCACGCCTCAAATGATGGAACATCGGTAAAAAAATCTATAGCCATAGACCTTCTACCAATAGCATAATGCTTTGAATATTTGTCTTTTTCTTCAAACCTGGCCAAAGCACCCTTGGCTTTTGACGGATAGATAGGTCTTTTGAAAATATCTCTTTGTCGTTGTAAGCGACCGATCAAACCATTCCCTGTATAAGCAAGTTCACCATCCGGAAACTCTTTTACTTCAAAATCCTTATACCTATTACCCTTGAATATCATAACCCCTCCTATTTGTTATCTTTCTTCGATTTCTACCGGATACAACGCCTCAACCATCTTTTTGTTTTTGATATAAGTTTTGGTTCGATATCCCTTTACGTCTATAAACTTAACCTCTCCATCATTGTGAAATTCAACAAAATCAACAACGACCTTAACATTTCCTGGTAAATGAAAAGGTACTTGTCTTAAAAAGAATAAAACAATTCCTGCCTCTTTTTTCATCTTAAGTTGCCGGTAATATGCCGCCTCTTTTTTCGAATGAAATTTAATTCCATCTTCAGTTGTTATTTTCGCTTTGAATTTATGGCGTATCATTTGCCCTCTATTGTATTGTATTGTTTAAGTTTTTTTATGATCTTTTCCTCATCCATAATGACAGTTAAAAAATTAAAGTTTCTAACATCACAAGCCATGATTATAGCTGTCATTCTGTCGCAATAATTCATCATTAACGCTTTAAGCTCATTCCTGGACATATTGTTTATTTTTCTTTTCAGATTTTCCCTTCCTTCTTCATGCCTATTATCGATTATCGATATCATTTTAACCCCCCTTTTTGATAAAACCGTGACGGTTTTTTTATTTTTTTATACACATCTTTAAGCTTAGTGTTGCCCATGATATTTTTAGGTCAGGGGCATGTTAAGCGGCAAAACAATAAAAAATTGTGTTTGGCAAAATAAACTACGGAGTTTTTTTTAATTAAATAAAACAACCAAACTTTTTTATTAATCTCACACACTTACATCACTCCAACATTACCGCGTATCGGGATCTCACCGAAGCACCTCTTGACTAACGATATCGTCCACCGAACCGGTACGCCGTTAAGCTGCGGGGTTTCAGAGATGTCAAGCCGTTCCTGGGCAACATTAAACTTAAAGATGTTTTTCATAATTTTGTCCTAATTTCACATGGTGTTTAAAAGCCCAAAGATTCGATTTTTGCCACAATTTTAAAAAATAGCTCTTTGGGGTATAAGCCCTCTTGAATCGTTTTTTTTCAGTTTCATGCATATATTGATACTCGGAACAGTCTGATCGTTAAAATTTGAACTATTCAACAAGCCATAAGCCGCATCCAAGACCTAATCCTGTGAAAGATGTGACCCGCTTTTGCCATGAAACGGATTTTTACCAAATCTGAAGTCAAAAAGTGGACACATAGGATCTGAGCAATCAGAAACTTCATTGCTGTATTTATTCATACTTTTTTCCATTCGACTTAACCCCATACACTCCTTGCAAAAAAGCCTTATAGCTTTTGCCGGACTTTTAGATTTTTTGGGGTATAAAGAAACATTTTTAATCCTGCCGGTAACTTTTTCACCATCAAACTCGTAGCCCATTTGCTTATATTTTTCTTCTGTGTAGATTCTTTTCATCCTAAACCCTCCCTTTTACAATTTTCTGCGTCCTATTCCTGACAAACTTAGGCTCATACCTACCCTCAAACTCGTCACACTCATCCCTTAAAATCTTATCTCCAGGTTTAGTTTTAGAAAGATCCTTAAAACCAATCTTGCAACACCTGGAAAGACCTTTAAAATAGAAATAACAACAGTTTTTGCAATTATTTTCGCTCATTGGATTTATCCAAAAGACTTTTGTATTCTTTAGTTCTTTCTTTAACCATCAGGCCAATATTCCTTTCCGTGAACATGAACAGCTCTATATCTGCCATTGTTTTAGAAACAGAGCTTATAAGAGAGGCTTTACCCTTAATCTTTGGAAGCAAATTTACCTCTATCTTTAGCTCGCAAAGTCTCCATATTGCATCTGATTTATTCATAATAGTCCCCCAAATTATTTCTTTTGTTTCTTTTGATGCTCAGAAAGATCCAAACTCTGCTGATTCCTGCCAATTTCATAAGCTTTCTGGCATAATGCTTGGATGTAAACTTTTGTTCCAGCTTTAAATCCGTCCTCATTATTTCTTCTTCTAAATTCCATAAATAAACCATCAAGCCACGCCAAATCATCATCCTGCAATTCTATCGTTTGTTTAAGCTTCATTTTATCACCTCCATAAAAGTTGTTGTGTCCTTGTGAAACTTCATATTTACTGTTCCTGTTATTCCGTTCCTGTTTTTTGCGAAAATTATCTCCGACTCTGATGGATAAATATAATCTTTATTATAAGCAACTTCTCTATAAATAAATGTTACGATATCGGCATCTTGTTCGATACTTCCCGAATCTCTTAAATCTGAAAGCCTGGGCCTTTTATTCTCTCTCTGGTCACACATTCTGTTTAGTTGAGATAAAGCTATAACCGGCAAGTCAAGCTCTTTTGCCATCATTTTCATAGATCTGGAAATTTCAGACATTTCATTTACCCTGTTTCTTGTTTTGTCTCCTGAAATAAGTTGTAAATAATCTATAAAAACAGCTTTAATTCCGTTTTTTTGCTTATACTTTCTGGCTTCCCTCCTAATGTCCATGTAGTGCATGTCCGGACAATCGTTTATGATTAACGGCAAATCATTAATAGAGTTACAACATTCTGTAATTCTTGACATTTGATCGTTTGTAAAACTTGCCGCCTTAAATCTCTGACCATTAAGTCTTGTCCGTTTGCTTATGATTCTGTCGACTATTTGTTTTTTTGGCATTTCAAGTGAGAAATAAACTGCCGGTATGTTTAAATTAACAATATTATCGATCATGTTTACGGCAAAGCTGGTCTTGCCCATACCTGGCCTTGCTGCTAATATAATCAAGTCTGCGTTCTGCCATCCTGAAGTCATGAAATCTATACTTTCATAACCTGATGTGACACCTGATATTGAACCATCATTGTCCCTGATGGCATATAGTTTTTCGAGGTAATCCGGCAAAACATCAGATATTAGGCTAGATTCTGTACCAATTTTTGTATACTCAATAGCCATCATTGCTTTTTGAGCATCATTCACAAGTTCTTCACTACCTTTGATATCTTCAAAACATTCATTCAGAACATAATTTGTTGATTCTATCAGCCTTCTTTTAACAGATTTGTCTTTGACTTTTTTGGCATAAACAACCAGATTGTCAGCAATAGGGCATTCATTTATGAGTTCAGCAAGATAGGATTTTGGAAAATCATCGATCTTTTTTTCAATCATATGACTGGCAATTGAAACAGAATCTATCCGGATATCTTTCCGGTAAAGATCAATCATTATCTCAAAAATCTTTCTATGCTTTAAAACGTAAAAATCATTCGGGGTTAAAATATCTGTTACTCTTTCGATCTCATTGCCTGAAAAAATCAAATAAGATAAAACCGATTGTTCATCTTCAACACAATTTGGTAAAGATCTGTTATCCATCCTTGAAAACCTCATCGAATTTTTTGGTTGTGTCTATTGTTTTGTATTCAGATTGGCTTGATGTTTCATCCGGCCTTGATTTTGGTCTATAAAAAGATTGCCAGCCCTTACTTATCGAAAGCTCAACAATAACTTTCTGGCTGTATCCGTCTTTAATTATTTTTTGCAACTCAGTTATGTTTATTTTTTCAGCCCTTTCAGTCATAGGTTTTTTTAATTTTTGCCGATGGTCTTTAAAATCTTTCCATAAATCCAAATCCAGCCAATCTGGATAAAATGATTTTTTCTTTCCTTCTTTCTTTCTTTTATTCTTGTTAGTTGCGATCCGTTTGCGATCCGTTTGCGATCCGTTTGTCAAATCGTTTGCGATGTTTTTATCTTCAACCTGATAAGTGCTCCAATTTATTATAGTAATTAATCTACCTTGCTTTGTCGTTTGCATTGTTAAAAATCCATACTTTTCAAACCGGACTAAAGAAGTTCTGATTTTACTAATGCTCACGCCTGGCCCACAACGTAACTGTATGTTTTTTAAGCTGGTTATGAACTGCCCTGGTTTGCAAAAAAATTTCTCCCCTTTCCACTCCCATTGCCTCTCATTATGATTAGCCATTAACAGCAAGGTTATTAAGATTACTTTCTGTTCAGGTGTAGAGTTTGACCAAATAGCTTTTTGCTCGATACACCTATGTAGCTTGATCCACCCAGTGTTTTTCATTTTTAAATATTATTTAAAAGATCATAGATTTTTATGAGTTTTCGCATTGTTATTGTTGGTACAACAGTTTTTTCACCTTCATCTGAATCTATACAAATTGTCGTTTCATCAATCATTATTGTTTGGCACGTAAAATTATCTAAAATCTCTAAAACTTTATCACCTGAGTTATAAGAAATATTTTTTATCACGATCGATCATTCTCCTTTTTTTCATCCCATTTATAACATTTACAACCAGGGCACGCTCTCGGTTTTCTGTTGTAGATCCTTGGCATCCATTCATGGCCACATTTCTTGCACTTATAAATATAATTGCTTGGAAATCTATCTTCAGACTTCAAAGTATCACCCCCTTTCTTAAGTATGATAATAATTAACCCTACACCCAAAAAAACACCATGTCAATCGTTTTTTGATTCAATTTCTCTCTTAAACCCATTAAACTTATTTACGGTATCGAATATACAGTTTGAGCAGCCATGCGTTTCAGAACAGTCAAAATATTCACAAATATCAAACGGATCAAGTTCTGTAGTCTCAATCTTTGGTATAAACCATTTCATCTAATCACCTCCAAACAATACGGACATATTTTACCCTCTATATCATCAACAAACCATACTCTCAGACAGTTTTTACATTTTATCATTTTCAATATCCTTGTCTTTCAACGACAACGTTGTGATGGTAACCAGCACGCTTTGTTTTTGGGAGCCTGAATTTTCCCGATTTAATATTTTTTTCTAAAGCGGTATGGCACTCAGATTTTTCACATGCACACGGAACCTCATATGGACATGTCTCATCAAGAATAACGCTACTCCATCGGGCGCAATTGCTGCTCCATACAAATCTTTCCCCGCAAATATCGCATTTATACCAATTGCCGTTTCTTATTTTTGTCATAACCCACCACCTGTTATTGTTAAATCATGCATAATTTTCAACGCTCAAAGTTCCCATGCCACCAGCATTGGATTTTTACATTGAAGGCCATAAATTTCATATTTATCACCACCACGATATTTTACCACCTTAGCATCAGAGAAACATATACATCTCCGATCACAATCTCTTTTGATAAGTGGGCAAAAATAGAAATCAGTGTATAATCTTTGCTCAACCATTGGCATACTGTTCAATCTATTAGCCTCTTTTTGTGCTTCTTCCTTTGTATCAAAAACAAGTTCTTTTTTCATAATCCACATTCCTCTGCAATTTTAAGGGTTTCCATTAATTGTTTAATGCTATTGTGTAAGTTTTCCTTACAAGCCTCTCTAATTTCATCATCTTCTATCTTGTCAAGTTCTAAAAGATGATAGTTGAACTCTTTTTCTTCTTTGTCCATGATAGCAAGTCCTCCTTATATCCTGTTCAAGGGTTATTTCTATGCTAAATATTGCACGCTCTACATTTTTGATTTTGACTGTTGGATTCAACCCCCCTTGGCAATCTTCCTTTTGCAAACTCATTTCCAAGATCACTAAGTTTGTGGGGCCAAATTTTATGTTTTCCCGGACTCATCAATGTGTGCCCAATTTTATTTTCCAAGTTGATCAGACGTTTAAAATAATCAGGGTAATACTTCCAAAGACTCCACCATTCGCCTAATCGCTGATAAAAACACATGGCGCAATCTGTCCTTTGGGGAATTGTTATATTTTTTTCACCAAGATAATCCCAAACATCCTTAATGCTCCATCCCCATTCTTGCATTGGGAATCTTTGCTCTATGTCTGCATCATACAATTTGTTTCCCTGCCGCTTTTCCTCATCGGCTCTCAAACCAACATAAATGATTGCCGGTTTAACCAGATTGTAAAACTGTTGCGCTGTCTCGATCTTTAAAATACGGGTACACCATCTTTGCCGGAAGTTGGGTAGAGCTTGAAAATGCTCGATCAAATCATAAATGGTTGGATATTCAGGGTCACGGACTCTTAAAATGGGTTGTTTTAATATCCGGCTTAATTTCTGCCAGTGGGTTTCCATTTCCGGCAACTCATCACCGGTTGGAGTGCAAATGTAGATATAGTTTCTCGGCTCAATCTCGGCCAACCTAATAGCCAATGCAGTTGAATCTTTACCGCCTGATAATGCAACTATGTGTGTTTTCATCTTCCTCCACCTGTTTCGGTATGTTCAAGGGTTATTCCTGCGGTTCTAAATCATCACCGTTCGCCCAAAAATCAGCACTTTCAGAAAATCCATCCGGCCTGACCAACACGGTTGAGTCTGTGAGATCAAACCCTAAAATCTGTAAATAGTCAGTTCTGTATTTTGCATGTCCACAAGCTGGTTCAGCACCGTCTTTTAGTTTATATAAATGTCCAATAAAAAGTTGCATTTTCATCCTCTCCAACTTATCTATGATTTAGATTGCATATAGTCACAACAACCGCACTGTTCTTCTACGTATTCTTCTATTATTTTTTCAAGTTTTTCGTTCTCACAATAAGGACATGGATACTCATGTGATTTGGCTATATACCTATGCTTCTTAATGCATTTCTGTATATATTCTTGAGGCATACAGTCACACATTCTACAATTTAATTTTGATGCCACACCCCACCTCCTGTTATTGGTTATCTGGTAGTTCTGCTATTTTAAACTCCACCCTCCACACCAAAGGGTTTTTATCCCATCCATAGCCACGGTTTTTGTTGAGAGAGTCCCAAAGCGAAGCAAAACACATTATGGGTGTTGCCTGGTCAAACTCTGTTTCAGCCCCACAAACCCCCTCTTTCACTGAATCTTCTTCTGTAATATCCTGCAACCGTTCTACCCGAATATCCACAACATTAAGGACGATACGGCAGGCCCATCGAGGCATAAAAATAGATGGGCGCCACTTCCATTCGTTTACATCTATATCGCTGTAATCTTCTTTGTATGAAATCCATGCCTTTTCGGGCCTTTCCTTGTGGATTTTACCATCCCACTCTTCGCATTCTTTCCATACTCCATCACCAAAACCATAATTCCATGTTTCCCGAACCCACAGACGATCTGCTTGATAGGGACAACTTAGTGATACCTCCCCACCATCGGGCAGTTGGAGAAAACTATAACCACCACGCTTAGCCGGTTTGCCTCCGGTAATATCGCCAAGTGTTTTGGGTTTTATCACTCGACGTGTGACCGTCTTCCTTCCGTCGATGATCGCCCTTACCATATCGGTTGAAAATAATATCGGTTTTTCCACTCTCTCCCCTTTATGTGGGTTGGCTGATTCCAAGAAAATGAGCAAAACTTTCATAACAGTCTGCAACACTCAGGTAGTCTTGGTACCGCTTTTGTGATCTTGTCATCTTCCTGATTTTGCCCATTCCTTTATATTCAACATTGGATGTTGGGTGTACATTCCATATTACGCCTGGTTTGTGTGAATCAAAACTAACACCTATATAATGGCCTCTATCTTCAGCTATAATGCCTTGCTTGCCATTGACCACAACAATGCGTCCGATACATGCAGGAACGCCATAATAATTTCTTACATATTCACAATTCATCTACCCCCCCCCACTTCTCTATTTTCATATTTTTTTATCAACCTTGCCAGTTCGTTTACACAATGATACACCCCGTCTGTCTCATAATCATCATAAACAGACTCGGCATACCTTACCCATTTATCGTGAAGTTTATTTAACTCTTTTAATATGTCATCCAAACCCCACCTCCTGTTATTTCGTACCTTCATTATATGATGCACACAAAGCAGACAGCATTGATTCAAAATCACCTGCACACATAATGCAGTGTTGATCGTTAGGCCCACTGATTTCAAGATAATCCTCATCAAGCCAAGATATTGTCCATTGGTCGCCTATTTTAAATTCGCTTTCCACATTCCCTCCTTATTTATTCCCACATATGACCAAAATGGTTCTTTTGTATAACGTAAAGAAGTCGTAATTTACGCCTCAATAACTTTCGATACGCCTTTAGGTCATCTATGGCTTGTTTTAGTTTGTCTGCTTCCAGCATATCTTAACCCCTATTTTTCCTCACACCTCATTAACACATCATAAAGGTTTTCATTAAGTTTCTTCAAATAATGATAACATAGCTTTCTTTTGTACGGATCTTTAATGCTATTAAACTCATTGGTATAATATTGTGTGGTAGAGATCTCATCTTCAAGACGGTCCCTACCAACAACATTTATCCTGACAACCTTATGCATTATGATACTATTCTCAAACCGCCCTTTATGGCGCCCACAACGGCCTGAATGATTTTCCATATCACAGATCTTAAAGTAGGCTTTGCAGGAGGACCGTTTGAGTTTGCAGAAAGTTTCACCTGATTAGAGTATTCGGATATCAACTGAGGAGTTTCAGAATCAAAAGCCTTTACAGCAAAGAAATAATCCTTTGTATTATCCAAGCCTTTTACTTCATACGTTGGATTATCTTTATCCGGCAACTCACTCAGAATAACAGCCTTAAAGTTTTTGTATATAGAGTCTTTTATTGGCTGCTCGCACTCGCCGGCATTATCAGGACAATGGCTTTCTGTTTCCCAATAAATTATATAGCCTGCTAAATCCGGTTCGGTGTTGGCATCCCATTGTAGCGTTACACCTGCGGCGTTTGTATCCGAAAATGGATATAAAGCAAACAGCATAATCACAAGAGTTATAAATAGTATTTTCATTGTTTCTCCTTTTTGTTTAGAGTTTGTTCACCGTGACCCTGACCATGACCCTGACCGTGACACTGACCCTGACCATGACCCTGACCGTGACCCTGACCCTGACCATGACCCTGACCCTGACCCTGACACTGACCCTGACCATGACCCTGACCATGACCCTGACCCTGACCATGACCCTGACCATGACCGTGACCCTGACCGTGACCATGACCATGACCATGACCGTGACCCTGACCGTGACCATGACCCTGACTGATAAAATGCAATCCTCAATATTGCCTGATTCATTTTTGCACCATAGGGACATCTTTTATTTCTGTAGCGTCAATAATTGATCCCCTGCCAATAATTACCGGATTAGGGAACGGCTCAACCTCATTGAATTTGCTTTGATCTTTCAAGGCATCATGGAAACGGCCAGTATCAGCTATCCATGCGGCGTTATCCATTTGAATCTCTTTTTCTCCTACCCATTTCAATGTCCCTGATATAATCATAGTTACAGTTCTGATAAGATAGTTTTTGCCAATTTCAAACGGATGGTCCGATGAAGTGTTTGAAAACATCCCCTGAAGTTTTTTAATCTCACCCAGTGTTAAATCGTCAATGTTCATTTTTTATCCTTTTTTGTTTAAAGTTTATTTGCATGGGAGGCAAGCCAACCCCCCATGCAGCAGCATTCTGTACTACACATTTTCTAATATTTCATATGGCGTCACCCCCCTTCTTGCGTCTCATCGATTAAAAGATCCATCATATTACAGCCAAGCGCATTTGCTATTTTGTCTGCATGCCGAACGCTTCTATTATAAATAATGTATTGCATAGATTCCGGTTTTAATCCTACCTGCCTTGCAAGCCATGCAACAGTTCTTTCATTTTTATTCAACTCATCTTTAACCTTATTTGAATCTAAAAGCATCTTTCCTCCTTTTTGAATTTTTAAAATCATCATAGTTTTTTTATTTATCAGTGTCAAGTATTTTTTTTGATACTAATTAATTTTTTTTCGTTATTTTATAAAAAAAACTATTGACAAACATATTTTTTCTGTTATTCTAAGTTCAACATTAACCAAAACCAAGGAAGGAGATT
>Ga0180437_10012310_pt1 | contig 10126 bp, 3 predicted proteins | sample SS_ome_4_FD_132410 | JGI IMG/M metagenome (GOLD analysis project Ga0180437, IMG submission 132410) | Hypersaline lake sediment archaeal communities from the Salton Sea, California, USA - SS_3_D_1 metaG | ecosystem: Environmental > Aquatic > Non-marine Saline and Alkaline > Hypersaline > Sediment... | reverse complement strand
GTCAGCGGCCGACCTCCACCTGGAGACCAGGTGACACGGCGAGACAGGAATGCGAGTTAACGCTGCCTGATGGCACACGGCCGGGATCCTACACCCTCAGGACAGGCGTGTACCATTGGGAATCGGGCGAACGGCTCCCGGTCGTGGATGAGCGCGGCGACAGGCTGGCGGACGACGTGATACACCTGGTGGCTGAGCCGATCCAATAGGAAATGGCGTGTCTAGTGCTGGTAAGGCGATGACCCGAATAAACCGCGTACGAGCCGCTACTCTTGGCTTCTTGCTGCTTGTCTTCGCCCTGGGGCTCGGTCTGCGGCTCCATCAACTAGACGCCGACAGTTTCTGGAGAGATGAGATCGACACCGTCACCGTGTCACAGCTGCCGTTGGTGTCGCTGCCAGAAGCTCTGGCCGAAGACGGTACGTTCCCACCGCTGCTCTACATCGTCACCCACTTCTTCATCCGCATCGCGGGCGACAGTGAATCTATCGTTCGACTGCCCGCAGCGCTTCTCGGAGCGGCCTCGATCCTGCTGATCTACAAGGTGGGTACCATGCTCTGGAGCGGCCGGGAGGGCCTCCTGGCAGCCTTTCTTCTGGCAGTGAATCCCTGGCATGTCAGGTACTCGCAGGAGGCCAGATGGTATGCAGCCGCGGTGTTTCTGGCCCTCCTGTCCTTGATCTTCTTGCTAAGAGCGCTCCAGAGCAGCCGAAGCGGGGCCTGGCTTGGATTCGCCCTCGTCTCCAGTATGGCTACCTACAATCACTACTTCGCCTGGCTTGTACTGCCCGCCCAGGTGGCATTCGCGGCCTGGATGATATGGACCGACCGGTCCTCCGGCAGGCCTGTGACGGGGCGCGCGGTGGACGACCACGTCGCCTTGCTCGACCGCAGCCCGGAGCCCACCGGGCAAGCGCCGTCCTGCGCGTCCGTGGAGGTACACACCCAGCGCTCCCAGCCGGTCACCGGTTCCAGAAGACAGATCGCCTGCCTGACCCTCAGTCTGCTTCTGGTTGCTGTCTCCTACATCCCCTGGTTGCCAAGCATGTACAGACAGGTGACTTATCCTAACATTGGGTATCGGAGCGTTGGTGTCCCGACCGAGGAGACTGTGAGATCGGCGAGCCAATTCTACCAGGGCATGTTGCAGGCGCACAGCGGTGTAGATGGCGTTCTCGTGATCCTCTTCCTCGTCCTCTTCCTCCTGGGTCTAGCATGCTGTAGCCGTCAGCAGGCCCTGCTCACCGTGCTCTGGGCTGCCACCCCGTTTCTGTTCTTCTCACTCCTACAGGCGAGGCACTGGCTGCACCCGAGATACGGGATCCACATCCTGCCCATCTACCTGCTTCTCGTGGCCAGGGGCGTGGACGCCGCGGGCCACTACTTGGGCCGATATGCCCCAGGCAAAGTAGCCTCCTCGATAGCGCCTATGGCCGTGACGATGCCTCTCGCAATCCTGGTGAGTCTCCTTCAGGTAGCGCCTTTGGGCGCCTACTACAACGAAGCGAAGACCGACTGGCGCAGCGCAGCTCGATTCCTGGCGGACCATATGCAGCTGGGAGACATCATCGTAGCAGATGGCATGGAATTCAGGACCGGGAGAGACGACACCCGGGTAGGCAACTGCTTGCCGTACTACCTGAGTGTCTACGGTGTCGACAGCGCACCAATTCTCTTCGCGCGACCATGGCTGTGGCACGGGCTAGAGGACCTCGAGCAGTGGAATGGCCAGCTGTGGGCAGTGGTATGGCACCCAGACGAGCTGGAGAACGTAGAGATCGCCCAGGTGGCGCAGTTACACCAGATTGCAGTCATCCGTTTGCGCGAGCCTTCCGGGCATCCCCTCCGCGACGCACAGTCTCTGCTGCAAGTGCTTCTGGAATCGATCCCCGACGGGGAGGCCCATTTCGACATCCACCTGAGCCTGGCCAACTTCTATATCCGGACAGGGCAACTGGAGCGAGCGAAGGCACAAGTTCATCTGGCCAGTCTGATCGAGCCCGACGTGCAACAGGCGTCTGATGCGCTCGGTGCGGAGCGCGCTCACCTGCAATGGTTCTCCGGTCGCCTCGAGGGCATGACAGCTCCACTGTGGCGAAACGTGGGAGAAGAACTGGCCATGCTCGGCTATAATCTACGCTCAGATACCCTCAAGGCTGGCGACACGGTGGAGCTAATCGTCTGGTGGCGAGCCTTGCACAACACGGATCGAGACTACACTGCCTTCGTCCACGTAGTGGATCTGGAGGGTCTCATCCTGGTGCAGCAGGACAGCCTGCTCCAGCTCGGACGCCAGGCGACCTCCGCCTGGGAGGTGGGAGACATTGCCAGAGAGCAATATGAACTGGTGTTGCCCGCTGACCTTCCACCAGGCAAGTACGATATCGTGGTCGGAGTCTACTACTGGGAGACGGGAGAGCGTCTGCCAGTCTGGGACGAGGATGGTCAGAGGCTTCCCCAGGATGCCATACCCACACACCGCGTGCACCTCGTGCAGTCCTCTGACTAGCATGGCGAGACCGGCGAGCTCAACGGCGGCCCAGGACCTGCGGCTGAGAGAGACCAACTGATGCCAGGGTACACGTGCAATTCTGAGCACCAAACTGCTAGTAACGGGACCTCACAACGAGTCCTTCGACCTGTACACGCGGGACTGCTCTTGGCTATCTTTTTCCTGGGTACGGCGCTGCGCCTCTACGGACTTGACGCAGATAGTCTATGGACGGATGAGATCTTCACCGCCGAGAGAGCCTTGCTCGACCTGAAAGACCTCATATCCCTCCTGGGGTCGGGCGAAGGTAGGGGCGTCCAACTGCCCCTTATATACGTCCTCTCCCACTTCTGCGTGGCCAGCTTCGGCACAAGCGAGTTTATCCTGCGACTGCCCTCAATGCTCGCCGGCTCACTTTCCGTCCTTCTAATCTACAAGCTGGGCCGAATCTTCTGGCCTAGAGATGTCGGATTGGCGGCTGCATTCCTCCTGGCGGTCAATCCGTACCACGTCCAGTACTCCCAGGAAGCCAGGCATTACGCAGTGATGGTGTTTCTGGCCCTGACATCACTGATCCTTCTCGTTAGAGCGATCCAGAGCAATCGCTTGAGCTTGTGGGCCGGGTTCGTCATCTCCACCAGCCTCAATCTCTACAACCACTATTTCGCCTTTCTCTTCCTACCCGTCGAGCTTGCACTGGCCGTCTGGCTGGTTGCAGAGAACTGGTACGCACGACACGGTACCGGTGAGCGTGACTACCTGGGCCATCTACCTGATGGTCCTACTCCCAGGAGACAAGTGTTGGCTCTCTCCCTTAGTATGGTGCTCCTGGGCATGTCCCTTCTTCCCTGGGCAGAACCTCTGAGCTCGGTGATCTCCAGTCCGGCAGGTTCCGGCCAGATGGGCTTATCGGCTGAAAGCGTTCAGTCATCATGGCGCTTCTTGGGCAAGGTGATGATCAGTTTCAGTGGTGTCCCAAGCCTGGCTCTCGGGGTATCGCTGGCGGCCTTCTTCCTGGGATGCGCGCGGTCAACAGCGAAGGCGCTTGCGCTGGTGATCCTGGGCATAGGAGCCCCGTTTGTATTCTTGACTCTGATGGACCCAGAGCACGCCCTCATACCGAAGTACGTCCTGTTCTCTCTGCCTCTCTACTTGCTCGCCGTGGCGAGAGGGCTGGACGCGAGCGCTGATCTGTTGTGTCGGTGCCTGAACTCGCGCATGAGGGAAAGGAAGCTGTCCCAGGGGGTAGCTCTGACCCTGGCCGTGTTGCTCATGGGTACTCTGAGCATGGCCCCACTCAAAGAATACTACAGGTGGGACAAGGAAGACTGGCGTTCAGCGGCGGCATATCTACATGAGAACATGGCACAAGACGACATCCTGATTGTGGACGGGCAACGTTACGGAGAGGGTGGCGACTCTCAGAGAGTATTGGAGGGACTGCCCTACTATCTTTCTCTCCACGACCGGGATGTGGCCATCCTCCCCGCAAAGAGCGGGCTGGCGGACACAGCGCATTGCGAGGCACTGCCGGGCGCGGGCGTGTGGGGCGTGTTGTGGCACGTAGACCCACTCCGCGACACCATCCACCTGGGCAGCGAGATCGAGATCGTCGAGCTGCCCAGTGTCGCCGTGATCAGACGATCCAGTCCCGCGGGCAACACACTGGAAGATGCCGCGTGCATTCTGGATGCCATGGCGCAGCTCCAGCCCAGGCCCATTGGCCGCTTCGATCTCCGCCTGGCCCTGGCAGAACTCTACCACGACTTGGGAAGGACGGACCAGGCAGAAGGCGAGGCCGGGCTGGCAGGCGCAGCCGCCGAGGAGCACGAAAGACAGGCTGCGCTGGACCCGAGACTCCAGAGCCGCGCCTGGGGCTGGAGACCCTACTGGAATCTGGGCACCACGTATGACGAGCTGGGGATGCTGCACGATGCCAAGGAGGCGTACATCCGGGTGCTGAGCATCAATTCCACACATTTGCCGTCCCATTTGCGGCTGGGCAGTGTCTATCGCCAGCTCGGCGAACCCGGAGAGGCCCTGTCGGTCTACCAGCAGGCTGTGGAATTGGAGACGGAGACCGCGCAACTATATCGTCTCCTCGGTGAGACATATCAGGGGTTGGGACTCGTGGAGGAGGCGGTCCTGGCCTATGAGGAGGTTCTGAGGATCGAACCGGATGATGAGTGGTCTAAGCGGAAGATACACGTTCTGTCCACCTCTCCCTTCGAAGAGGTTCCACACCCCCTCTTGCGCAGCCTGGGCACGGAGGTAGCTCTGTTGGGATACGACCTGTACCCGTCAGGGACTGAGGCTGGGGGGACACTGGACGTGGCGTTGTGGTTCCGGGCTCTGGCCAACATGGACAGGGACTACACCGTTTTCGTCCGACTAACGGGGCCGGACAACCACCTCTGGGCGCAGGAGGACAAGCTTCTGCTCCTCAGCCAAATCCCCACCTCGGAATGGGGACTGGGGGTGGTGGCGAGGAACGACTACCACTTGCACGTGCCACACAATGCCCCACCCGGACAGTACGCCATTGTGGTGGGTGTTTACTATTGGGAAACCGAGGAGCGTCTGCCCATGTGGGATGAGCACGGCCATCGGGAGCCCAACGACGCAGTAGTCCTCAGTCACACCGAAGTGACTCCAGCCCTCCCAGGAGACTGAAGATATCGGCCGCTGCAGCCTCGGGGCAAGGCGCGTGCCCCAATTCTACACACAGGGCGCAGAGATGGATTAGCGCGGCCCGAAGAGAAGACCCCTTCGACCACCTGGGAAATCTCTCCCGTCTTTGATACACTGGTCGACAATCTGGAATAACCCCTAGCGAAGCTGGTGAACGCACCATCGCCGAGACAGGAAACGCCATGCCCCGGTCAGTCCGGAGCCTTGAAGACAGAGTCGAGCACAGAGTTCCAGAGGAGATGTCACGAGTATGGTCCCTGGCCATCCTCCTGGCCATCTTCCTACTGGGCCTGGCACTGCGCCTCTATAACCTCGACGCCAACAGTCTGTGGGTGGATGAGATCTATACCGTCACCACCTCGCGGTTGGACCTGCAATCCATGCTCCGTTTCCTGGTCGTCGCCGATTCGCACCCCCCCTTGCTCTACGTTACGACCAAGTCCTTCATCGGCCTGGCAGGCAGCAGCGACTTTGCCGTTCGCTTACCGTTTGCCCTCGTCGGGACCATCTCCATATTGCTCGCGTACCGGGTCGGAGAGATGTTGTGGAGCAGAACTGAAGGCCTGGTGGGAGCTTTCCTCCTCTCCATCAACGCCTACCACGTCGAATACTCCCAGGAGGCCCGGCATTACGCACTGATGACCTTCCTGGCGCTACTCTCACTCGTCTTTCTGCTCAAAGCCCTGCAAGACAACCGTAAAGGGATGTGGCTTGGCTTCGCTGTTGCCACTTCCCTGAATCTGTATCTCCACTACTTCACCTTTTTCGTCTTACCTGCAGAGCTGCTCCTCGCTGCATGGGTCATCGCGGGGATGTGGCGGAGGTCCGCCCGATCCCAAGCGGTGCCGGGCAACAGAGATGAAATGGACGCTCACTCGGGCTCGACCGTCCCTCCCGGTGCGCCTGCTACTCGTCCAGCAGAGCTCGCACGCCCTTTGCTCGCCAGCCTGACACTGATAGGCATTCTGTATCTGCCCTGGCTGCCCAGCATGTGGCAACAGTTACTCGGGCCGGTCATTAAGCTCCAGGGGCTAGCCGTGGGGGCGGTGCCTGGGGCCAGCCCCACGCATGAGTTCGTCCGCCAGTTGCTCACCACGTATGCCGGGATGGACGGGGTTCTGCTCCTCCTGTTTGTGGGCCTGTTTGTCCTGGGCTTGGCCACGAGCAGTCGCAGGCAAATCCTGTTCATCCTGGCCTGGGTCGGAGTCCCTTTTCTAGCCACCCTGCTTGTGCAAGCAGGCCATCACTTCAACCCCAAGTACGCCATGTACGTGCTCCCCATCATCCTTCTCACCGTGGCCAGAGGCATGGTGTTCCTAGGACGGAGAGTGGGAAGTCTGTGTCGACGGGCAAGTAGGCAGTGTACTGCCACGTTGACCAGCCTTGCTGCCCTCTCACTCCTCTTTGCAGCTCTCGGTGTGGCGCCCCTCGCGGACTACTACGTGGAGCAGAAGGAAGATTGGCGTGGTGTCGCTGACTACCTCCACCAGAACGCGGCCCCGGGTGACGTCTTGATCACCGACGGGCAGGGGTATCTGGGAGGAGCTGATGCGACCAGGACGTCCAGGGGTCTAAGCTACTATTTCCCGGCATCTGACCACGATGTCACCATCTTGTTTCCGCAGAAGGGTCTGGCAGCGCGTTTGCACAGCCACCCTGCACGCGGGGCCAACGTGTGGGGCATACTATGGCACGTCGATGATCTGCACACCGCGGACCATGCGGAGAACAACGTGGAGATCAGACAGTTCGCCAGAGTCACCGTGGTCCAGCTGCGCAAACCCGACCCAGATCTGGAAGCGAACGCTGTTTCGATATTGAACGCGCTGCTCCTCCTCCAGCCCCGCCCCGCCGGTCGCGTCGACCTTCACCTGGCTCTGGCTGAGATCCACTCCAACGCGGGCAGGAAGGAGGAGGCGACGTTGCAGGCCACGCTGGCGGGCGCAGCCGCCGCCGAGTACGACAGACAAATCGGCCTCGATCCGAGCGTGGCAAGCCGCAACTGGGGCTGGAAACCCTACTGGGACCTGGCGTCTACCTACGATCAACTGGGGATGTATCGCGAGGCAGCAACGGCGTACGAAGAGGTCTTGAGGACCAACCCGGCCCACTTCCAAGCCCGTGCCCGTGTCGGCCAACTGTACCGCCAGCTCAACGAGCCAGCCAAGGTATTGGCTACCTACCAGCAAGCTCTAGAGATCGCACCAGAAGATGCACGACTGTATTTTCTTTTGGGCGAGGCCTATCAGGGGCTGGGACGAATCGAGGAAGCTGCGCTGGCCTATCAGCAGGTCCTGATCCTGGAGCCCAACGACGAGTGGGCGCAAACGAGACTGACCATGCTCTCTCGCCCCGATAACCTGGAGATACCGCAGTCCCTGTTGCGAAGCCTGGGTCTCCGGCTGACGCTGCTGGGCCATGACGGTTCATCCGACACCGTGGCAGCCGGCTCCCCTCTCAATGTGACTCTGTGGTGGCAAGCGGTGGCCACGATGGACAGAGACTACACCTTGTTCGTCCACCTGATCGGACCAGATGACGTTGTTTGGGCACAGGAGGACCGCCTCTTGCTCTACCAGCAAAGGCCCACGTCGGACTGGAGACTGGGACTGGTGGTGAGCAACGAGTATCAGCTGCCATTGCCCGATGACCTGCCTGCTGGGGATTACACTCTCACCGTCGGCGTCTACCACTGGGTGAGTGGACAGCGTCTACCGGTGTGGGACGAACACGGCCAGAGGCAGCAGGGCGACCAGATCGCCCTCTACAACGTCAGAGTGACCCCGGCGGATTCCGGAGAACACTGAGCATTCTGACCTCGATGCGAGAACCCACGCTGCTGGAGTGACTCCGACAAGGGGGCGTAACTGAGATTCGCAAGTCCCTCCCCAGGACTGGAATAGCCATGCCATGTCTGATACACTGGATGACGTGAAGATGAATTGCCGTGCTCTCGATGCAGGAATCGGCAATCAGAGAGAAGGCCGCCCTTACCACGCGCATCAAGGAGTGCATGGGACATGATCACTGGTGAAGTGTCAAAGAAGACACCTCGACAGGCCGGTCTGACCATATTACTCGTCGCCATCGTCCTGCTGGGCGCGGCGCTGCGGCTCTACAATCTGGATGGGTCCAGCTTCTGGCTGGACGAGATCAGCACCGCCCTCACAGCACGGGAGGACGTGGCATCGATCCTAAGGTTCCACCTCGAGGAGGCGGGCAATCCCCCCCTGGTCTCTCTCATCACCCATGCCTTCTTCGTCCTGTGGGGTGAGAACGAGTTCATGGCGCGTCTGCCAGCTGCACTGCTGGGGTCCCTGTCCATCTTGCTCATCTACAAGGCAGGATGCCTCATGTGGGACGAGAGGGCCGCCCTCATCGGCGCATTGCTCCTGGCGGTGAACCCAGGCCACGTTGAGTACTCTCAAGAAGCTCGACACTATGCCCTGATGGTATTCCTGGCACTCCTGTCCCTGATTTTCCTCCTTTTGGCTCTGTGGAAGAATCGTGTCTGGCTGTGGCTCGGCTTTGCGCTGTCCCTCGTTCTCAGCATCTACAATCACTACTTCGCGTTGCTGTTCCTGCCTGCTGAGGTTGCTCTGGGGACCTGGATCATCGCAGAGAGCTGGCTCGGACGCAGACGAAAGGCAGGACACGCTGCTGCTGACCCCGGGTCATCCGACTCGGCCCAACCCAGGAAGCAGGCGGTGATGTTCACCCTCAGTCTGCTGCTCGTGGGTATGCTATATCTACCCTGGATTCCAGCATTGCAGGCACAGTTTCCCAAGCAACTACACTCGGTGGGCATCAGTGTATCCGCAAGCAGTTTGAAGTCGTCCCTAGTCTTCCTGAGAGATGTCCTTTTCGCATTCAGCGGAACCCAGAGCCTCGTGCTCGTTGCTTGGCTGGGGACCTTTCTGTTGGGACTTCCGACCTCAGGCGTTAAGCGAGCGGCCTTCGTGCTGTTGTGGATGGGAGTTCCTTTCATCTTCATCGGCGTGATCGATCCCGATCACCCAATCTTGCCCAGATATGTGCTCTTCGCCCTCCCCATCTACCTGCTAGTGATAGCCAACGGGCTGATCCGCATCGCCCGCCTATCCACCAGAGGTCTCAGTCGTATGGCACATCCAGGCGATCGGGCCCGGCCCGCAATCACAGCGGTGATGGTGGCCGCCTTTGGAGCCCTCAGTCTGGTCTCGGTCTGGAACTACTATCGGTGCCAGAAGGAGGACTGGCGAGATGCGACGACCTACCTAGTGGGCAGCATGGCGGAGGGCGACATCATCGTTGCGGACGGGCAGGCATACGGACAAGGGGGGGACTCCAACAGGGCTGCGAAAGCACTATCCTACTACTTCTCCAAGTGCGACAAAGAAGTCACCATCTTGCATGCGCGACAAGGGCTGGCCGGTGACGTGGAGCAATGGGAAGGGTTCGGCTCTGACGTATGGGGCGTTCTCTGGCATATCAACGAAACTGCCTCCGTGGAGGGCACGAAGATAGAACGGTTTCCACGGGTCACCGTCGTCGCCCCCCCCGATGGAGAGATAGGAATCGTTGAGCAGACCGCTTCGCTGCTGGAAGCACTGCTTCTCATCCAGCCGGTGGCGGAAGGCCGCTTCGACCTCCACCTGGCTCTGGCGGACCTGTACAATCGAGAGGGCGATTGGGAGCGTGCGATGGAACACGCACGTCTTGCCGAAGAAAGGCTGGAGGATATCCGTTCAGACCCAGCTCAGGCACTGGGAGCCATGGCCGCCCTACATCTCAGCCTGGGGGAACCCATCAAGGCGCTCGCCGCGATTCAGCAGGCCGCTGAGATAGCTCCTCACGACACACGCCTGATGCTGCTCCTGGGGGAAGCCTACCAGGGACTGGGTCGCATCGAGGAGGCAACCCAGGTCTACCAAGACCTCTTGAAGATGGATCCGGACGACGAAT
>Ga0180437_10012309_pt1 | contig 10126 bp, 10 predicted proteins | sample SS_ome_4_FD_132410 | JGI IMG/M metagenome (GOLD analysis project Ga0180437, IMG submission 132410) | Hypersaline lake sediment archaeal communities from the Salton Sea, California, USA - SS_3_D_1 metaG | ecosystem: Environmental > Aquatic > Non-marine Saline and Alkaline > Hypersaline >... | reverse complement strand
TATTTGTTTTCAGCCACAGGAATCTTTCGTTTCAGGATGACGGAGGATGTGAGTTTCGCCACAGAGGGATTCAGGATTGGTGCAGACTCAACTACAAGCCCTTCTCTCATTGTTCTTGATATCGACCTCCCAAGCACAATGAATGGTGACTTGGAAGCTCCAGATGTCACTTTCGTTTTTAATGAGTGGACATCCCATGCCACCAATCACTGGACAACTCCCTCTACTGATCAACCTCTTCTCAGGATTGATATTCCCAATTCTCCAGTCGTTGCCTTACTGCTCTCCTAGGTATCTAATTCGCGGACACATTATCTAGTAATAGGAATATATTAGTATTATACTTATTGAATAAAACACCGGTTGGAGCCTGTAAAATGACTCAAAAACACACTATTATTAACATAGAAGATGTACTTTACGATTCTGATAATTAATCAAATAATTATTTAATAACCCTATCGGACGTACCCTTAAATAGAATTGGCAAGAACGAATTGTCAGAACAGAGTCTCAAAAAGCTCTGAACTTGACGAATCTTACTTTGGATTTGTCCGAATAAATCACTAAACGAGGACCGAAATAAAATGGCTGAAGACGAGTTTCTTGGCGCAAAACCAATTGTCATCGACAATGGTACTGGTTTGAGCAAGAACGGTTATGCCGGCGAAGATCAGCCACGCAGCGTCTGGCCCACACTGATTGGTTATCCACGTTACGAGTCAATCATGACTGACGTGGACCACTACACACGTGACTACTACATTGGTGAAGAGGCTATCAACCTCCGTGGTGTACTCCGTCTGGTCTATCCGATCTCTCACGGAATCGTAGAAGACTGGGATGCTATTGAGAAGATATGGAGCTACACGTTCTATAACGACCTCAAGGTAGACCCAAGCGAGAACCCGGTGCTCCTGACAGAGGCACCATTCAACCCTCGAGAAAACAGAGAGCGCATGGCATCAGTCATGTTTGATAACTTCGGCGTGCCCGCAGTGTACGTTGCCACACAGGCAGTGTTGTCACTGTACGCATCTGGTCGAACCACTGGCCTGGTCATTGACTCAGGCGATGGTGTCACCCACATAGTACCAATCTATGAGGGCTTTTCAATCAACCACGCCATCCGACGAATTGACCTTGCTGGTAGGGACATCACCGAGTATCTGCGAAGGCTTCTCAGGCAGAGAGGCTACTCATTCGTGAGTGGTGCAGAGAAAGAGATTGTCAGAGACATCAAGGAGAAGCTATGTTACGTAGCTCTCGACCCCGAAAGGGAAAGGACAGTCGCTGACAAAGCCGGTGTAGACAAGCCCTACATGCTACCTGACGGTGAGGTGATCACTGTCGGTGCAGAGAGGTTCCAGGCACCCGAGCTGTTCTTCAATCCAAGTGCCATTGGTCTAGATACAATACCCCTCGATGACCACATTGTCGAGTCAATCAAGGCTTGTGACGTCGACTTGCGACGTGACCTGTACGCCAACATTGTCTTGTCAGGTGGCTCAACCATGTTCCCAGGACTCAAGGAGAGACTCCACAAGGAGATCACCGAGCTAGTCCCAGAGAACATCGAGGTCCGAATCATTGCTCCTCCAGAGAGGCAGTACTCTGTCTGGATTGGTGGAAGCATTCTCGGCTCACTGAAGACCTTCCAGAAGATGTGGGTCTCCAAGAAGGAGTTCGAGGAAGTCGGACCTGAGGTCATACACCGCTGTATCTAGTATATTCTAGTTTCCGAAGGTGGGCTGCACAGCCCCCTTCGTATCTCTTTCTTGAATCTCATGTTCTTTCTTTTGACTTCTAACTATCTTCATATTCTTTCAGAACAATCTTGTATCAAGGTGAACTGTAAAGTGATACATAGAGTATCTGAATTTGCTTAAGGTGGATTTCTTATTCTTGTTGGTCTGATTCCAATTGGAATAGGAATCCTAGGAAGTGTTCCGACACTTAATCTTGGACTCGTCCTAAACTTCGGAGGAATTGGTCTAGTACTCGGGCTGCTCGGTTTCTATCTTGTTGGTGATGCTCTTTTTCGAAGTGAAGAGCATAAAGAACCTGTCATCTTGTTAGATCACAATCTATGGTGACCAATAGTAGAACTGCTTATGGTACACATCTTCAAAGCCGTATTTTCTATAGAGTTTTTGAGCTGGGAAATTCGTTATTGTCGTGTCAAGACAAACACTGGTTGAACCACTACTCTTCAAGTTCTTTAAAACACGAACAAGCAGATAACTAGCGAGTCCTTGCCCTCTAACCTCAGGCACAAGTCCAACTGGTCCGATTTCTGGTTCATCATCATTCACTCGTGTGATTACAAAACCGACAATCTCACCATCTCTCTCAAGAAGCAATGAGGCATCATCTATGTATGGCTTGGACTTGTCAAAGAAATACTCCAGTGTTATCGTTTGTTCCGCATGACTCATGGAGAGAAATAATCCTTCCTTACTATTTTCTAATGTTCGACGTCCCGGACCCTCAATCATGTTGCAGGGAACACCCGAGAATCTCCTCAATTTGTATCCCTGCGGCAAATCATACTCAGGCAACTCAATCGCAATCAAGTTGGATCTCATGTGGATTTCTTCTGCAGCAAACTTGAAACCACACTCTGTATACCACTCAACAAGCATCTTGGAGTAGTCACGGTGAGCTTTGGTTGGAAATTCCAACTCAATCTCCAATCGACTATGTTTTCTAAGTTTGACAATATTGCTCTTTGATGCCTCAATCAGTGACAACGCCACCTGCTCATAGTCACCCCTCATATCTACAATGGGATAGAAGCCATTGATGAAAGCCATAAGAGGGAATGCAATATAGTAGCAAGTCCAACCTCTAAGCTCTCCTTTTTCATCCGATGCAGATAGGAGCTGGAATTTATCATCTGCTGAAATTCTCTCTATTTCTTTAGTGATATCCTCGACACTTCGGTTAGAATCCAGAGGTGTACCTTTTGTTGCAGACTTTGTTATGTTGGAAAGAACCTCGCAGTCTTCTGAGTCGAGTTTCTTAGAATCTACTTCAATCATCGATTCCGTCCTCTCAAATGATGATGATGATACTATTAATAACTTAGGTCATCATGATTGAAGAAACACCATTGAATTCTCTCTTGTTGATTTGACACCTTCTAGACATACTTTAGATATATGACTAACCTCATATCCCTTCAGAATGCTTTATCGCTCAGGTGAATGATAAAAGTGGTTTCTAGGGAGACTGAATTTGGTATTGGTGGTGCGTTTGTACTTGCTAGTTTGATTCCAATCGCTATAACGATTCTAGGAAGCGCTAGCACCTTCAATCCGTTATTTATTATAAACTTCGGAGGAACAGGTATAGCAATCGGGTTCATCGGTTTCTATCTAATGGGAGCAGCCTTATTCCGAGCCTAACCCAAAAGAGGTCATTGTCATCCTCAGTAAAAGGATAGTTCAATTTCAAGAGATAATACAATCGAGTCTATAAGACAAAGCAGTCATGCGAAATGACACTTGGAAGGTTGACCAGAATATGGCCACTGAGTATATCTCTATCATAGTCCTATCAATCGTGTTTTTCCTCATCGCTGTACGAAAGATTGGTAGCATCAGAATCAAGATTTGGCAAGCAATGACAATGGGTGCAATAATCGTGCTTGTGACTGGTCAAATTAGTCCATTAGCTGCCCTATACTCTGTCAACATTGATGTCATCGTCTTCCTGTTTGGGATGTTTGTCGTGGGCGAGTCAATGCTACGTAGTGGTTATCTCAATACATTATCCTACAAGCTCTTTCATCGAGCTGTAAATGTAGATCATCTTGTTCTTCTAATCCTTTTTCCAATGGGGCTGCTGTCTGCAATTCTTATGAACGATACATTAGCAATAATAGGTACACCACTTGTCATTGGACTTTCAAGGGAGCACGGAATTTCATCAAAGCTCCTCCTACTGACTCTAGCATTCGCAGTCACAACTGGCAGTGTTATGAGCCCTATTGGTAACCCTCAAAATCTCCTCATAGCGTCCTCAGGGGGCATTGTGAGCCCCTTCATCTCCTTCGTTCTCTATCTCGCTATACCAACAATTCTATCTTTGACTGTTGCATTCTTCATTCTGCGTGTTTTCTATAGGTCAGAGTTTCACAAGCCCCTTGTTGAGAATCAAAAAAAAGCGGTAAACAATGATAATCGTTTGGTCCAGTTATCTAAACTTGCGTTGGTACTGATTATCATACTAATCGGAGTCAAAGTCACTCTTGTTCTCATAGCTCCTTCGCTTGAAATGAGATTATCTTACATTGCAATCATTGCAGCATTACCAATCATTCTTCTGAGTAGACAAAGAGGAGCAATTGTGAGAAATATCGATTGGTCGACGCTTCTATTCTTTGTTTCAATGTTCGTATTGATGGCAAGTGTTTGGCAGAGTGGAGTGTTTCAAGGTCTCATTTCTGGGATGAATCTTGATATCACATCTATTCCCACTATAATGGCAATTGGTGTGCTCCTAAGTCAATTGATTTCTAATGTACCAATGGTGGCACTCTTCATCCCATTATTATCAACCAATGGAGCATCAGTTGTTCAGTTGATGACACTTGCTGCAGGAAGTACCATTGCAGGAAACATGCTGGTGCTTGGCGCTGCGAGTAATGTGATAATTATTCAAAATGCTGAGAAACAAGGACAGACAATTGAATTCAAGGAGTTTGCGAAAATAGGAGTTCCTTTAACAATTGTTCAAGCCAGTTTCTATCTTGTTTTTCTTGTTCTAGCATCATGAACGACTAATTCCTTTCAGTGACCTTCAAAAACCGTTTCAGAAACTTTGCGTGGTTATTGACCTCTCTCTTGGCTTCTGCCTTATGTTCAGGATACGCCAGCCCACTTGCTTGATAGAAGAACATGAACTGGGCTAGGCGCGCAGCAATGAAGAGGTCGAGATACTCGATGCCAATACCATTCAAAGTGGCTGTTTCCTCATATCCCTCAAGAAGTGCATCTCGCATCTTGGTGGCAGTAATATCAGAGTCCATCATATACTGACTCAAGGCAACTCCAAAGTCAAACACCCAGTATCCGAAACCGCAGTCATCAAAGTCGAATGGTCGAGCCTCACCTTTCAGAAATGCTATGTTATCTCCCAGTCCAAGGTCTGCATGAATTAATCCGTAGACACTCTTGCCCTTGCCGAGTTGCTCACAGACTTCGCGAACTCGACTCAGCACATCATTGAATGCAGCCTGATGTGTCTTTGGAATGACTGCACGTGCATCTGCAGCAGGGACACCGTAGCTGAAACCATCTCCATAGAGACCATCCCAGTCCCAGTGGGGTCGTAAAAATCCCTTGGGTGGGTTCCAGCTCTTGGATTGCATATGCATCTTACCAATCACTCTGCCAAGTGCCCTGAAGTGATCTGGTCTAGCGGTCTTAATTGAAACCTGACCCTCGGTCCATCCGATGAGTGTGCAATTTCTTGCCTGAGGGACATTATATCCTTCATCAGCCACCGTTAACCATGCGCCCTTGATGTTTCTAACTGGCTTTGGAACTGAAATCCCTTCACGATGTAGGGCGGACAACCACTCCATCTCTGACACAATGAACTCAGGTTTCATGTAATTTGGTTGGTGTAATCGCAAAGCGTAATTCCCTGCAGGAATGGAGTTGCCTGTAGGAACCGTAATTTTGTAGAGTCCATTTCCAGCATAGGTGATGAACCTAATTTTTATTCGCTCTAGCCCATATTCTTCAAGTGCAATGTTAGCAATTCGCCTCAATCTCAGGAGAAAAGCGCGATAACTAATAGGCAACTCTCTTCACACCGAACGCAACTAGTTATTTACTCGAAATTGTCTTATTATAAGGTAGTTACGGACTGAGTAAAATTAAGGGTCTAAAGTGGCTTTGGCTCAATAGATATGTTCTAGGTTTGAGATAGCTTCTCCTTCTCTTTCTCAAGTTCTCGTACTCTTTTCCGTATAGTGTCTTCTGTTTTTTCGATTCTCTTCTCAATATCCTTGATACGCTTCTCTCTTGATGATGTTTCATTATCAAAGCGTTTTTTCGCAGTCTGATACACCTTGCTTGCGTCTGTCCACTCCTGCTTTGCCAGACGCATTTGCTCCTCCAGACTCTCAAAATTAATCCTCTTCACCTCTGCAAGATTCCAATAATCCCGCACCTCAGATTCCATCCTTGAACGAACAGTATCCAAATCCGAGTTGAATTGAGCAAGTTCTGTGTGTAGATTAGTCAGATCGTTGACAGTGTCTTTCACAATTGTATCTTGAAGGAAGGCTGAGTCTGATATCTCGGATAGCAGAGCATCGATTTTGGGTATCAATGTCTTTGATTCCACATCTAGCTTCCGTGGCATTTGGGTAGGGGGAGGTTGAGCTGGTTTAGAAACAGCTGTTTCTGTTGTCTGCATTGGTGGAGGTTTGGGGATTTCAGCTTTTTTATCTGGAATTGATCCTCCGACTGGAGGTCCTGGAGGTCGAACTGAAGATGGTGGAGCAGGTTGTGGTTCAAGAGACTGCGTTGGCGGGGGTGTGAGTCGAGCTGAACTCGAGGGTGGTCCACCAGTTGAAGGAGGACCTGCTGGAGGTGGAGCCATTGGCGGTGGTGCGCTTGGTGCTATGTCAGCAGCTTGACGTTGGCGCTCCAAGTCACCCATCAACTCTTGGACCTCACTGGCTCTGAGCATGCGTGTTTCAATGATGCCCTCACCTGTTTCCTCGATACCCACCTGTTCTGCCCTGGCGAAAGCCTCCTTTGCTTTTTCCATCTCAGATTTTGGCTTTGACAATCCATTGCCACTGCGAACCCGGTCTCGAGCTACCTGACTTGGTTTTACCCACTCATCGTTCGTTGTAACTCTTGCCTCGCTTGATGAAGACACAGGAGGTTGTATTTCTCTCACGGTGGGTTGTGGTGGAGTCGCTGGCTTCTCACTCGCAGAATCAATTGTCCTTGGTTTTTGGTCTACGGCAAGGAGTAGACCCCCGCATCTGATGCAATACTTACGTGTAGGCTGATTTGCTCTACCGCAATGCGGACAGTTCTTCATAAACACTTCATCCCCGTATGCAAAACAGCTGAAAATACGTACATCTATCCTGTAAAGGTTTTCTAAGATGCAGAACAGATGAGATTCTATAGCCAAGGTAAGCTAATATTGAATCGAGGATGGTTGTATTCAACCGGTGATATGACTTGATGAGTCATGCAATCGAAGCTCTCCTAATAACTGACAAAGGCGGTAGTCCAAGATTCTACATGCAGCTTGATCCAAAAGCGCTGAACATGGACCCAGTCATGGCATCCAGTTTCTTTGCGGCTATCGATATGTTCTCCAAGGAGGTATTCGATGAGAAGGCCCCTGTTGTCCAAGTTGATTATGGTGCCCGATTGTTTACCCTCATTAATGGTGTCAACACCAATATGATTGCTGTCAGCGTTCAACGTTTGTCTCAAGAATCGATTGATGTCTTAGACTCACTTCTTGCCGAGTTTGAGCTGGACTGGCTCGAGGTGGTAGATCCATTTGAGTTCAGTTACGAAACCTCCTTTGTGGATGTTTATCTGGAGGCATTTGGTGAGCGAGTCATGGAGAAGCTCTCTCTCCGACTTTTAGGTGATTCTTGGGTTCCCTACTTCACGACCAAACCTGATGTTCTTGAGTCAGTTTTCAGCATTCTTATGGACTATATCAATGGAACCAGGAATGTCAAAGAGATCATTGAGGTGAGTGGGCTCTCACGACGTGAAGTTGTTCTTGATCTTTCCAAACTCTGGGCACATCGAGTCATACGATTTCGCAATATGTTCAACTTCAATGATTTCATGACCACCGGGACACAGTTCGTCAGATACGCCCAAGCCACTTCTGCCGAAACAAAGGATTTGCGTGATCTGCATCCAGACATGGCTGGAGTCATACCACATCTGGCCGGATTGATTGATGGACGTAGGACTGTACGAGAGATACTTGCTGAGCTTGGAACACGTTACGATGAACGTGAACTATTGAGAGCATTAGACTATCTCATTGAGGTTGGTGTGATAGAAGCACTCACTCCAGAAAAGAGGCGCATTCTTCTGGTGAAGGAGGCACTTGAGCTTGCAATAAGAGTGGCTGAGGGTACATACAATGTCACTGAAACAACCAACGCATTGCAATTTATCATGAAGAACACCAAGGCACCAGAAGCCCTGAGTCAACTTCAGCTCAAAGATGGCAAGTGGGCAGTTGACTTCGACTTCAAGATTCTTGAAGGCTTAAACCAGAAACGGCTCATGTTGCTCTTTGGAGAGTGGATGAAGATACTTGCCCAGTTTGTTAGTGTCTTGAATCCAGCAAAGATGTCTATCTATATCGGAAACCTGACAACAGTCTATTCACAACGCATCATTAGACGTTACTCAGCCTTTGACCTCAGAGGGTTCGAGGAGTTCTCTTATTGGTTGGAGATATTGAGTACACCTTCAAAACCACATGTTGGACCTATAGAAACCAGCCATCTTCAGATTGCTTGGTCCAGTGCTTTGGAGGAGTTGGCATACATTCTGGTCACACGAGGCCATATCATCTACAAATCAGAGAGCATTACACAGATCAAGTCAGCAAGTGGAAGTCCTCTGATTGATCTTCTCCCCACTGAGTGGGTGGGACGTGATCGTGTAGAAACATTCGAGCGTATAATGGTGGAGTATTCGACTCTTGGCCCTGCAGCAAAACTAACACTATTGATTCTTGCAACTCAACGCGGGATTCTGATACCCAAAGAAATCATCATCTGATTAAAAACTACATTTCTTTCATCTGAAGAACTATTATCTAAGAATGTTGAAGAAATCTATGTGGTGACAGTGAATGAGCCCCTCATATCTATTGAAGATTGTGACAGTTGGAGCAGCGTCTGTTGGAAAGACCAGTATCATCATAAGGTACTCAACTGGCTCCTTCCGTGAACACTATTCGCCCACCCTTGGTGTTGGTTTTGCCTACAAGAAGATGGAAGTAGATGAAGACTCTGTGAACCTTCAGATTTGGGATTTGGGTTCTCAGGACTTTCTGGAGCGGACACGTGCCAACTACTACTTAGGTGCTCAAGGTGTCATCTTTATGTTTGATGTCACATCTTGGGAATCTCTCAATGAGGTCATTGATTGGAAGAATGAGGTCGACCGAAATCTAGATGACTATAGCGCCATTCTTGTCGCCAACAAAACAGATCTAGCCATGGAACGTGTAGTTTCCAAAGAAGAGGGCCAGAAAATCGCATCGCAGCTAGGTGTAGACTATATTGAAACCTCTGTTCGTCTTGATATGAATGTAAACAAAGCCTTTGAGATGATTGCAAGGAGCATAATCTCCTCGTTTCACTGACTCCATATCCATTATTTCCTTCTTGGATTACTTGTAAAATGGTCAATAACAAGATTCAAACCAGACTATGCAAATCTTTAGCATTTCTTACCATATGACTACCAAAACCTATTGCCCCTGCCAAGATGGGATAGATTGCCCATCGTTCCATTGATCCTTTAGCCATTCCAAGAAACGTTTCAGTTGAGCCAGTAGGAAGACCAAGGTATGGTGCGAAGATTACTACTGCAATCAAAGATGAGGCTCCTAGAATTACCGAGAAGTAGGATAGAGGTGAATCCAGTAACCGATACGAAGCTATAGCCGCAAAAGCCCCAACCAAGATGGCCAATAGTGTGAAGATGCTATGCATGGGTTGTAGGTTTGCAGGAAAGACTCCCACTCCCATTGCTCCGATTCCAGAAATAGCAAGTAGAATTGGATAGATCCTACTCTTGCTAGATTTGAACGTAAAGAAGGCTGAGCAGAACATACAGAAGCCTAGAAGAAACACTGACACATTGTATATGAGCGCGGTTGGTCCTATTCCAAGATCGCTCACATAGTAATTCCTGCTGCTGTATCCTTAATACCAAGATTCAGCAGCTAACAGACCAAGGAACCATTGAACTGCGCCAATGTAAAGGAGCGTACCACTGAGGGTCACCTCATCAAATCCCATCTATTCCACCTTTTCGTATCTTGAATAAGACAGATGGAATTTTGTGGAAATAATAGCCAATTTATTGGC
>Ga0180437_10012307_pt1 | contig 10127 bp, 8 predicted proteins | sample SS_ome_4_FD_132410 | JGI IMG/M metagenome (GOLD analysis project Ga0180437, IMG submission 132410) | Hypersaline lake sediment archaeal communities from the Salton Sea, California, USA - SS_3_D_1 metaG | ecosystem: Environmental > Aquatic > Non-marine Saline and Alkaline > Hypersaline > Sediment... | reverse complement strand
TTGCCAATGATCGTCTGGGTGCCAGGGGCGGCTTGTCCGCCCCTGCGATTCCGGGCAGCGGCAGGCAAGCTGCCGCTGGCACCCGCGCATTAGCTGCGCAGGACTCAATAGAGGTCGGCGCAGTGATTCGCCCGCGCGGTAAGTATTCGGCATATTTGCCCGCCACGGCCGGGTCGACGGCGCTCCCAAGACACATGAACTTCTCCCCGTAGCGAGTATCTCCAAGTTGACACCGATCCAGAGCATCTTGGTCACCGGCGGGGCCGGCTTCATCGGCAGCAACTTCGTGCGGCAGTGGCTGGCCGAAGGAGGCGGGTCCCTTGTCAACCTGGACAAGCTCACGTACGCCGGCAACCCGGAGTCCCTGAGCGACGTGGCCGACCACCCCGACTACCGTTTCGTGGAAGGCGACATCTGCGACGGGCCGCTGGTAAGCGAATTGCTGAAGAGCCACCGCTGTGAAGGCGTGGTCAATTTCGAGGCCGAGTCGCACGTGGACCGCTCGATTGACGGGCCGGCGCCGTTTGTCGAAACGAACGTGGTGGGGACCTTCCGCTTGCTGGAGGCCGCCCGGGGGTATTGGGAGGGGTTGGACGCGTCGGCACGATCCCGGTTTCGGTTCCTGCACGTCTCGACCGACGAGGTCTACGGTTCGCTGGGCCCGGAAGGGCGCTTTACCGAATCCACGCCCTACGCCCCCAATTCGCCCTATGCGGCCTCGAAGGCGGCGGGCGACCATCTCGCCCGGGCGTACTTCCGCACGTACGGCTTGCCGACGATCGTCACGAATTGCTCGAACAACTACGGCCCCTACCAGTTCCCCGAGAAGCTGATCCCGCTGATGATCCTCAACGCCCTGGAGGGCAAGCCGCTGCCGGTCTACGGCGACGGCCGGCAGGTCCGCGACTGGCTCTACGTGGAGGATCATTGCCGAGCGATCCGGGCGGTGCTGGCCGGCGGGCGGCCGGGCGAGGTGTACAACATCGGCGGGGACTGCGAACGGACGAACCTCGACGTGGTGCAGAAGATCACCGAGCTGGTCGACCGGCTTGCGCCGGACGCGCCACGCACCCCGTCCTCCTCGCTGATCACCTTCGTCAAAGACCGGCCGGGGCACGACCGCCGCTACGCCATCGACGCCGGCAAGATCCGCCGCGAGCTCGGCTGGCGGCCGCAGGAGAGTTTCGAGTCCGGGCTGGAACGCACCGTGCGCTGGTACCTGGGGAACCTAGCGTGGGCCGAACGGGTCGCGACGGGGGAATATCGCCGGGAACGACTTGGGTTGGGTAGCACGCCGTAAGTCCGACGAGGCAGTTTCGTGAACGCAGAAACGCACTTCCGAAAAGGCATTGTCTTGGCCGGAGGCGCCGGCACGCGCCTCGGTCCGGTTACCCGGGCAATCAGCAAGCAGCTCCTGCCCGTCTACGACAAGCCCATGGTTTACTACCCGCTGTCGGTGCTGATGTTGGCCGGGATACGCGACGTGCTGCTGATCTCCACGCCGGAGGACATCGGCTCCTACTGCCGGCTTCTGGGAGACGGCTCTCGCGTCGGGCTCTCCATTCGGTACGCGGAGCAGCCGCACCCCGGCGGTCTGGCCCAGGCGTTCCTGATCGGACGGGAGTTCGTGAGCGACGACAACGTCGCGCTGATCTTGGGCGACAATATATTCTATGGCCGCGGACTCCAGCAGATCCTTCAGAACGCGGCCCGGCAGGCGTCGGGTGCGACGGTGTTCGCCTACTGGGTGGCCGACCCCCAACGTTACGGCGTAATCGACCTGGACGATCGGAACCGGCCCCTATCCATCGTCGAGAAGCCGAAGGATCCGAAGTCCAATTACGCGCTCACCGGTCTCTACTTCTACGACAACCAGGTGCTGGACGTCGCTGCGGAACTGAAGCCGTCGGCCCGCGGCGAGCTGGAAATCACCGACGTCAATCGCAGCTACCTCGAGCGCGGCGAACTAAGGGTGGAAATCCTCGGCCGCGGCTTTGCCTGGCTCGATACCGGCACCCACGAATCACTTCTCCAGGCGGCCAACTTCGTCGAAACGATCGAACAACGGCAGGGACTGAAAATCGCCTGCATCGAGGAAGTCGCCCTTCACAAGGGCTTCATCAACGTGGAACAGTTCGAGAGGCTGGCCGCGGAGCAGACCGGCAGCTACGGAGACTACCTTCGAGACCTGTTGAAGCGCCCGAGCGGTCTAGTCGTTTAAGGATGCCATGGAGTACGTAGAAGGCCCCATTGACGGTGTGATCTTCCGACCGCTGGTGCGCCGCGAGGACGCCCGCGGTTGGCTGGTCGAGCTTTTTCGCCGGGACGAAATGCAACCGGATCACTGGCCGGTGATGGCCTACGTGAGCCAGACGCTGCCGGGAGTTGCTCGCGGGCCGCACGCGCATCGCGAGCAGACCGACTGTTTCGCCTTTGTCGGTCCCGGGGATTTCAGGCTTTATCTGTGGGACGCAAGGGAGAGCTCACCCACACGCGGCAACCGGCATACCGCAGTCGTCGGCCGCTCCAACATGCAGACGGTTATCATCCCGCCGGGAGTGGTCCACGCCTACAAGAACGTTGGCGACGATCCGGGAATCGTCGTGAACTTTCCCAACCGTCTGTATGCGGGAGAGGAGAGGAAGCAGCCCGTTGATGAGATACGTTACGAAGACCGCTCGGACAATCGATTCGTGCTTGACTGAGTTTGCGATGCCCACGGGGAGCTTTTCGTGCCAAACCAACTCCCGAGTGACCTGACGATGAAATCCCAGGAGTCGGTTACACTGCCGCGTTCGGTCTCTTCGAGTAAGCCCTCCGGAAACGGGGATTGTCGAACGATCCCGGTGTGCTACGTGGCCGGGACCAGCCATTGCGGGTCCACGCTGTTGGCACTTCTGATGGATTCACATCCGCAGGTCACCAGCGTCGGAGAAGCGGTCCCGAACGTGCGCATTCAGCGAAGCGACCCCGGTGATTATACCTGCTCCTGCGGCCAGCCGATCGCTCGCTGCGCGTTTTGGCAGGGCGGGATCGGGGGCGTGCAGGCCCGAGGGCTCCCTTTCTCGGCACAGAACTGGACGAACGACTACCAATACAAGAACCGCCTTCTGGGAAGGCTGCTCAACAAGTACTCGCACCGTCCCGCCGTGCGCCGCTTGCAGCTCGCTGCGGAGTGGTTTCCACCGCTGCGCAGAAGACTCGCGCTGTCGCATCGAGTGAACCGGGCCTTCATGGAGGAAATCCTTGACCGAACCGGCGCCGAGGTGTTTCTGGACACAACCAAGAGCCTCAGACGTCTGTATCAGTTGCTTTGTGTCGAGGGGCTGGAAGTCCGAGTGGTGTGGTTGGTTCGCGACGTGCGCGCCTTCGCGTACTCCACGCGGCGCAAGGGCTTCTCGGCCAGCATGGCGGCCAACTCCTGGAGATGCGATCAGTGCAACGCTCAGGGTCTGCTCGGCAAGCTGGAAGACGACAAGGTTCTGAAACTGCGTTACGAGGACTTCTGTGCCGATCCGGCGCATTGGCTCGGCGAACTCTGCGGCTTTCTCGGCGTGTCGACGCTCGCACTACCGGAAATGATGTATCCCGCCGAGCACCACATTCTCGGCAACCAGATGCGCTTGCGGGGGCCACAGCGCATCGAGTTCGACGAGAAGTGGCGCGTCGGCTTGGACCCCGAGGAACAGGAGGCCGCGCTGAGTGTGGCCGGCGGCCTCCACCGAGAGCTGGGCTACGCCGATTGACTCCACACTCGCGAAACAACGCGACGAACTCATCCTCCTGACGACGGCAATGAACGTTCAGCACAATGACAACTCGCCGGTGATGATCGTCGGACACGGCAGCTCCGGCACGAGTATCCTTACGCGCTTGATGCGAGATTACCTCGGCGTCGCCTTCGGGACGGAGAGCCAGTTCGTCGTCCACTACTATCGCCGGCTGCCCCGCTACGGCGACCTGGCCGACGACGCGAACCTCCGGCGGCTGATCGGCGACGTGCTGGGCGAGCGGTGGTTCCGGCGGAGCCGGAAGTTCGGCGGGTTCGCAACCACGATCGACGCGGTCTTTCAGGACGTCCGGGAGCGGACCTATCGCGGCGTGCTCGACGCGGCGTTCGGGCAGCTTGCCAAGCATCTCGGCACCACGCGCTGGGGCGACAAGACCCCGGAGTACACCCACGACCTGCCGGTCATCGGCGAGCTGTTCCCGGAGGCCAAGTACGTCCACATGGTCCGCGACGGCCGCGACGTGGCCCTCTCGGTGATGGGACGTTACTGGGGCCCGAAGAACGTCTTTACCGCCGCCGGGGAGTGGAAAGAGGCCGTCGGGCAGGTCGACGCCTTCCTCGACACGGTACCCGCCGAGCAGAAGCTGGAAATCAGCTACGAGGGAATGCTTTCCGATCCCGTGGCAACCTTCCGGCAATTGGTCGGTTTCCTGGAGATCGAGAACAGCGGTGACGTGCTCATCCAATCCATCGCCGAGCCCCTCTCGGCCGACCTAATGCGAACCAACTATGACAAGTGGCGGACCCGGATGTCGCCCGCCGCGCGGACTCGCTTCGAGCGGATCGCCGCCGGCACGCTCGCCCGTCACGGCTACGAGACGATCGTCGAGGAGCAGCCGGGCGAGCCGGCCGCACTAAAGCGTCTCTACTGGTGGGCCGACAACAAGATCCGCAAGTGGACCTACGCGGGCTACTGGCAGGACAACCTTTACAAAGCCGGACTTCGCAGCCGCGACCTGCTTCGGGCGGCGCGCAGCCTGGCAAGCTCCGCCCTCAGGCGCCGGGCCGCGCTCGGCGCGCCCAAGTCAGCCAAGTGAACGTCCTTCGCACACTCCGCAAGCTGCGTAAGATGCCGGCGGCCGAGATTCGCCAGCGGCTCGTCGAGCGACGATGGCGCGCGCTGGAGCGGCGCGCGTATCGCCGCGGCGGGGGGGGGCCGTCAGTCAACGGGCTGGGAAGCGACGTTGCCCACACGCTTACCGGACGCGCGGACGAGCTCATCCCCGGCACGCGCAGGCGAGAGCTGGCCGAGCTGTCGGCCGCGTTTCCCCGGCTGCACGAGGCTTTGCGCGAACAGGCGCGAGACCGCGCCGAGGCGATCTGCGGCGGCGAGCACCCGCTGTTGGGTTGCCCGATGAGGCTCTCCGAAAAGATTGATTGGCACCGTGATCCCCGTTCCGGCTTCTCTTGGCCGCGGCAGTTCTACGCCGACGTGGAGGTGTACGGACGCACCGACGGGTTGGACGTGAAGTACGTCTGGGAGCTCAACCGGCACCAGTTCCTTGTCGAGCTGTCGCGGGCGTGGCTGTTTACCGGCGAAGATCGTTACGCCGCGTGTGTGCGCGATCTCCTCTTGGACTGGATGGAAGAGAACCCGTTCTGCGAGGGCGTCAATTGGACCAGCGCCCTGGAAGTGGCCGTGCGGAGCATCTCCTGGCTTTGGACCGTCGCCGGGCTGGCCGAGTGGCCGGGCTGGCGGCCCGAGGAACTCCAGCGAGTCGCCCGCGGTTTGGCCGAGCACGCCACGTACCTCACGCGCCACCTTTCGTTCTACTCGAGCCCTTACAACCACCTGGTCGGCGAGGCCACGGCGCTGGTGCTCCTGGGCCGTTGGCTTCGGGGGTCCTCGGCGGCGAGTGAGTGGGAAGGGCTCGGGCGGCGGGTCCTCACAAAGCACGGGCCCGAGCAATTCCACGAGGACGGTTTCACGGTGGAGCAGGCCACGGGCTACCACTTTTTCACGCTGGGCTTCTTGACGCAGGCCGTGTTGGCGGCCCGCCGCGATGGCCGGCCGCTCAGCGAGCTGGAGAGTGCGGTTTCCCGCGCCTTTGGCGCAGCGGGCGCGCTGAAGCAACCCGACGGCCGCTGGCCGGCGATCGGCGATCTGGACTCGGCCCGGTCGGTGCCCGTCTTTCCGGACGATCCTTGGGACTTCCGCTCGCTCTGTTCGTTGGGTGCAGCGGCCTGCAACGATCCCGAGTTGAGGCACGTGGCCGAGCGCCCTGGCGAGGAGTTGTACTGGCTGACGGGCACGGCGGGCGTAGAGGCATTCGAGGGGCTTGTGGCGCAGGCGCCGTCGGAGGCCGTGGTGCTTTCCGAGTCGGGCTGCGCAGTGGCACGCTCGGGGTACGAGGCGTCGGCCGACTGGCTCCTCTTCGACGCCGGCCCGCTGGCCCACGGCCTGCACGCCGACGCCACCCCGTCGGCCGCTCACGGCCACGTCGACCCCTTGCAACTCCTGCTGTTCCAAGGGGGAAGGCCCGTGCTGCTCGACGCGGGCATACCGTCTTACTCGGGGGACCGCCGGTGGATCGAGCACTTCCGCGGCCCGGCGGCGCACAACACGCTGGAGATCGACGGCGAACCCTGGGCACGTCCGGCCGGCGGCCTGGCTTGGTCGCATGTGGGGCACACACCCCGGTTGGATGCCAACCTGGCGGCGGACGTGTGGCTCGTGCGAGGGGAGCTTGCCCTTCCCGGCGGGACGACCGTCGTGCGCCACGTGCTGGGGCTGCCGGGGCGGGGCGTGTGGGTCGCCGACCTGGTGCGCTCGCCCACGCCCAGGGCGTTTTCGTGGTACTGGCAGCTTCCGGCCGGGGCGGCGGTTACGTTGGAACACCGTAACAATCGCCATAGCGAGGTCGCGTGCCCTTGGGGCGTACTGGCCACGGCGAGCGACCCCGGGGGAGTGCGGGTCGAACTGGTCGCGGCGGATCCCAATTCGCCCGCGGCGTGGCAGGCCCCCACGTACGGCTCGGCCCGCGAAGCTCTCCGGCTGGCCCACCGCGCCGACGCGCAAACCGAGCGGCTGGTGCTGACGTGCATCGGTCCGCGCGTGTTGCCGGCATCGGTCGAGGTCGGTGGCCGGACGTTGTCGCTGAGCGCGGACCAGGAAGATCCTCGGTTCGCCGCCGCTGAACAGGAAACTCCGCCGGCCGACGTGCTCTGGTCCGTGCGCCTCGGCGACGAGCTGCTGCTGGTTGCCGGCGGCCTCGATGAACCGATCGGGGACAGTCGCTGGACCGAACTGGCCGGGACAGGGGGGTGGCTCGCGGCACGAACCGTGGTGGAAGCCCCGATCGCCGACGCAGCCCCGCCTGCCACGATGGCCCGGCTACGTTGACTTACGGCAACTGATGGCAACAAGCATCGAAACCCCGCTGCCGATCGACGCTGCGAGGGGCGGGACGTCCGGGCGCCCGTCCCGGCGGGTCCTCGTGTTCAGCTCGACGTTTCCCTCCGCGGTGCAGCCGATCCACGGCGTGTTTGTCAAGGAGCGGGTGCGCTGGGTGGCGGGGCTGCCGGATTGCGAGGTCCGGGTGGTCTCGCCGGTGCCCTATTTCCCGCCGATCCGGGCCTTCAAGCGATGGTATCCGCTCTCGCAGATTCCGCGGGAAGAGGTGGTCGACGGGCTGGAGGTGGTCCGGCCGCGTTACTTCCTGCTGCCGAAGGTGGGAGGTTACTTCCATCCGGCGGCGATGGCCCGGGCGGCGTATCGGACCGTGGCCGGGCTCGATCGGGAGTTCGGTTTCGACCTGATCGACGCCCATTTCGTGTATCCCGACGGCGTGGCGGCGGCCCGGCTCGCAGCCCGGCTCGGGAAGCCGCTGGTGATTACCGGCCGGGGCGAGGACATCCTGCGTTTCCCCCAGCTCCCGGTGCTGGGCAGGCAGATCCGCGGGGCCCTGGCGCAGGCCACGTCGCTGGTGGCCTTGAGCAGCGAGATCGCCGAAGCGATGCGTGCCAACGGCGCCGCGCACCAGAAGATCCGCGTGATTCCCAACGGAGTCGATTGCGAGAAGTTCCGTCCGCTCGACCGTTCGGAGGCCCGGCGCCGGCTGGGGTTGCCCGAGGACCGGCCCATCCTGCTCTCGGTGGGATACCGCCTGGAGCGGAAGGGCTTTCACCTGCTCGTGGACGCGATACCGCAGATTCGCCGGCATTTTCCGGACGTGCTGGTGGTGATCGTCGGGGGACAGGCCCGCTGGGGCCAGGACTACTCGGCGGTGATCGAGGAGCGGATTCGCGCGAACGGGGTGGCCGACTACGTGCGCCTGGTCGGGCCGCGCCCACCCGAGGAGTTGCCGTGGTGGTACAGTACGGCCGACCTGTTCGTGCTGCTCACCTCGCGCGAGGGATGTCCTAACGTTGTGATGGAGGCGTTGGCGTGCGGGCTGCCGGTGGTGGCCACGCCGGTGGGCGGGATCCCCGAGGTGTTGGGCCACCAGCGGCTCGGGCTGGTGCTCGAGGAGCGGTCGGCCGGCGCCGCTGCCCGGGGCGTGGTCGAGGCGATGTCGCACACCTGGGACCGGGCGGCGATCCGCCGAGAGGCCCAGCGCCGCTCCTGGCAGGCCACGGCAGAACAAGTGCGCGATCTGTTCGACGATGTTGTTGGATCGAGATAGGACGGCCGAAGTGTGTGACGAGCCTGGGGCCGGCGTTCGTTCGGCCGCGGCGATCCCGCGCGCGGTGGTTTCCAGGATGGCCTGTCCGGACTGCAAGGGGCCGCTCACGGTGCCGCGTCCCGAGCGTCTGGAGTGTGTTTCTTGCGGAGCGGAGTTCCGCACGGCGGCGGGCGGAAAGTTGCCGATCCTGTTGCCCTCAGGCTCGCCACTGCTCGAAAACGCACTCAAGGCCGCGGACGCCCCGGCCGGGAAGGGCACGAAGCGGCGTGCATCGAAGCCCTACCGGCAAGCCCGGCGCCTGCCGCGCACCAACGTGACGAATCTATCCAAGCCCTACAAGGACCGGTTCTTTGCGTCGGTGGGAGACGGGACCATTCTGAACATCGGCTCGGGCCGGAGAGAGCTGGAACTCGGCGCGGAGGTGGTCCGTTTGGACATCCAGCCGCATCAAAACTGCGACGTGGTGGGGGACGCCCACCACCTACCGTTTCTGGACGGCTCGTTCGACGCGGTGATGAGCGACAGCGTGTTCGAGCACCTCAGCGATCCCTTCCAGGCGGCCCGGGAGGTGGCACGCGTGCTCCGGCCCGGCGGCAAGATGTGGTGCAGCGTGCCGCTGGCGTATCCGATCCACGGCTCGCCGAACGATTACTTCCGTTTCACGGTCGACGGGCTTCGCTCGGTGTTTCGGGACCTCCGGGCGGTCGAGATCGGCCCGGCCCTGGGCCCGATCACCACGATCGCCCTGTTTGCCGAGCGAGTCGCCGACGCGCTGCTGCCGGGCAAGCTGGGGTTTGCGGCCCGCTGGTGTACGGCCTGGCTCTTGCAGCCCTGGAAGTACCTCGACCCCTGGGTGGTGCGGCGCAATCCCCAAAGCGCTTCGGCCGTCTTCATTTTGGCAGAGAAACCCCAGTACGACAACCACGACGATCAGGCCGCGGGAGCAAACCGTTGAAGCAACTGTTCATGCAGAAGAACGCACTGAGACGCGCGCAAGTCGCCCCCACCGAGGTACCCGTGCCGCGATGCGGCCCGAAGGACGTGCTGGTCTCCAGCCGCTATTCGTTGATCAGCGCCGGCACCGAGACCGCCTCGGTCAAACGGAACCTCAAGGATATGGTGGTCAAGGCCGTGACCGACCCCGAGATCCGCGAGTCGGTCCGGGACATGCTGCTGAAGGACGGGGTGGGGAGGACGGCCGACCGCGTGCTCTTCGAGATGACCAAGTGGACGCCGCTGGGATACAGCGGGGCGGGCGTGGCTGTCGAGGTGGGGAGCCAGGTCGAGGGCATTGCCCGGGGCGATCCGGTCGCCTACGGCGGCCAGGGCCACGCCGAGTACATCCGCGCGGGACGCAACCTGTGCGTGCGCGTGCCCGACGGGGTGGAACTCAGCGAGGCCGCCTTCGTGGCCGTGGGGAGCATCGCGCTGCAGGCCGTGCGCCGGGCCGACGTGCAGGTGGGCGACGTGGTGGTCGTGCAGGGGCTCGGGCTGGTGGGGCAGCTCGTGGCCCAAATCCTCCAGGCGGCCGGGGCCCGGGTCCTGGGCGTCGACGTGATGCGCCGGCGTCTCGAGCTGGCCGAGTCGCTCGGGCTGGAACGGGCTTTCAAGGCCGGGGACAAGCTGCCGGCCGAGATCATCCGGCACACGGGCGGGCGCGGGGCCGACGGCGTGGTGATCTGCGCCTCGGGCTTAAGCAGCCAAGTAATCGA
>Ga0180437_10012306_pt1 | contig 10128 bp, 9 predicted proteins | sample SS_ome_4_FD_132410 | JGI IMG/M metagenome (GOLD analysis project Ga0180437, IMG submission 132410) | Hypersaline lake sediment archaeal communities from the Salton Sea, California, USA - SS_3_D_1 metaG | ecosystem: Environmental > Aquatic > Non-marine Saline and Alkaline > Hypersaline > Sediment... | reverse complement strand
TTGATTTCGGAGGTCACGGTCCGGCCCAGCCAGTCCTCCGAGACCTCCGCGCCCACCTTCTCCACGACCCCGGATAGCTCGTGCCCCAACACCAGCGGTAGGGACGCCGCGTAGTCGCCGGAGTAGATGGCCAGGTCCGTCCCGCAGATCCCGGCGTAGAGGACCCGGACGAGCGCCTCGCGCGGTCCCAGGACCGGCTCGGGCCGGTCCTCGATGTCGAAGTGTCCGGGCTGCGTGAGCAGCGCAACCTTCGCCATTTCCGATTGCGTCCGTCCGGGGCTACCGGGGTTCGTCGCCGCCCGCGTCGGTGGCTTCGGCGACCTCGGGTTCGGTTTTGTCGGGAACCGTCGCACCCTCCTTGGCCCTCTTCTCTCGCGATTCCTTCTCGATCAGGGCCTCGGTCTGGGCCAGCTCCTTGTCCAGGGGCTTGATGCGCTCGATGATCGCCTGGATGTCGGGATCCTCCATGGGGTTCTTCACGTCCTGTCGAAGGGCCTTCTCGTAGATCCTGGACCCGAGCTCCCCGAAATGACGCATGATCCTGGCCTGGAGCGCGCTCCTCTGGTACTTCTGCTGGGCCTGGTGCGTGGTCTCGGCGGCCTTCTCGCTTGCGCTCTTCACCGCACCCAGGGTGGCCGCCAGTCCCGCATCGACACCTTCGGTGATGCGTCCCCACAACGTGGTCATGATCGCCTCCTTGACTCGAGAGAACAACCGTGCACGCGGATACTCTCTGGTGCACCGAAGAGTCTCAACCCTTCCATCGATGAGTGTAGCGCGGGGGGAGCTCCGCATCAACCGGATTCGTGAATCCCCTTGAGCCGCGGCACGCGGACCCGTAGAATCGGGGATCAAAGGATGCTCGAGATCTGGGTTCTTCGCGGAGGCCTCTGCCATGCTGATCGGCGGGACTTGGGTAGAGAAGAGTGAGACGATCGACGTCCTCAATCCCTATGACGGTTCCCGGGTCGGCCGGATCGTGCGGGGTTCGGCGGAGGACGTTCACGCTGCGGTGGCCTCGGCCCGACAGGGCCTGGCGCAGATGGCGGCGCTCACCGCGTACGAGCGCGCCGGGATTCTCCTCGGGACCGCCCGGGCGATCGAGGAGGCCAGCGGCGACTTGGCCCGTCTCATCGCCCGGGAAGTAGGCAAGACCCTCGCCGAGGCGACCGGGGAGGTGGACCGTTCGGTCCAGACCTTCACGCTGGCCTCCGAAGAGGCCAAGCGCATCCACGGCGAAACGGTGCCCCTGGACGCGGTCCCGGGGGGGAGGGGGAAGTTCGGTTTCTGGCTTCGGGTGCCCGTGGGGGTGGTGGCCGCCATCTCGCCCTTCAACTTCCCCCTCAACCTGGTCGCCCACAAGGTGGCGCCGGCGCTGGCCGCCGGGAACGCCGTCGTCCTCAAGCCCGCCACGGTGACGCCGCTCGTGGCTCTCGAACTCGGGCGCCTCCTGCTCGGGGCGGGTCTGCCGTCGCACGCCCTCAACATCGTGACCGGTCCGGGCTCGGAGATCGGCGAGGCGCTCTCGACGCACCCGGACGTGCGGATGGTGACCTTCACCGGATCGCTGGAGGTCGGGGAGCGGATCTGCCGGAGCGCGGGGCTCAAGAGAATCACGATGGAGCTGGGATCCAACTCGGCCGTGATCCTGATGGACGACGCCGACCTCGACCGGGCCGTGGCGCGGATCCGCCTGGGGGGATTCGCCGTGGCCGGGCAGGTGTGCATTTCGGTTCAGCGCGTGATCGTGCACCGGTCGGTATGGACCGAGTTTCTCGAGAGAATCGTGCCCGCGGTCCAATCCCTGACGATGGGCGACCCGCTGGACGGGAAGACCGAGCTGGGTCCCATGATCACCGAGGCCGAGGCCGAGCGGGCGTCCGTGTGGATCCGGGAGGCCGTCGGAGAGGGCGCGCGCCTCGAGTGTGGGGGGGAGCGGCGGGGCGCCTTCCTCACGCCCGCCGTGCTCACGGGCGTCTCGATGGACGCCAAGGTGTGGCGGAGCGAGCTGTTCGCGCCGGCCATCGTGGTCGTGCCCGCGGACGACCTGGACCAGGCCATCGCGCTGGCCAACCTCTCGCCCTACGGGCTCCAGGCCGGGATCTTCACGCATCGGATCGAGGACGCGCTCCGGGCGGCGAGAGAGATCGAGGTAGGCGGGGTCATGATCAACGAAGTTCCCACGTTTCGGGTCGACCAGATGCCCTACGGCGGAGTCAAGGGGAGTGGCCTGGGCCGGGAGGGGGCGCGGTTTGCGGTCGAGGAGATGACCGAATTGAGGATGGTGGGGATCCAGGTATGACCCGGATGTTCCGTGAGAACCTCGGGCCGGGCCCGCCGGAAGGCCCCCCGGGGCCGTGTATGGGTCCCGATGTCGATGTCTGGGCCCAGGCTGCGCCTCGGGTCGAGATCGACCGTGGCTTTTGTCCGGCGTGCCCCGACGGAGGCCGTCGGGCGTTCTCGTGCGTCGGCCGGGCTTCCACGGAGGGTCCCGGAGTGTTCCCGGCGGGGTTTCGGCTTGACGGTCGCCCCCCGGGTTGGGTAAGATAGAAAATCACGCGTGTCGACACGAAGGTATAGGGGGCAACGGCGTCCGTCTGAGGGAGGATTCGGTCTTGGAGCGTTGCGTTGTTCGAAGGATGTGGCCTCTTCTCGCAGGTCTCCTGGTCGCGTCCGCGTTCGGGGTGGGGTGTGGTGGGGGGAGCCAGCCGGTTCCCGACGTGGACCAGGGCCTCACGGTGGGAGAGCGCCTGATCAAGTATCAGGATGAGCTCCGGGAGAATCCGGACAGCATCGAGGCGAGGTACCAGCTGGGCAACGTGAACTTCGATCTGGGCAAGTTCAAGGAGGCCATGGAGTGGTACGAGGCCGCGCTCGAGCGCGATCCGGATCACATGCGCGCGCGGGCGAACCTCGCGGGGTTGCTGCAGGAGATGGGGGAGCTGGGGGGAGCGATCCGCGAGTATCGCAGAGTGCTGGAGAAATCCCCCAAGGACGCGCGAGCCCACAGCAACCTGGGCAACGCCCTGTATGCCAACGGGCAGGTGGCCGAGGCGGTGGACGAGTTCCGGCGCGCGCTCGAGCTCGACCCGAACGAGCCCCACGCCCACTACAACCTGGGCGTGACCTTCGCCGACGAGGGGTTCTACGACGAAGCCCTCCTCGAGTGGCGAAAGGTGTTAGAGGTCGCATCGCCGGGTTCGTCGGTGGCCGCGGCGGCCGAGGCCAACATCAGGGCGGTGGAACGGGCGAAGACGACGTATGAGGCGTCTTCCAGGGAGTAGCCTGCTGGTCTTCTCCGTCGTTGTCCTGGGCGATCCTTCCGGCGCCCTGTCCCACGGGGTCTCCGGCCGGGTCGTGGACGTCCGGACGGGAGGTGGGATCGGCGGGTTGCCCGTGGCGTTGGGGGCGTCGGGCGACACCACCGATGCGGACGGGCGCTTTCGCGTCGAGACGGTCGGCGAGGCCAGGCTCGTGGTGGACGGCCGGAGCCTGGGTTTCAGCGTCTATCTCGTCGAACCGTTTCGCGTCGATGCCGACACCACGGTGGTCATCCGCCTTCTTCCCCTCTCGCCTCTCAGGAGCGGCCACTACCGCAACCTGCTTCACTTCTTCAAGCTGATGACGGGAACGGGCGAACCCGGTCGGCGGGCGATCGAGGACGTCAGCATCAGCTACGAGAGCTCCCCCAGGACGACGCACCTCAGGCGTTGGGATGCTCTGCCCATCCGCCTCCACGTCCCGCCGAGGACGGCGGGAGGATTCTCGTGGGACCGGATCGTCTGGCGCGCGGTCGAGCGCTGGGAGCGCAGCGTGGGGCTCGACCTGTTCGAGCCCGCCGGAGATCCCGACCGGGCTCAGGTGCGGGTCGTTTACTCGGGTCCCTACTCCCGGGTCGTGTTCGAGGAGTGGGCCCCGAGCGGAGTCCCACTCGGGGTGACGATGCGGCTCAAAGGCGACGAGGTCGAAGCCGACAGGCTTCGAGCCTCGGCCGAGCACGAACTGGGACACGTGTTGATGCTCCTGGTCCACAGCGAGGACCCCGGTCATCTCATGTATTGGGGAGGGTCGGCCGGGCGGCGCGTCTCCGAGGACGAAGCGCTCGTGGTTCGCTGCATGTACGGTCTGCCGAACCTGACCGACATGAGCGTCTACCGGGAAAAGGTCCCGGTTTCGCGCCGGATGAAGGAGCGCAAGCGGATGCTGGCCATCGTCACCATCCAGATCCTGCTCGCGCTGTTCGTGATTCTTGCGGCACACTAGCCGCGGGATTCTTGTGGGGTCCCGGGCAACGGACGGGGAGGTTACGGATGGAGATCGCGGAGCGGGTGTACGACCCGGATCAGTCTCGTCTGAAATCGTGGCTGGCCGAGCTGAGGGCCCCGTTTCTGACCGGGAGCGTGACCCCCGTGGTGCTCGGCTCGGTGGTGGCGTGGCGAGAGACCGGCACGTTTCACTGGCTGCACTTCGCGCTGGCGGCCGTGGGCGCCGCCTGCCTCCACTTCGGTGCGAACATCGCCAACGACTACTACGACCACCTGAGCGGCAACGACGAGGCCAACGTGCGGTTCATCCGCCCCTTCAGCGGCGGATCCCGCCTGATCCAGGAGGGGCTGCTCCCGGCGCGACAGGTCCTGGTGGCGGCCCTCCTGTTCTACGCGGCGGCCGTGGCGATCGGTCTGGTCCTGACGCGGGCCGTCGGTTGGGGGATCGTGGGGTTGGGGCTCGTCGGGATCCTGGGCGGGTTTTTCTACACCGCGCCCCCCTTCAGGCTGGGCTACCGGGGGCTGGGGGAGTTCGTCATCGGCCTCAACTTCGGCGTGCTCTGCGTCCTGGGTGGATACTACGTCCAGACGCGGCACTTCAGCTGGGAGGCGTTCGTCATCTCGCTGCCGATGTGTTTCCTGATCATGGCGGTGCTGTGGATCAACCAGTTCCCCGACTTCGACGCGGACCGCCAGGTGGGCAAACGCCACTGGGTCGTCCGGCTGGGACGGCGGAAGGCCGTCGTGGTCTACGGCCTGCTGCTCGGGGCCACCTACGCCGCGATCATCGCGGGGCTGGCGGCGAGGCTGCTCCCCCTCACGGCCGGACTCGGTCTGGTGAGCCTGCCCCTGGCGATCCGGTCCCTGGCGATCGCGCGGGCACACTACGATCGGCCCACGAGCCTGGTCCCGGCCAACGCCGGCACGATTCTCATGCATCTGGCCACCGGAGTCCTGTTGACCGTCGGCTACCTGGTCGCCTGACGCGGCCGGCGGCGCGGGGTCGAAGCCCGAAGGGCGGAGGGGACGGTGTCGCACCCGCGGCTTTCGATCGTCGTCGTCAACTGGAACACGCGGGCCCTCGTCGCCCGCTGCCTGGGTTCGGTGCGACGCACCGCCCGGGATCTCGGGGTCGAGATCTTGGTCGTGGACAACGCGTCGACCGACGGGTCGCCGGAGTTGATTTCGGAGGCCTTTCCCGAGGTGTGCCTGCTCCCCCAATGCGAGAACTTGGGGTTCGCCAGAGCCGTGAACGCGGCGCTCCGCGTGGCGACGGGCACGCTCGTGCTCCTTCTGAATTCGGACACCCTGGTCCCCCCGGGTGCGCTGGCGCGGTGCGTCTCGGCCCTGGAAGAGGACCCGGGCGTCGATGTCCTCGGATGCCGCCTCGTGGGTGAGGATGGCCGGGTGCAGAGTTCGTGCGGGTTGTTTCCGAGCCTCCGCACGCTGTGGTGGCAGAACGCGTTCTCGGTCGTGTTCAGGCTCCTGGGTCCCCGGCCCGTGCGGGGGCTGTCGCGGCTCACCGGGATTCCCGTGATGCCGGTCAAGGCTCTCGTTCCCCTGTGGGACCCGCACCGGAGTGCGGATGTGGATTGGGTCTCGGGGGCGTTTCTTCTCACCCGGCGCGAGGTCTTCGACCGGGTCGGCGGGATGGACGAGGCCTTCTGGCTGTTCGGCGAGGACATCGACTGGTGCCGGCGCGTGCGGCGCTCGGGGGGACGGGTCCGGTATTTCGGGGGGGCCGAAGTCATGCACGTGGGTGGGGGGAGTACGGCGGAGCGGGTAGAAAGTGACCTCAGGCACTACCGGGCGAGTGTGCGGCTCTACCGGAAACACCACGGCCGTTTCCAGGCGGCCGTCTACCGGTCGGTGCTGGCGGCGTGTGCGGGTTTTCGCCTTGTCGGCTGGGTTCTGGCGCGCGCGGCGGGCAGGGGCAGTCGTCAGTTTCGTGATCGCGTGGCTCGGGAATGGGCACTCATCAGACTGTAGCGCCCGGATCGGGCGGGCGACCGTCGGCGAGACCGGCGGCCCCGCGGGCGTCCGGGATCGACGGGAGCAGGATGGAAGAGACAGCGGCGCGCGTGAAGGTCGAGGTCCCCTGCGTCCTGTGCGGGTGTGGAGAGGCGGAGGTGCGCTACCGGCTCGGCGGGTACCGGGTCCAACGCTGCCGCCGGTGCGGCCTTGCGGCCATCAACCCCAGGTTCCCCGAGGGCGAGACCCCGCAGGTCTACGAGGCGTACTTCTCGGGAGGCGTTCGGGGGGCGGACGCCTCCGGGGAGAAGTGCTACGCGGACTACATCGACGACCTGGAACGGAGGCGTTCGAGACTGTTCCATCCGAACCGTCTTCACCGCGGTCGGCTGAGAATGCTCGAGCGTCTCACCGGGGGCCGGCGTCTGCTGGATGTCGGGTGCGCGGCCGGGTTCTTTCTCATGGATGCACGGGAGTGGGGGTGGGAGGTGGCCGGGCTCGAGGCGTCGGAGTCGGCCGCGTTGTACGCTCGAACCCGGGGGCTTGCGGTGGCGACCGGAATCCTGGGACGCCTGGATCTTGGCGCGGATCGCTTCGACGCGGTGACCCTCTGGGACGTGGTCGAGCATCTCCACGATCCGGTGGGGGGACTGCGTTCGGTACGGCGGGCCCTCCGCCCGCGCGGCGTGCTGGCGATGTCCACGCCGAACTACGACAGCGTCCTCCGCCTCGTCCGGGGCGTGCGGTGGCACGGGTTCAAACTGGACGAGCACCTGAGCCTGTTCACGCCGCAGACCCTGGACCTCGTGCTCGAGGCGGCCGGTTTCGAACCCCTGGTTCTGCGCACGAGCCGCACCGAGCTCGTCCGAGCCCGACGGTTTCTTCAACGGATCCGCGGGCGTGTGCCGGCATCGGTCCGCGAGGCACTCCGGTTGGGGCAGGTGGTCGTCAACGAGACCTTCGGCAGGGTTCTGTTTCTTCCCTGGGAGGCCGTGCTTCGCGGGGACATGCTCGAGGTGTACGCCCGGAGAATCTAGAGGCGAGTGCCTGTCTCCGGGGACGGGGCGCGGTGGGGTGGACAGGCGTTGGCGCCGCGCCGGCGTCCGAGGGTCCCGCGCGCGGAGAGAGGGGCACGGTGTGGGCAGTCAGAGGTTCAACCTGGGGATCCTGTTCGCCGTCCTGTACGTTCTCCACGTCGGCTACGAGATCTTCTACACCCTTCGGATCGAGAGAGTGGAGGTGTGGCCGTACCCGGTCGCCTTCGTCGTCCTCATCAACGCGATCGGGTTTCTGGTCTGGGTGACGTCACACCGCTGGGTGGCCCTTGCGAACGTCCTGATCCACCTCGTGGGCAGTCTCGGCGAGGCGAGGAACGCGTTCCTCGCGGGGACCGCGCTCCGGATCCCCCCGTTTGCGACCCATTCGTTGATGCTGGTGGTGTTTCTGCTCATCTATCTGCGCTCCGAGTAGCGGAGGGGAATCGGGCGGGTCCGTGGGATTCCCCGGGGCGACGGGGGCGCCCGGGATGTTTTGAGTGGCATGGCCCGAGTTTGCGCCAGCGCAAAGGATCTTGACACCTCTGGGCGCGTTTGCTATGTTATGTTGGTTTGACAGACTCCGCAGCGTTGGCATGGACGGGGCCCCGTGAGGGGTCCGAAGTTGTATCACCCGATGAGGAGGCTGGGATGAAGCGGACCTCGTACAAGCAAGTCCTCTGGGCGGTGTGTCTGCTGGGTGTGGTGTGTGGGATGGGGTGCGGCGCGCCTTCACCCCAACCGTCGGCGACCATGCAGTCCGCCGGTCGGGAGGAGGTCGACCCCGCAACGAGGTACCACGCCCTTGCGCAGCAGTACGCCAAGAACGGGGACTACGAGCAGGCGGAGGTCCAGTACCGCAAGGGTCTGGCGATGGATCCGGTGAGCATCAGCATGATGCGGGGCCTGGCCGACGTCTACATGAAGTGGGCGTCGCGGACGAAGGAAACCCTGAAGGTGCAGGGGGCGTCCGCCGACACGAGTCAGGCGGTCCAGGCGTTCTACGACAAGGCCGTGGAGGTGTACGACGAGGCCATCGCCCTGGAACCCGAGAACACGGACATCATGGAGGGGCGCGCGTACGTACTCACGGCCGCCGGACGCCACGACGACGCGATCGCCGTCTACGAGCAGGTGGCGAGGCTGAAGCCGGACGACCCGTCCGTGTACGTCAACCTGGGCTACACGTACCAGAAGAAGGGCGACATCGACGCGGCGGCCGGGGCCTACTCGAGGGCCATCGAGATCAGTCCCGACGACCGGGACACCATTCTCCGACTGGCTCGGATGCTCTACGACGGCGAGCGCGAGCCCGAGTCGAGGACGTGGTTCGATCGGGCCTACCGGCTGGACTCCTCCGACGCCGCGCTCGGCCGCTTCCTGGGGGCGCTGTACATCCGGGCGAAGGACTACGAGAGCGCGGTGCCGATCTACGCCTCGCTCATCGCCCAGGAACCCGAGGACTGGAGGCTGCAGCTCAACTACGGGGTGGCGCTGGCCGAGATGGACGCCAACGAAGAAGCGCTGGAGGCCTACCGGGAGGTCATGCGACTGAACCCCGAGAAGATCGAAGTCTACTGGGAGACCGTGGACCTCTTGAACGAGATGGGCTCGCGCACCGAGGCTCTGGCGCTGGCCGAGAAGGGGCTGGCGCAGGCCCCGGAGAGCGCCGCCGGGTACGCTGCGCTCGGGCGGGTCTACGAGAAGCTGAAGCGGTTCGACGACGCCAAGGCGACCTTCGAACGGGGACTGGCGCTCAACGACCCGCGGTTCAACGACTACTTCAAGAGGCAAATCCCGAGGCAGGAGCAGCTGAAGCAGCGGGAAGAGGCGCTCCGGGACCAGGAGCAGTACGGGTACGATTGACGGGCCTGCGGGCCCACCGGGACCGCGGCCGAGGGGCATGAGACAAAGACGGGCAGTTGTGGCCATGAGTGGCGGTGTGGACAGCAGTCTCGCCGCCGCTTTGCTTGTCGAAGAGGGCTTCGACGTGGTGGGCGTCACCCTCCTCGTGGGTGGGGCCGGAGACGAGGTGTCGGCCGCCGGCCGGGGGGCGGGTCTGTCCCGGGGGACGGTCGACCGCGCCCGGGATGTGGCCCGGGCGCTGGGGATCCGCCACCTGGTGGTGGACGCCGGAGCCGCCTTCCGGCGCGACGTGCTCGAGCCCTTCCGGGCGGGCTACCTCAACGGACGCACGCCGAATCCCTGCGTGGAATGCAACGCGCGCGTCAAGTTCCCGGTCCTGCTCGAACACGCCCGCGCCCTGGGGTGTGATGTGTTGGCCACCGGTCACTACGCCAGGACCGACCGGGATCCGGACCGGGGATGCATCCGCCTGCTCCGTGGCGCCGACCGGTCCAAGGACCAGTCGTACTTCCTCTGGGGTCTCTCCCAGGACCATCTTCGGTTCGCGCGCTTCCCCGTCGGACACCTGACCAAGGAGGAGGTCCGGGCCCGGGCCCAGGCCCGAGGGTTTCGGGCCGAGGGGTGGCGTGAGAGCCAGGACGTCTGTTTCGGTTCCGGGGACCCGTACTTCCGGTGGCTGGAAGCCGGGGCGGATGTGGGCCCCCGGGGGGGATGGATCCGGGATACGTCGGGACGCGTGCTCGGTTCGCACCGGGGCGTTCACCGCTACACGATCGGCCAGAGGCGGGGGCTGGGGATTGCGCTGGGAAAGCCCCGGTATGTCGTAAGGATCGATCCCGAGGATCGCAGCGTCGTGGTCGGGAACGCGGCGGACCTGATGAGCGACGCTCTGGTCGGGAGCGATGTCCACGTGGTCTCGGGTGGCGACGTGGGGGAAGGCCCGGTGTGGGCCAAGATCCGGTACCGTCACGCGCCGTCCAAGGCCCGCGTCG
>Ga0180437_10012305_pt1 | contig 10128 bp, 13 predicted proteins | sample SS_ome_4_FD_132410 | JGI IMG/M metagenome (GOLD analysis project Ga0180437, IMG submission 132410) | Hypersaline lake sediment archaeal communities from the Salton Sea, California, USA - SS_3_D_1 metaG | ecosystem: Environmental > Aquatic > Non-marine Saline and Alkaline > Hypersaline >... | reverse complement strand
CCACGGAATAGAAAGAGAAACAAAGGTAACGCACCAGTTAAAGTTTGCCCTTCTTGCCGTGTATACTGCCACATTGCAGCGGTTGTATGTCCTGTATGTGAGTACAATTTTCCTATTAAACAAAAATTACAAACAACAGCAGGACAAGAAGACATTATAGTTAAAGCTAAATTTCAATGGCTTAGTATAACGGATGTATCTTATAGTATACACAAGAAAGTTGGTAAACCAGATTCATTAAAAGTAAAATATCAATGTGGATTAAATACGGTTAATGAATATGTTTGCTTAGAGCATGGTGGTTATGCGGCATATAAGGCTAAACATTGGGTTGGGTATAGGTGGGATAATGGGGCAAAACCACCTGAAACCACACAAGAGCTTTATGATTATAGAGATTTTCTTAGGATACCAAATAAAATTAAAGTAAGAACAGATGAAAAATATTTTAGTGTTTATGATGCAGTTTTTAGTTGACAACGCTTTTTTGTTTTAGTATGTAATTTTTAACGTTCAATTTTTATTAACTACACACAAAGGAGTTTCACATGGTAGCAAAAAAATCCCCCCCGAAAAAGAAACCTGTTGCAAAGAAACCTGTCGCAAAAAAGCCTATTGCGAAAAAGCCCCATCCGGCAGTTAAAGAAGAAGAAACCGATGAAGTAGAAGATACCGAAACCGAAACCGAAACCGAAACCGAAACCGAAAACGGTGAAGTAGAAGATACCGAAACCGAAATGGCGGCAAATGAAGAGGGAGAAAATAAACTCCCCCGTGGGATCAAACAAGAAGAATATGATGCAGCATATGAAGTCATTGTATCCGGCTTTGAAAATGCTGCTTCCCCCGATGATATCAAAGGTGCCATGTTCGATGCGGGTATTCCATTTTCCAAACTGGTCCGATTGTACAAACTGATTACCACCAATGAACGGCTTGTTATTCCAGCGAAAGAAGTACGTGATAACATCGTTGCTTGGTTCGAATCCAACGCACCGGATGCGGAAAATCTGGCAAGCAGCTACTCCGTTATCGATCAGTTGGCGAAACATCTCCAGGGTGAAATCGAAGGTGCTACACCACGTGTTGTTTTCGGTGAAATTCGCAAGTACGTTGTCGATGACCACGGGTATGAATTCCCTGCAAAACCCAAAGGTATGGGACGCACCAGCGCAGTAGCAAAGGCTATTGTCAATGCTTTCGCTCAAAATACGGAATTGTCATTCGATGAATACAAAGAACTTCTCGAACCGATTACCACAGAAAAAAGCATTGTACGGTGGCTTGGCCTATATAAGAGCTTCGCCCTTATTGCAGCAAATGAGCCTTTTCCGGCATAGGATCATATGAAGCAAATAGCTAACCATATGTAATAAAAGCCTCACCACTTAATTGTGGTGGGGTTTTTTTTTATTTTAAGGAGAACAAAAGAATGGTAGTTAAAGTACAGTTAAGTTTGTATACCAATCATAATACCGCACAAGTGTTAGTATATAATAAAAATAAATCTGTATTTTATGAAGGACCAGCAACAAAGAAAATCGTCCGTATGATGAGCGGTAAGTTTAAAGCTTTCTTTAAAGCTAAGAAGGAAAAAGATGGTAGTCTTACTTTAATTAAACCCGCAAAAAATCAAAACTGGTGATTTATGAACATAACAAAAATAAAAGTATGGATAATAAAGAAAACGTATGCAGGAAAGTATGAAAGGTATACAGGTGATTGTATATTAGCTCCAAGGATATATTATTATAAATTATCTTCTAATAGGCACCCCGCTAATAAGTTTCGAAAACTTTTAAAAAAACATAATATTAAATTTAGTGAACAAATTATGGCATTAGCACCGATTAATGTAAGCGATAATATACAAGAAGATTATTATGTATTTACCTATTAAAGAGAACTAAAAATGGATAATCATATTGATATAGACTTTGAGACTTATTCAGATATAGACTTAAAAAAAGTAGGTGTACATCGTTATGCGCTTCACCCATCAACAGATATTCTTTGCATGGCGTATTCTATAGATAAAGGTGAACCGAATATCTATATACCTAATAGAACAGATCTACCGTATGACCTATTTGAATGTATCCAAGAAGGATACCTTGTGTATGCTTGGAATGCTGCTTTTGAAATCTGTATATGGGACTATGTAAGTGATTGGCCTAAAGTACCTTTTAACCAATGGAGGGATACACAAGCTATAGCACTTAACTTTGCATTACCAGCGGATTTAAAAACATGTGGTAAAGTATTAGACGTTGAAGTACAAAAAGATGCAAAAGGTACAAGACTTATTAACCGATTAAGTAAACCACAAAAGATTACTAAAAAACATCCTTATACTCGCTATACTCCTGTAACCCATCCTGATTTATTCGAACAGCTTTATGATTATTGTAAACAAGATGTTTTATCAGAACAAGCTATCCATGCAAAACTACCTTGGGAATTAACAGATCAAGAGCTTGATATCTGGAGGGCAACATTTCATAAAAACGCTACTGGTATACCTGTTGATATGGAATTTGTTAAAAGTGCCAATGAAAAATTAGATGAATATCTTAAAGAAGCAAACGCAATGCTACCATACCTTACAGGTGGATCAGTAACCACAGTAAACCAACGTGATAAAATACTACAGTTTTGTCTTGATGAAGGTTTTCCACTTCCTAACCTACAAGCCCCAACAGTAGAAGAGTTTCTTAATGATAATATTAGATTTAAGTACCCAAAAGTTAAACAGGTTCTTACTATTCGATCCTTAGCAGGTAAAGCTTCTGTGAAGAAATTTAAAAAGATTCAAATGGCAGCATGTGAGGATGATAGGGTTAGAGACTGTTTAAAATATCATCGTGCTACAACGGGTAGAGAAGGTGGAAGATTACTTCAGCCACAAAATTTACCACGTATGGAATTGGGTAAAGATGAACAAATTATATTAGATGCGATAAACTCTTTTAAAGAAGATACTTTTGAAGAAACACTAGGAAAGTATGAGCGTTTAATTGATACAGCATCAGCACTTGTAAGACCAACTATTTGTGCAACGGAAGGTAAACATTTAAAAGTAGCTGATTACAATGCTGTAGAAGCAAGGGGTGTTTGTTGGCTTGCCGACCAACAAGATGTGCTTGATTTGTTCAGACAAGGTAAATGTGTTTATTCACATATGGCGTCTAAAATTTATAATGTACCACCTGAAAGTATTGATAAAGAATCAAGAGAACGCTTCCACGGTAAGCAAACTATTCTTGGTTGTGGGTACGGTATGGGTGGGAAAAAATTTCGTAAGGAATGTGCTAAATACGGACTTGAAATAAGCGATGAAGAAGCAGAAGATACTATTAGGATCTATCGAAAGACAAATGCTAAAGTAGCATACATGTGGAATGCGTTAAAAAATACCGCTGTCAAGGCTATTGAAAATCCATCTTTATATACATCATATGAAAAACTTAGCTTTATGTATTTAGAAGGGTTTCTTTATATGATCCTGCCTAATGGTAAACTTTTATCATATCCCAATGCATTTATTGTAGAAGAAGAAACATCTTGGGGTGGTATGGCAAAAAACATTTACCATGATGGTTATGATTCATATACAAAACAATGGTCAACACTTCTATTAACCGGAACAAGAATCACAGAGAACGCCACACAAGCTATATGTAGAGAAGTACTTATGGAAGCACAACTTGATTTAATGAGAGCGGGTTATGAGGTAGTTATTACTGTGCATGATGAAATTGTATCCCATGATGACCTGGATTTTGGTAGCCTGGACGAGATGTACCGGATCATGTGCAACCGGTCGGACTATTGGGAAGGATTACCATTAGCGGCAGACGGTTTCACATCCATTCGGTATAAGAAATAACTACCTGAAATCATTAAATTTTATTGGTCTGTCAGACCGTGTAGGGTAGTACTTCTCGATTAGACCTTTACTATCACCTTCACCCGTGATAAACACTCGGTTGTACAAGGTCTGACAAATCCAATTTTCAATATAATCAGGCTTTTAATGCTTATTAACAGAAAGGCGGCAAAATGGACGTAAACGTAGTAGTTAACAATGAAATTGAAATCGATAGTTCTGTACTTATTGAAACATTGGTAGTATTGCAGCAAAGATATACAGATGAGGAAATAGAAGAATTACTCCCTAAAAGTAATCTTTTTATTTATGGTAATGTTAATAGTAAAACATCTGTAATATCCCTGGTACCTAAGTGTGATTGTGAAAGCTGTAGTAAAATAGCAAAAGCTATTAAAAAACACATTAGAGAAAATGCTGGCAATTTTTCTGAAGAAAACGAACACATTGATTTAACTAAAGATTTAAATGGTTGACACCTTGTTATCCTGCATGGTATATATTTAACCACGGTTAGATTTTCGTGTTAGCGGTATGGGGAACATGCTTATTTTAAGCATTTCTAACCGTGTTTCTCATACCGCTTTTTACTTTATGGAACGGTCCGCAATGATAATACACTGGGGCAAACATAGTAAAACAGCAAAATTAGAACGTATAGAAATAGTATCCAGAGAAGCATTTTATGAACACTTTATTAAAGAACCAATGAGGGGCAAAAAAGGTGGTCCGTATTTTACTACCGCTAAAGAAATAAGAATCACAGAACCACACAAGTATTTAAAAACTGATTTTAGAAGTGTAGAACATTTTAGAAGAAATAATAAAACCCACTTAGAAAGTTGGTGCGTAGTAATAGACGGTGACGGTAGTAAGAGCAATCCACTATATTGCATACCCCCACAAGATGTTTCTCTTGCACTACAAAAGCTTAAAATAAATCATATTATTTATACTACCGCTTCCCACAAGGTGGGTAAACCAAAATGGCGATTAATTGTATTTTGTGATTTTGGACCATCAGAAAACTTAGCTTTAATCCATCACGCGACAGTAACCTACCTTTACAATCTTCTCCATAATAATAAATGTAAAGATCTAAAAGAAAGTCCAGAGTCAAGAACTCTATCCCAAATGTGGTTTTTGCCTATTGAGACTGAAGATTATTATAGCTTCTTTTACAATGAAGGTAATGATTTAAATCCACAGGAAGTAGATGAAAAACAGCCAAAAAGCCTTGACGTTAAAATTACTGATTATCAAAATGTTAACAACATTGTAGAAACAATTATTAAAGGTGACTCACCATTACATGCTACAATAGGTAAGTATATTTATGGAGCGGTTAAAGATGGTAGGCAAGTAGCAGAAATCACCGCTACGTTGCATGGATTAACATCACACTATGATATGAAAGATAAGAGATTAAAGAGTAGAAAGGAAGATATAACAAGAAGAGTGGAAGCAGCAAAGAAAAAATTCTTTAATGAAACATACTGGGAACTTCCTTTAGAAGATGATAATATGCGCACGTATACAAGATATCCAGATCAAGGTGGAAACTTTGAGCGATTAGTGCAAATCAACATGCGCAGAATGATCTACCCTAACCGACCTATAGCCGTTACAGCGGCACGTTTTCAGATATCCGTACTTGGTGGTAGGGTTTACACTGGACCAACCGGTAAAGGGCTTGTACAGACCATATTACTTACAGGTAGATCCACCATTGGTAAAGGCTTTGTAAAAAAGAATAGTATTTGGTTATTTAACAACATCCTATTAAATAAATACGCATTTGAATTTATGGGAGCAAGTTATTATACTTCTGTTAAAAACTTTGTGGATGATACCAAAGATAGATACTCTTTAGGATCTATTCGAACGGAGTCCGGTCAATCTGATAAATCACAAGCGGGTGATATGAACCGCGTTAGAATGTATGAATTAGAAGCTGCTACTGAATCAGGGGAAGAAGGGGTAATTTCAAGTGGTGCTCAAAATGATAGAGTGCCAGAACTTTATTCACCAGCAATTACCACTGTCAGAGAATCTGTAGCGGAGATACAAAAGGAAGCGGATATACTATTACAAACTTCAATATCTGGTGTTGAAGGTAGACGTTCTTATGTAGTAGCCGATCCACAAAAGCCGATTTCAAATGCAACCATTTTAAAAGAGATACCTAAAAGAGATAAAATTTGGTTAAAAAAGCTTTTAACACTTGCCATAGATGATAGGCGTAAAAAATGGGTTGAGCCAATGCCTCCAAATCTCTGGATCAAGTGGAAATATGCGGATAATGAATATGTGAGAAGTAAACAAAAGAAGTGGGTAGAACAAGAAAATACAGCGTATAAAGATAGAGATATGTACGCTACTACTATTTATGGAAGGATGATTGAAAGAGTACCCGCGTATGCAGCATTATTAGCTGTTTGTGAAAACCCTACAGAACCAGTTATTACAAACACACAAATCGACATAGCAGAAAAATCAATAGTAGCGGAGATGGATACACACCGACATCAACATGCTACGGGCCAACTAAGTGGACCTTGGGGACACCTTGAGAAAAAAGTAAAAGAAATATTTACAGGTGATATGGCAAGGCACATTAAAAAATATGACAGAAAGTTACAACACATTGCTAAAAAAGAATTAGATATGGGTTGTTTAGAATGGACTCCATTAACAAGATTACTTCAAAAATGTGAAGAGTTCAGAATCTTAAAAGAAATGAGAGATTTTCCACGTTTGTTTGTACAGCAAGCCGAAACGTGGGATATAGTTTTAATGGGAACATACGAAACTAAAAATAAGTTCAGTCATCAACGTAAAACTTTTAAAAGGGTATGATATGACACCTGAAAATGAACTCAAAGATCCTTTAGGTTTATTAGAAGAAACGGAAATGACAGAGCAAGAAGCAAAAGAAGTTAACAATATACGAAAGGGGGAAATTTGGGAATTAGAAATAGGTAGGTTTAAAGTAGTAAATGTAGGTAACAGATTTATTAAATTAAGGAGGATAGACTAATGATTAGGGCAAAAAGAAACATGCACGAAATCAGAATTGTTCAGGCCGACAATGGTGGAATTATCGTTTATGCAGGTTGTAAAACCTTTGTTTTTAGTAATACGTCAGACGGTAGAAAAGAATTAGTAACTGAACTTGCTATTTACCTTAAAGACCCCACCGAATATGAAAAAAGCTTAATAAATCAATGTAATGAAAACAAAGCGTTAGCTGCGGCAGAACCAGTTGACCCATTACCACGATATTAATAAAAAAGGGGAGTATACCCCCATTGGTGTACTCCCCCTAAAAGCCCCCCAACCCTATAAATAAGGGCTTTTAATCTGGATTTAACCCGAAAGCCTTTTCTAAAGCCTCCAGTAGTGGCAATAGATTATCATCCACTTTATTTTCAGATTCTTTAATTCGGATTTTCAAAAAGTCAATAAGCTTATCGGCTGTTTCTTTAATGAGTTCAGGAGAAGCCATACGGATAAGCATATCAATTACCATTTTAATCAAAATCGCTTTTGGGTCCATTATGTATTCCTTTCACAAATAGAATTGAGTTCATCTCGTAAGTCTTTTGATTCTGCAATCATTGTATTTATATCAGAGCGTATCGCTTTTAAATTTCTAATATGAGAAGTTATAAGCGCTCTACAATGATTGCACCAGGAGGGTCCGGCGCGATAAAATCAAACTGTATATTATTTGCTACGGACATTGAAGACTCATTACCCGCATCGTCAATAGCGACGATACCAATATTATAGGTACCATCTTTGGTGGTCATATCGCTAATGTCGGTCATATCAAACACGATATTATCACCTTCTTCAACATACAACCCTGTTAAATCAAAACGCTCAGATTGGTAGTCAACCGGTTGGGGAGACTTTTGCATGTATAGCGCATAAGTTTCAACATCTGGTGAACCTGATTTTTTAACAGTTATTTTCATTCCTTTAACTTGTGCCATTTGCCTTTTCCTTTCAGTGTTCTATTTCTCCAGGAGGTTCAATAAACCCATATAACCACCAAGCACGGGGTTTACCATCAACTGTTGCTACCTCAGCATTATTAGCACTTGACCAAGAAGAACATTTAGTTTCTTCATCAATTATTGCACATGCTTTTATTTGAGGTACAAAGTGTCCAGAATATGGAAAATTAAATGTTTTCATTGTTTCATGCGTTTTATAATCTTCTATATCAACGTAAACATTTCTTTCCATGTTAAATATTCTTATCTCATACCAAGTTGCATGTTCTACTGCATCCCACCCAACAGTAAATTTTTTAGAAGTATATGCCGCGTAGGTAATATAATCATGTTTTTCTTTTAATCCTAAATCGGTTAAATCACTCGTTGGAGTAAATTCAAATTTATCTAAATCACTCGATTCTCCATCAAATTCTACCGTTAAAGTGTGTACACCTTTTGTAACTTCAATAATCTGTTCAACAGTAGTAAATTCTCGATAAGAACCAGTGTTAGGTAAATCGTTTATATTATAACTTACCCCATCTAATTTAATAATTAAATTAGCGCCATTTTGTGGGGTAGCTACCCAAAACTTAAAATTATAAAAATCAGTTATTTCAAAATCAATTGTGTAATTTACCCACTCACCGGCTTTAACACTACCGACCTTTACATGGTAAACACCTTCATTATCGTCAAATCCCCATAAATCAACTCCTTCTTCTTGACGCAGATCAGTATTACCATGATTTGCAGCATCGGTATCATGGTAAGCTACACCTTCACCACCTTTATCATAATCTTCCGCTTCTATTACTGTGCTATGAGCTAAGGAAGCTACAAGTGTAATAAAAATAGCCAAAATAATTTCTGCGATAAAATAGTCTTTGCCCATTTATTCATCCTCCAGTTTATTCATTACTTTATTTAATATATCCGCACGTATTTTTAACTGTCGGCTTATCTCTTTTTGATCTTCTCTTTGAGATAATTTTATATGGGATATATCTTCCTGTATGGATTCTACTTTAAGAACTAATTCGGCTTGTGTTACTTGAATATCGTGCAACGCTCTTTTAGCATCCTCAGAGGATACTAACGACATAGAAAAAAGGCTAAAGGTCAAGCCTATAACAAGACCAATAGCCCATTTAAAAGTTGAAAAAGGGATAGGTTTCAAATCTTCAAGAGCCTTTATCTTATCAGCGTTATCTTTTAAAAGTACTGTATGCGCACTATGCTGTAAACAAGATCTGCGCTCTTCCCCATCCCAATTATCCGATGACCTTCTTTTATGTTCTACCATTTTCTTTTATCAACGGCCTCAGTATAGTAGCTTCAGCAAGAGTAAGATTTGGCCAATCAGCAGACATTACCAGTGCTTCTCCCGTTACTTCTATAGGAGCCTTATTAAGCTCATCAATTAAAGCTTGTGCTTTTAATTGTGAGCTACTGTCAGGATATGACACCAAACCGTTCTTTGGATCAACGACCCCACCAGTGGTATCGATAATCTTTTTTAATTGCTCATTGTACAATTGGAGTTTTTCTTGAATTTGTTGAATGAGGTCAGACAATTGAAAAGCTTCTTTAAACGGGAATTGCCTTTTAGGATCGGTAAAAAGCTTACCAATTACAGGAGAATTAAACGCGCTTGCCTGACCACCGGTTAATTTAATCATTTCTTTGCCTTTCGTTGAAGGGTTAGTTTAAGTTGGGTTAAATCCCCAACCGGTTAAATAAATATAAAAATCTGTTGTATTTACACCTACTGGTATTGCATTCCATGCTAAATCAAAACGTAGGCTACTGTCAACAGGAATTTTAATTCCACAATTCACTTGTGCCATTGCTGCATTAGCACTTGAATCTTCATATGTAACAAGCTTAGAAATGTTAGTTGCCGGTCCTTCACCCACTGAAGAGCCTGTTTGTCTTACGTATACTTTAGAAGTTACTTTAACACCAGCACCGGCTAATGAATCTTCGCATTGATGCTGTATCTTAATTTCAATCCAATCTACATCTGTTGGCACATCGTCTAATGCGGTCCAGATAGCAGAAGCACCACTTCCAGTAGGGCCAACACTAAACCAAGTGGTGGGTAAGCCGGAATAATTTAAGTGAGTAGTACTAATAACAGGATCACCAGAAGAAGAGTTTACAAAAGTACCAGCAGGAGCAACCCGTGTTGTGGTCCTGGTATCATCTTCAATATCAAGAGTTTTATCT
>Ga0180437_10012304_pt1 | contig 10128 bp, 11 predicted proteins | sample SS_ome_4_FD_132410 | JGI IMG/M metagenome (GOLD analysis project Ga0180437, IMG submission 132410) | Hypersaline lake sediment archaeal communities from the Salton Sea, California, USA - SS_3_D_1 metaG | ecosystem: Environmental > Aquatic > Non-marine Saline and Alkaline > Hypersaline >... | reverse complement strand
TGTTACTCATTGGTCTCTCCCTCCAAGACACAAAGTCATGTCGGGAGAGATTATATCCCCTGTCTTGTTCAGGGGGTACGGTAGTTCTGGACAGCTAGGGGTACGACATTAATGGACTCGACATACTCTATAATCATTACAGAAAAAGGAGATCAACAGGAGGAGATATGTCACCATCAAGACCCAGGAAACGAAAGCGGAAGAAGAAACGGGAGCCAGAACAACGCCAGGCTTTCGATGCTCTGAAGCAGCGGGTGAAACAAAGTCCCTTCGATGTGGAAGAAGTCATCGTCGAGCCCACGGGAGCAGTACGCATGTCGGAGGTGCTCTCAGAGTTCGTCGAGCCCTACCTGCAGGACGCCGTGACGGAGGATGACTACCGCAAGGTGCTGACGTTGGCCACTATGGCATGGAATGCGTCTTTTCTCCCTGAGGAGAAGCGAGGGGAGATGATCACGAAGGTTATGGACAAGGGGATACCCGGAGAGGATGCCGAACTGAAGGCGAGTCTGAGGAAAGTCATAGACGAGATGGTCGCGCGCAAGAAAGCGCACTTCGCCGAGTACAAGCGAGACATCGTCGATTTTGAACTGACAGGCACGGGGGACGGCTATCACCTCACCGTGGCTTCGACCATGGAGGAGATCCCCGACTAGCTGAGTGGGCCGGGAGACTACCCATCCTGGACCAGGTTCTTGCGAATTGAAGGCATTGCTCAGGAGACAAACCCTATGCAATGGATCAGCGAACACAAGACCATCTGGCGGGTGGCAGTGCTGATGCTACTGGTGGTAGCAGTCATCGGCCCCTGGACCTACACCGCCGATGGTGTGCCGCCGCCAGAGTGGTGCGACGAACCCAACATCCTGCTGGAAAGCGGGCGGTGCGTGAGACTGGTCTCGGGGGCAAGCGTTTTGACCTTCATGATCAACGTGTTCCCTGAAATGAGCGCGGATTTGGTGACGGGGGAGACGACTTCTGCTGGCAGGGGCCGCGAGTTCTTCCTCTCGTTCCTCCTCACGCTAGGTTCAATCCTGGTCGTGCTGCCCTTTTTCAGCACGCTGCTCCTGATCCTGGGCAGAGATCGCCGGCGACTGCGGGTGTTCCAGGTGGCCGCGTGGGGGGTGGCAGAACTCCTGGCTTTGCTGGTGGCCATGTTGGGCCTGTCGGAGTTGCGCTTCGTCGTATGGGGCATCTGGCTCTACGTCGCGATGGCCGACGTTGCGCTGACACTCGAACTGCTCGCGCTGCTTGGAGAGCAGGCCCGGCTGAGGGGCAGTCCTGCTGCCGCTCGAACGCCTCAGCCCGGTTAATCCAAGGGTACCAAGTGGTAATGAGAGCTTTCAAGAAAGCATTCCTGATCACCCTGATCTTGTGTTCGTGTGTGGGGTGCGACCAGGCGATAAAAACCGCCGCCCAGGTTCACTTGCCATCATCACACCCTATCTACTGGATGGGAGATTTGTTTCAATTCCAGTACACAACAAACAAAGGGGCCTTTATGGGACTCGGTGCGAGATTGCCAGGCTCTGTGCGCTTCTGGTCACTGACCATTTTCGTGGGCATCGCACTCGTTGGCGTGCTGCGGTTCGTCTGGGCTTCCCAGGAGATAAACCACCCGATGGGCATACTGGGGGCATCGCTGGTTATCGGAGGTGGCTTCAGCAACCTCATCGATCGACTGCTCAACGATGGAGCCGTCGTCGATTTCGTGAGTGTGGGTGTGGGCAACCTGCGGACGGGTATCTTCAATCTGGCAGATGTGGCGATTATGATTGGCGCAGGTATACTGCTTGCATGGGGCCTGCTGTTCAGTGGTGCAGGCAAGGCAAAGGACGAACAACCGCCCTGTTAGCTACCGGCATCTACAACCTGGGTTTGATGTTGAGATGCTGGAAGACCGAGACCATGCTCCCTCACTGCATCCTTTGATCGATCAGCCCCGCTCTTGAGCTACACGGAAGTCAGGATGGATATATGGCTGCCCCACTCTTGAGACCGAAACTCCACATCCCACCCGTCCGGCCGGCGCGGGTGTCGCGTCCGCGGCTGATCGAGCGGTTGAACGCGGGACTCCACCGCAACCTGACCCTCATTTGCGCCCCGGCCGGCTTCGGCAAGACGACACTGCTCACCGAATGGATACACTCTCCTTACTCCCTACTTCCTACTTCCCACTCCCCTCTTCCTACTCCCCTCTTCGCCTGGCTCTCGCTGGACGACCAAGATGACGAGCCCTCCCGCTTCTGGACCTATCTGATCGCCGCCCTGCAGACAGTCCACGCCGATCTGGGGCAGGAGGCGCTGCGCCTTCTCCAGACCCCCCGCCCCACCCCTCCCCAGGCCGCGCTAAGCCCGTTGGTCAACCAGATCGCCGCCCTTGCCCCAACTCCTTCCACGACAAACGTCGTCCTCGTCCTGGATGACTATCATCTCATCGCCGCGCCGCAGATCCACGAAGGGATCGCTTTCCTATTGGAACACCAACCGCACAACCTGCACCTGGTGATCTCGACCCGCGCCGATCCCCCCCTGCCGGTGTTTCGACTGCGCGCGCGCGGCCAGTTGACCGAGCTGCGCGCCGACGACCTGCGCTTCACACCCGGCGAGGCGGCGACCTTTCTGAACGCCGTGATGGGGCTGGGCCTGGCTCCAGGAGACGTCGAAGCGCTGGAGGCGCGCACGGAGGGCTGGATCGTCGGCCTGCAGCTCGCCGCCCTCTCGTTGCAGGGCCGCACCGATGCGCACCAGTTCATCGCCGCTTTCAGCGGCGGCCACCACTACGTGCTGGAGTACCTGACCGAGGAGGTCGTGCACCGCCAGACCGGCCCGGTGCGCCGTTTCTTGATCCTGACGTCCATCCTGGATCGTCTGTGTGGACCGCTGTGCGATGCGCTCACCGGCGAGCGCGACGGCGCTGCCGTCCTGGCCGATCTGCACCGCCGCAATCTGTTCATCGTTCCCCTGGACGACGAACGTCGCTGGTATCGCTACCACCACCTGTTCGCCGACCTGTTGGGCAATCTGCTGAGAAAAGAGCGGCCACCGGAGCGCATCCGCGAGCTGCACCGCCGCGCCAGCGAGTGGCACGAGCGAAACGGCGACGTGGACGATGCGATCAAGCATGCGCTGCAAGCCGGGGATTTCGAACGGGTGGCATCCTTGATCGAGCAGGCGGCGCAGACGGTCATCGCGCACGGCCGGCTGACGGCACTCAACCGCTGGATAGACGCGCTGCCAGAACCCCTGCTGCGCGCGCGACCGCGTCTCCGCCTCTACCAGGGGTGGGCGCTGGATTTGAGCGGACAAACCGACCGGGCCGAACAGATCCTGCAGGATACGAGAACCACGCTGCAAACCCTGCCACGATCGGCCGAAAGCGAGACCTTGCGTGGCCAACTGGCGGCATTGCTCACCGGCATCGCCACCCAGCGCGAAGAAACCGCCACCGTCATCCAGGAAGCCTATGAAGCCCTGGCTCACCTACCCGAGGAGGACCGGGTCTCGCGCGCCAGGGTCTACATGGCCTTGGGCACGGCCTACGCCTACGAGGACGACGCGGAACAGGCTGCCCGGACGTGGCGGCAGGCCAGGGATCTGGCGCTTCAGGCCGGCAATCCGTTTCTGGCGACGGCGGCCATCGAGATGCTGGCCGGCACGCAGATCTATCATCAGGGTCGGCTGCGGGCAGGGGCGCAAACCCTGCAACAAGTGCTAGACCTGGGCACCAAACCGGACGGCACACGATTGCCCTTCAGCGGCACGGCCCATGCCCTGCTGGCCGAGGTCCACCTGGAGTGGGACGATCTGGAAGCTGCCGCAGGCTACCTGGAAACGGGGATCGACCTGCTGCGGCAAGGGGGGATCAGCTACGGCCTGATCCACACCTTCTGCGCCAAGGCGCGCCTGGAGCGAGCGCGGGGCGATGCGGAGGGCGCGGTGCAGGCCCTGCAAACGGCCGAGCAGGCACTGGAAACGCACCCGCTGTGGCACATGATCCTCCACCTGGCCGCATACCAGGTACGGCTGAGGCTGTGGCTGGATGACCTGGAGACGGCCGCGCGCTGGGCCGAGGGCGACCCGGCCACGGTCAAGCGTGAGATGCCTGAAACGCTGCCCATCTACTTGCGCGAGGTGCAGCGGATCTCGCTGGCGCGGGTGTATCTTGCCCGGCAGGAAACAGAACAAGCCCTGGCGACGTTGGAGGGTCTGGCGGCGCAGGCCCAGGCCGCCGGTCGTCTGGCACCAGCCATCGAAAGCTGCCTGCTCCAAGCGCTGGCCTGGCACGCCCAAGGAGAATCCGCCGCCGCCCTTGAGTCGCTTGAGCGGTCCCTGTCGTGGGCCGAGCCGGAAGGCTACGTGCGGCTGTTCCTGGAGGCAGGCACGGGGATGATCCCGCTGTTGCGCCGTGCGGCCGCGCGCGGGATCAGGTCCGAGTACGTAAACAGGCTCCTGGCTGCCTTTGGAGTCGCAGAAAAAGAAGGCACTTCTGCTCCCCCGCTCCCTACCCCCCAACCTCTGGCTGAGCCGCTGACCCCGCGCGAGCTGGACGTGCTACATCTGATCTGCGATGGGCTTTCCAATCAAGAAATCGCCGATACGTTGGTCGTCACCCTGAACACGGTCAAGAAGCACACCAGCCACATCTATGGCAAGTTGGGCGTCAAGAACCGAACACAGGCCGCTGCGCGCGCACGCGAACTGGGAATCTTGACGTGAGACCCTGGGCGTCTCCGAGACCCTTGGGGTTTTGAACGTCCCGATACCACTTTTGAGTAATACCCTCCCGATCTGAATTCCCCCGCAAATCACACGTTTGCGTGGCGACATCCCTCCTTCCCTGAGCTATACTGAAGTCATCAACGGCCAGCACAGATTGGTCAGTGGGGTGAGATGATGAGCACGCCCGAGATCTATGAAATCCGCGTGGAAGGTCACCTGGGCAGCAGTTGGTCGGACTGGTTCGAGGGGATGCGCATCCAGCACGAGGAATGCGGCGAGACGGTGCTTTGTGGGCCAATCGTGGACCAGGCCGCACTGCACGGCGTGCTGATGAGAATCCGCGACCTGGGCCTGCCGCTGATCGCCGTCAAGCGGCTGGCGCCGCCAGACGTCTGAGCGATGCCGCGCTGGACATCACGAGTGAACAAGCAAGGGAGGAGATCTATCATGAAAATTCTGGCCATCATGGGCAGCCCGCACAAGGGAAATTCGTTGCAAGCGACCCAACGGATCGAGGAGAGACTGTCCCAGTTTGGCGACGTTGAGTTTGATTACGTCCACCTCAAAGACGTGGAACTCGAGCCCTGCAAGGGCTGTTTCTTGTGCTTCATCAAGGGCGAGGAGCGCTGCCCGCTCAATGACGATAAGGAATGGATCGCTCGAAAGATTGAGGAGGCCGACGGCGTGATCTTCGTCAGCCCGGTCTATTCGATGCACGTATCCTACCTGTTCAAGCGGTTCGTCGATCGCTTCGCCTGTACCTTCCACCGGCCGTGCTACTGGGGCAAGTATGCGCTCACCGTGGCGGTCGCCGGGAACATCGGGCTGAAGGAGACCAACAAATACCTGAAGGATGTCGCCCGCACCTGGGGCTTTGAGGTTGTGGATGAGCTGGGCTACCGCATGGCGCCCCGCAACACGCCCATGCGGGCCATCGCTGCTCAGAAGGACCGCACCGACGAGGTCGTGCGCAAGTTCTACATGGCCATCAAGGAAAAGCCGCCCCGCAAACTGACCTTTCAAGACCACTTCACCTTCCGCATCATGCAGGCATCCTACGCCAGATTGGAAACCATGTCCCCCACGGACTACCAGTACTGGAAGGAAAAGGGCTGGCTCGAACCCCAGGCGGTCTACTTCCAGGACAACGTCCGGGCGAACTGGCTGTTCGACCGTGTGGCCCGGGTCATAGGCTGGATGACAGGTCGCCAGATTGATCGCGCGTTAGCGGAATCTGCGTAGCAGAAAGGGAAACATCAGACAACGACGCCGGTGATGGCCCCTCCGGCTTCACCAATGCGCAAAGCCGCTCGATTCGAGGCATCGAGCGGCTTCTTGATGTCACAAGCCTGTTCGACTTCCAATCAGGCCCGCTGCGAAACTGCCCCTCTGGCAAGATCCCAAAGAGTCCATCTTCCGTCAACGATCGAGGGACGGTCCCTCCCAGTCCGATGAAACGCTTCACGAAACGATTGAGAAACGCCATCTCAGTATACTTCTATCATACAAATCGGTGCGGTTCGTTCCGAATCGTACCCTATTCCTGAAAGGAGAAGCCAGATGTCAACAGAGACAAACAAAGCGGTTATTCGTCGTTATTTCGAGCAGGTGTGGAAACAGGACCGGCCTGATCTTTTCGAAGAATTCATCGCTGACAACGTGGTTCACCACGGTATAGAGCAGGTACCTGGATTGGAAGGAATGAAAGCTGGCTATGCCATGAGCCTGCAGGCCTTTCCCGATCTACAACTTACTATTGACGATGAGATCGCAGAAGATGACAAAGTCGTCATCCGCTGGACGCTGAAGGCCACGCATCAGGGAGAGCTGATGGGCATTCCCGGCACCGGCAAGAAGGTCATGCAGTCCGGGTTTTCAATCTTCCGCCTGGCCAACGCCAAGGTGGTCGAGCTCTGGTTCCTGGCCGATAACATGAGTATGATGCAGCAGTTGGGTGTCATTCCCACGCCAGGGTAGAACGGAAGTTGAGCAAGGAGGTGAATCATGTTGAGAGATGCACGAGTGGCAGCCATACTGCCAGCCGTAGACATAGAGCGAGCCAAGAAGTTCTACTTGGAAAAACTGGGCCTTCGATCTGCCCATATCCCCGTGCCCGAGGATGGAGCCGCATTCGAATGTGGTGACGGTACAATGCTTTATCTGTATGAGCGAGAGAGCGGTACCAAAGCTGATCACACGGTGGCCGGGTGGCTTGTTGAGGACGTTGAGAGGGCCGTGGAAGAGCTGCGCGAAAGGGGCGTGGTCTTCGAGCAGTACGACGTGCCTGGCCTGAAAACCGATGAGCGCGGCATCGCCAAGAACGGTGAAGGCAGATCGGCCTGGTTCAAGGACACCGAGGGCAACATCCTGGCCATTGCCGAGATGTAGGGATGCGCCCACGTCCGGTCAGGGAGCCCCACAGCGCCCGGCTAGGGAGAGGCTTTGTGGGGCTTCAGTTGTGCTTGCGTGCAAGCGCTGGCGACAGATGAGCAATGAACAGCGCCGAGACCAATGCCAGGCGCACCGCGGCACTGTCTGCCATATGCCACCAGGTACGGCCGGATGTGCCGTGGTTTTCACCGAGGGGCTTCCTGCAACGAAGTCGGTAAAACCGGTGGACCATCGTTGACATTCGCGCCCCACGGGAAGGGAAGGCCCAACGTAGAGCAGACGTAGCGTCGGGCGAGGGCAGATTTCACAACCCTCTCCAGCACCGAGCTTTGACTTTCCACCGAGGCAGGATATACTTCCCCACAGGACAATGGAGAGCACCAACACAGCATAGGAGAATCATTGTGGCCAAACTCAAGCCAGGTATCCAAGTCATCAAGAAGAAGGGACTTCACTACATTGTACAGAGCGGAAATCGCTTGACACGATTCAGGCCGTGGCTCGGAGATCGACTTTCCTTATTCTATGATCTGATTATGAGCAGTTCCGTCCTGCCCAAGAAACTCGGCGCTGACGTTCAAGAACACGATGAAATCCTCGCTCAGGCGTTGGCCGGCACTCACGGCAAGCAAGTCCTCGAATTGGCGACGGGCAGCGGAAGCGCAGTCCATTTTCTCAGCAGTGACAACCAGTATACGGGAACAGACATCAGCCCCGGTCTGCTGAAGCAGGCAGCGAAGCATTTCAGAGAAGCTGGCTTTTCAGAACCGGAATTCTACGTGGTGAGTGCAGATGATCTGCCGTTTGAAAACGCCACCTTTGACCTCTGCCTTTGTGTCCTCGCACTGAACTTCTTCAGCAATGCAGAGCTGGCCTTCCAAGAAATCCGGCGAGTCCTGGTGTCCGGGGGAATACTTGTCTGCAGCGTTCCCGTCCCCGAGCGAAACAGGCTTCAGAGCACGATCAGAGGCATCTTGTATTCGGAAGCCGAGTTAGAGAAAATCAGCCAGGCGTATGGGTTCAAATTCGAGCCGATTCCCCGCGAAAATGGCGCGCTTCTGTATTTCAAAGCAATCAAGACAGGAGAGTTGGGAGAGAGACAATAGCGAAACCTCATCGCGCGGCGGGTCATGCCCCGGGCGTTGACCCGCCGCCTTTATCGTGAGAAGTGCGAAGATGGAAAAGTTGTCTTGGTCAGGTCATGTGGTCTCAGTTCAACCGCGAATTCGACTCACTCGCTCCTTCGACGAACGCGGGCACAGCTATCTGGGCTACCGCCTGGTGATTGAAGGGGCTATCGGGAATGACTCTTGTAGATTCACCGTCGGCATCGGAAAAGCCACGCAACAAAAGCATGAGTTCCGAGTTGGCGATGAAGTGAGCGGTGTGGCTGTGCCCGTAGCGGATGCCCGAAGAGAACCGGTCGAATTCTACCGCGCAAGCAAGTTGAAGGTCCTACACCGTGGGGACAATGCAAGTCAAGATCCGCCGCCTTGGCATGGGGTACCACCCACTCTTGAGACGTACAGGTGGCGAGGGCACCGTCGTCTATCAACACGCACCTACAACAGCAAGTGCACAAGCTGTATTTGGGGTTGTCGAATGGCAGTGGAGATGATTATCGATCCATGGAACCCCAAGAAGCGCTATCGGGTCGAGACATTCTGCTACGGGCCAAAGTCCTGCGAGTACTACAAGGCGGGGCCGAGGCGAATCGTCCCAGGCCGCAAAGGCATGCGGTGGGAGGAACCGGACTGGGTGGATGAGCAGGAGACAGCTCATCGAGCGGTTGATGAGTAGGTATCGCTGGAATCTCGCTGGCAGACCGGTTGTACCTCAGAACAAAGGCCAATGGAAAGGAGCGCTATGCACAGAAGATCACGTAAGAAACCCGATCCCACTGTTCGTCGTTTCCGCGCCTGGATGCAGCAATACCATCATGCCGAAATGATCCACCGGGCCGAGGCACTGCCCCTGCGCCGGGATATGGTGACGCTGCTCACATTCGTACGCGACAACAAAATCGTCGGCACACAGAGCACCGGGAACATGCCGCTGAAAGCGGTGCGTGAAGTGACCGCGCGTTTCGTCAACCCTCCCCAACTGGACCACACCATCGGGGATCACACCTACAAGCTGCGCACGGAAGCCAACGTGTGGCCGTTGTACTTCCTCCACAACCTGGCCGAAATAGGCGGAATGCTCGCGATAGCCCCGGCCCGGCGTTGGCGGTTCACGCCGCGGGGCAGTGAATTCCTCGGCACCAGCCCCTTGCTTCAAGTATCGTACTTGCTAACGATCTGGTGGTACCAGGTGAACTGGCTGGTCGCGTATCCTTTTGAAGGTATGGGGGATGAATTGCCCCCCGCTTTCAACGTGACCACGCTTGCCCATTTGCGATCCCTCCCCACCGGGACTCCCATTTCTTTCCAAGAATTCGCCGACGGGTTGATTGAGGAGACCGGGTTGACGTGGACTGCACCGGATCTAAGCGATGCCGCGATGCTGCTGCGCGGTTCAATCAGGCAAATGGTCATCCGCATCCTGGCTGATTTTGGCGCAGCGGAGCGCGAGTATCGGGAGGAACCTCTGGGCAAGGGGACGATCTCGAGGCTCGTTGCTTTCGAGATCTCGCCGCTCGGCGAGGCGCTGCTGGACGCCGTCTCATTGATGGAGACACGCTGACGTAGGGGACGACCAGCGGGCAAACCCCTCTATGGTGAGCAGAAACTGGCACAAGATGCAACTTCAGACGTTGACGACTCCAAGGCTCACCTTGAGGCCGCTGCGTCCGTCCGATTCCGCCACTGTGTTTGCATACCGTTCCGACCCAGCAGTTGCGCGATTCCAGATGTGGGAACCGAGCAGTGAGGCAGAGGTCCATACCTTCATCGAGGGTCTTCAAGACCTGGAACTTGACACACCGGACACGTGGTACCAGCTCGCGATTACCTTGAGAGACAACGGGATCTTGATCGGCGACTGCGGCCTCCATTTTCCGAGGGAGGAGCCACA
>Ga0180437_10012303_pt1 | contig 10130 bp, 11 predicted proteins | sample SS_ome_4_FD_132410 | JGI IMG/M metagenome (GOLD analysis project Ga0180437, IMG submission 132410) | Hypersaline lake sediment archaeal communities from the Salton Sea, California, USA - SS_3_D_1 metaG | ecosystem: Environmental > Aquatic > Non-marine Saline and Alkaline > Hypersaline >... | reverse complement strand
TGCACCGATGGCTATCGCCCAGTGGTGTTCAAGATTGAACGGATTGAGGCCTAAGAATAACATACTGAGAATAGGAACATCCAACCCCGCCGAAGATTAAGGATTTGATTGAGACAACAACATTTTATTGATCTTCTTGTGAGTATCCCATCCTGGGAAGATAATCCTTGAAAAGGTCTTGTGCCAATTGTTTTTGGGAGGGGCTAAATTGATCCACCCAGCGACCGATTTTGCCCACATTGAAGTGAAGGTCGTGTTGCCAATTCGCCCGATTCTCTTTGTTATAACGTTGGATCACGATCTCTAAATTGGATTCTGGCACCACAATGCTCAGGTGAGCGCAAACTTTTTGCATGGTGTTCTTGGGTTCGCGGATCAGATCCTCATATCGGATGACCAAAGCCCGGTTGGAGCCAACCCACTTTTCCCAAAGGAGGACATAATAACCAGCTACCTCAATGGCCATGTCGATGCTCGTCAGGCTGTCGAACCTAGTCGAGGAGGGAATCCCTTCCCTACGGATCCAATCCCCGTGCTCGTATAAGGACAAAGCTACATCGCGTGGGTCACGATAGATGTAAACTGCCTTCATTAACCTGAGGTCGATCATACGTTGAACTGCGAAGGTGGGCTTGCCATGGGTTTTTGTGGCGAAGGTGTTCCCGAACAGGATCGGGATGCCGATAACCGCCAACCTGTGGATCCGCAATGTACGGGAAGTGCAGTCAGATGCTGAGAGGTATTTCTCCAAATGGAATTTTTGTCGGATAACACGCCCATCCTGATAACCTGCTTCAACTGCCAGGTCATTGATCATGTTATAGAGCCAGGAAGAGCCGGCTTTGAGCATGGCTGCGGTTAGTAGGATCATGGATTTACCTAAACAATAACAAGATGATTTGATTGAGAAACAATGTACCTTCAATAGCCGTTTAGGTTATCGTGAGAATCAAAAAATAACCATATAATGCCTATTGTAACTTTCAATTCTAATAGAAGGCCGGTGTCGGGTAAATATTCGAGGCTGATTAGGCATTTTTTGACTATCCCATAAGCATACTCAAAAACTGGAGGATCCAGTAATGAATCTTGATCTTTTTGAAACCATTGAGAAATTCGCACAGTTGACAAAGAATCTGGATAAGCCTGACTTAGAAAAGCCCTGGGCCTGGCGCTCCTATGATGGCGAAGGCATTCGCTTTGCTTTTTTCAGAACCTATGAGGAACTCCAGGAACTGGCTGTGAAACTCGAACTGGAGCGCATGGAACTGGGGGTACCCATCACATCGGCGCAGAGGATTTTAGGGCAATACCACCTTGCTTATCGTGATCTCGAAGCGGTTCTCCTAAATGTTGCCAAGGAGATCGAGGGTACGCCTCCATTTGAAGGGGAATGGTCGATCCGGGAAACCTTGGCTCACATGCTTGCAGCCGATCTAGGGTTTTATGTCGCGATCCGCTTTGCAATGGAGAGTCATCACAGTGGAGTCGAACAGCCAGAGAAGTTTCCGGAGGAAGCCTGGGAGAAATTCCTTGGATTGGATGAAGAGGGGTATGACTCTCTCATGAAAGGATCCTACCAAAGTTTGCGAGAACACCAAGCTGCTCATCATCTGCGAGTACTTGGCGATCTGGCCTATATTACAGAGCGGGAACTGGAGCTGGGATCGCGATACTGGGAAAATGAAGAGATGGACCTGATGTTCAGATTGCACCGATTCGACTCTCACTTGCGACAACATACGGTTCAAATGGAAAAGACCCTGTTGGCCCTCGGTATTACTCCATCAGAATCCAAACGATTATTGCGACATATTTATCGTGCACTTGGGGAGTGTGAGAACCGGAGAATCGGGGTGCCTGAGATTGGAGAGGCGCTTTGCGAGGAAGTAGGCAGGATCATTATCGAGCGTACTGATGAAATTGCTACGATTTTGTGATCTGGAAATATTTTATTCTAACTCCCTATCAAACCATTTTCTTATGGGTTATTAACATGAAAGTTGGTTTTATGTGTTATGCTTGTCAGGTTGTCCGGGCTGGACTTGTCGTAGGAAAGCAAGTTGAGGTCCTTTGGATTGATGATAAAAATCGTATCATTCAACCTTGGGGTAGTGCACATTCGAATATGGGCACTCCCAACGTTGTTAAGGAGAACGTAGCGTGAAAATTGTGACGGATAGCGGTGCAGACCTTTGGTTATCAAGAGAAGAGAAGCGTGATTTAGGTATTTATGTTGTGCCGCTTACGGTGGCTCTCAATGGAAATTCCTTCAAGGAAGGGGTGGATATCGAATCGGAGGAGTTTTACGATTTACTTGCTTCCACGGAAAACCTTCCAACCACATCACAACCTTCAAATGGCGATTTCGCGGAAATGTATCGACAAGTGGCGTCGGAGGATCCGGATATTCTTTCGATCCATATCTCTTCCGGTTTAAGTGGAACGGTCAACTCAGCTCGAGCGGCTGTGGAACAGGTTCCAGAAGCGAATATCACGGTTGTTGATACAAAAACACTTTCTGCGGCGGCTGGATGGCAGGTAGCGGCAGCCGCAAGGGCTGCCAAGGCGGGTTGGACTTTAGAAGAAATTCTACCTATGATCAAGAGGATCGGGGATTCCAGCGAGAGCATGTACACCTTGAAGGAACTTAAATATCTAATTCATGGAGGGCGGATCAGCCACATGCGAGGCTTGATCGCTTCCGTATTGAATATCAAGCCTTTGATTGGGGTGGAGACAGAAGGCGGAACCTATGTTCAGCTTGGTCAAAAACGAGCTTTCAATGGAGCTATTAGGGGCATAGTGGATCTGATCGAAAAACGATACGAAGCTGGAAGCCCCCTCAGGGTCCAGGTTCTTCATTCCATGAATCCCGAGGGTGCTGAAATGCTCAAGGCGGAAGTGGATGATCGCTTTGAATGTGATTGGCTACCCCTGGGACCGATGTCCCTTGTCCTTGGAGCCCATACAGGTCCCAGCATGGTAGGGGTTGCCTTTGCGCCAAAGGAAGTTTTCGAAGATATCCCCGCATAGGAATTCGATATACGTATAAGATCGAACAAAAGATCTTAACTTTTTGATGTTCATCCAATCCTTTTCACGAAGAACTTACCCCGCTTTCTGTAGCGGGGTTTTTCACATTTGGTGTTCTTTGCTAGATCGCGTATCATCATCTATGAGATGAGAGGTTAAAGCGATGAAAGAAGCCGAATTTTTTTACGATCAAAATGCAGAAGAAGAATGGGGGCGTCTTGATCGGCATAGGACCGAATTTGCTGTAACCCTTAAAGCGCTGGAGGAATTTCTCCCTCTATCTCCCGCATCTGTCCTCGATATTGGTGGAGGTCCCGGCCGGTATTCTATCGAACTTGCTGCCAGGGGATACAACGTTACCTTGTTGGATGTATCTGGAGAGAGCTTACGATTGGCTAAAGAAAAGGCAACAGGGGTGGGGGTGAGATTAAAGGAAACGATCCATTCGAATGCATTAGATCTTGAGCAATGCGAGCCTGAAAGTTTCGACGCGGTTCTCCTTATGGGCCCTTTATATCACCTCTTATTAGAGGAAGAGAGGGCTAAAGCCGTAAGGGAAGCAGTGGGCGTTCTCAAACCGGGAGGAAGGTTTTTTGCGGCAGTTGTCACACGCTTTGCACCCTTTCGCGAATCTGCAAGCTCGATTCCCGATTGGGTATTGAAGGAACGCGATTACGCACTTCGGATTCTTGATACGGGATTGCATGAAGAACCCCAAAAGTGGGCCAGGGCTTATTTCATGCATCCGGATGGAATGATCCCTTTAATGGAGGGATGTGGTTTACATACTTTACTTATTGTTGGTTGTGAAGGAATTGTGGCGGGTCACGAGGAGAAGGTTAATGCTTTGCAGGGGGAGGACTGGCTGACCTGGGTGGAGTTAAATTACCGTCTCGGAAAGGAACCTACATTGTATGGCGCCTCCGATCACCTGCTCTACGTCGGGGAGAAACCAGGATGAGGATCTTATGGCGAGGAACGACAGGGAGCCATTAAATCCATGGTTAACCATCCCATGGGAAGCGTATGAGGGACACATGTCCAGCCCGGAAGTGCGACAAGCACAGTTTCTGAGCGAAGCCTTTCGGGGAGTCCTTCGAGAGTATAAACCGGAAACGGTTGCGGTCCTTGGTTGTTCTACGGGGAATGGTTTTGAGCACATTGACCCCACGCTAACCAGGAGAGTTATAGGTGTCGATATTAACCCTGATTATCTCTCGGTTCTTCAAGGCCGGCATGGATCATCGCTGCCGAATTTAGATCTGATTTGTGCCGACCTGTCCTTACTAGAGCTAACTTCGGAAGCCTTCGACCTGATCTATTGTGGTTTGGTGTTTGAATATCTTGATCCAGAGCGCCTCATTGGTAAAATCGAGCGTTGGTTGAAGGCGAATGGAATGTTTCTTGTGGTTTTACAACTCCCGTCGGAAAAGAGTGGCATGATTACTGAGACAAAGTACAAAAGCCTTAACCGACTGGAATCCATTATGAACTTGGTTGAGCCTGAGGTCATTCGACAGACGTGTTTTGAGGTCGGGCTTTTAGAAGGAAAAGCATACGATCAGGTTCTTGAGTCAGGTAAATCTTTCTTTGTAGGGCACTATCGGAAGAAGACAGATGAACAAACCATTGTCTCTATGAGATCTTGGCTGGGGTGCTGAATGAATCCAATTTTAGAGTGGTTGGCAGGTGGTGATCTTCGTTCGGATGGTATGGCGAATGAAGTTGCTGATCTTGTGCTTAAGAATCCACCAATGTTTAATGAGATTTTCCACGGTTTGCAGGAATCGAATGATGTTATTCGGGCAAGAACAGCCGATGCGTTGGAAAAAATTTCGAGAAAAAACCCTGAGCATTTAAAGGAACATCTCCCCCAGCTTATTCAACTAGCAAAGACAGATTCTGTAGCCATGGTTAGAATGCATCTGGCAATGATCTTTGGCTATTTAGCGATCTATGAGGAACTGGTGGAGGATTTAAACTCAACCTTGCTCCATATGTTAGATGATCCGAGCGTGTTTGCTAAAAGCTGGGCTATCGTCAGCCTTTGCATCATCGCGAGGAAGTATCCGACCACACGTGATCAAATTGTAACCCCCGTCATTGCACTTCAGAACGACAGTAGTATTGCTATCCGGACCAAGGTCCGATACGCGATAGGGATCTTGACAGATGAGGGGTTTCCTTTTCCCAAGGGTTGGATAAAAAGTGAGTATTTAAAAGACCTTTATCGCTAGATGGGTGAACCAGGGATCATCTTTATTCCATAGATGTATTGGAACTGACACCAAATCTACCCTTTTCCAATGATCTGTTTTGAATTCCTTCAATGACATAATGACCGATTTAATTGCAATTAAATCGATTAAAATAGATAATAAGGGTCTATTAGGTGGGAAATGTTATTTGATCTGTTCATCTTGTGGCTGGAAAAGGGAGAGACTTGCAGCAGTTGATCGCAATAATCAAAGGTCTGTATGAGAGGCAGAAGAAACGATGATATCGAGAGGGCAGGAATTGCAAATTACGGCAGAAGACCTGGAGAGACTGTATCGCGAAAGAGAGACATTGCATAACATCTTGAATAGTTTGTCGGAAGGTGTGGTTGTAGCAAACCAAGATGGAAAATTCATGTTATTTAATCCTGCAGCAGAGCGCATCCTGGGGATTGGCTCACAAAATATTACCCCAGATGAGTGGACGACGACCTATGGTTGTTACCTTGAGGATAAAGTTACTCCTTATCCGGCGGAGGAACTTCCACTCGCACGTTCCTTACGGGGTGAAGTAGTTCAGGATGAGGTGATATATATCCGGAATCCTAAACAAATTGTGGGCGTATGGATTACCACCACCAGTCGCCCCTTGTTGGACGAAAACGGTTCCGTCCACGGAGGGATCGTCATCTTCCGCGAAATCAAGGAGCGACAATACAGAGAGGATGCGGAAAAATTGGCAAATGCAGTGGAACAAACTGCGGACAGTGTCATTATTTCGAATACCCAAGGGACGATTGAATATGTCAATTCCGCCTTTGAAAGAACAACGGGTTTTAGCCGCGAAGGAGCAGTAGGGAATACCCCTAGAATTTTAAAATCTGGTTTCCATGACGAAGAATTTTATAGGGGTCTCTGGGGAAAACTACTTGCTGGGGAACCCTTCCGAGGGACGATCCTCAACAAAAAGAAAAATGGGGAATTGTATTGGGCTGAACAAACCATCACGCCAATAAAAAACAGGGAAGGGAACATTACAAATTTCGTATCCGTATTGAAAGATATCACCGAGTTGAAGGCAAAACATGAACAGGATATCCAACTGGGTATCGCACGCAAGATCCAGCAAGAATTTTATCCTGCGGAGATTTCTGTACCGGGATTTGATATTACAGGGATGTCCTACCCAGCCGACGAGACAGGGGGAGATTACTATGATTACATCATGACGCCTGATGGGTACCTGTGGATTGTGCTTGGAGATGTGAGCGGTCATGGAATTGGAGCTGCTTTAATCATGTCGGAGGCGCGTGCCTATCTCCGTTCTTATGTAAAAAACTTGACCAGTCCCGGCGAGGTGTTATCCAAGGTCAATCAAGAGCTGACGGCTTTTGAAGAAGGAGAACGTTTCGTCACCATGATCTTGGCTCAATTCGACCCTCGTCATCATACACTGCGCTATGCGAATGCGGGTCATGTGCCTGGCTACTTGCTCAATGACTCGGGCGAAATAATTATGGAAATGGGATTTAGAGATCTGCCACTAGGGGTCTTGCGGAATTATGAATATTCTACGAGTGATCTTTTTGAGCTAAATCCAGGGTTTATCTCGGTCTTTCTGACGGATGGAATTACAGAAGCCATGAATTTCGATAACATGGAGTTTGGAAGGAAAAGGGCAGTCCAACTTGTCCAGGAGTACCGGCAACATACCACGATGGAGATCATCGATAGACTGTATCACTCGGTTCATTCCTTTTCAGGAAACCATCGATTAGAGGATGACATCACTCTGGTCCTTTGCAAAATACTGGACAACCACTCGACCTAGATCGATCAGAGAAATAAAGTTCTTGGAGTGTTGAGGGGTTAGGGGAATTAACATTTTCCGATTTCTGGTGGTTAGAAATACAGCAACTAGGATATAGTGTATTTGTGGACCGAAGATAGGTGAGCCTCCATGGTTAACTTAGCTGGTATCCAAAGAGCACAGGAACGAATTGATCCATACATCCGGCGCACTGCGATTGTGCGCAATCAGACTTTAAGTGAGCTTCTTGGAACGAATATCTACCTGAAGCTTGAATTGTTTCAGAAGACAGGTTCCTTTAAACCTAGAGGCGCTTTCAATAAAATGCTTCAAATGGATGCAGATGAAAGATCGCGCGGTATTGTTGCGGTTAGCGGTGGAAATTTTGCACAAGGTGTGGCTTACGCAGGAAACCTTTTGGATGTTCAATCCATCATCCTGCTACCCGACTACACTCCATCCAACTACATTGAAGCCACAAAATCCTATGGTGCTAGCATAGAGCTCTATCCGGACTTTACTTCCCTGTTTGCGGCAGCAGAAGCCTACACTATGCAAGGAAGAGTTTTTTTTCATCCCTATGAGGACCCTCAGGTCGTTGCCGGGTATGGCACATTAGGGCTTGAGATCCTTGGTGATCTGCCTGAATTAACAGATATCGTCATTGCAGTTGGCGGTGGGGGTTTGATGAGTGGCGTGACCGTGGCTGTAAAAGGGTTAAAATCTGATGTTCGCATTTGGACAGTGGAGACGGAGGGATCAGAAACCATGGCACAGGCACTCCAGGCGGGTGAAGTGGTCGAGATCACACCAACTTCATTAGCTCGAATTCTGGGTGCGCCCTATGTGGCACAGGATGCGCTTACGATTGCACAAGCGCACATTGAACGACATATTGTCGTAAGCGATCAAAATGCGATTGAGCAACAAATGTATTTGTTAGAACGTGCAAAAATATTGACTGAGCTGGCTGCTTCCTGCACATTGGCAGCGGTGCATCAGATTAGAGATGAATTTTCTGAAGATGATCATGTGGTCCTTTTCCTCTGCGGCGGAAATGTTGCAATTGACGAAATGCTAACCTATCAAACGCTTGTGAAATAAACCTTCTGCCCAATCATAAAACCCAACAGCCGATTTTTAAGGAACTCTATAAATGCCATGCGTGTGAGCTAGTTGACAAGATTACAGCTTCTTGACAGCTATTTTTCAGGTTATGTTTGTGGGATCGGTTAGGATAAGTCAGAACAACCAGCTATGTGGTTGAAATATAATAAAATTCTTTGAGGTGAGAGGATGGGTACCGTAGAGGATGAACTTGCAAATGCATTTGTCTGTGTCAAGTGCAATCAAGCCGGGGGTCATGTCGAGAGATTGGCTATGTCGGGAACTGGGATTTCGCGTCTATTGGAAATTCAACCCTATCGATATGCTTATGTCTCGTGCATCAACTGTGGGTACACCGAGATATATAACTTGGAGCACCTCGAAGGCAAGGATGACGTTGGTACATTTTTGGAGATTCTTTTCTCGGATTAGAGGATCTTTCTGTAATTCAAGGTTAGCACCGTTATTTACATCCCTGGATCAAATCAAGATTTTTTGGGCTGTAAAATTCAGGGAGAATAGGAGCCGAAATGTATTGCCCAGAGTGTAAGTGTGAATATCAAGGGTGGAAGATAAGATGTCCAGTATGCAAGAGCCATTTAGTTGAGAGATACAATCCTCCATCCGTCGAAGAACCTCATGAGTTATCTTATGATGAACTATTAAGCTTGGTAAAGAAAAACCAAGGGGAACTCCAGATAGAACTATTGGTTACAAATGTGGAGAAAGAGAAAAAATGGAGATTTCCATACAATGGATATGGTTATGCATGGGCGAGGAGAATGAGCGGCAGTTTGGGTGAGGTTCAGGCAGATTTAACGACTACTGAAGTCGGTAGGGATCATACTTGGAAATTTCCCTATTCGGGATACGGTTTCGCATGGGTGAAAAACATGACCGGGAATCTGGCGGGAGTGGAATTTACCATGCAAGCCACGAAAGTGGCCAGGGAAAGGAAGTGGCGTTTCCCCTATTTGGGTTATGGGCGAGCATGGACGGAAGAAATGCGCGGGGAGCTCGGAGAGGGATTAGTAGCTTCTTTGTCCATAACTGAGGTGGGTAAGGGCAGAGAATGGGGTTTTCCCTATCGAGGTTATGGATTTGCTTGGGAAAAGAAAGCAATCCTTACGCTTTCCCTGAGCGAATAATTCTCAATTCGAAGGCTCATTATAACGGGAAATAGAAGTTGAATATCCATATCTGGGAAAGAGCCCAAACCAAGGTGTGGATATTTACAGCAGGAGATGTATTGATTATCAGATTCTGATCGTTGTATCGGAGTCTGATTTGGATTTAATAATGATTGAGGCTCTCGTATATACTTCAATGATCTTGGGCAGCTGTCTAAGGCTAAGGGAAATGTGATGAGTCACGATGGCAGTCGAATGAAACTATTTTCACGTTGGATCGGTGCTCTAATTTTCGTTTTTGTCCTATGCATCTACATGATGAGCAATGTCTATGCGGCTGAAGCTCCCATCATTGTGCAGGCATGGTCCTATGTCACGGTCCGAAGTGACAGCGGTTTGGACGTTCATTACAGGCTGACTTTTCTGGAGACGGATCCACGTCGCGGTATCACCACCATGGGTCCCTTCGATCCAGGGCATGAGATGATTGAAGCCTATATTGAGCATGAAGGCCAAAAAGAACCCATCGTTTTACAGAGTAAGGGAGGGGATTTCTACAGCGTGGATTTTGGGTTTGATACGGTGCCAGGCGTAGAATACGCTACGCATGTCCGATATCGGGTTCCATATGCGTTGGATGAGACCAAGATTGGGGAGGCGGCTTATCGTGTGCTCGAATGGTCGCCCATCGAATGGAGCTTGGAAATTGGCGAACAAATTGTTGTCATCATCCTACCAATTGAACTTCCCCCTGAGGTCAATCAACCCGAATTGGTGACGGATGAGCTTGTGGATCAATCAAAAATTCTGGTAGATGATGCTCTGGTAACC
>Ga0180437_10012302_pt1 | contig 10130 bp, 12 predicted proteins | sample SS_ome_4_FD_132410 | JGI IMG/M metagenome (GOLD analysis project Ga0180437, IMG submission 132410) | Hypersaline lake sediment archaeal communities from the Salton Sea, California, USA - SS_3_D_1 metaG | ecosystem: Environmental > Aquatic > Non-marine Saline and Alkaline > Hypersaline >... | reverse complement strand
TTTTTGGGGATTTCGGCTATATGGGATAAATTATAAGAAATTAAATTAGGTGGAGAGAATGAAAAAAGATTTTAAAGTCAGAGTGGAAATGCCGCCTGATGTAACAGTAAAAGAAATGGCAGATTTTATAAGAAACTGTGTTAGTAATCCAGTTGAGCCTTTTGTTAGAATGGATTGGGATAAAGTGACGTTGTACCAATTAAAGAGGTAAAGGTTTCACTTGGAAGTACTTGTGATGAAATTACTCCTATTGGTGAAGGTGGATTTATTTTTTGACTAAAATACTTAAAATAAGGGTTTTTCTTTTTAAAGGTATATAATCATATTAAAAAATAAAAAAGGTTTATTCTGGCTTATGTCACGGTGATCTGGTAGATAGTTTAAAGGATACATTAATGCCAATATATGAATTTAAATGTAAGAAATGCGATATGGTTTTTGAACGATTGTGTTTCCCTGGTACCAAGCAGGATATAATCCCATGCCCAGTGTGTAAAGGTAGAACAAAACGGGTGATGTCAACCTTTAGTGCTGCTCCAAATAATTATGGAAAGGAGAGACCACCAAGGGCTTGTGATACATGAAGTTAAATAGTAAACCAACCGGGAGTTGGAAATGGCTAAAGAAAAGCAAATTATTGTAGGTATTTATGAAGCGGGGTGGGAACAAATTGAACTTGTTTTAAGAGAAGGGACTGGTGGGGAATTTTATTTTATTCCTGAGGAAGGAATAAACAAAGTCCCTCGTATAAAGATAGGAGCTGATCATGATAAATGGCAAATGATTTTTGAAGTCTATTTACACGAAATAGATGAGTATGTAATGTCAAAGATGGGTTTGCGATATAGACCTTCAAATAATATAAGCAATAATCACGATGATTATGTTTTTCAAATGACACATACTCAATTTGCTGAAAAGAATGCCAGAGTTGCAGAATTTATTTGTGATTCGGCTTATGATTTAAACAAAGTATGGAAAGTATGGAAAAAGAGTAAGAAGAATTAACAGCCAGGAGTTGGAAATGACAGATAAAAATGTAACAGATAAAGTTGAATTTGATTATAGTGATGATGAATTATTACCATTGACAAAATGCGTTTGTGGACAGGAATTTGATTATTGGCAACACACTTTATCTGTTTATAGAGATGATGCAAGAGAGTGTCCTAAATGTGGCCGTAAATTGTATTGGGTTCATAATCCACAAATATTTGAAGTTGATGGTGAATAGGATGATTAGACTTATTAGAAAATTGTTTATGTTTAAATGCCCTATGTGCTACAAGTATAAATTTTTTTGGAGTAGTAGCAATTGTTGGTTTGAAATGACAGATGAAAAAATTTGTAATCAATGTCATAAAAAAGTAAAACAAAATTTTGGAATTGCAATATGAAATCAGCTACTGAGAAATTACTGGATTCAACCATACGAGCACAAGTCAACCTTGACCGTTACAGTCAAGAGTTGAGCAAGAAAATCACTTCTGTCTTACGAAAAGCAGAAAAAGAGATGGTCAATGCCATATTGGAAGTTGATCCTACGGCAGCAAGATTGACAAAATATAAAAAACAAAGATTGATGAAACTTCGTAAAAGGGTCAGCGACGACATTCTTGGACCTCGTTACAGTCAGATTAAAGAAACTCATTTGAATGAGTTGAATAGCTTAGCCAACATAGAACATACGAGGGCACTGGGGGCAGCAAACCACGCTATTGGAGCTAATATATTTGATGTTACTTTGACTCAACAAAATCTCAAGTCTATTGTCACCAACACTATGATTGATGGTCAGGTTATTGGTGGCTGGTGGAATGAGCAGGAACACTATCTTAATAAGACTTTTAGCAAGCAGATGGTTGATGCGATGCAAAAAGTTGAACTTGGTCTTGTTCAGGAAGAATCTGTTGGTGAATTGGTAAAGAGAGTGAAAGGTTCTGATTTGTTTCCAGGCATGCTGGGTAGTGCTTCACATAAGGCTACAGCTCTGGTGAGGACAAGTGTGATGAGTGTTGCCAATGACACCCGCCAGGCGATGTATAAGGCCAATGAGGATTTAATTAATGGCTATGAGGTAGTAGCGACATTAGATAAAAGGACTACTCCATTATGCCGAGCTTTGGATGGGAAACATTACACAACAGACTTTAAACCCATCGGTCATGATATGGATTATCCAGGTGGTCCACCCTTCCACTGGCAATGTCGAACTGCCATTGTTCCCCTATTGAAAGGTTATGATGAGCTGGCTGGTCCTGACAGTAAACTCTCCAATAAACAACTTAAAGAACTCAACAAGCTTGACAAGATACAAAGGGCATCAATCAGCTATGTGGATGATGCTGGTGGAATTGGACAACCTGTCTCTGCTAATTTGACTTATGATAGTTGGTTAAAGAAACAGCCAAAAGACACATAGTTGGATATCCTTGGACCTGGCCGTTATAAATTGTGGAAAGAAAATAATCTTTCTATGTCTGATTTGGTCAACAATGCAGGCAGAACTTTGACTTTGGAGGAGTTGGCTGGGGTAGAAGGAGTGGAAGTTGGGGATGTTGTTTCTGAGGAAGTGAAACGAAAATTTATTACCAGAACCATCGAAGAGACCGATAGGGACTTTTTAGAAAAGCTTTACAGAAATTGGGATGATACGAGTAAAGATTGGGAGTTGAGCTTTGCTTTAGGTGGCGATATTATTGCAGCGTATGGAGGGACAATTGCTAAGCCTAAACTTTTAGGATATGTAAAAATTGGATTAAATGCTTATGATGATACTAAACTTATGTTAGGGAAGATGGATATTTCAAAGAAAGTCAAAAATAAGGTTCCTATTAGTTTATCTTTATTTAGAGAAACGATTAAAGCGATAAAAAAATTCAAAGGATTGAAAACTCTTCATTCTGAATTTGCAACAGAGGAAGGATTAAGAATGGGTGAGGCAATAGCGAGGAAATTTAACTTAAAAATTGTAGCGAAAAAAGGAGGTTATCAACCGACAAAATTTAACCAAAAATAATTTTTTCCTTGACTTTTTGGTTAAAATAATTTTTTTGTTTACTTTTTCGTCAAAATGTAGTATAAGGATAATTAACAATCAATTTTAGGAGTGAAACATGAAAAGAAAAATAACGGGAAAAGAGTTTGAGAAGCTTGATGAGGCCTTGCAAGGTCTCTACAAACAGGAAGGTGACGGGAATTATTACCTTGAAGTTGATGAATCAGATGAGATAAAGACAGAGCGAGAAAAGACAAAAGAATTCAGAACAAATAACATTGCTCTGAAAAAACGTATTGAGGAGTTTGAAAAGAAGTTTGGTGACATTGACCCTGAAAAGTACAAGGAGTATGAACAAAAGCTACAGGATCTTGAAGATAAGAAGCTTTTGGAAGAAGGAGAGATAGACAAATTGGTTGAGCAGAAGACAGAGCGGATGCGTCAGGACTATGAGGCGCAGATCGAAGCCCTGTCAACTGACAACGAACGATTGTCCTCTGAGTTAACCAAAGTCAGTGAGCGATTGAATTCAGAGGTCATTGATAGCCGAATTACCAAATCTATTTCAGCTGTTGGCACCGTTAAGAAAGGTGCTATGGAAGATGTGGTCAGTAGGGGCCGAAGGACATGGAGTCTTGATGAAGATGGGGAACCAGTGGCTAAGAAAAGCGATGGCACTCCATTGTATGGCAAAGATCCAAAGAAACCTTTGTCGTTTGAAGAATGGGCTGAAGGGTTGGTCCAAGAAGCTCCTTATCTTTTTGAACCCAACGAGGGCATTCAAAGTAAAGGTGGTCAGGGTGGGGCATCCAGATCGGGGCTGCCAAAGGACTGGGGCAATCTTCCAGCGACAGAAAGATTGAGAATGGCGCATAAGGTGGAACAACGAGCGTAGATTGGTATAAAGACAAAGACTAAGTCTCGGTGAGATTGGGTCTTAGTAATTAACCTCCTTTCACGGTGTGGGAGGCAGGGGGCTCGGGGAGCTTGAATACAAATATATTTTAGCTCCCCGAGCTTTTTTGCTTCTGAGGGAGTAAATTCCGTGAATAGGAGGTTTTTTATTATGGCTCTAACATTAGTAGAAGCGAGCAAAATCGCAATGGGTAAAGATCAGGTGATGTTGGCCACTATAATGGAGCTTTATGCAAGAGGCTCAGACATTACGGCTAATCTGCCGTTTGACAGTATTGGTGGCGCAGCTGAGGTATTTCTGCGTGAAAAATTGTTACCGAATGTTGGGTTTAGGAAAATTAATGCTGGATATACAGAAGGAACTGGTAAAACAGATCGGATTACTGAGAATCTGGCCATAGCAGGTGGTGATCTTGATGTTGATAAATTTCTGGTAGACACCGGTGGTGATAACCAAAGATCAATCCAAGAGGCAATGAAGATCAAAGCCTTGTCTCTTAACATTGCTAAGACAGTGATTAAGGGTTCGACCATCACCACTCCTGAGAGTTTTGATGGATTGCAGGAGCGGATGGGTACGACAACGTCAGACACCTGTATTAAGAACACAGCGACTGCTGCCACTTGTGGTGCATTGCATCTAATTCGGTTGGATCAGTTGATTGATGCTGTGGAAGATCCCACTCATCTTATTATGAATAAGCAGATGAGACGGAGGTTGACCGTTGCGGCTCGTACAGCAGGTGTAGGTGGATACATTACCTATGATGTCGATGCTTTTGGCCGTAGGGTAACCAAATACAATGACCTGCCAATCCTTATTGCCGATAAGGACGAAACCAATTCTGACATCTTACCATTTGAAGAGCTGGGTGGCTGTAGTGCTGCCGGTGCCGGTGGATTGGGTTATTGTACTTCCATCTATTGCGTCAGTATGCAGGAAGATGGCCTTGTGGGCTTACAGAATGGTCCGATGGATGTCAGGGATCTTGGTGAAATTGAGAGCAAACCTGTTTACCGTACCCGGATTGAATGGTACATAACCATTAGCATTAGACGACCGTATGCTGTTGCGAGATTGTCCAATATTTCTGATCTTGCTGTAACTCCGTAATCTGGATGATCTGGCCATTATGATTTTAACAATAACAATACAAATTAGGAATAGGAGGTTTTTATTATGGCGATGAACGCAGTAGCAAACAGAGGGAAATTGGTCGATGCGGAGTGTTATCTGCATGGTAGTGCTTCTGGTCCGGTGACTATTGGGGGCCGTGGAGCTACAGGGGTAACTGGTAACGGCTATGGTGCAACAGGTATTGGTGGTGCCGCTCTGATTTTTGATACAGGTGGTGGTTTTACCAATATGATTTTAAACATTGACTTGGCGACGGCTGCAACCTTAGCAACTCAGTCATACTACGCATTTCATGTACAGTTGTCTGATGGGGCAGCGATGGCAACACCAATTTATGATCGCCCTGTTTTGGTCGTCGGTAGTGCACCGGCAGTTGCAAATGAAAAATTCTGTGGGAATTGGAGTACAAGGGTAATTAACAACCACGGTAATGATAAGCAGCGGTTTATAATTCCAATCACCAATGATTTTGGTGGTACTTGTTATCGCTATTTAAGATTGTTTCATGAAGTGAGAAAGTTCACAGCTGCTTCTGTGGATCTTGGTCTTATGTACTCTGCCTGGTTGACAGTGGAGCCGTAATTAGGCGGCAAAGTTTAGAGAGTTAACAATAACAAGGGTAGCAGATCTTATGCTACTGCTACCCTTTTTACAAAACGGGAAAGGACGAGTAATTATGAGAACTGCTTATGATAAAAACGGGAAACCTCGTGTATTTAAACAGGATATTGATGCGCTTCATGCCGTGCAGTCAGGTATGTTATTTGAAACCCCTCCTAAGGGCAAGGCCGTGGAGAGGGTCAAGGCGGATAAAGACAATATGACTGCTCAACAACTGGTTGATTATGCAAAAAATGAATTTGATGTTGATCTTGATCCTTTGATGCGTTTGGATATGTTGGTAGATGTCATCGAGAATTTGGAAGATCCAAAGACATTGGAAAAACCAAAAGACAAGGGTCAGAAAACTTTAAGAAAGCGTATCACTAAAAAATAAATACAAGGAGGTAATTTACAATCATGTCTGTCACTAAAAATAGTAGCCAAACGGGAATGGTCACGTTGGCAGCATGTATGATGATGAAAGATGAGGAGACTAATCTTCCTCGTTGCCTAAAATCTATTCGGGACTTTGTTGATGAGATTATAATTGTAGATACAGGCTCTACAGACAAGAGCATTGAAATTGCTGAGTCATTTGGAGCTAAAGTTTATTCTCATCCTTTTGAAGGGCCTATTATTGATGATTTTTCTAAGTATCGTAATCTGGCATTTGATTATTCCACCAGTGATTGGAATATTGTTATAGATTGCGATGAGGAGCTTTTTGTAGCTCCAGGTTTCAACTCTGTAAAGTTCAAACAATTCTTATTTCAAATCTATAAACAAAAGCAGCTTGTTGCCACTGCCATTAAAGTGCAGGATATGCAAAAGGGCAAGATGGTGATGGAGTTCAATTCAACCCGTATCTTTAAAAAAGATAAAGCCTGGTATCAGGATATTGTTCACAACGCACCACAAATAAGAAGTAAACTTGGAGCGATGTTTTGCCCTTTCATCAGGATTCAGCACTATGGCTATGATCTCACTCCTGAACAGAAGGCTAAGAAACAGGTGCGGACAACCACTTTACTGCTAAAACGGTTGGAGGAGAATCCAGAGGACTGGAACGCTTACTTTTACCTTACTCAAGTCAATGCGGACGGCGGTAATAGCAAGAAAGCCTTAGAGTATGCAGAGGAGTATTTGAAACACAAAGAGGAATTAAGATCAACTAACAACTTCAACAAATCCATTTATTTCACCGCTGCACACCACTATATGGTAACTGGTGACAAATTGAGATCAAAAGAATTGATATTAGAGGGATTGGAGGAAGTGCCTGGCGATTTGGATCTGAGTATGTGTTTGTGCGAATATGGAGTGTGGACCAGAGACACAGCATTGATCGCAATGGGTGGCCGGCAATATGTTGAAGCGTATGAGAAGTATACGAAGGACGATGCAGCGAAAGCAAACCGATTCATCTATTCTTTAAATGGATTTTCCTACGCCTATGCTCTTTTCTATATGACAGCAAGTATGTTGGGGGATGGGGTGAAGTTTTTGCATCATCTGGTTGAGAACGTTGTTCCTAAATTACCTAAGGGCGAAGCCACACAGGTGATGAATGATTTAAATAGTTCACTTAGGCAGAGTTTTATGAAAAAATTTATTCCAGACAGAGAAATTAAACCTATAAAGATTTTAAATGTTGATGGGGCAAAAGTTGTGGGTGTCCAGTAATGAAAAAAGGTAGTGCCAAAAGGAATATGGGTTGATATTGGTGCATACGAACACAGAGGCCATAAAAGAGACATATCAAGAACTGGAACAAACTTTTAAGGAGAATGATATGAAAAAAATATTAGCGATCTTAGCAATGGTTTTGATATTACCCTGTATAGCTCTTGCAGATAGTCTATCGTGGACACACGACGGAGCGGACGGGTTTATCGTTTACTATACTGACCAGACGAACAACTATAATTACAACGTAATTGGTGATGTCAGAACATGTGATTTGGACTTGCTTAATCTTGCTCCTGGGATCGAGTACACATTTCATGTCACGGCGTATAATGAGACAGCCGAAAGTGGACCAAGCAATACGGTAACATATACGATTGATGTTTTTAGCCCCCCTGAAAACGTAATGCCGGTTGCGTCAGACCCACCAAGCGAACCTACAGGATTACAGAGTTTATAAAATGGCAGAATTAAAAAATGTTGTGTGTGCTCATTGTGGTGAACAGTTATTTGCAACTGATGATGAAAAAATAATCAAAGTGCATCCTTGTCCTGATTGTACAGATGAAATCGTTAAGACGAAAGTGCAACCGACTGTAACGTGTGTTGGATGTGGCGAAACCTTAGAGTTAGATTATAATTCGACAGCAAAAACAATTTCCGTGCCCTTATGTCCAAATTGTGCAAAATCAGTGAGCAAATAAATGGCGTGTGATACCTCAGTTTTACAACATGGTACGGAATCTGACGGTTCGGCAGATTGTTGTCGGTATTCGACTATTTATTGGGCTACAAAATTTACCGCACCGAAGGATGCTACAATATGTCGTATTGATTGCTTTTTAGAAAAGCAAGGCAGCCCAACGATGAATGTCACTGTCGGTATTTGGGGTCATGATGCTGTTAATGATGAGCCGGAAACAACTGACCAAATAGACAATAGCGATTCGGAAGCAGCAAGTAATTTTCCCGCTTCGGGGTCTCCAGATTGGCATTCATTTGATAGTGGATTAAGTGCCGAAATTGAAAACGGTGAAACCTATTGGGTAGTTTTAGTCGGTTCGACTAATGATAATTCCAATTATTTTCATTGGCATCATGATGATGCGTCAGTAGAGAGTTGTAAATATGATACCGATGGTGCAGCCTGGGATAACTACACCGCAAATAAATCGTTCATGTTTAAGTTGTTTGAAGAAGCGGCAGGATCAACCACTCTAACTGTTCAAGACATCGAGCATAGTCATTCTTTAGATACTACAACTTTAACTCAAGCTAATATTTTATCCTCTAATGACATCAGTCACTCTCACTCATTAGACACAACTACTCTAATCCAAGCTAATATAGTTTCTCCCAATGACATCGAACATAGTCATTCTTTAGATACAACCACGGTTGATTTAAAATATTCGTTAACTACTCAAGATATAAGTCACACTCACAGTCTTGACACAACTACAGTTGAACAGACTCATTATATCTTAGATATCGGCGATATTTCTCATACTCATTCACTTGACACAACCACAATTGATCTTAATTATACTTTAACAACTCAAGACATAAGTCACACTCATTCTTTAGATACCACGACAATTGTTAGTGGAGGAACTTTAAGTGTTGATGATATAAGCCATTCTCATTCGCTTGACACAACAGACTTAACCCAAGCTAATATTCTCTCTCCAAATGATATTGAACATAGCCATAGCTTAGATGTGACTACAATTGTTTCTTCTGGGATATTGGATGTTCAAGACATTGAACATAGTCATTCACTTGATGCGACTACTCTAACTCAAGCAAATATTCTTTCTCCAAATGATATTGAACATAGTCATAGTTTAGATGCCACGACAGTTATTGAGACTGGTATATTAGGATCTAACGACATTGAACATAGTCATGCTCTGGATACAACCACAGTTGAACAAACCCACTACAGTCTTTCCATTAACGACATTGAACATAGTCATGCTCTGGATACAACCACAGTTGGGAAACTTTTATCTCCAAACGACATCGAACATAGTCATTCACTTGATGCAACGACAATAATACAAACTCATTATATTTTAGAAACACAAGATATTTCCCATAATCACAATCTTCTTGGTGATGCGTATAAGCCAAAATATCCACTCCTTCACAATGATACCTATGTTAAGGCAACAACTAAAAACGCTGCTTTAGGGGTTGAGGCTCATCATGCCACTGATCCGACATTAAGTAAGACTGGGACTTTAGTAGATGTGAGTTGGTTGTCCGATGGTAATGAAAAGACCAATCAACGTTTCCATATCGATCTTGGTTCAGCAAAGGTAATCAAAAGAATTTATTTGGAGAATTTTCATTCTCTTGGCCTTGCAACAGGTTATGGAGTTAAGAATTTTACTTTTTGGGGATCAAATAATGCTGCTGCTTTTGCAGATTTAACATATGCTAATGATGCTAATTGGACTCAATTGTCAGTGGATATATCCTTTTGGGATATCCATATTGTTGGGGATACATCAGATCCGCAATATGCTTTAGTTACCAATGATGTGGCTTATCGTTACTATGCTTTTAAATTTGCAGATAACTATGATACAGATTTTGGTGGTAATGATGAGATGGGAGTTCGTCATGTCGAGCTTCAAGGTGATCGCTTAATATTAACTCAAACTTATGTTATCTCTCCAAATGATATTGAACATACTCATAGTTTAGACACGACCACGGTGGCTCAAACCACTACAGTTTCTCCAAATGATATAGAACATACTCATTCTCTTGATGCTACAA
>Ga0180437_10012301_pt1 | contig 10130 bp, 9 predicted proteins | sample SS_ome_4_FD_132410 | JGI IMG/M metagenome (GOLD analysis project Ga0180437, IMG submission 132410) | Hypersaline lake sediment archaeal communities from the Salton Sea, California, USA - SS_3_D_1 metaG | ecosystem: Environmental > Aquatic > Non-marine Saline and Alkaline > Hypersaline > Sediment... | reverse complement strand
TCTGAAACCTCACTCTTTCTTAAAACCTTCGGGTATATTATCGATCAAGACGAAGTCGGGGCACATTCGGTCGTCTTTCTTCCACTCAGCGGCGAACAGCTTGAACTGTCTGCAGCCGCGGCATTCTCTTCCAGTCACAACTTTCTGATGGCGTTTGCACCACGCGGTCTTTCGTTTCTTACCTTCATAGAACTCGATTTTACAGGCGTCGCACTTGAAGATCTCCTTTCCGTCTGGGCTTTTCTTACCGATCGACTTTGCCTTTCCGTTGCAGCGCGGGCACTTCATATATTTGTCCGGGATTGGGGTATCAAGCGGGAAGCGCCACTCTCCATCTATCTTCTTCGGCTGTAGAGTCGGGACTTCTCCGATTTTACCCAGGTCGTGTTTCTTAATTCCCATGTTTGACACCTTTAACAAACTTATTTAGCCGGGAGTCGATCTTCCGTGCGATCATCATCTTTTCCCAGGTGGCAATCTTCTCTTTCTTCGGTTTGAACTTTACCGGCCGGTTCTTAACAATGGCCTGTCCGATAGGTTTGAACTTATCCATACGGATGATGGACGCTCCTTTCTTCGTGGTGCGCACCCAACCGAGCTCGACGCGACCGAGGTAGGGGATGCCATAGTCATTGGCGATGTCTTCAATGGAAACAACACCAGGGAAGATGGCATCGAAGGCTCCGCACTTGGTGCAAGTATGACCGTGCATATTAGTAAGCATTCCAGTGATAGGTATGCCGGTAGCCTTCAAATGCTGTATGGATTTTCGAACGCTGTTAGAAGACGCTTCACCTGGCTGAGTGACAAGTATGATTCGCATCTTCTTGGAAGGGAATAGCTTGAGTATGGTCATCAGCTCTGGGCTGGTTGTTGGGGGAGTATCAAACACAAAGTAGTCGCACTTGCCGAACTCTACGGATTTTAAGAACTGGACCATGTGGTTCTTCTTTTTCTTCTCGTCGAAAACGATGGGCTGATCTGAGGAGGGCAGGAAGAAGTCGACGGACATGACCTTAAGGTGCTTCGATTGGTTGACCGGGGCTATGTTGCCATTCTCAGTGAACCCGATACCTGTCCCCTGCAGGTTCAATATTTTTGGAATGCTCGGAGAGGTGATATCCATGTCCCAGAGACCAACGTCTTTCTTAAGGACGTTGGCGAGATAGTATGCGAGAGATGCTGATACGGTAGATTTCCCAACTCCTCCCTTCAGGCATACAACGACGAATATGGTCTTTGCTGAGCTATGATCTTCACCGATGTGTTTTTTCATATTGACTGACCTTCCTGATAAATAGTTCTGCGTTGTCATTGAGATGAAACCCAAACAGTTCAAGGACCTCGAGATTGAAGAAGAATGCGTAGGAAGTCCCAGTCACTGATAGCTTATTATATAATGGTATGTAGTATTTCTTTCCGAGCTCTTCGAACATGAAGTCAGAGAGTGTTACACCATCTGGAAAATGGAAGTGAAACTCGTGGCGCTCATATATGCGATCGAGGATCTCCCTGGGCGGAGTGGTGAGATCTGGTTCTTTTCCGGGTGGGTGGCGAAGTATTATCTCGACGTATTCACCAGGCTGTAGCTTGAAAACATGTGCTACGTTCTTTGGTATGCCAAACCCATGTGTGTTCCCGATCTTCTTGACCTTTGATTCATAACTAAGAGAGGCGTAGGGTATGAACCGGGGCTTGTCGGCCACCTGAAACAGTTCCTGGACCTCTTCTTTACCAAGACGGTCGGAGTTCAGAATCACCGTGTCAGCTGTTTTCTTCAGGGTTTCACTCAGTGGCGAGTCTGAGACAGAATTCATCCGATAGTGTATTATCTTCATAATACATAAACCTTTGTTTTCACGAAAATTTAAATATCAGGTTTACCATTATTGAAACAATGTCCAAGGTAGTAGTTTTAGGCAGCGAGGACTGTGATACCTGTCAGAAGATAAAGAAGATGATAGAGGCCACCGGCAGTGATGTCGAGTATGTGAACATGGATTCCGAGGAGGGTTTTCAGCGAGCGACCAACATGGCACAGAATGGGTTGAAGCTGGAAGAGTTGGACATTCCAAAGTGCATTATAGATTATGGGGATGGGACCTACGACACCTGTGATGAGGAGGATCTGTTCAAAAAGCTCAAAGCCAAGATGGGCGGGTGATGCCTGTGATTGACGAGTTTTCGGTCAGTCTGTTATTGTATCTTTATGATAATCCAAACTCCACAACGACCGATGTTGCGAAGGCAATCCTTGACGGCGGCGTCACGGTCGACGAGCTGCGGGCGATGGATCGTAAGATAAGGAAGCGACTTGGTAGTCTCGAGGACGACGACATAATAGTAAAGAAGGCGGGGAAACCTGCATTGTATTCGGTTAATCACTCATTGGTGACCATAGGACACGAAGCAACATGGACATTCTTTGAGGGGAAGCCACCGGGTGCAAATGGCAGCAATGGATCCAAACCGAGGAAAATATCGTTGCCAGTAGGAGATTTTATGGCCGTGAAATTTTCGGATGAGAGCATGATCATACGTTTGATCGACGAATAATCGTTCACCCTCAGCGGGGTCAAAACTCTTTATATACCCACAATGCATTTTGGGAGATGGTGATCAATAAATGAAGACCAAAGGCGGAGTATGGGTCAAGAGGGGCAGGCGTTCAAGCGGCCAAACCCCTGGCTCCTACGGCGACTACGTGTATGAGCGTGCCGCTCCCAAGTCCTACAAGACCACCGGCCAGCAGAAGAGGATCGGAGACGCTGGCAGGGAAGTCGGTTCCAAGTGCACCGGAAAGAAGGGCTCGGAGTTCAAGAAGTGCAGACACGAGGTCATGAAGAGCATCTTCGGGTAGGCAATACCCAAAGATCCTTCAACTTGTTTGTTTCCGTTGGTCGGCCCAGGGATCCCTGGGCTGACCACCCTTTTTGTTTATCCATCACAACTTTTTTATAGGCCAACTACCATTATGATTATTGCTCTAATGAGTAAGTTGAGGTGTTATAAATGACAGGACCAAGATATTTCCACTATATCGGAGAGAAGACAAGCGCAGAGATCGCGGCACTGCCGGTAGAGTATGTGCGAGCTGGCAACCTTGGGTTCGACACGGACCTGACTCAGCCTGTCTACTGCGACGGCTCTGCGTGGATACCATACGGCGGAGCATAATCCTGAATCTCCAGGTATAGCCACACTGACGCTAACCAGCATCAAACCCAGATTGCGAGGGGATGACTATCATGTCTAAGAAGAAAGGTAGATGGGTTAAGCGTGGTAAGGGAGAAATAATCGCCGACGGCAAGATATACACCGACGGCGAGTGGAAGAAGGTTCGAAAGAAACCGAAGACACCGGAGGTGCTCACCTCTCAGCAAGAGAAGATGAAAGAGGTCGGTCAGGAGATCAAGATCGAGTGCACCGGTAAGAAGGGCAGCGAGTTTTCTTCCTGCAGGTCAAAGGTCCTGGAGAAAGTTTTTGGTAAGAACGATTCTCAGGATTAGAAACCTTAATATTGGTTAAAGGATATACACCTACACATTAGTTGAGGTGTTCTCCGGTGGCAAAGACCAAAAAGGGCAAGAAGGAACTTCCCCTTGCTCCTGAGCCGATGTCTCCTGATGAGGAGAAGAAAGTTTTGAGAAAAGGCAAGCAAAGCGCCAAGGACAAGCTCAAAGATGAGCTTTGGTGGTTTGAAGGCAAGGAGGGCATCAAAGAGCTGAAGGAGATCGCAGATCGACTTGGGATAGATTATAGGGGTCTCGGAAAGGGAGCGATCATAAAAAAGATGCTCGAGGAATTCAAGGTCGCTGATATACGCAAGGCGATGAAGGGAGAGGTTCTGTCTAAAGACGAGGAGGAGGAAGAGGAAGAGGAGCTGGTCTTCCCCAAGACAGAGAAGCAGGCGCGGGATTTTATTTCGGATCGATTCTATTCCAAGGATGACATGATAGCCGCGGCCAAGGCGTATGGTCTTGAGGTATCGGAAACAGCGTCTTTCAAGGAAGCTCTCGATGCGATTGCTGGCATGGGCAAAGAGGTCTGGGAGGATTTCGCAAATGTGCGTGCAATAAATGGTGATATTTTGACACCGGAGTTTCTAATATCAGAACCAGAGAAGGTCCGGGTAGGAGAGCGGGGCGAGGACGTTGACATTGGTGAGGAGATCGCTGAGGAATATAACGCGGACATCGCAAAGGGCAAGCGATACATGACGCTTGTCCGGGATCCATACGGTCGCTTTAGATGGGCGGTCAATGCTGAGCCTATACGAATAGGAAAATACACGTATGTGGTATATCATTTCGCACCGAACCCGATAACCGATCGAGAGGATCTGAAGAAGTATGCAGAACTCTCGGATGCTGAGGTAGATGAATATCTATCGGAGCTTGGGGACGTCGGCCTCGAGGAAGTGGTGGAGGAAGAGGAGGAAGTAGAAGAGGAAGACGAGCTCGATGAGGAAGCAGAAGAAGACGAGGAAGAAATAGCAGCGCTCGAAACTGAGTTGAAGGCATATAAGGAGAGTCTGGCGAAGCGCGTAGCGGACCTCGAGAAAAAACTGGCGGCAATCGAGGTGGAAGAAGAGGTGGAAGAAGAGGAAGAGGAGGAAGAAGAGGAAGAGGAGGAAGAAGAAGAGGAGATGGAGGAGCCTGTGGTCGAGCTGTTGACATATAAGGTTTGGGCGACCGAGGAGCAGGCAGAAAAGATGCGATCTCACGAGGGTGCGCGACTTATAGGCAAGTCTCTGAAAGAACCAGAGAACAAGATATACGAATTCACACTACAGACGCCGAAAATAGATATCAAGGAATGGCAGACCATGTCAGTTCGAAAACCACCGTTTGGCTTCAGTAAGGAAGAGGTGGCGGAAGAGATAATAGAAGAAGAGATGGTGGGTATTGAGCCAGTATCGGAAACTGAGTTAACTCCGAAGATGATCGGAATGGCGCACCTAAGCGATTTCAAGGTCCTATTGGATGCTGCTCTACCAGAGGAGAGAGCAGAGAAGGCGGAGGCGTTCCGAGAGGCTCTCTTGGACAAGTATCCAAAGAAGGGCGAGCGGGTGTTCAACTGGTTGATGAACTATTCCGATAGATACGAGACCGAGCTCACAGATAGTGTGAAGGGAACGATCGAGAACATTGGTTGTGAGGGACTTACGATTCTGAACGCGCTCGCGGAGAACACTGATAGCCTGCGGGTGAAGAAGTATGTGCTGAGGCATGCCGAGAGGCTGATGAAGGACGTTGAGTGCGAGAGAAAGGCTGTAGAGAAGTCCGAGGTGGCGGAGGACGAGCTGGAGGAGGACATAACCACTGCAGTTGGTTATAAGATACCATTCACATATGAGGACCTGTTGGTCGAAGAAGGAAAGATGGCTGGAACTGTGAGCTTTAGGAAGGCCAACAGGCTGTTCAGGGAGGGGACGGGTATAGAGTTCAAGGATTCGAACGATCCGCTTTATCGAGCCATCAAGAAGCACAAAAAAATCCCAGAGAACATGGTCTATGAGCGCATGGGTCTGGGAGTGGTGGCGGAGTTGGAAGAGATCCCAACAGAGAAGGAAGTAAAGCGTCTGGAGAGGGAGAAGTATAAGGAGTATCTCTCCGGTGTAACGGACGAGATGTTGGAAGAGCTTGCTCGGAGCGCTCACATAAGGAAAGAGCCGTGGAGACGGAAGATCGTTGAGGAAGAGATCGCGAGTCGAAATTGGGAAGCTCGGGGTCCGGTTGATGCAGAGGTAGCAGATATAATTAACAAGCTCAAAAAGGGGATAATAGATGAGGAGGACATACCCGAGCACATGCTCCAAGATGTCTTCGACGCCATGACGAAGGAAGCCAAGGAGCTTGCAGAGGGGCCCGAGCCGGATATTGTTCCAAGGAAAACCACAAAGACCAGAGGATTTGATAGAATCCGGGACAAGACCGGAAAACCCAACTTCCAGAAGTTCCTGACCGAAATGAAGGAACGAGGAGTGGACGTATCGGACGGTGAGAGAAACAAACAGATGTTTGGAATAGCCAAACTAACTGGCCGATTGCCAATACCTGGAGTTGAATTCAGAGAGACATGGCCCGAGTTCCAGCACCGGATGAAGGAGATGTTTGGCGAGGCGATGGAAGATATGAATCTCACGGACCGGGAGAGGATGGATGTTGTAAGCGAGGCTTGGCATGAATGGGGGAAGAAGGGGCTTGACGTTCCGAAGGACTTCTTAGCAAAGGATGCGCAGATGACGGCTCTTGAGTGGATGCGTCTGTATACGATGGAACCATACAACCTTGAAGAAGATGAAGCGAGGGCGTTGTGGAGGAAGTATGGCATAAAAGGCGAGTGGCCGACGAAAGCGGATCTTAAGGGAGTTGTAGAGCCGGAGATACTGGAATACGCGACACTTGAAACCATGCCCCATGAAGTCCACAAAGCTGTAAAATGGGCAACAGACAACAAACGTCTGCTGTCATATCCGGTCTTGGCGGCTATGGTCGGGAAGAAGCTTGAGGCTGGGCAGGAATACAACCCGAAGGCGAAGCAGCTTGAGTTGGACATGGCCGATTATACAGAAGCTGGTCAGAAAAAGAGATTCAAGCAGTATTTCGAGAACCTGGCGATGTATGGGGAGGGGAAGGAAAAACTTCGGAACATAGGTCTGATCATGGGTCGGGACATGGATGGAAGTTTGAAGGTGCTTGATCTTATGCTAAGCACAGAATATCCGACGAGCGACATAAAAGTTGGATATGTCCCGAAAATACACCGCATGGTAGCTCTGTCGGCTCTCAACGAAGTGTTGGGAACACTATACAAAGCACCTGGGGACCAGTCTGAATTCGATGCGGTCCGGGGAGGTGGTATTAAAGCGAGGAAGTATGACATGGTCGATCGTATGGAAGACGTTGAGGTCACACACGAGGACCTGGCTTCCGTAACAGATGAGCAGCTTAATCTGATCTATAAGTATAACCAGGCATTTGGAGATCGGGATGTGGAGCTATATGAGTTCTTTGCCGCGCACCCAGAGCTTTCGCGGAAGGAAGCCAAGGCAATATACGAAAAGGCGGACCTGATAAAATCTCTTGAAGAGTATGGTGAGATGGGTAGAAAGCCACTCAGTGAAGGAACGCTGAAAGGCCACCTAAACAGAATCATAAGGGATATAGAAAGCTACAAACACGGCCAGAAGAAAAATAAACTTGCAAGAGACATCCACAACCTCGAAGTTCTTAATAACGAATGGAGGAGAAGGAAGGGCGCTCCTTACGCTCCTATGGTTAACATAGACGAAATGGGAGAGATGGAACTATCAGAGGCCGCTAAGTTCGCTGATAATTTCATAACAGCAGAAATGATACCGGAGGAGCACCGCGAGCGTGTTCGGAGGTGGATGAAGGAGCAGTCCAGGGTTCCGGGCATGGGTCATCTGAAGGAAATAATACCAGACGAGGCCGAGGCGAGATATCTATCAGAGGTCGAGATAGCATATGACGTCGACGACAACGTCCTACGGGGAGACCTATATACCTTCAACGATTCTGAGATTCGCAAGATGGGTGAAAGAGCAGGAATGAGTGTTGGGGAGATCCAGGAAGCTCTGAAGGCGTTTCATGAAAAGAGGAGTCTGCCACAAGATGCGATAACCAGACACCAATCCGAAGTCAGGCGGAGGCAGAGAGAGGCGGCGAAGAGGTTCGAGGAGCTCGAGCCAACCGAGGAGACGGTAAACCGGCTTAAGGAGATTATCGAGGCAAAGACCGACCGAGCGACGGCGATAGATCAGATAAGCAAATATAAAGAGCATCTGGAGAAGAGGGTCAAGCAGATGGAGAGTAGCAGAACCCTACTGACTCATGAGCGCGACAATCTGCTTAATGACCTGCGAGTTATGGAGACCAAGCGAAAGACGAAGAAGATGAAGAGTGACATTGCTGCGGTGGAGGAAAAGGTAGATGACCTACAAGCGCAAATAGATGATCTGAACGCTGACATGATGCAGGTTCAGAAGGACATAGAAAAAACGGAGAGCGACCTGAAGGATAGGCTGTATCGTGAGAAGCCGGTCGACTACCTAAAGAACATGGCCTCTTTCATTGTTCCGTCCATAACTGCTCCGACAACTGAGGATAGAGAATATGACGCTTTTACGTCATTCCTGGTCAACGTTAGGGCGAGTCCGACGGCCAAGAAGAGCGAGACGGTAACAGTCGATTTGGAGGATATTTACGATTACTGGATATCTCCGATGGAGGGCGGACTGAAGAGGATAATCAAGCGAAAAGCCAAGGAGGAGACGGATCCGTATTTCAAGGAGAACTATGATAAGTTCACGGAGACAGAAGAGAAAATAGATGACGCAAAGGCCAAGATTGCCGAGAACATGAGGACGATGCGTGAGGAGGATGTTTCCGAGGAGCGACGAGAGGAGCTATATAACGACACTCTGACAGAAGTTGAGGTCCTCAATAGTTTGCAGAAAAGTCTGAGGGAGTATGAGGACGCACTAACCACATACACGGATCAGATGCAGGTGGAGCCGACAATAGAAGAGCTGATATTGGTGGCGGAGAAGACAAAGAAGACTCCCGAGGAGTGGAAGGAGAAGGTGGCAACAATAGCCTTTATGAATAAAGCCAGGGAGAACGGTCTCTACGAATATTTCTATCAAATGGCGAAAATAGGACAGCGCGTGTCGCCACCGCTGAAGAGAATACCACTGACGGTCTATCCATCTGAAGACTCAGAGGTCCGAGATCTGGTGTTTATGGAGTGGTTGAAGCACGGCCTGGCCAAGCAGGATATAATGGAGTGGGACACACACAGCCTGAAGGATTTCGTAGGTGATGATTGGGACGAGTGCGCTTCCATTGGTATATTCGGAAAATCAGATCCTGCCCGTGGCGGAGGATCCAGAAAGCAGTGGCTCGACTGTGCAATACGAAAGGCGAAAATAATACAGTCCCAGGCGGTTGCGAAGGCAGACCCGAAAATACTACAGCCAATCATAGAGCGTATCGTTCAGACAGAGATGGTCACGGACGCTGAGATGAAGAAGGAGCTCGAAGCTGCCAAGGAGAGAGCTGCAAACGCCACTCTGCGGATAGATCATCTCATGGGGAAGCTCAACTCCATGAAGGACGAGAAGAACGCTTGTCAGAAGAAAATAGACACGCTGAAGAAGGATCTCAAGAAAAAGGGCGTGGTTGTTGCAGAGAAGAAGGGAAAGGTTTCGGTGGAAGTGGTTCCTGTAACGGAGGTTACGTCAGACGAAGAAAGAAGGCTCCTGGCGGAGCTTCAGGCTGAGAAGCAGAGAGAGGCAGAGTTGATGGCAGAGACTGAGAACGCGGTCGACAGTGCGTGTGGCGGAGATTCTGCGTGTGTCCGGGAGGCCATGAAGGGCGTCAAACGAATAGAGAGAAAAACTAAGAAGCAGTTGACGGCTGGGATTCCGGGTCGTGAGGTCTGCTTCACAGATTCAGAATGGGACGCCATGCTCATAGCATTGAGTGAAAGAAAGAAGAGAGTGTTTGAGCAATACAATCAAAATAGAGAGGCTCTACAGGCAGCTCAGGAGCGTGGTCTGAAGGAGCATATAGATATCTATAAGAAGATGGAAGAGACGCTGGGCGCGGATATGGCTGCTCTGGAGAGCATTGACAAGCTTGTAGCAGATGTTGAGAGATCTGAGTTTATATGCTCTCCTGACGAGATGAAGGCGAGGGGCGGCTGAAAAGATTAATTAACGATAAGTCATATATAGGAACTGAGGTGTTGTATGACCAACGATGATCCATTATATCACATTGGGTGTGCTATGAATCAGATGTTGCCGCACAACGTGATAAATAATATTAACCAGCTGATCACACAAGGAGTGGGTTGTGGGAGCTATGGCGGGGAATACATGACGCATTTCTATTAGGTGATGAAATGGTATATACGTTCGGAGGCTGCCGATCAACAAAGGACGATGACCTGCAGAAGTTCCTCGTGTTTGACTGTGATGGCAACATCAGGGAAAAGTCAGACACTCTGCGCGAGGCGGAGGCCAAGGCAGACAAGATAGGATGCGCCTTCGTGATAAAGATCCTGCGTCTGTGTGGTGGAGCCGACGCTGAAGTATT
>Ga0180437_10012300_pt1 | contig 10131 bp, 9 predicted proteins | sample SS_ome_4_FD_132410 | JGI IMG/M metagenome (GOLD analysis project Ga0180437, IMG submission 132410) | Hypersaline lake sediment archaeal communities from the Salton Sea, California, USA - SS_3_D_1 metaG | ecosystem: Environmental > Aquatic > Non-marine Saline and Alkaline > Hypersaline > Sediment... | reverse complement strand
GGTTACCTCTGGAGCCGCCTGCTACATCGGCAGCCAGGTGCCCAACCCCTTTTCCACGGCCCGCTTGTACACCAGAGGAGCCGTGGCCAGGTCGTCGATGGCCAGCCCCAGGTTGCAGGCCACGGTCCGTTCGCCCGCGCTCTGCCGTCCGGGTTTCCGTCCCGTGACCAGCTCTCCCAGCTCCCCGTAGATCGGAGGGATCGCCTGGAAGTAGCCCAGAGTCCTGTAGTGCTCCAGCTGGGGGATATCGTCGGTGGTGAACTTGTCGACCTCCTCCAGGGCCTCACCGCTCCAGTACGAGTCGAAATCGACCATGGAGGCGAAGGCTCCCTCGGAAAGCCAGCCGGCTTGAATCGTGGCATGGGGCGGGCGAACGATCGGACCGGCGGTAACCACGATGTCCATGCCCTCCACCGCCTGTCTCGGCTCGGCTGCCCGCACGATCTCGATGTCCGGCCAGCGACCGCGGACCAGCTGCTCGTAGCGCTGGATCTGCCCGTCGTCGATATCGTAGGCAACAACGCGTTCGATGGGAAACAAAACCTTCAGCGCCTCGAGGTTGCTGAACCCCTGAACTCCTGCACCTAATATACCCAGGACCTTGGAATCTTCGCGAGCCAGGCAGCGGGCAGCCACCGTGGTGGCCGCTCCGGTGCGCATGGCCGTGATCCAGACGCAGTCCATCACGGCGAGCGGTAGTCCCGTGTCCGGATCGTTGAGCACCACGAGGCCGCTTATGTAGGGCAGTCCCCTCTTGCTGTTTTCCGGATAGCCGGCAACCCATTTCACGCCCAGGGCGCCGGTTGCAGCTATGTAGGCGGGCATGGCGTGGATGAAGGAGTTGGGCCGGGAATGCACACCCGGTTTGGGCGGCATCTCCACCCTGCCTTCCCCCTTCTCCCGGAAGGCCTTCTCCACCGCATCGATCACCTCGCTCATCGTCAGCCCGGTTTCGGCCACCTCCTGTTTGCCGAGGTAAAGGATTCGATGCTCTTTCATGGTCGTCCTCCACGGCTCAGCCGCCGGAGCGTCGTCCGATATTCCGGTGTCGCAATGCCGGCTGGGCGGTGTTTTTTATGATCCAACACAAAGTAGTAACACAGATCCGAGCTTTACTCAAATCGATGACAGGTACAAAAACAATCACCAGGGTACCCGCATCCTGCTCGGGAGGATTCCGGGGGTGAATCGGGTCCTTTAACCGGCTCGTGGAAACACCTTGGGCAGCCAGGTCGAGCGCTGCTTGTACACCTGGGCCAGGTAACCGAGGATGCTCGATGAGATCAGGCCGACGAGCAGGAAGGGAGGGGCGATCATCCAGGCGGATCTTCCGAACACGAGGTAGCGGGCCAGGGTCAGCTGCACGAGATTCGAGGCCATGGCTCCCAATATGCTGATGCCGATGAGAGAGGCCGAATCTTTGAACAGCCGGCGGGCGGCTAGCATGACTACGCCGCTGGCCAGGGATCCGCTCAGGGAGAGCAGGAAGGTGAAGGAGAACAGACTGCCCTGAATCAGCGACTGGCCGAGGATCTTGATTCCCAGCAGGAGAAAGAAGTGGGAAACGGGAAACAGATCCAATGCCAGCAGAAGGGGCAGGTTGGCCAGCCCGATCCGCAGGAAGGGCAATGGCTTGGGAATTACGTACTCGATCGAAGCCAGAAACAGACAGACCGCCGCGGCCAGGGCGACGAGACGTTGAATCCGGGGCGGGCTGATCCCGCCAGGCTTACTGGCTGATCGCATCGGGCTGCTCACTCCTTTTTCCCCGAATCGTGATGAAGACCCTGTTGGGCAGACAGGCGATCCACTGACCCGGTTTCGAGATCCGGCCGGTCTTGATGCAGATCTTTTCGGGGCAGGGGGAGCTGATCACCCGCACCGTACCTTCCTCGATTACCACCACGGTTTCTCCCAGCGGCCCGGGCACTCGCAGGGTAGCCTCCCCGTCCAGCGGGTAGATCCACTGCTCTTCGGCTCCCTGGCCGGCGCCCTGGGCGGCCCCCCTTATCGTAATTTCCGGCGTACCCCCGCCTCTTGCGTATGTCTGGAACGATATCAACCCGATGATGAGGAGGGCAAAGAGAAAGATTGCGATATCCAGCGCTCTGATACGTACGCGGGATGCGGTCATGAGGCGTCCAAACGGCGCTACAGCAGTTTCTCCTTCAGCGCATCGGTTTTGTCGGTCCGCTCCCAGCTGAAGTTGCCCCGTCCGAAGTGGCCGTAGGCAGCGGTCTCCTGGAAGATCGGCTTACGCAGGTCCAGGGTTTCGATTATGCCTGCCGGGGTGGCATCGAAGATTTCGGTGATCACGCCTTCGATCTTGTTTTCCGCAATCTTGGCCGTGCCGAAGGTGGAGACAAACAGGGAAACCGGTTGAGCTACGCCGATGGCGTAGGCCAGCTGGACTTCGCATTTTTCGCACAGATCCGCTGCCACGACGTTTTTGGCGATGTAGCGGGCCATGTAGGATGCCGAACGGTCGACCTTGGTTGGATCCTTTCCCGAAAAGGCTCCCCCCCCGTGCCGGGCCATGCCACCGTAGGTGTCCACTATGATCTTGCGCCCGGTCAGCCCCGTGTCTCCGTGGGGGCCGCCGATCACGAACCTCCCGGTCGGGTTGATGTGGTAGGTTACCTTGCCGGCAAGCATCTGCGCCGGGATTGCCTTTTTGATGATCTCCTCGATGAAAGCCTCTCTCAGCTCCTGGTAACCCACATCCTCGGCGTGCTGATGGGACAGCACGACCGTGGTCACCTCCACCGGCTTGCCCTCCCGGTAGTGCACGGAGACCTGGCATTTCCCGTCCGGGCGCATAAAGGGGAGGGTCCCCCGCTTGCGCACCTCCGCCGCCCGCAGCATGATTCGGTGGGCGTACTGGATCGGGGCCGGCATCAGCTCCGGCGTCTCCCGACAGGCATAGCCGAACATCATGCCCTGATCCCCGGCGCCGATCTCCTTGCTTCCCTTTTCCACCCCTTGCGCGATATCCGGGGACTGTTCGTGAATGCTGGAGATTACCGAGCAGGACTGGTAGTCGATGCCGTAGGAGGGATCGTCGTAGCCTATGGACTTCAGCACACCCCGGACGATGCGCTGCAGGTCGATGTAGCCCTGGGTGGTTATCTCTCCTCCAACCAGAACCAGTCCGGTGGTGGTGAAGGTCTCACAGGCCACCCTGGATTTCTCGTCCTGGGACAGGGCGTTGTCCAGCACCGCGTCGGAAACCTGGTCACAGATCTTGTCCGGATGGCCTTCTCCCACACTCTCCGAGGTAAAAATATACTCACCTTTTGCGCTCACGTTGTCCTCCAAGACTCATCATGTGTTGATCAGCGAAATTGGCTGTCCCGTGGCTTCCAGCACGTTCAGCCACAGGGTATCTTCCGGGGACAGGCACTTGCGGCGGGAAGTGGCCAGCTTGATCGGCACGTGGGTAATCTGGTCGTTCCAGTATCCCACCAGCATCCCCGTCTTTCCGGCCATTCCCGCATGCACCGCGTTCTGGGCCAGCTGCATGCAGTAAATAGAATCGTGGGCATTGGCGGCCAGGGATCGCACCATGTAGCTGGGGTCGATGTACTTGACGTTGATGTACATGTCCGTGTGCTCTTTGAAGTACTTCTTGATCTCGGTTTTTAAAAAAATTCCGATATCCCCGAGTACCGGATTTCCCGAGTCGTCCTTGCGATCTCCTCCCACCTCTACGTACTTCTGTCCCGCTCCCTCGGCCACTATGATCACCGCGTGCTGTCGTCTGAGCAGCCTTTTTTCCAGAGATTTGAACAGGCCCTTGTCTCCCTCCAGATCGAAGGGAACCTCCGGGATCAGGACGTAGTTGACCTCATTAAGAGCCAGGGCGGCGTTGGCGGCGATGAAGCCGGACATCCTGCCCATGACCTTCACGATGCCTACACCGTAGGGAGCCCCCCGGGCTTCGGTGTGGGCGCCCCGAATGGCCTCCGCAGCTACGGAGAAAGCAGTCTCCAGCCCGAAGGTCTTTTTAACGAAGGCAATGTCATTGTCCACGGTTTTGGGGATCCCTATCACCGCTATTTTCAGCCCCCGGCGGCCGATCTCCCGATAGATCTCCTCAGCGCCGCGCAAGGTGCCGTCACCGCCGATGGTAAACAGCAGGCAGATGTTCATGCGCTCCAGACAATCCACGATCTCCCCCACGTTCTGAGGACCCCGGGAGGAAGAGAGGATGCTGCCCCCCTTTTCGTGGATATCCTCCACCTCCTGCGGGGTGAGCATCAGGGCTTCATGCCCGTATTTGGGGATGAAGCCCTGATACCCGTACTTCATACCGTAGATCGTGCGGACTGCGTAGCGATAGTGGAGCTCCATCACGATGGAGCGAATCACGTTGTTGATGCCGGGGCACAGCCCGCCGCAGGTTACGATCGCGACCCGGGTTTTCGCAGGTTCGAAGTAGATCTTGTTTCGCGGACCGGCCTTCTCGAATGCAGGGACCTGGACACCCTTGGCCATCTGTTCGACAACCTTGTTGCGGTCCAGCTCGCAAAGCACACTCTCCGAATCGGCGCAGTAGTTGACGATATCATCCCCGTATTCGGTGGAAAGCCCGAGGGGGGAGGGGATGCCGGCGGGACCCAGGTTGTCGATCCGCAGATCCTCCTGAGTAATGTCTACACCTTCCATACCGGCGTCAACCCCATCTTTTCCTTGACTTCCAGAATCGTGCGGCCGCTGACTTTCCTGCATGTTTCGGCATTTCTGTCAAGAACGTCTCTTACCTCGCCCCTCTTGGCTGCCAGAGTCGAATAGCGTTCCCGGATCGGGTCGAGAACCTTCATCAGATTGTCCAGGAGTTTGCGCTTGCAGTCCAGACAGCCGATCCCTGCGGTTCGGCAGCCGTGAGCCACGTACTCGCTCAGCTCCGGTTCCGGCGTCGCCAGCTGGTGGTAGGAGTAGATGTTGCACTTCTCCGGTGTTCCGGGATCGCTGCGCTTCACCCGAGCCGGATCCGTCGGAGCCGGAGCCAGCTTCTTCCAGATTTCCTGCCGGGTTTCCAGGATGCCGATGAAGTTCCCCTTGCTCTTGCTCATCTTGGACTCCCCGTCGATGCCCATGATTCGCGGGGAGGCGGTCAGCTCGGCCTGGCATTCGGGAAAGGTATCCCCGTAGCGGGAGTTGAAGCGGCGAGCCACCTCCCGGGTGAACTCCACGTGCTGAACCTGGTCCTCCCCGACCGGGACGATCTCGCCTTTGTAGATGAGGATATCCGCGGCCTGGAGCACCGGGTAATCCAGCAGGCCGACATTGACGTTTTTCCTGTGCTGCTTGGCCTTGTCCTTGAACTGGGTCATCCGTTCCAGCTCGCCCATGGGGGTCACCGTGTTGAATATCCAGGTCAGGTCGGCATGGCCGGGAACCTCCGATTGAATGAAGAGGATGGTCTTCTCCAGGTCGATTCCGCAGGCGAACAGGCCCAGGGCCAGCTCGAACACGTTGTTTTTCATCTCCTCGGGGTCGTATTCGATCGTGATGGCATGCAGATCGACCACCGAGATGTAGGATTGGAACTTGTACTGCAGCTCGATCCAGTTGCGAATCGCCCCGTAGTAGTTGCCGATGTGGAGCAGCCCGGTCGGCTGTATTCCTGTAAAGAGGACCTTCACATAACTCTCCTGCTGTGCTACTGGTGATTAGAAGTAGAAAGTCGTACTATATGTAAAGGGAAGCTCAGGGGAATGTCAAGCGATCGGTACAAACCGAGGAAGCTCGCCGTGGCCGAGGGAAGAGCCATGGTCCGGGTGCGCAAGGTCAAGACCCGGGATCTGGCTACCATCGGCGTGTGCCCGGCCTGCTGGAACATCAAGGAACGCCGGCGGGATCTGCTCATCCAGCTGGAGAAGATGGATCTGGAGGTCGTTCACAAGGATGATCTGTTGGACGGGGTGTACCGGCCGGGCCGCAAGCACGCCCCCGGCTGCCGTCATGCCCACCTCAATCCCGATCCCTGGAAGCGCTTCGAATCCGAGATCAAGAAGCACAGGCGGTAGGGCGGTCCGCTACTCCTCCCGGCGGGGGGCGGACTGGGCCGCGCTCTGCAGCTCCCTCTGCGACCGGTTCCGGATGTACTGGAAGAGCTTGTGATGACCTCCGGTTTCGAAGGACTTGAACTGCAGGCCGATGGTTTCCTCGTTCCTGGTGACTCTGGCATTCACGGAAATCGGTTCATTGTCCACGCTCAAGCTGCAGTGCTGGAGCGGATCGTCCCGGCGAAGATCGGCGGTCATGGAGGGATCATCCGGAAGGAAGCTGGCACCTTTTATCGAGATCTCGACAAGAGAACCGGTAACGATGGCCAGGGTCCGGGGGTGACTGAAGATGAGCTTGAGGCTATCCGCCTGGGTTGGAATCAGGCGATGGAATCTGCGTTTATCCTTCAGAGATCCGTAGCGCCGATACAGCTCCTCCAGGCGCTGCATCTGCTGTTTTTCGGGAAGATTTGCATCGATGATACCGTTGGCGCCCAGGTAGGTGGCTTTGGCCGCTTCTTCGAAGGGGGGATTTTTGGCAAGCACTACGAACACGGCCTGCTCTTTTGAGAGATGCTCCCGCAGCAGCTTCAGAACCGGCTTCCAGTGCCGGGGGAAATCCACGGCATTGAACAGAAGCATGTCCGGCTGTATTTCTTCGATGCTGTCTACGACCTTGATCGGATCACTATAATAGAGGATTTCGAAACCGATCGGATTGAGGTGATAGTTGATTAGGTCTTTCAGATCTTTCCGCTGGGCGACGACCAGCAGTTTCATTCATTCCGTTCCTAGATTGACGATTTCGTAGTCCGTGACCACCCATATACTATCATGTCTTTCCAGGAAATAGGTATACCTTTTTATCTCGACGTAGTCCCGATAACGGAATCTTTCGATCACCGTTACTTCAGCCTCCAGCGGAGTATAGCTGGTCCGAATGATTTCGTACTCGGCCGGGATCACCAGAATGTCCACATCCACGGTTTCCGAGCGCAGCTGTTCTCTGTAGCGGGCGATTTCAGCGCGGCGGTTGCTCTCCGACATGCGCCTGTAGGATTCGGCCCGGCCCGGATTCTTCAGGTACAGACTCTCCAGATCGAGGTAGAGAAAAAATTTCTCCCATTGGCTCCTCTGGCGGGCGTTCAGCATGTAGTCCACCACCTCATCCGGTGGCAGTGGCTGCCGTTGAATGAGTTTGCCCGTTTCCGCCTCGATCATGGCTCGCTCTTCGGCAAAGAGGATCTCCGGGCGGATGTTCAGGGTAAGCATATTGGAGCGCAGCGGCCCGACCATACCGGCCGGTTCGCCGCTCAGCGGACCCCGAAGATACAGTTCCGGGTAGAACAGCCCCTGGACCGAGTACAGACCGGCTTTGGGGATATCGATGAAATCATTCAGAGAGATGACTACCCCGAATGTGTCTCCGGGCTCCAAACTGATCTCTCTGTACAATACGGGCTGATTCGAAGTACGGGCGCGGCTGAAGGCCCGGGAGTGATCGAGGAGGATATTGGTCGGGGTAGTCACCTCGAAGTCGAAATTGAACATGCGGTTTTCGGCCATTTTGAAGCGGAAGGTCCGGCTGGAGTTGTTCGTCAATGTCGCTTCCAGGGAAACGGGATGCTCCCGGTCGTTCAAATAGTAGATTCGCTTCTCATGGAATCGAATCTGAAAGGCCACTCCTTCGGCGTCGGCGAGGCAGATCTGGGCAATAAATACGAGCAGAAGGACGAATACGAATCGTTTTATGGGTATCACTGGCAAAGCTCCTCGTTCCCTTATTATCTTCGGTAAATACTATGATATATTTATTACGATGGCGAAAATAGAGGGATCGGCGTAAATACGCGCGAATGGCGCCTGACTACCGGCAGGGGATAGCTTTGAGTATCGACGAATTCACCAACACGCTATCCAAACACCTCGAATCCCACGAGCCCTTCGGCGAGCTTCGCCGCCGTCTTGGGGAGGAGTGTTTCCCGATCGAGGCAGAGGGCGTGCAGGGCGGTTTTCTCGGCTACCTCGCTTCCAGGCTGCACGAGGAGATCAGCGGGTCTACGCTGATAGTGGTGCCTACCGAACAGGAGGCCAGGGAGGTCCATGCGGATCTACAGCTGTTCAGCGAGCAGGTCCTCTCCTTTCCCTGGTGGGGAACCCTTCCCTATGCTCAGGGGCACCCGCTTCCGGCCGTGCACGGACTGCGCACCTACCTCCTCAGCCGGCTTCAAAACGGAGAACGAGCCCTGATTGTTACCTCGCTGCGGGGGCTGCTCAATCCGCTCCCCGATCCGCAGGAGTTCGAGGGCAGGGCCGTACATCTGGCTGTCGGGAACACGGCGGATACTCTGCAGCTGGCGGAAACTCTCACAAATCTGGGCTATCTGCGGGTCCCGCGGGTGAGTCTCAGGGGCGAGTTCGCCCTGCGCGGGGAAGTGGTGGACGTTTACCCCTACGGCAGCGATGAAGCCACCAGGATCATCTTCGATTTCGACAGCATCACCCAGATCAGGCATTTCGAACCGTTCACCCAGACCTCCGTATCCGATATGGAGAGCGTGCGGATCCCGCCGACCCGGGAGGTCGTCTTTGATGAAAAAGCTCTCCAGCTGCTGGGATCGAACCTCGAACGAGCCGGATCCGATGAACTAGAGGTACAGAACCTGCTGGATCAGCTGCGGCTGAATCCCGATACGCCGGGAAGCGAGTATCTGTTTCCCCTCTGCTCCGGCAGCCGTTCCTCCCTGCTCGACTATCTCGGCCCCGATTCGCTGCTCATTGCCGTAGATGCCGAGGGTCTGACCGCCGGCTCGGAAGTGCTCCGCCGGGAGTACCTGGAGATGTACCGCAAGAGTCGCTCCGCCGGAAAACAGACGGCTGCCGCCAACACCCTCCAGGCATTCAGCCCGCCTCCCCGGCAGATTCTCCTCGATTTCTCAACCCTGGAGGCCTCTTTCAACCGAACCGTGCATCTGCACTCCCTGAAGGGCAGGAAGCAGGAGGGCGGCAGGATCGCCATGGGTTGTGATCCCCCCCGTTCCTTCTTCGGCAATCTCGCCTTTCTGAAGGAGGAGCTTCAGAACCTGATCGAGCTGCATTACCGGGTGTTCGTGTTTGCCGAGTACGAACATCAGGCCGAGCGTCTGAGAGCCCTGCTCAAAGATCTGGAGGTCACGGTGCTGCCCCAGGGCATCTCCCGCGGCTTTTCCCTGCCAAGCTTGAAGATCCTCGTTGTCGAAGAGAACGAAATCTTCGGCCGGAAAAAGCGCATTCCCCGCTCCGTGGCCAAAGCCCGGAGCCGGGCCATCGAATCCTTCGTGGATCTGAGTCCGGGAGACTTCGTGGTTCACCTGCAGTACGGTATCGGACTGTTCAACGGGATCGAGCGGATCAGGGCGGCGGGACATGAGCGGGATTATATCTGCCTGGAGTACGACGGGGGAGAGAAGGTGTTTCTGCCGATCGAGCAGGTCAACCTGATCCAGGCCTACATCGGCCAGGAGGGAAAGCGTCCCAAGCTGGACAAACTCGGTGGCAAGAGCTGGCAGAGCAAGAAGGAGCGGGTGCGGCGTTCGGTGGAGGAGATGGCCAGGCGGCTGGTATCCCTGTACTCGGCACGGAGCACGGTCAAAGGATTCGTCTTCCCTGCGGATACGGATTGGCAGAGCGAGTTCGAAGCGCGTTTCCCCTATCAGGAGACCGAGGATCAGCTCCGGGCCATAGAGGAGGTCAAGGTGGATATGGAGAGCTCCTGGCCGATGGATCGGCTGATCTGCGGGGACGTGGGCTACGGCAAGACCGAGGTGGCCCTGCGCTCGGCCTTCAAGGCGGTGATGGGGGGCAAGCAGGTCGCCCTTCTGGCGCCCACCACGATTCTGGCCGAACAGCACTACGAAACCTTCCAGGAGCGCTTTGCCGGATATCCCGTGTCCATCGAGATGCTCTCCCGCTTCGTCAAACCGAAACGCCAAAAGCAGGTGCTCTCCTCCTTGGCCGATGGCGGTACCGACATCGTGATCGGCACCCACCGGCTGCTGCAGCGGGACGTGCAGCCCAAGAACCTGGGGCTGATGATCGTGGATGAGGAACAGCGCTTCGGGGTGAAGGACAAGGAGCGGCT
>Ga0180437_10012299_pt1 | contig 10131 bp, 3 predicted proteins | sample SS_ome_4_FD_132410 | JGI IMG/M metagenome (GOLD analysis project Ga0180437, IMG submission 132410) | Hypersaline lake sediment archaeal communities from the Salton Sea, California, USA - SS_3_D_1 metaG | ecosystem: Environmental > Aquatic > Non-marine Saline and Alkaline > Hypersaline > Sediment... | reverse complement strand
TCTCCTGGAACTCCTTTTCATCGCGGACGATGCGGTCGAAGCTTTCAGGCTGCCAGAGAGGGCCGCGTCGACTGCGGAGTCTGTTGATCGCGCGAGCGGACTGTCGTTTGACGCCACGGAGGACAACTGACAGTGAGTGCCACTGGTCTTTCGACTTCTCAAGCGGCCTGGCGAGGATATGGACGTGGTCCGGCATGACTGTCAGAGCATGGACGTGCCACTTGACTGCGTGCCAATGGAGGATACATTTCTTGACGGCCTGTCGCTCCTGCGGAGCGAACACAGGTTGAAAACCTGTGCTACCGGGAGGGGTGCAGCCTGTGCCGGCGGGGGCATGCAGAGGCCAAGTGCCCTTGAGACGGAAGGTGATGAAGTAGGTGGAACCACCGAGCTGCCAGTGAGGGAGATCGCGCCGGGTGGTGCGGAGGGAGGGGCCGACAACATCGTTCACGTGACGACTCGGCATCACTCTTCAGGGCGCTCGGGCGGATCGCCTTCGCCACTCTCCCAATCCTGTGACGGGGAGAGGACGCGGGACCAGTGTTTCCGATTCACGGCGTCTTCGTAGGTGAGGAGACCAGTGACGTCCCGCGGACGGGAACTCGCGGCAGGGGCGTCGATCGTGTGAAAGCCTCCGGGCGGGAACTGGGGGATATTCACTTGGAGTGTGTCCCGTTTCTCGCCGCCGCTCAATTTGGTCCCTTTGGTTACGTGAATGGAGCCGCGGATGTTCTTCGCCATACCCGGTCCCGCATTCGTCACAATGACCTTCAGCACACCGCCCTGCCGGACGGCACCGGGCACTTCCCTCATCTTCTGTGCGTATGCTGTCACATAGGGCGTGATGCTCGCGAGGTAGCGCCGTTGCGCCTCGGCCAAGGCATCTTCGGCTGTTTGTGCCGAGGTTTCCGAGGCGCTTGCGGATGTTACAGCCGCGAGCGTGGACTTGCGGACATACCAGAGAGACACGAGTGCCACAATCGTACCGATCAGCGCCGGCCAGTTCTTCTCTATGAACTCAGCCATGTCAGTAAGCTAGCACCTGTGAGTTGGCGAGTCAACCTGGCACTGGCTCGCCAGATGGTGGCGCAGGTTTTCAACCTGCGCCAGGGCACGCCCTGCGGGCCCTCACCGTTCCCCCCTTGACACAAACGCCTGTTTGCATTATTCTAAATGCGCTGGAGAGCGCCATGCCACCCTTCATCCACCTCCACCTCCACAGCGTCTTCTCGTTCCTCGACAGCACGTGCCGCCTGGAGGGGCTGATCCAGCGCGCCGCCGAGCTGGGCATGGGCGCGGTGGCGGTGACGGATCACGATGGGGTGTACGGCGCGGTGCGCTTCTATCGGGCGGCGCGGGAGGCGGGCGTGAAGCCGATCCTCGGGGTGGAACTGACGACGGAGGGCGGCTATCACCTGACACTGCTCGCGGCCAGCAGAGAGGGGTACTCGAATCTCTGCCGGATGGTGACGGCGGGGCATTTCCGGGTGTTGCGGGAGGGGAGGCGCAATGAACAGATTTCGCCCGGCAGTATCCTGCCGGGCGGCAGTGAAACCCGGGGGACGACTGACCGTTCGTCCCCCGGACCCCCTCACCGCCTTTTGTCCGTTTCTGACGGAGGACGAGAAGAGAGTACGGCTCACGATAACGTGCAGGAGAACGATAGCCGTCGTCTCACGACCGAAGAACTTCGGAAGGAGCCGCGGTGTCCGCTGTCGGTGGTGGCGAAGTGCGCGGAAGGAGTGATTGCGCTGTCGGGGTGTCGGCGGGGGGAGGCGTCGTCGGCGGTGCAGCGGAGGGATATGGAGGCGGCGCGCCGCGCGGTCCGCCGCTTCCAGCACATCTTCGGCCCGGACAACTTCTTCATCGAACTCTGCCGCGAGGAGCCCGGCGAGGAGGAGCGGCTGCACATCGCGCGGCTGGCCGACCTGGCGGAGGAGATGGGCGCGCCGGTCGTGGCGACCGCGAATGTCCATTATCTCGCCGCCGACGAGGCGCCGATTCAGGATGTGCTCGCCTGCATGCAGACGCTCACGAGGCGCGACGAGTGGCACGCCATCCGCCGCCGGGGCGCAGAGCGGTATCTGAAGTCACCGCGGGAGATGATGGAGGAGTTCGCGGGGTATCCGGAGGCCATCGAGAACACGGTGCGGATCGCCGCGCGATGCAACGTCGATCTCGCCCTGGGCCGCCTCCACTTCCCTCATTTCCGCATGCGTGATCGAACCAAGGGGCAGGAGGCAAGCTCCTGCCCTACCCGGTGTTCCTGTATGTCAGAGAGCTGGCCGGAGTGGTGGCCGGAGCCGGATCAAGAGGTGGAGGGAAAGCTTGCGGCGAGGTTGCTCGAGTGGCTCTGTTGGGAGGGCGCGAGAAAGCGATATGGAGTGACGGGCATAGGTATGCCCGCCCTACAGCAGCGGCTGCGCCACGAGCTGGCGATCATCAAGAAGCTGGGGCTCTGCGAGTACTTCCTGGTGGTGTGGGACATCTGCGAGGATGCGCGGGCGCGGGGGATTCGGTGTTCGGGGCGGGGGTCGGCGGCGGATTCCTTAGTAAGTTATCTGCTGGGAATCACGCAGGTTGACCCTCTTGCCTCCGGGCTTCTCTTCGAGCGATTTCTCAACCCCGAGCGCCGGGGGATGCCCGACATCGACATCGACTTCGACGCCCGCCGCCGCGACGAGATGCTTGCGTATGTCGCCGAGCGTTACGGCGCTGACCACACCGGCATGGTCGCCACCATCAACACGTACAACGCGCGGTCCGCCATCCGGGAGGTGGGCAAGGCCCTCGGCATGTCCGAGCAGCTCGTAGACCGCATCAGCACGTCTATGCCCTACCTCTCCGCCGACCGGATCCGCGAGGCCATCGCGAACCTGCCGGAGCTGAGGGGATCGGGCTTCGACGCGGCGGCGCTGAAGGAGCTGCTGGACATCTGCGAGGCGATTGACGGGCTCCCGCGGCACCTGAGCGTTCACCTGGGCGGGGTGGTCATCTCCCGCGAGCCGATCTCGCACTTCACGCCGCTGGAGGTGTCGGCGAAGGGCGTCATCGTCTGCCAGTTCGACAAGGACGATGTCGAGGCGCTCGGCCTGGTCAAGATGGACATGCTGGGGCTGCGCAATCTCGCCGCCATCGAGGAGGCGCTTCACATCATCCGCGAGACCCGCGGCCGCGCCCCCGACCTGACTCGCATGCCCCTCGACGACGGGAAGACGTTCGAGCTGCTTCGCTCCGCGCGCACCGTCGGCGTATTTCAGCTCGAAAGCCCGGGGATGCGAGGGCTCCTGTCGCGGCTCCAGCCCACCCGCTTCGACGACATCATCGCCAACATCTCGCTCTTTCGGCCGGGGCCGATGCAGGCGGATATGATCGGGCCGTATCTCGCACGCCGCCACGGGGAGGACCCCGTCGCCTTCCTCCACCCCGCCCTGAGGCCGGTTCTGGAAGAGACGTACGGCGTCATCCTCTATCAAGAGCAAGTGCTCGAAGCGGCGAGCGCGCTGGCGGGGTTCACCTTCGGGCAATCGGACTCGCTGCGGCGGGCGATGACGCACGATCGGTCGGCGGAGGAGATGGCGAAGATCCGAGAGGCCTTTGTGGAGGGGTGCCGGCGGCGGAGAGTGGACGACGAGGTGGCGGAGGAGGCGTTTAGACGGCTGTCGGCGTTTGCGGCGTATGGGTTCTGCAAGGCGCATGCGGCGTCGTTCGCGATCATCGCTTACGAGACGGCGTATCTGAAGGCGCACTATCCGGCGGAGTTTCTGGCGGGGATTCTCTCCAATCAGCCGATGGGCTTCTATCCCGCCGAGGTCATCGTCAACGAGGCCAAGCACTTCGGCGTCGAGGTGCGCCCGGCGGACGTCAACAAAAGCCGCGATCGCTACTGGGTCGAGGAGGGCGCCATCCGCGTCGGGCTCGCCCAGGTGCGGGGCCTCAGCGCCGCCGCGCTGGAAGCGATCCTGGAGGCTCGCGAGGCCGATGGTCCTTTTCGCTCGCTGCGAGACTTCTGCGCCCGCACGAACCTCCCGCGCCCCATGATCGAGAACCTCATCAAAGCCGGGGCTTTCGACCGACTCGCATCCACCCGCCGCGCGCTGTTCTGGCAGTTGAACGAAATCTGCACGACTGGTGCCCGCCGCCGCGACCGCGCTCAGCAGATCAACGGACAGCTCGCGCTCCCATGCACGGAAGGCCGCGCCCACACCGCGCTCGCGCTCCCTGCCCTCACCGAGCGCGAGGTGGCTGCCTCCGAACTCGCCATGACCGGCATGAGCGTAAAACGTCACCCCCTCTCATTCGCGCAAGCGCGCCTGAAGAAAATGGACGTCCTCACCCGCGCCCAGCTCGACCCGCTCCCCGACGGCCGGCGCGTCCGCGTCGCCGGAATCGTCATCGCCCGACAACGCCCTCCCACCAGGAGCGGCCAGACAGTGGTCTTCGTCACCCTCGAAGATGAGACCGGGCTCACCGAGGTCACCGTCTTCGAGCGCGTCTACCGGCGCTGGGGAAAGGTTATTTTCTCCAGCAGCGCCCTTATAGTGGACGGAGTGCTCCAAAAACGGGGGCGCTATGGAACCGTCGTCCTGGGGCGCAGATTCTACGGTTTTCACCCGTAGTGTTCCTCAGCTACCGCTTTCATATTGACGCGCGCCGCCCATTCTGATAAATTGCAGTAGTAAGCCGTTTCAGCGCCACGTCCTGCTGCTCCGCCGGTCAGGCGGAGCGCAGCCTGGCCAACAGGTGCTTCCCTGAGAAGGAGGGGATGATGTCCGTCCGCAACGTTGCACTGGTGGGCCTCATGTTGCTGTTCATGCACATGGCCATGCTCCTCCCCGCCTCAGCCGCCATCGAACCACAATTCATCGCCCGACTGGCCTCTGGCATCCCTCACGATGTGGCCCTTCAAGGAAACTACGCGTACGTGGCCGCACAAGGGGCCCTCATCATCTTCGACATCTCGAACCCTTCCAATCCCGTTCAGGTTGGGTTCTACGACACGCCCGGCTCCGCCGAAGGCGTCGCCGTCTCGGGCAACTACGCCTATGTCGCTGACTGGGACCAAGGCCTCCGCGTGATCGATATCAGCGACCCGGAGAACCCCGTCGAAGTGGGCTCTCGCGTCACCCCCGGCACGGCCTACGGTGTCGATGTCTCCGGCAGCTATGCCTACGTCGCCGACCACGGCGCGGGAATCACCGTCATTGACGTAAGCACCCCCGCCAACCCCACTGTCGCGGACACCTACGACACATCGGGCTTCGCATGGGACGTCGCGGTCTCGGGCGACTACGCATATGTCGCCGACAGCTTCGGGGGGCTGCTCATGCTCGACATCACCAGTCCGACCGGCGTCGCGCAGGTGGATAGCTGCCCCGCCTCCAATCGGGTGCTCGACGTGGCGGTTTCCGGCAGCTACGCTTATGTCGCAGACGGCACTGCCGGACTCCGAGTCCATGAGATCACCGACCCGCCCGGGCTGAACTGCGGTGTGGGGACTTTCGATACGCCGGGCAGCGCACGCGGTGTCTTCGTGAGCGGCAGCGAGGTGTACGTAGCCGACACCTCCCGCGGGCTCCACGTGATCGACGTCACGACTCCCGCTTCCCCCGCCTTGCTGGGCTCCTACGATACTCCCGGCTCGGCGTTCGCCGTGGCAGCGGCCGACGAAGCGGCCTACGTCGCAGATGGCTCCGGCGGACTGCGCGTTATCGACGTCTCCGCAGAGCCCAGCGCCACCATCGTCGGCCAGGCCGACACCCCCGGCACGGCCGAAGGTGTGGCAACCGCAAGCTCGACCGCCTATGTGGCCGACGGTGATGGCGGAGTGCGCGCGTTCGACATCTCCGTTCCGACCAACCCCGACGAGATCTGGGCGTGCGACGCCATCACGCCCGCCATGGACGTGGCCGTCCAGGGCAACTACGTATACGCGGCGGATTGGAGTTCGGGGCTGCGCGTGATAGAGCTGACAACGCCGACCGCGCCGACGTGCGCATACGGCTCCGTCGCCACGCCGGGCAATCCGAGCGGCGTCGCCGTTTCCGGGAACGACGCATGCGTTGCGGTTGCCGGCAGCGGCCTCTCGGTGGTCGACATCAGTAATCCCCAGTTCCCCAGCGTGCTCTTCACGCGAGCGACCAGCGGCTCGGCCAACGACGTCGCACTCTCCGGCAACTACGCCTTCGTCGCTGTCGGCTCCGCCGGCCTCCAGATCTTCGACATAACCAGTCCGACGGGCCCGTCTTCCGCCGTCGCAACCACGGGCTACAGTTGGGGCGTCGATCACGAGGCCGGCATCGTGTGTCTCGCGAGCGGCGACGCAGGGCTCGAGGTGATCGATGCCTCCGATCCACTCAATCCGACAAAGGAATCGACGTTTGCCATCTCAGGCTCCGCTCACGGCGTTGCCATCCAGGGCGACTACGCATATGTGAGCGCCGCGGGCGCGGGCGTCTCCGTGATCGACATCAGTGATCCCGCGAATCCCAGCCTCGTTACGTCGTGCAGTACCCCCTCGGTCCCTGGACCGTTCGACGTGGCGGCCCTGGGCGGCTACGCATATGTGGCCGACGCCGAGTCTGGCTTGATCGTGGTCGACGTTCTCCCGCCGTACACGGAGCTTGGCAAGTACAGCGGCCCCGCTTCGGGCGAAGCCATCACGGCGGTCGAGGGAGACAACGGCACCGCGGTGGCCTATATCGCCTGCGGGCCGGCCGGCCTGCGCGTGGTCCAGGTCAGTGATGTCACCGAGGCCGATGATCCCGTTCTGGTGGGAGCCAGCGGCAACCTCGGCGATGTCACCGGCGTGGCGATCTTCGGCGACACCATATATGTCTCCGATGCCGACTACGGCCTGCGTGTCGTGAGCGGCCTCAGCCCGAACAACCCCTATCCACTTGGAGCGCGTGCGCTCTCGGGCGTGCCACTGGGCGTTGCCGCCTACAGCTACCACGCTCTCGTTGCGACTGGAGACGAAGGGCTGGCTATCGTCAATGTCTACCAGACGCACGACCCCGAGCTGGTGGTCTCGGTGAACACTCCAGGCTGGGCCTCCGATGTTGTGGTCGCTGAACGGCAGGACTCCGACTACGCCTGCATCGCGGACGGGTATTCCGGACTTCGATTGCTCGACCTCGCCTTCACGACCATGCCGGCCATCGAGCTGTTCTCCGACGACTTCGAGGACGGCTACGATCTCTGGGTGGACAGCGGCACGGTCGAGTGGCACAGCGCCAGTCCGAGGCACGGTGACTACAGCGTGCGGCTGCGCACGGACGGGAGCCTCGCCAGGACTGTCTCGACACTGGGCCAGACAAACGCCGAAGTCTCCTTCTACCTCGGCACCACCGGCTTCGAGGACGATACCGACTACGCAGCGGCCGAGTGGTCGCCTAACGGCAGCACGTGGACGGAGATGGGCCGCATCAACCATGGCGACAGTTACGACAATGGCGCGCTCCACAAGTTCGACCTGGCGCTGCCATCGAGCGCGGACGATAACCCCAGCTTCGCCCTGCGCTTCACGGTCTACGGAAACGACGCGAACGATTCGGCCTACGTGGATGATGTCGAGATCACCGTGGCCAACCCCGGTGCCGTGGCCGAAATTGGCTTCCAGAACACGCCGGGCCAGGCCTCCGGCGTCGCTGTGTCGGGCGACTATGCCTGTGTCGCCGACGGCGACGAAGGCCTTCAGGTGATCGACATCTCGCGGCCGGCAAGCCCCACCTGGCAGGGCCAGTTCGCTACCACGAGCTACGCCGAGGATGTGGCCGCGATTGCGTCCATAGCCTTGGTCGCCGCCAGCGAGCAGGGCCTGGTGTTCGTAGACTTCTCCACACCGACGAGTCCCGTAGAGCTGTGCTCCTACGACACGCCTGGCTGGACCATGGACGTGGCCGTGGTCCGGGATCACGCCTACGTGCTCGATTACGGTTGGGGGCTCACCATCCTGGGCCTCTGGGATTCCTTCCGCGACGTCCCGTTCCACTTCTGGGCCTTCACCTCGATTGAAGACGCGGTGGACAACGGCATAACCCAAGGGTTCCCGGATGGACTCTACCATCCCGACTGGGGGTGCCGGCGCGATCAGATGGCCGCCTTCATCGCCCGTGCTATGGCCGGCGGTGACGGCAACGTCCCCGACTACGGAGGTGCGCCCCAGGTGTTTCAGGACGTGCCCTGGGATCACTGGGCCTGGAAGTACATCATGTACTGCTGGTTCCACGGGGTCGTCGAGGGCTATATCGGGAGCGACGACAAGCGCTACTACGGTCCCGACTCCACGGTGACGCGCGATCAGATGGCCGTGTTCATCGCGCGGGCGAAGGGCTGGGTCAACATCGGCGACGACATGACTCAGGCTCCCGACATCTTCCCGGACGTGGTTGCCGGATTCTGGGCCGGTACAGCCATACAGCAATGCGTGTGGAATGGTGTCGTCAAGGGCTACCCGGATGGCTTCTACCGGCCGTACTACCCCGTGACCCGCGACCAGATGGCGGTCTTCATAGACCGCGCCTTCCTCACCCCGTGAGGCGCCGGCCGGCACAGCTCGCCGACCGAAGGCAGAGGAGATGGAGGGCGGACCTGCAGGTCCGCCCTCCTGTTCTGTCTGGCACCGCCGCTCGGACCCCGTGCCTTGCCGATGTTCTGCGCGTCCCGGGGCTCTTCATGATCTGTACGCCGATCTCACCAAGAAATGCGGTTTCGCCCCGGGGCGCCGAGAACTTCGCGGGCGCGCGTGAAGTCTAATGGGCAGGTGAGCCTTGGAAGGGTCGACTGCGTGGGTGTAGTCGATGCCGGGCTCGAGGAGGCGGTTGAGATGCTGGGCACTCGATGTGCGGTGTGCCTGGTGCCTGCGCTTCTTCTGTGCTTCTGTGGGCTCGCGACCGCAGGCCCCCTGGACCCAGTGCCGGTCGGCTCCCTAGTGGGCTGGCCTCCCCATGCTATTGCCGTGCAGGGCGACTACGCCTACTGCGTCGCGCACGACGTGAGGAACTACGACAACAACGCGCAACAGCCGTGGACCGCGACCTTCGAGATCTTCGACATCTCGGACCCGACCAATCCGCGCCTCGCCGGCTTCTTGCGCCTGCCCCACCGCGTCGAAGCAGTCGCGGTAGCGGGCAACTATGCCTACCTCGCCGCGGGCGTCAACGGACTTGCGGTGATTGACGTGTCGGATCCCGCGGCGCCGACGGAGCTGACGGCATGGGAAGGCTCTGAGTTCGTGTTCAGCGTTACAGTGTCAGGGGATCATGTCTTCGTCAGCGCAGGACCCGACGGACTGCGCATACTGAGTATCGCCGATCCCACGGCGCCGACGGAGGTCGGCGTCTTCCCTGCGACCGGTGGCGCTCCTTCGGAGGTCGCCGTTCGCGACTCATATGCCTATGTGACGACGACCGACTCGCTCCTCGTGGTCAACGTCTCGGAGCCAAGCTGCCCGGCGCTGGCGGGAACGGTACCCGGGGTCGGCGGGAGCGATCTCGCGCTCTGGGGAGACCGCGCATATGTGGCCGACCCCGGGATAGAGGTTGTGGACATCTCCGATCCCACCTTGCCACAGTACGTAGGCTCTTTCTTCGACTACGACGTACGCGCGAGAGACATCGTCGTTGCCGGAGACCGTGCGTACGTTGCGTGTCGTGAGCAGGGAATCGGCGTCGTTGACGTCTCGGGCCCCACGCCCGAGGATTGGTCGGCTGAAGCCTACGACACGCCCGGGCACGCAGAAGCCGTTGCCCTCAGCGATCCCTATGTCTACGTGGCCGACTACGAGGGCGGCCTGCGTGTCTTCGACGTTTCAGTGCCCGAACTGCCACAGGAGGTGGGCAGGCATGGCGCGCCTGCCTTCGCCCACGACATTACTCTCTCCGACGGACTCGCCGGCGTCGCCGCCTGGCATGGATATGGCATGCAGATCTTCGACGTGTCCGACCCTGCCAGGCCCAGGTATCTCGGCGGAAACCACTCGGGCAACTTCGGAACCCAGGTGGCCATATCGGGAGACTGCGCATTCGCGACGAGCTGTGGAACCGAACCTGTCTTCGGCGTGTACGATATCTGCGACCCCTCCAACCCGGAGATGCTGTGGTACATCGGAGCGACAACCGCGCAGAGCCT
>Ga0180437_10012297_pt1 | contig 10131 bp, 9 predicted proteins | sample SS_ome_4_FD_132410 | JGI IMG/M metagenome (GOLD analysis project Ga0180437, IMG submission 132410) | Hypersaline lake sediment archaeal communities from the Salton Sea, California, USA - SS_3_D_1 metaG | ecosystem: Environmental > Aquatic > Non-marine Saline and Alkaline > Hypersaline > Sediment... | reverse complement strand
CTGCCATATGTCGGCCTTCAGGTCTGTGCCTTCAGTTTCGGTTTTGACCCGCTTGCTCGCAAACAGGTCTGCCAGCTGCTCGATATCGCTGTCACCGGCCTGCATATTGACGAACAGGCCGTTGCCCTGCCGTGCGGCCCCCTGCAGCTTTGTCGGGTCGAGCCGGGTGATTACGATCGCGCCGGACGCGTCGGTCAGGAAACCGCCGCTCAACGGGATCGGGCTGCCTTCGGTCGTGCCAACTCCCATTATGGAAAGGCGGTGACCGTCAGCCGTCAGTTGGTCGATGGCCTCGCGCGTTTCTTCCGCGAAGCCGTCGGTCACAACCAGAACATCGCCGCGGCTGATGCCGGCCTGTTTCAGGAGCTCCGATGCGAGCGCGAGCGCGGCCGCCATATTGCTGCCCTGGGCCGGCATCAACACCGGGTCGAGTGCAGGCACCAGGTTGGCGATCGTGTTGTCATCGTCTGTCAGGGGTGTGACGGTGAACGCGGTCGCGGCGTACACGATCAATGCAGTCTGGCCGCCTTTCCTGGCCTTGATCAGGTCCAGCACCTTTAGCCGTGCCCTTTCCAGGCGTGATGGTTTGATGTCGGCAGCCTGCATCGACTGCGACAGATCCAGTGCAATGACCAGCGCCGACTCCTCGCGGAATACGGGCTGTGGCAGTTTTTTCCAAACCGGTCCGGCCAGGGCGACGATGCTTATGCTGGCGGCCAGCAATATCAGCAGTACCGGCAGCAGGCTCGACTTCTTGCCGCCCGCGGTCAGTATGTACGGCAGCAGCCTGTCATCGCAAACGGACTTCCAGCTCGGGCTGGTCGCCTTGCCGGTCAGGTACAGGACGACAAACAGCAGCAGCGGTATGAACGCATAAAATGCTTCCGGCCGCAGGAAATGTAGCTGGTCCGGGAGGCTCATGACCAGCTCCATCGGCGCTTGAGCAGCGCACCCAGTGCAAGCAGCGATGCGAGTATCAGGCTGATGCCCAGGGGCCAGTAGAACAGCGACCAGGTCGGGCGGTAACTCCGGGTATCGCGTTCGACCGGCTCGAGCTTGTCGATCAGGGCGTAGATCTGCTGAAGCTCGGCAACATTGTGAGCACGGAAATAACGACCGCCTGTTCGGGATGCAACCGTCTTCAGTGTCTGTTCGTTGAGTTCGCGGCTGCCATAAGCACCGATGCCGATGGTATGAATCTTGAGTCCTTTTTCCGCTGCGATGCCGGCAGCTTTTTCCGGCTCAATTTCGCCGGCGTTACTGACGCCGTCGGTCAGCAGGATCAGTACGCGATCCTGGTTGTGTTCCGTATCCAGGCGCTTGACCGCCAGCCCGATTGCGTCGCCGATCGCAGTGGCGTTGCCGGCAAGACCCGCTACCGCTTCGTGTAAAAGTGTTTTAACCGTGGCGCGGTCGAAGGTCAGCGGGGCCTGCACGTAGGCCTGCTCACCGAACAGGATCAGGCCGATGCGGTCGCCGACACGCCTGTCGATAAAGTCACCGGCCACGGCCCTGGTCGCTTCCAGCTTGGTAACGCTGCGAAAACTGTGGCCGATGGGGTGCTCCATACTGCGTGACAGGTCGATGGCGAGCATAAGATCGCGTCCGCTGACGGGCAGCTCGATGGGCTCGCCGATCCATTGCGGCCGGGCGGCTGCACACAACAGGCACAGCCACAGCAGCAGGTACACGAGCAGGGGCCAGCGTCGCAGCGAACGCTGCGCGGCGCCTGTAGACGCGCTTTCGAAATCGGCCAGGTAGGGAACACGCAGGGCGGCTTCATTGCCGCTGGCTGCAACCGGCAGGACAAGCCGCAGGATAAACGGCAATGGTAACAGGGCAAACAGCCAGGGCAGGTCGAAAGTGATCACGATGATTCACCCTTGACCGGTTGTTGCCGCAGCCAGTCTTCGCAAAGCGACAGCAGCTCGTTGATGTCAATCTCGATCCGACTGTTCGCCGGCAGGTAGGGTGCCGTTGCGAGTATGCTGCCCGTGCCGTTTTCAAACTCCTTGCGCGCGGCAGTTCGGTCCAGGTGCTGCAGCCATCGCGCACCCGTGAGACTGGCGCTGTCGCTGCGCCGGTAAAAGCTGATGCTTGCCCTGCGCATCAGTGTCGACAGGGCCTGCACAAGCTCGGTCGGATTGTGTTCGTCCTGGTATGCACGGCGGATTGTGTCGAGTTCAGCGAGCACGGTGCGTTTTAACTGCCTGAGCTTGCGTATGCGTTTGTAAACCAGAACAGCCGCAACCAGGACTGCCAATGCGGCCAGCAGCAGCCACCAGCCGGGTGCGGGCGGCCACCAGCCGATCGCTTCGGGCAGGTGTATATCGCGCAGTGGCAACGGATCTGCAGGCATCGAAGCCAGGCCCCCCTAACGGCGCTTCCGGAACTGGGCGTGCTTGCTCGCGGGTATGCCCAGGCCCTGCTGCAGGCTGTTGAGTACATCGGCCTCGGTCGAGACCGGCAGCAGATACATGCGGTGTTGCCGGCACAGGGTCGACAGGTGCGACTGGCGCTGCTCGAAGCGATGATGGTATTCGCGCCGCAGTTTCCTGTCGGTGGTGTTGAGCTGCAGGTCATCGGTGCCGTCACTCACGCGGTAAACACCAGCCGGCGGAAGGTCGGCTTCAACAGGATCATAGACCTGGATCAGAACCACATCATTATGGCGTGCGACATTGATCAGGTGCGATTCAGACTGTTCGTCCATGGCGCGGAAGTCGCTTATCAGGAACAGAAGGCTGCCCGGGCGGGTGACCTTGCGCAGGCGTGACATCGCATGGCCGGCGCTCCGGGCCTGGCTGTGACTGCCGGCATGCCAGGCCGGATGCTTGCAGGTTCTGCCGATCAGCTCGAGTACCGCGGACTTGCCGCGCCGGGGTTTCAGTTCAATGTGATCATCACCCCCGAATATCAGCGCACCGAGGCGATCATTATGCATGGCCGTACTCCAGGCGATCAATGCGGCGGCTTTTGCGGCCGCGACGGATTTGAAGCAACCGCGGGTGCCGAAGAACATCGATGCATTCAGGTCGAGCCAGATCAGAACCGGGCGTTCGCGTTCTTCGCGAAAAACCTTGGTGTGGGGCTCGCCGGTCCTGGCGGTCACGCGCCAGTCCATGTTGCGGATGTCGTCGCCGGGCATGTACAGGCGGGATTCGTCAAATTCCATGCCGCGCCCCCTGAACGAGGACATATAGGCGCCGCCCTGGCGTGCGTGTATCTTGCTGCTGTTGAGCGGCAGCTTGCCGGCATCGTGCCTGAGCTGGATCAGTTTCTGCTGACTTATCCAGGTAAGACCGTCGGTTTTCTCGTTGGCGTTCAATGCTGGATCACCAGGCGCGGATTGTTCAGGGTACGGCGATGCGGGAGATCAGTTCCCTGATGAATACATCGGGTGTGATACCTTCGGCCTCCGCTTCATAGCTCAGGATGATGCGGTGGCGCAGGACGTCATAGGCGATGGACTGTATGTCATCCGGATCGACATAGTCACGCCCGGCCAACCAGGCATGGGCGCGCGCGCAGCGGTCGATCGCAATGCTTGCGCGCGGGCTGGCGCCGTACAGCGACCATTTGGCGAGATCGTCGCCGTAAGCGCCGGGATTGCGTGTTGCCAGCACCATGTGCAGCAGGTATTCCTCGAGGTCGTCCGCCATGTACAGCTGAAGTACTTCCTGCCTGGCTGCGAAAATGTTCTGCTGTGATATCCGCGTAAACGAGCCGCTGTCGGTGTTTTCCCCGGCGCTTTCGCCGTTGAGCGCCTCGTCGCGCGCCAGTGTCAGGATGGCTTTTTCCGAATCGGCTTCGGGGTAGTCGATAGTCACGTGCATCAGGAAACGGTCGAGCTGCGCTTCGGGCAGCGGGTAGGTACCCTCCTGTTCGATCGGGTTCTGCGTCGCCATCACCATGAACAGCTGCGGCAGGTTGTAGGTTATCTTGCCCACCGTGATCTGACGTTCCGCCATTGCCTCCAGCAGCGCGGACTGCACCTTGGCAGGCGCGCGGTTGATCTCGTCGGCAAGAATCAGGTTGTGGAACAGCGGCCCCTGCTGGAACGCGAACGAGCCGTCCTGCGGGCGGTAGACCTCGGTGCCGGTCAGGTCGGCCGGGAGCAGGTCGGGGGTGAACTGGATGCGGTGAAAATCACTCTCGATGCCCTCGCTCAGCACCTTGATGGCCTTGGTCTTCGCCAGTCCGGGTGCGCCTTCGACCAGCAGATGCCCGTCGGACAGAAGAGCGATAAGCATGCGGTCGACCAGCCTCTCCTGGCCAATGATGTGTTGTTCGACGTATTGTTTAAGGCTCTGAATCGCTTCCTGGTTAGACATGTCTGTTGTTAGTTCTTGAGGTTCCAGCATCTGATCTTTTCCACTCCGGTTGTCGCGTAAATCTGACCGAGATTATAGTTATTGGTTCAGCCATGAAAAGCGGTCTGCGGGCCGGTGGTATTGTACCTGTATTCCGGATAAACTTCGCGCCTCACTACTGCATACGGTGCTCCGCAAGGAGATAATCGGGAAACTGGTGAGCCGGGCGATTCTCTCGGCTGATTCCAGTACTGCCCCCGCAACGGTGATTGGAAAATACCGCGATTACGCCACTGTGAATCTTCATGGGAAGGCCGCGCGTAGGTGACATTTCCATCAGTCCGGAGACCGGCCCGCGCAGTTATATACCAGGTTGCGGCGGGCGGCTGGGGTGTAGAACAACACTGAAGCAAAGCCGGTGTCGTGTTCTTTCCCCGTTGCCTCCTGTTCTCCGGAGGTTCTTTTGCACAAATCCATTTCATTCGGCGCTGTGATGCTGGCAGGTATGCTGTTATCAGCAACGGCTGGAGCCGCCACCGAAATCCCTGCCGTCGTGGTCAGTGCCGCGCGCACGGAACAGAGCACACTGACGACACCCGCCAGCATCACGGTTATAACGCGCGAGCAGATCGAATCCAGCGGCGCGCGTCATGTTACGGACGTGCTGCGCGGCCAGGGCGGCGTGCAAATCAATGATCTCTACGGCGACGGCAGCCGCGCGACGGTCGACATGCGCGGCTTTGGCGAGACAGCATCGTCGAACACGCTGGTACTCGTTGACGGCAGGCGCCTGAACAATCCGGACATCGCCGCACCGGACCTGAACAGCATCGCGCTGGAAGATGTCGAGCGCATCGAAATCGTGCAGGGCAGCGCGGGCGTGCTGTTCGGTGACCAGGCGGTTGGCGGTGTGATCAATATTATTACACGCAAGCCGGGCACGCGGAGGCATGCGCTGGAACTGTCTGCCGGAAGCTACAGAACAATGAAACTGCACGCGATGACTTCGCAGGCGTTCGATAGCGGGGTGAATTACCTGTTGTCGTTCGACGCGCGCGAGAGCGACAACTACCGCGATCACAACGAGGCATCCTATATAAACGGACTGGGCAAGCTCGGATATGACTATGCGTCCGGTTCGGTGTTCGGCGAACTGCAGTACATTGACGACGAACTCAATACGCCCGGGACGCTGTTCGCGGGTGAAGTCGTCGAGGACCGCAGGCAGGTCAGTTCCAACTTCGCCAGCGATTTCTCCAATTCCAGAACAGCGGTCGCGCGCCTGGGCCTGGTGCAGCAGCTCGGTGACAACTGGTCGGCTGAAGGCGAACTCACCGGCAGGGATACCGAAGGTGAATTCCGCCTGAGTTCGGTGTTTGCCGCCGAAACATCGGTCAGCACCCAGGACAGGCGCGTTGTTGAATTCACACCCAGGCTGATTGGAGTCGTGCCTGCACTGAACAACGCCATGACGACGCTGGGCGTGGATATTGTCGCCAGCGATTACCGGCTGTCATCTCGGTTCGGCGACCAGGCCAATGACCAGTCGCAGCGCTCGGTCTATGCACAGGCGGTGGTGCCGGCGAGTGATGTGCTCGATATCACACTGGGGCTGCGCTATGCGGAAGTGGAAAACGATCTGCAGGACACCGGCGATTTTGCATTCTACCCGGACGGCATACGCATTGAAGACGATGTCACGGTCGGGACATTCGGCCTGTCCATCAGGGCGGATCAACACTGGCGGATCGTGTTTCGCGCTGACCAGAACTACCGCTTCGCGAAGGTGGACGAATATCTGCAGCCTGTGTTGACATCCACTTTCACGCCTGTTGTGCTGAAAACGCAGCAGGGCCTGTCGATCGAAACCGGTGTTGAGTGGGCTTCCGGGAGCGATACGGCCAGGTTCCTTGTCTACCAGCTGGATGTCGATGACGAGATTGCTTTTGATCCGGTCAATTTCGCCAACGTCAATCTTGACCGCACCCGGCGCACCGGCCTGATCACCGGCGGACACTGGCAGCAGACGAAAAAACTCGGCTATACCGCGAGTTACACCCTGACCGATGCCGAGGTGCTGAGCGGTCCGCATGCCCGAAAGGATATTCCCCTGGTCGCCAGGCATTCCCTGTTGCTGGGCAGTGACTACCAGTTGAACGAGCAATGGCAGTTGTATGCCGAGCTGTACGCGGTCAGCGATCGCGTGTTTGCCGGTGATTTCGACAATGTACTGGACCGCCTGCCGGGCTATGGCGTCGTCAACATCAAGGCCGCCTACGACTACCAGGACTTCACCTTTACTGCCAGGATCAACAACCTGCTCGACAAGGAGTACTCCGATGTCGGCCAGCTGGCACTGGATCCCGCGAGCTGTGATCCGGTAACTTTCATTTGCGATCAGACCGAGGCGTTTTTTACATCGCCTGAAATCAACTTCCTGCTGACAGCGGGCTGGCAGTTCAGATAATCTATTGGCCATGGATTCCGGTATAAAAACCATTTCGGTCAGTACGTCGTTTTCACTCGTGCTGCACGCCCTTCTGGCCGTTGCGGTTTTACAGACACAACAGGTCATGCAGGCTGCCGGGACAGGCATCGAAATTGAACTGGTGAGCTCAAGCTTCGTTTCCGACCAGGCTGAAACCGAGCGTGCCGCAAAAAAAGCGGATTCGATCGTTCACAGTGCTGATGCTGTAAAACAACAGGCCGGCAGCGGTGCGGAAAAAGTTGTAAATCAGCCTTCCACGAACACCGTGCCGGCCGTTCCTGAAAAAGCGGCCGCATTAACATCACCGGCCGACAGCGCCAGCAACGACACGGGCGACCAGGTCAGGACAAGCTCGACCGCTGCTTCGCAGCAGAAAAACGCATTGATCGAACTGCTGCACTCGCAAATCAGCGCGCACAAACAATACCCCTACCTGGCCAGGCGGCAGCGCCGTGAAGGCGTCGCTAGGGTCGAGTTCGTGCTGCATCCCGACGGCAGCGTGCAGAACCCGCGTCTTCTGCAGTCCAGTCGAACAACATCGCTTGACAAGGCAGCACTTGAGGCGGTTAAAAGCATCGAGCCGTTCACGCCCGCCGGCAACTTCATCGATCGCCCGGAAGCCTACCGGGTTGACGTCGTGTTTAACGTGATGTGATCGATGGGTAACCGGCTCAGCAAGATCTATACGCGTACAGGTGATGCCGGGGAGACCGGCAAGGCCGACGGTACGCGCGTTCGCAAGGACGATGCCCTGATTCACGCGCAGGGCGACATAGACGAACTCAACAGTTTTCTCGGTCTGCTGGCATGCAAGGTCGACAACAACGAGCTGATGGAGTTAATCAAACGGGTACAGAACGACCTGTTCAATATCGGGGCCGAGCTCAGTATTTCCCACCCGTATATTTCCGACCAGGATGTGCACTTCCTCGAACAGCGACTCGACCACTTCAATGAGGATCTGTCGCCGTTGAAAGAATTCATTCTTCCAGGCGGGGGGGAAGCCGCATCACTCTGCCATATCGCGCGCGCCGTTTGCCGGCGTGCTGAAAGAAGCCTGGTAACCCTGGGCCGTGAACAGCATGTCGGCCCCGATATGCTGGCCTATGTCAACCGGCTTTCCGATCTGCTGTTCGTGCTTGCGCGCGTGCTGACCCGGGAGTCTGGCGAAAGCGAAGTGTACTGGAGACAACAATGAACAATTCACCCGTAGGAGCGGCTTTAGCCGCGAATGCCGTCATTGCCCGGCGAAACCGCTTTCGCGGCTGAAGCCGCTCCTACAGCATTTGCGCGCTGGCATGCTTATCGGTATTGATTTAGGCGGCACAAAAATCGAAGGCATAGCGCTGTCCGATGAAGGCGAAGAACTGATTCGCGTGCGTGTGCCCACGCCGGCGGGTGATTACCCTGCGACGCTGCAGACAATCAAGTCCCTGGTGGACGATATCGAGTCGGAACTGGGTCAAACAGGGCTTGTCGGCATTGGCACACCCGGTGCGATATCACCGGCGACGGGCCTGCTGAAAAACTCGAACTCGGTCTGCATGAACGGCAAACCGGTGTTCGAAGATATCAGCCGCTTATTGCAGCGTGAAGTCAGGATCGCAAACGACGCCAACTGTTTTGCGCTTTCCGAGGCAACTGACGGCGCGGCTGCCGGAGCGGAAGTCGTGTTCGGCGTGATTGCGGGCACCGGAACGGGGGCGGGCATCGTGGTCAGGGGGCATGTGCTCACCGGGCCGAACGCGATAGCAGGGGAGTGGGGACATAATCCGCTGCCGTGGACGCGGGATGATGAACGACCCGGGGCGGCGTGCTATTGCGGCAAGTCCGGTTGCATCGAGACCTGGCTGTCCGGGCCCGGCATGAGCCGCGATTACCTGGAGTCAGGCGGACAGGCCATTGAAGCCAAACAGATTGTGGCGCTGGCCGTCAGCGGCGATGAAGGCGCGGCGGCCTGCCTGGAGAGCTACGCGGACCGCATGGCACGGAGCCTGGCGCACGTGATCAATATTCTTGACCCCGATGCGATCGTGCTCGGCGGCGGCATGAGCAATATCGACAGGCTTTATACCCGCGTGCCCGAACTGTGGGGGCAATACGTGTTTTCCGACCGGGTCGACACGAAGCTGTTGCCGCCGGAGCACGGCGACTCGTCCGGTGTGCGCGGCGCCGCCTGGTTGTGGAATGATTAAGCAGCCTGGTTTCGTTTGATGGTCGTATTGCTCGTAGGAGCGGCTTCAGCCGCGAATGTCCTCTCCGGGTGGAATAGCGCTTCGACACCTGCTTTGGCATCTTCGGAAGATACAGCTTTGGTAGTCAAGAGAACAGGTGCGATGCTTCATCGCATTCCGAAACATAATTCGCGGCTGAAGCCGCTCCTACCAGGTATCGATAAAATTGTCGCGCTCTGTGGTTAAATAGAGGCAGTCGATACAGCAGGGAACCCTAGTGAAACTCACACGCCTGTCACTGCCAATACTGCTGGCATTCAGCACCATTGCCTCTGCAAACGGCTACCTCGGGGTCAGTTTCGGCAGTTCCTCTGTCAAGGCCGACCTGAGCTCGCTCGGCGGCGGTTCTATCGATGAGTCAACCGGCATGAGCAAGCTGTACGGCGGTTATCGCTTCAACAAGTACGTCGCCACCGAACTCGCCTGGTACAACCTGGCGTCGGTCAGCGTGGCGCAGGTTGGCGACGGGCCGAATGCGGTCAGCGGCGCGGTCGACATGAAGGCGCTGGGGATCTATGGCGTCGCTTTCGTGCCCCTGGCGAAACGTACCTTCTTCCTGGTCAGGGCCGGCGGTGCGAGCTGGGAGGCCGACTTGCAGAGAAATACAACGACAGCGACGGCAGACGGGTTCGATATGCTCTATGGCCTTGGTTTTTCCTATGGTTTTACCAAAAACCTGGCAGCCACGGCAGACTGGGAGGTCATCGATTCGCCAAACCCGGAATTTTCGACCTTATCGCTCGGGTTCAAATGGGATTTCAGGTAGGCCGGTCGGCATCAGAGGGCAAAAAGGGTCAGGGTCGATCGAGGCTCAACCGACCCTGACTTTCTTTTTCAGGTGCTTTGCAAACCTATTTGGCGCCAAGGTCCCACAAGCCGGTTTCTTTTAATGCGGTTTTGCATTCACTGGCCAGCTTGGTTTCATTTTTTCTGAGGCAGTTCACAATGCGGCCTTCACCCGCTTCCACATCGAGACAGAACTTGTCAGCATCGGCGTCACATGCCTTGATAGAATAATCGATTGCCATCATGCCCAACTCCAGGGCTAGGGCAGCTTCGACAATGCCCAGCTGGCACCCGAGAGACAGGTTGTCTT
>Ga0180437_10012296_pt1 | contig 10132 bp, 7 predicted proteins | sample SS_ome_4_FD_132410 | JGI IMG/M metagenome (GOLD analysis project Ga0180437, IMG submission 132410) | Hypersaline lake sediment archaeal communities from the Salton Sea, California, USA - SS_3_D_1 metaG | ecosystem: Environmental > Aquatic > Non-marine Saline and Alkaline > Hypersaline > Sediment... | reverse complement strand
CGCGCGGGCGCTTTTCGCCGCCGCCTTTGATTGGACGAGGGGCCGGGGCCTTGGGGAAATCAGCGGTCCTGATGGACTCCTTCCTGCCGACGGCCTTGGCGTACTGGTCAAGGGCTTTGAACATCGCCCGGCGATGGGCATCACCTACAACTACCCCTACTATGATGCCTACATCAAGGACTCGGGGTTCCGCAAGCAAACGGACTATCACTCCTGCCATCTGCCCGGGGACTTTTATCTCTCGGAACGGATCCGCCGTATCGCCGAGCAAATAAAGGAGCGCAGGGGATTCCGGGTGCTCCAATTTGAGAGTAAGGATGACCTGCGGGCCGTCGCTCCCCGGGTAGTCGAGGCCTACAACGCCGCCTTTGCAGAGAACCGAGAGTTCATCCCCATCACCGGCGATGATGCCCAAAAGATCGCGCAGCGGCTCATTGACTTGACCCAGCCGGACCTGATCAAAGTCATCGCCAAGGACGATGTAATCGTGGGTTTTGCACTGGGCTTCCCGGACGTCTCGGCAGCGCTGCAGCGCTGCCGGGGACGGCTGTGGCCATTCGGGTGGGCGTTGCTTCTCAGAGAAGCCAGGCGCACCCGCTGGATCAACTTTAACGGAGGTGGCATTCTCCCCCAGTACCAGGGCCTGGGGATAAATGCGATCCTATACTCCGAGATGTACAAGACTTTCCGGGAACGGGCCTTCTTGCACGCCGACATCGTCCAGGTCAATGAACGTAACGACAAAATGATTCGGGAGGTTGAGGCACTGGGAGTAGAGTTCTACAAAATGCACCGTATCTACGAACGATCACTATGAGGTTATGATCCAAGGCCAGACTCACCCCGGCGGTGAGATTCCAGACGCGACGGCGGTCATTCCAGTCCAACTCGGATGTCCGCCGTCTCGTTGCTAAAAGTCGCCCCGGTACCCGCCCCGTCTTGCCGGGTGCGATCACAGCGCCAAAGGGATACCCAGCCACACAACATCTTGCCTCAAAAGGGCATCGCTGGTATAATTTAGTAGAAGACTATAAGAGGAAAGGTTGGAGTATCGGATGGCTTGGCTGCGAGATATTCTCGCTGCTCACGAGTTGGCGCTGGATCTTTTACATGGACAGGCCTTTTTCGTGTTGGGCCTCTCGATCCTGTTCTTGGCCCGTCAAGGCGCACGACTAGAGATCGCCCGTGGTCTTACACCACTGGCGGTTTTTGGGTTTTGCGAGTCACTCGTGGCCTGGAGCACTGCGGGAATCACCTACTCGAGCGCTGCGGTTCCGTGGCTTGGTTGGGCCCGGCTGCTCCTCATGACGATCGGCTACGACTTTCTGGTGGTTTTCGCCTTGCAGACCCACGTGCCGTTTGGCAAGCAACACTGGAGACAGTGGGCACTGGTTGTTGGGCTCCTCCTGGTCTGGCCAGTCGGTTTCATCATTGCATACCTGGCCGGCGTGCCGCGGGAGCAGGTGTGGCTGTGGGGAGAAATCGCCGCACGCTATGGGCTCGCGCTGCCCGGCGGTCTAATTGGGGCGCGGGGGCTGCACCGCCAGACTCACCGCACGATTGAACCCGAACGGCTACCGCTGGTCAGACCCCACCTGCGCGTCACCTGGTTTGCCCTCGGGCTCTTTGCCGTGTTCGGGGGGCTGATCGGCCCAGTCGCGCCGCTCTTTCCTGCAAATTGGCTCAACCAGGACGCTCTCTTGCACACAGCGGGCATTCCAATCTCGCTCCTCCGGGGCCTGTGCGGCACCGCCATCACCTACGGGGTCGTGCGAGCACTGGGTGTCATCCTGACCGAGATCGAACTTTGGCTGGAGAGCGTAGAGCGCATGCAGGCCCTATCCCGCGAGAGGGAGCGCATCGGACGGGAGCTGCACGACGGCATTATCCAGTCCATCTACGCCGCTGGGCTTATGCTGGAGGGATCCCGGCACAGCATTTCGGGTGATCCAGAGGGAGCACAAAACCAGCTAACGCGTGCAATTAACAGCCTGAACCAGACCATCCAGGACATCCGTCGCTACATCTTTGACCTCCGCGGCGAATTGCCACACGATGACCTCGAGACAGGCCTGAGCAAGATGATCAAGGACTTTCGCATCAACACACTGCTGGAGACCGAGTTCATCGTGGAGGGTGAGGACACTCGCCCACTGAGAGCCGAGCGCCGGCAGCACATCTTTCAGATTGCGCGCGAAGCATTGACTAACGCAGCCCGGCACGCACAGGCCCGCCGAGTCGAGGTCCGTCTGCGATACGGCGTCAATGCGCTGCAGATTCGGATCTCGGACGATGGGATCGGACTCCCGGCGCTGCCGCTCAACAAAGGACAGGGCTTGCGTAATATTCGCGAGCGAGCGCGTATGCTCGACGGGATGCTGGATATCGACACCGCACCGAACAAGGGCATGACGTTGATCATCACCGTGCCCTACTAAGTGCACGTCGTGGTACGTGATGAGTAACCGCAACCTGCGCATCACGCACCACGAGTATCATGTTGCGAGAGGTAGTATGACGCTCAAAATCATCATCGTGGACGATCATGAGGTAGTACGGCTCGGCCTACGCACGCTTCTTGACCATCATCCCGATTTCACCGTCGTGGATGAGGCCGCTACGGCCAAGGAAGCAGTCCAGAAGGCCCTGCTGCTGCGGCCGGATGTCGTGGTGATGGACATCCGGCTTCTGGGTGGGAGCGGGATTGACGCGTGTCGAAAAATCGGCGAGCAGGCGCCCGAGGTCAAAGTTATCATGCTCACCTCGTACGCCGAGGACGAGATGCTCTTCGACGCCATCGCCGCCGGGGCATGTGGCTATGTGCTCAAGCAGATCGGCAGTGACGACCTGATCAACGCGGTGGAGGCGGTGGGTAGGGGAGAAGCGCTGCTGGACCCGGCGCTTACACAGCGGGTCTTTGCGCGGGTGCGCGAAGCGGCGCGCAAAGAGCACGAGGAATCCTTCGCCAGTCTCACCGACCAGGAGATGCGCGTCCTGGCCCAGGTAGCCGAAGGGAGGACGAATCGGGAGATCGCCCATGTCCTGTTCCTGGGCGAAGGCACGGTGCGCAACTATGTCAGCAGTATCCTCAAAAAGCTGAATCTGACCAACCGCGCCGAGGCCGCCGCATATGCGGTCGAGCATAGCCTGAAGGAATTCCTCTAGCGCCCTCGATCGAGACGGACGCCAAACAGGCCGGGCGCGATGCCCGGCCTGCCGTTCCACGCTACGCTCAGAGAACCCTACTCGACGAAACCGACATACTCCAGAGGCCAGTACGAGAACCAGGCGTGCCCGATGACGTGCTCAATCGCCACCGGGCCGAAATTGCGCGAATCGTTGGAGGCACCCCGGTTGTCACCCATGACAAAGACGTGCAGTGGGGGAATATCGCGCGGGCCATAACTGCCCCCGCCCGGATTCAAGGTCCAGGATTCGTCGAGTAGCCCACTATCGATGTACACTTGCCCACCCCGCACCTCGATGGTCTCCCCCGGCAACCCCACCACACGCTTGATCAGCATCTCTGATTGCTCCGGCAAAGAGATCACGACGATGTCACCACGCCGCGGGCCGTGAAAGAACCGATACGTCACCTTCTCCACCACCACCCGCTGCGTGCTGTGCAGAGTGGGTTCCATGCTCTGCCCCAGAACCTGCGTAGCCTGGGCCAGGAAAAGGTTGATGACCAGCGCGATGATGACTGCGGGGATGACCGTCTCGGCTATCTCGCGCAGGGCTTGCAGCAGCCAATGCAACACCCGAACCCCAGAGTCCCGGGGTTCAGGTGAGGTTTCGACGTCAGGCTGTTCGATGATCTCTTCCACAGCAGCTCTCTCGACGTGAGCTAGCGCCCTCGAGGCGGCCGACGTCCCCTGCTGCCCCCCCTGCTCCCGCGGTTTCCACCGCCACTCGGCCTATCGGCCGCCTGGGCTTCCTCCAGCGTCCAACCCTCCAACACTGCCCGGCGCGAAAGGCGGATCTTGCCTTCGGGACCAACGTTGGTCACCATCACCATGATCTCGTCGCCGACGTCTACGACGTCCTTGACTGTGTTGACACGATAGTCGGCCAGTTGCGAGATATGCACCAGCCCATCGGAACCGGGAAGTATCTCGACGAACGCGCCAAAGTCGGTGATCCGAACCACACGCCCGGTGTAGATACGGCCCAACTCGGCCTCCTCGGTCAACTGCTCGATCATCCGCTGCGCCTTCTCGGCGGCTGGGCCGCTGGTCGAGGCAATATAGATCGTGCCATCGTCCTCGATGTCAACGCGCACGTCACACTCGTCCTGGATGGCGCGCACTGTCTTGCCGCCGCTCCCGATGACCGCCCCCAGCTTGTCGGGGTCGACGTGGACAATGGTCATCCGAGGCGCATACGGCGAAAGCTCCGCCCGTGGCGCAGAGATGGTGTCCTCCATCATGTCGAGAATCTGCAGCCGCGCCTGCCGGGCCTGTTCCAACGCCTCCGCCAGGATCTCGAACGAAAGGCCGGCGAGCTTGATGTCCATCTGCAACGCCGTGACCCCCGCGCGCGTGCCGGTGACTTTAAAGTCCATGTCCCCGATGTGATCCTCCAGCCCCTGGATGTCGGTCAACACCTGATAGTGACCATCCTCCATCATCAGCCCCATTGCGATACCCGCGACCGGTGTCTTGATAGGCACGCCAGCATCCATGAGCGCCAGCGTGCTCCCACAGACACTCGCCATCGAGGTCGAGCCGTTCGAACTGATGGCCTCGCTGACGACGCGGATGGTGTACGGGAACTCGGACACGTCGGGGATCACCGGCAAGAGTGCCCGTTCGGCCAACGCCCCGTGGCCGATCTCACGTCGACGGGGACCACGCAGCGGGCGGGTCTCCCCGGTAGAGTAAGGCGGGAAATTGTAGTGATGGATGTAGCGCTTGGTCTCCTCAGGGGAAAGATCGTCCAGCGTCTGCTCCTCACGCGGCGTGCCCAACGTGGCAATGGAAAGGATCTGGGTCTCACCACGGGTAAAGAGTCCGGAGCCATGCGTCCGCGGCAGCAACCCGACCTCGGCCGAAAGCGGGCGGATGGTCCGAGGGTCTCGTCCATCAGCCCGGACGCCTTCCTCGATCGTGCGTTTGCGGATGATCTCGCGCTGCACGTCCTCGAAAGCTTCCCTGATATCTTTCCTGTCCCACTCCTCGCCCAGGTTCTCGACGAGTTCATCGAACAGGGCCCGCAATCGCTCACTGCGATCGTGTTTGCTCGCCGCGCCGTAAACGGCCTCGGGGATCCGATCGCCCGCCTGCTGGCGGACAGTTTCACGCAACCCATCGGGCATGGCCTTGGGAGTGTAAGCCCGCTTGGGCTTTCCGAGCGCCTGCTGCATCTCATTCTGGACGCGAACCAGGTCCTGTATCGACTCGTGTCCGCGGCGGAGCGCCTCAATCATGACCTCTTCACTGACCACGTTGGCCCCGGCCTCGACCATCAACAGGGCATCGGCGGTGCCAGCCAGCCGCAGATCGAGGCTGCTCTCCTCCATCTGCGAGACGGTCGGATTGATGACCAGGTCCCCGTCTACGTACCCCACGCGCACGGCTCCGACCGGCCCATCAAAGGGGACGTCAGAGATCGTGAGCGCTGTCGAAGCGCCAATGATAGCGAGGACGTCAGCCTGATGCTCCTCGTCTTGCGAGAGGGGCGTGATGATGACCTGCACGTCATTGCGCATGTCATGGGGGAACAGGGGACGGATGGGACGATCGGTCAGACGGGCCGTCAAGATGGCCGATTCGGTCGGTCGCCCCTCGCGGCGGAAGAAAGAGCCCGGGATACGGCCTGCCGCGTAGAGCCGCTCCTCAAAGTCCACGGTCAGAGGGAAGAAATCAATCCCCTCGCGGACCGAGCTTGACATCGTCGCCGTGACGAACAACACTGTGTCGCCACAGCGAACTGTGACTGCACCGCCTGCCTGCTGAGCCAATTTGCCAGTCTCAATGGTGATGGCCTCGTCGCCCAAATTGGCGGTAAAACTATGACTATTCACTTGTAACCTCCGTGTCTGAGGTCAGGCGCAAAGGTCAGGGACTGGGCAGTATCTCGTAGCGGAAACGTCCCCGCCGGGCTACGGTACACTCCCCAATTCCTGGACCTGCACCTGACCTCTCTAACTGTATGATTTTCCGACAGATACATCAAACGAGTAGATGGGCATACGCTCCCCCACATCTACTCGTTCAATTGACCTTCCGGTGATGCACTATCTGCGTAACCCGAGTCGCTGAATGATCTCCTGATACCGTTCAGGGGCCTTGCGACTAAGATAGGTAAGATGACGGCGGCGTTGGCCGACCATCTTGATCAAGCCACGCCGGGAATGTTCATCGTGCCTATGTGTCTTGAGATGTTCTGTCAGTTGAATGATGCGGGTGGTGAGTAGCGCAATCTGTACTTCCGGTGAGCCAGTATCATCGACCGCACGGCCGTACTCTTGAACAATTACTTCTTTTTCGCTCTTACTTAAGGGCACCGTTTCCTCCTCACTACTACACACGAGCGGGGTCAACGTGCGCCCCACCCGACCTTACGACAGTATTTTACCACGTTTTGGCCCACGCGCAAACTGGACACAGATATGATTTATCTGGCTGTGAGCACTTAATGTCAACACGTGCTCGTGCGAGATGCGCCAGGATCACCACGGCCTGGTTTGTGATCATGCCCAATCTGCGGTAGAATGGCGCGGATTTGTAGAGTTCGAGACCCCGCCGGAGATGCGGAAGCGGGAGGGGCAGTCGCCCACGGGATAGGAGAGATGGGTTGGACGAAACAGCCGAGACGGGCCTGCGGCAAGAGGCAGGGGTTGCACACGCGGCCGGGATCATTGCCCTTGGCAACATTGCCAGCCGTGTGCTGGGGCTGGTGCGTGATACGGTCAAAGCCGACCTCTTTGGTGCCACCGGCCAACTGAGCGCCTACGAGGTGGCGGCAGCCGTCCCCACGATGATCTATGACCTGGTCGTAGGCGGGATGAGCAACGGGGCACTGGTTCCCGTCCTCTCCGACTATGCTGCCCCCGAGCGCCGCGCCGAACTGTGGCATTTGCTCAGCACCCTCTTCGCCCTGGTGACCGTCGTCCTCTCTGCATTCGTCCTCCTGGTAGAAGTGCTGGCCCCCCAGACCGTGTGGCTGCTGGGCGGCGGGCTGACCCCCAGCCTTCAGGTTCTGGCTGCCCGGCTTTTGCGCATCTGCGTGCCAGCGGTGCTCTTTATCAATCTGGCCGGCGTCGTCTCGGGCACGCTGTATGCGCTCAAGCGCTTTACCTTCCCGGCCTTTACCGCGGCCATTTCCAACGCGGCCGTCGTGGTCACAGCACTGCTGCTGAGCAGGCAGTGGGGCGTGGCCAGCCTGGCCATCGGGCTGTTGACCGGTAGTATACTCCAGGTCGTGCTGCAACTGCCTGCCCTGCGCGACGCCCGGTGGCGGTTCACGCTCGACCTGAGCCACCCCGCACTGCGCCGCATCCTGCACCTGTACATCCCTGTACTCCTCGGATTGGTGGTCGACCAACTCGCCGTGGCCCTCAGCTACAACCTGGCCTCCCGCACCGGCGACCAGAGCATCAACTGGATGAAGTATTCGGCCACGCTCATCCAGTTTCCGTTGGGGTTGGTCGCCACCGCCGTCTCCATCGCCATCCTGCCTACCCTTTCCCAGCATGCGGCCGACGGGCAGCCAGGCGCGTTCAAGTCCACGCTGGCCCAGGGACTGCGGCTCGTACTCGCCTTGACCATCCCGGCGACGGTCGGTCTGTGGGTCCTGGCAACCCCCATCGTCGCGCTGGTCTTTGAGCACGGTGACTTTGGTCCCATCGACACACTGGCGACGGTCGCCGCGCTGCGCTGCCACCTGGTAGGCCTGATCTTTGCCGCCGTCGATCAGCCGCTCATTTTCGCCTTCTACGCCCGCAAGGACACCTGGACGCCGGCGATGGTGGGCGTAGTCACGGTAATCCTGTACGTGATCCTGGCTCTGTCCCAGGCGCTCCTGGCGACCCTCACGCTCAACGGCCTGATACTGGCGAACTCGCTCAAATGGGCAGCGCACGCACTGATCATGCTCGTGCTTCTACGGCGCGGCGTGGGCGGCCTGCAAGGGCACCGGGTCTGGGGGCTTGTACTGAAGGCCGCCATCGGTTCTGCGGCGATGGGTGTGGTGGTATACCTGGCGACGCGTGCGCTCACGCCGATCGCGCCGGCAGGGCTGATGGGTGAGGTAACCTTGGTGGGAGCAGGCGGGCTCCTGGGGGCCACCATCTACGTCGTACTGGCGGTTGTGCTGCGCATGCAAGAGATCAGCCTGCTGGGACAGACATTGCTCGAAAAAGGCCAGCGCTTGACGAGGGATAGGCGGTAGATTATAATCCCACCAGCTATACGAGAGAGGGGCAATTGAGGAGCGAGAAGAGCCAATCGGTTCGCCCGGAGCTATACGACGAAGCATACTTTCTGAGTTCCTGCGAAGGATACAAAGAGTTCATCACCAGCGAAGGGGCACACCTCTCGCGCCGGCTGACCCAGGCCCTCGAGGCCGCCGAGATTGCACCCGGGATGCGGGTACTGGACGTCGGCTGCGGGCGCGGGGAGATCCTGCAGCACTGCGCCGAGCTGGGCGCACAGGCCTATGGGATGGACTATGCGCTCGTTGCCGCACAGATGGCGCAGAGATTGGCGACGGGCGATGGGGAGGAAGGGAACGCCGCGTACGTCTGCCTGGCAGATGCCAAGCAGTTGCCCTTCTCCGCCACATCCTTCGACCGCGTGCTGATGTTCGACCTGGTCGAACACCTGCACCCCTGGGAGCTGGACCAGGCGCTGGCAGAGGCGCGGCGCGTCCTGCGGCCCGATGGCCGTCTGATCATCCACACCGCCCCCAACGTGTGGTACAACCGCTTCGCCTACCCGGTGGTACGATTCGTACGCGCGCTGATGAATCAAAAGACAAACTATCCCCGGGACCCCCGCGCCATCGTCCCGGCCAATCTCGACGTACACGTCAACGAACAGAGCGCATGGAGCCTGTGGTGGGTTCTCAGGCGAGCGGGCTTTCGCGCTCGGGTGTGGCTGGACACGCCCCCGCAGAACCGCCGTGAGGGGTGGGGGTTTCGATGCGCCCGCCACGTCCTCTTCAACTGGCCGCCCTTCCGCTGGTTCTTTGAGCGAGAGGTGTTCGCCGTGGCAAAGGCGGACGGCTTATCCCAACCTGGAGCGCGGCGCAAAGTCAGATGAAAGACCGACGCACGGTTGATGAACTATCTATCCAAGAGCTGGAAGAGATCCTGCGCGTCCGCAAGCGACAGGCGCGTTTGGAACGCCTACGCCAGTTGGACAAGGAGGACGAAGGGAACGCGCTTGACCCGCTGGCGCCCAAAGCAGCGGGGCCAGAGATGCCTCCTCTGCCAACCGACTACCGGCACTTTGGCGACTCGGGCGCTACGGCCCAGTACCGCGCCCACGCACTGGACGAACCGGCGGCAGAGGCGGAGAACCTGCCCACGCGACAGCCGCGCCAGATCCGCTGGGACTGGCTGCGCGACAAGAGCCTCCTGGTGATCGAGTTGGCCGTTCTGGCGGGACTGATCATCGTCCTGCTTGGATCGCTTGCGACGCTGCGCCAGATCAACGAGGAAACCAGCCAGGCCCAGCAGGCACAACTGCCCACGCTCACGCCGACGCCCATCATCGCGGTCGTGCTGCCGGGAGGGCACACGCCGCCCGATTCGCCGGGCGGCCCAGTGCCGGAGGAAATACCGGCCCATCTGCGCGACGTGGTAGGGGCGATCACGCCGTTGCCGATGCCCACACCGGGGCCGGAGCACGCCATCCGCATCCAGATCCCGGCCATTGGGGTCGACGCGCCGACCGTGGAGGGGGATGACTGGGAAGCACTCAAACAGGGGGCTGGCCATCACGTCGGCAGCGCCAATCCCGGCGAGAGTGGCAACTGTATCATCTCAGCCCACAATGACATCTTTGGCGAGATCTTTCGTGACCTGCCAGATCTGGACCTGGGCGATGACATATTCGTCTATACCATCAGCCAGGTATACCACTATGCCGTCACGCAAAAGCGCATCATCGAACCGACAGAGGTG
>Ga0180437_10012295_pt1 | contig 10132 bp, 6 predicted proteins | sample SS_ome_4_FD_132410 | JGI IMG/M metagenome (GOLD analysis project Ga0180437, IMG submission 132410) | Hypersaline lake sediment archaeal communities from the Salton Sea, California, USA - SS_3_D_1 metaG | ecosystem: Environmental > Aquatic > Non-marine Saline and Alkaline > Hypersaline > Sediment... | reverse complement strand
TTTCTCTTCTTCGACGGCCAGCCGCACCGCGCCCGGCCCTTCTTCGAGCGGCTGACGCAGTTGCCCGGCGGCGGCGCCCCGGTAGGCGGCTTTCTCGAAGCGATCGAGCCGCGGAGTCTCTAGCCCCCCTTGGAAATGCCTCGTTCAGGGGGTAAGGCATCTGCCTTGGCACGTTTGGTTCATGACTCCATACCAACCCGAAGCGCAAGCGAGGGCTGCATAAGGAGTTGCCCTCGCTTGCGCTTCGGGTTAGTGTGCGGCCCTCTGCTGACAGGTTACGAGTGGCATCAATAATCCGCGCTAAACTCTTCCGGACACGAGGCCGAAGACAAAACCGGACGGCTTGATTTCGCCGGCCGCCGCGCCTACGATTCGCTACGAACGGGGATTAAGCTGCGGGTAGCCAAAAGAGCCATGAAAACGTGCCGAAGAATCTTCTCGACGTGCTGTCGGCCGTGCTCTTGTCCGGGTTGAGCTCGGACGCCCATTCTCTCTCTCACCCGCTCTGCTTTCCTTTTATGTTCTTGACTTTGACGCTGCGCTAAGGCCTTTTCGAGGGCGGCGCGGCCGGAGGTGCTCGCGCGATGGCAACCGATTTCCGCCTCAAAGACCAGCTTCCCGATCTGACGGCTCGCATCGTCAGAACCTATGCCGAAGTGGGCACCACGCACCACCTCGGGTACTGCCCGCTGCCCAACTATGACGCCGTGATCGCCGTGACCGAGGACCTCAAAGAAATCCTCTATCCCGGCTATCGCCGCCGCGACCGCCTCCACATGGGCAACGTCACCTACCACGTGGGCGACCTGATCGATGCCCTGCACGACCGCTTGACGCTGCAGATCTCGCGGGCGCTGTGCCACGACGCGGGGCAGAACACCCAGTGCAACCCCCGCAAGCGGATTGATTTCGAGTCGAAGGGCCAGGCCAGGACGATCGCTTTCTTGCAGCAACTGCCGGAACTGCGAAAGGCGCTGGCCTTGGACGTGCAGGCCGCCTACGAAGGCGACCCCGCCTGCAAGTCGACCGACGAAGTGATCTTCTGCTACCCGGGCCTCGAGGCGGTCACCGTCTATCGCCTGGCCCACTTGCTGCACGGGCTCGACGTGCCTTTGATCCCGCGGATGATGACCGAGTGGGCCCACAGCCGCACCGGCATCGACATCCATCCCGGCGCGACGATCGGCCGCTACTTCTTCATTGACCACGGCACCGGCGTGGTCATCGGCGAGACCTGCCAGATCGGCGACTGGGTGAAGCTCTACCAGGGCGTCACGCTCGGGGCACTGAGTTTCCCCACCGACGAGGAAGGAAAACTCGTCCGCGGCAGGAAGCGACACCCGACCATCGAAGACCGCGTGGTGGTTTACGCCAACGCCACGATCCTCGGCGGGCAGACGGTGATCGGCCACGATGCGGTGATCGGATCGAGCGTCTGGCTCACCAAGTCGGTGGCCCCCCGCACGACCGTCACGCTGGAGAAGCCGAAACTCCGCATGCGAGGCGAGTCGCTCGATAGCAACGACGCCGAAGACGCCGCGGCTCGGCCGAGCCCCGCGCTCAGCGATCGATCTGGCTGAGCCGCACCGACAAAAGGTCGAGCTGGTTTTTCAGATCCACCAGCAGCAACTGCGGGTGGGCGCCGCCGGCCATGTGGCTGTAGAAGCTGGCCGCCGCCGAGCTGTGCGTGGTGCCCAAGAGACTGGTGGTCGTTTTCAGCTCGTCGAGTCGCTGGTCGACGTCGTCGAGCTTGGTGGATGCCTCGCGGCTGTTGCGCCAGAGCCGGTCGAGCTGGAGGATGAAGCCCGCCAGCAGCACCAACTGGCCGACCACCGCGACCGGCATGCCGATCGCCCAGAGATCGTCGCGGCCGGCCGTCATCGACCAGCCCAACAGTACGCCGCCGAAGGCCAGCGCCATTGAACCCAACGAGAGCATCACCCAGGACAGCGCCGCCGTCCAGGAGCCGCGCTGGCGGGCTTTGGGAGCTTTGCGTTTGGGGGCCTTTTTCTGTTCCTCTTTCGCGGTCGGCTGGTGCCAATCGGGGGCGACGCGGTGGGCGGCGTCGAGCCGCATCCAGCGCCCTTCTTCCGGCGAAACGGGCGGCTTGCCGCTGAGGCTGCCCGCCTTCAGCACCCGCTCAATGTGCCGCAACTGCTCTTCGAGCTCCCAGCCGTCGGGGATCGGGAGCGGCTCGGGAACGATCGTCAGGTTCGGGTCGTCGGCCGTGCTTGACGTCTGCGGACTGCAAGAGCAGACGTGCGTCGAAGACGCCGACTTGTCACAGTCGCCGGGGGCATCTGCCTGGCCGCTCGATTCGAGCTTCTTGCAGCGATGGGGTCCCGTATTTGCCCCCAGATGTGGGGATTGGTGATGTGCGGGGGGCCGGCCAGCCGGGCTGACGGCCAACATCGCGACGTGTTCCCCACAGCGGGGGCAGACGTATCTGCCCGCCTCCGCGGTCGGCACACCGGGTACGTCCTGTTGGCAGTCTTTGCACCACATGGTGTTCTTAGAATCGGCCGCCGACCTGATAAACTGTATCGATTCCGCAGTTTTTGCCGGCCCCCGCCGTGAACAAATGCAGGCGAGAGAAGGCAGGGAAAATGGGAACCGCAGGAAAGTCGATCCGTCATTTCGGCTCCGCTGCGTTCGCGGAAGGGACGGCGGTCGCCGCTTCGCCGTTGCTGGAGGAATCGTAAGGCTGCTCCTCGCTGACGTCGCAGAGCATCAACGCCTCGTTAGTGCGGTCTGATGCGATAACCATCCACTGCCCATCCGGGCTGAACGCCGCCATCGGTAAGTTGCTGGGCAACCCTCGCAGTCCCAGTACCAGCTTGCCGGTCCCGGCATCCCAGAGATTCAGGATTCCCCGATGGAGCGTGGCCAATCTCGTGCCGTCGCCCGACAACGCCATCGCGTCAACGTACGACACCCGCCCGGACTCCGAAGACGCCACCTTGATCGTGACCGGGTCCAAGAAAGACTCGGTCCGGAAAATGCGGACCTCGGAGTAGTAGTTGCGGGCGATACGCGTTCCGTCGGCACTGAAGACGACTGTCCCCCGGTTGCTACCCACCGGCAGCGTCCCTACTTGCCTCATCGGTTGGCCTTCGCTTGGCAATCTCATCAGTTCGCCGGACAGAAACAGCACGTGCTGCCCGTCGGGGCTGAAGACATGCTGCGGGACGGACTTCCAGTCTTTCTCGCTGCGGCCAATTTCCTTTCCCGTCGCAGCGTCGAACAGGCACAAGGGGCCCGGCTTTGCCGACCAGAAGGCAAACTTGCTCCCGTCCGGCGCGAATGTCACCATTGGCTGGCCCCCGGCTCCGACTCGTTCGGCCCCAAAGGTGAAGACCGTTGCGCCGCTGCACAGATCCCACACGCGCACCTCGTTTTCGTGCGCCCGGTAACGGCTCCCGCGAACGTAGATGGCCGCGATCTTGCCGCCGTCGGGGCTGAAGCCGAACCAGGTCAACTCGCCGCCCTGGCTGGGTGGATCGCTGCGGAAGACCTCCCGCTCCGCGGCGATGTCCCAAACCACCAACACGGCCCGGTTCTCGTCGCTAAACGCAACCTGGCTTGCGGCCAGATTCAAAAACGAGGACGAGGTGGAAGAATGCTTCGGCAGCGGCTTGGTCTGGGCCAGCCGCCATCTGCCCTCGCTGTTTTCCCAGATCATGATCTTGGCCGCGCCGGCCACCGTCAATTGCCGGGCGTCAGGACTGAAACGCGCCGACTCAAGCGACAGGCCGCGGGAGTCATCACCGAGACGATAGACCCTCCCTGCGGTGCCGAAGACCTTCACGGTGCCGTCGGAGCTGGCGGAGACGAGCCGCCGGCCGCCGGGGCTGAACGCCAGGCTGTTCACGGCCGCCGTGTGTTCGCGGAAGGTGATCACTTCCTCGTTGGTGGCCGTATCCCAGAGCTTGATCGTGCCGTCGGCGCTGCCGGAAACGATCCGCGTCCCGTCGGGAATGAAGGCAACGGCGTTGACCTTGTCGGTGTACCCGCGGAGCTTTCGCGTCTGCTTTCGGGTTTCAACGTCACAAACGATCACCGCATGTTCTTGGCGAGCATAAGGGTCTTTGGCGATTGTCCCCCAGGCGATTTGTTTCCCGTCGGGCCGGACGGCCACGGCGTAGAACTCTTCGGCGTCCGTCTCAAACGTCATCGCAAAGGAGCCGTCCACCGCCCAAACCATCCCCGCCGCGGCAATTGCCCGGCCATTGGGGGTAAAGGCAACGCATCGCACGGGGTGAGCAACGCCGTCAAAGGTGCGGATTTCCTCACCTGTGACGCCGTCCCAAAGCTTCAATGTCTGGTCGCCGCCGCCGCTGGCGAACGACTTGCCGTCGGGGCTGAAGGCCACCGCGCAAACGCCCTTGCCGTGCGCCTGGAAGAAGAACTTCTCCTCGCTCTTCAGATCCCAGACGTGGATCGATCCGTCGAAAGTCGCGGCCACCAGCCGCGTGCCGTCGGGCGAGAATGCCAGGCTGCTCACGCCGGCCGGCAGCTCCGGCCGTGCCTTCACGGCTTGACCATCGATCGCATTCCAGATCTTCACGGCTTTATCGACTCCCCCGGTGGCAATCCATCGGCCGTCGGAGCTGAAGACGGCGCAAGACACCGGACCGCCATGCCCGGCGATCGTGATTAGTTCGTCGCGACAGCGGTACTTCAGGTGGTCCCATTCCCACCCGCGGAGATCCGCCGGGCAGGCGTCGAGGTGCTCCTCGGCCAGCGGCGCGTTTTCAGCGGCGAGATTCTGTTGGGCGAAGGCCAGGCCGACTAGATAGAGATTCGCCTCGGCCTCCTTGCGGACCTTGTCGGCCACGGCCCGCTCCCGTTCGGCCACCTGCCGCTGGCGGTCGGCTTCCTCCTTGGCAGCAGTTTCTTTTCGGCGGGCCTCCTCGGCCGCGTCGCGCTCGTGCTCGGCGGCCAGCCGCTGGCGGTCGGCCTCTGCGGCCGAGGCGGCTTCGCGGCGACGGGCCTCTTCGGCCGCGTCGCGCTCTCGAAAGGCCGCTTGCCGCTCGGTCTCGGCTTCTTCGCTGGCGGTCGCTGCCTTCCCCTCCGCTTCCTGGGCCGCGGCCAGGGCCCTCTCCGTCTCTTCCCGCAAGCCGGCCTCGCGGACGTAGCCGACCGTGGCTGTCGCCGCGACCGACAGCAAGAGCAGGGTCGCCACTGCCGAGACGCCAGCCAGTGCCGGGTTGCGGCGGCACCATCGCATCCACCGCTCGGCCAGCCCCATCCGCCGGGCGCGGATCGGCTCGTCCGCGAGCCAGCGCCGCAGGTCTTCGGCCAGCTCCGCGCAGCTCGCATAACGGTCGGCCGATCGTTTTGCCATCGCCTTGAGGCAAATCGTCTCCAAGTCGCGGGGGATCCTGGCGTCGCGCGAACGCGGCGACGGCGGCTCCTGGTGGACCACGTTGAACAAGAGCACGGCCGGCGGACCGCCAAACGGCGGCTCACCGCAGAGAAGCTCGTAAAGCACCACGCCCAGGCTGTATTGATCGCTGGCCGGGCCGACTTCGCCCAGCGAGCCGTCTGCCTGCTCCGGGGCCATATAGGCCGGCGTGCCCATCACCGTGCCGTCCTGCGTGAGTTTCTCCTCCGAGCTCTCCAGGCGGGCGAGACCGAAATCCATCAGCAACGGCTCGCCGCGGGCGTCGAGCATCACGTTCGACGGCTTCACGTCGCGGTGCACCACGCCGTTGCGGTGGGCGTAGTCCAACCCCTCGGCCAGCCGACGGAGAATCTCGGCCGCGCGGCGGAAGTCGGGCCGCCGGTCTTCCAGAACCTCGGCAAGCGTCCGGCCCTCGATGAACGCCGAGGCGATGTAATAGTCGTCGCCATCCGTGCCGGCGTCGTAGATCGGCACGATGTTGGGATGTCGCAAATGGGCCGCCGCCTTGGGCTCGCGCAGGAACCGGGCCCTTGCCTCCGGCGATTCCAGCGCCGCGGCGCGGGGCACTTTCAGGGCCACCTCGCGGCCGAGCACCGGGTCCAGCGCCCGGTAAACCGTGCCGAACGCTCCGCCTCCCAGGCGTGACACGATCCGGAACCGGCCCAACTGCTCGCGGACGCCGCGCGAAGTCTCGCGAACCACCGGTGCCGCGGCGTTCCGCGTCTCCGTCTGACCGCCGGCCGCCACCGTCTGGACTGGGCCGCTCAGCACGAATACTCGCCCGCACTTCCTGCACGTGGCCGTCTGGCCAAAGAGGGAATCATCGATCTTGTGTCGCTTGCGACAATCGGGGTTGGGGCACTCAACGGAGACAATCACGGCCGGACTCCTGCGCGGTCTGTCGCGGCGGCTGCGACTATCATACCGCGTTTTGCCCTTCGACACAGCGCGGAAGGACGCCGGGGCGAGAAAACGGCCCCGAGGACTGCCCGGCTACTTGGCCGCCTGGCCCGGCTCGTACCAAGTGCCGCGGAGCCAGTCGGCCAACATCTCGATCTCGCGCACCGTGAGGAGGTTGGCGGCCGGATCGTCCGGGTCTTTGGCGTAGGACGGCATGCGATCGTTGCCGTCGCCGTAGAATTGCACGTCGGTCGGGTCGCAAATGATGCCCGCCAGCCATTCCCGCGACCCATAGGCGGTCAAGTCGGGCGCGGCGCCCAGGCTGCCGACATCATAGAACTTGTGGCAGTCGGCGCAGGTGAAATCCTCGAAGAGGAACTTCGTGTCTTCGTCGATTTCGTCTTCGCTTCGGGGGGAGTCGAGCGCGGCCTCGCCGGCCAGCACGGCGATCAGCTTCTGAAACTCCTCCTGGCCGATGTCGTCCACCAGTTCCTTCAGGTTGCCTTTGACGAAACCGACCATCGTGCCGTCTTTTAGGGCGGTGTTGCCGAAGTACTTCGGCCCGTCGATCTGCTTGCGGTCCAAAAACCCTTCGATCCATTTGTAGCTGGCGAAGCCGCCGAGGTCGGGCGCCGACGACTCCTCCGCCAGGACGTCGATCCCCTTGCCGCCGGTGTGGTCGTGGCAACTGGCGCAGTGCAGCTTGAAAAGCTCGGGCCCCTGGGTCTTGGGGTCGCTGCGCAACAAGGCCAGCGCGCCGCCGACGGGAATCCCTTCGGGCGACCGGGCCAGCTCGACCGCGCGGACCGCCTGCTCGTGGCCGGCCGCCAGCGCCGCCTGATGGGCCTCGTTGGCCAGGTCGTGGCGAATCACTCGAATCGACAGCGCCAGCACGGCGAGCAGCAGCACCACGGTCACGGCCACGTTGAAGATGTAGCCGCCGCGCACGCGTCCGGTAAACGGCATCGCCAAGACCACCAGGAGTACGATGCCCGGGATGATGAAGATCGGCACGACCTTCCACGAAACGCCCAGCCCGGGGATCGCGTCGCCGGGGAACATGTTCGACAGCTCGTAGACACCCAGCAGGCTCCACTCGGGGCGGGCAGCGGCATAGGCGTCGGCCGGATTGGCCGGCGCGCCGAGCTCGACGCCCAGATAGGCGGCCGGCGGGCGGCCGTCGTTGCCGCCGCGGAAGGCGTTCTTCGAGACCAACAGCCCGATCACCGCCATCACGACGAGGCAGGCAACGGCGTTCATCACCGCCTGATTGGGCCAGTACCAGCCGACTTTTTCGGCACTGGGAGCTTCGACGGCCTCGGCGCGGCGGAGCACGCCGAGGTGCAAGAGCACGAGCCCGGCCAGGATCGCCGCAAACAGTCCGGCGTGCAAGGCGAAGAAGCGGGTGAGCGTGAGGTGCCCGAAAGCCGGCCCCCCGGCGGCCAACTTGAACAGATCCCCACCGACCACCGGCAGGAGAGTGAGAAACTTCACCCGCACCTGCGTGGCCCAATAGCCGTTCTGCGTCCAGGCCAGCAGGTCGCCGGTCAGGCACATGGCCAGCGCCATCAGGCCGACGAGCACGGCGGTCCAAAAGACCAGCTCGCGCGGCGCCCGATACGTGCCGCGAAAGACCATCGCGACGACGTAGATCAGCGAAAGCCCGACGAGCACCTGGGCGGCGTAGTGGTGAATGCCGCGCAGCAGGCAGCCGCCGGTTACCTCGTACTGGAGGTAATAGACGCTTTCCCAGGCACTTTGGGCGCCGGGACTATAGTACATCCAGATCACCAGGCCCGTGACCGCCTGCACCGCGAACGTGAAGACAATGGCAGCGGGCCAGACGTTCCCCCAGCCGGCCCCGCCGGGGATCTTGTGATTTTCGCAGCGGTCGACGGCCGCTTCCATGCCGGTCCGATCGGCGAGCCAACGGAAGATCGCGTTCATGCTTCAGGGACTTTCTGGGGGATGCCGGTGCGGAAGTTCTGGAACGTCACCCAGACCTCGCCCCCGTCGCGGACCTCGGCGTCCAGCGTGTCGAGATCGCGGGGGCTGGGTGAGGTTTCGTCCAGGCGCTTGCCCGACAGGTCGAAGCTGGCAATGTGGCAGGGGCAGAAGAATACGTTCTTCTGCGGATCGTAATTGACGAAACATCCGGCGTGGGGGCAGACGACCTGGATCGCCTCGACCTCGGCGTCGCCGGTCCGCCGCAAGAAGACGGCCCCGACCGGCTGGTTGGGGAAACGGTTCCACGCGTCGGTGCGGTCCATGACGACGGGAAACTTCCGCGGCGTGCCGTCGGAAGGCAACGCGTCGATCGAGCCGAGCCGCAGCGGCTCGCCTGCCCGGCTTTTCACGCGCAGCGGGTTCAAAAAGGCGGCCACTGCGGCTGCCGCCGGAACGAGATAGGCCGCCGCCCAAGCGGCCATCGCGACGAGCTTGGCCAGCACGCCGCGGCGGGGCTCCAGAGCAGATTCAGGTCTCGTTTTGCCGCCCGGTGTCGAACTTTCGGCTACCATTGAGATTCACTTCCACGTGCAAGAAGGATGGCTCGGATTTCGGACGGGGACAGTCCTGTTCGCGCTGCGCAAAAACTGGGACAGTCCCCAAAATTGTTCATCTAGCAGCGACAAAGGGCGCAATCGACGGCGATCGGCGGCATTATCGCATGGCCGCGCGCACGGCGTCAAGCACTTGGGCGCGGGCGTGCTCGAGGGTTCCCTCGACGAAAGCACCGGCCGCCTTGACGTGGCCGCCGCCGCCGAACTGCTCGGCGACGCGGCTGCAATCGACGGCCGAGCGGCTGCGAAAGCTGATCTTGAATCCGCCCCCCTGTTGCTCCACCAGGATCACGGCGAACTCGGTGCCGCCGACGGAGAGCGTTTGGTTGATCACGTCCTCGCTGTCCGACGGCACGGCGCCGGCTTCCTCGAAGTCCTTGCGCTCGATCCACGTGTAGATCAGCCGGCCGTCCAGCTCCGTCGTTGCCCGAGCCATCGTCCGCCCGACCAATCGCAAACGACCCAACGTCTCGTCTTCGTAGAGATGCTTGTAAAGCTCGTGGGGCACGGCGCCGGCGTCGACCAGCCGCGCCGCCAGACGGAGCGTTTCGCTTGCGGTCGAGGCGAAGCGGAACCAGCCGGTGTCGGTGGCCAGGGCCGCAAACAGCGGCGCGGCTTCGTCGGGCTTGAGCGCGACGCCCAGGTGATCGGCCGCCTCGACCACCAGCCGCCCGGTGGCCTCCGCCGTGGTGTCCTTGAACATTTCGGCACCGAGGTCGTCGCTGCTGACATGGTGGTCGAGCACGGCCTTGGCGGCCTTCGTGCGGCGGATCACGTCGCCCATCTGGCCGAGCTGGGCCCAGGCCGACGTGTCGAGCACCAACACGAGGTCGGCCGTCTCGACCCAGTCGTCGGCAACCCTCGTCCCCAGCCGCAGAAACTTCCCTTCGGGATCAAGGAAGCGATAGTCGGGCGGCAGGTCGAAGGCAGTGACGATCCGAACCTCCTTGCCCAGCCGCTCGAGCACGGAGGCCATCCCCAGCGCACTTCCCAACGCGTCGCAGTCCGGCCGGATATGAGTAGTGACCAGGATCCGCTGTTTCGCCCGGATCAGCCGGACGAAAAGCGGCCAGTCGACCACCTGGTCGCGGGAATCGAGCAGCGGAGACGAGGATCGTTCACTCACGAAACGGCTCCTTCGGCTTGATGGTTTGTGGCGATACTCCGCACGGCCTCGACGTCCTTGCCCATCTCGGCGATCAATCGGCCGACGGAATCGAACCGCTCAATGTTGCGGAGGCGGGCGAGGAAGTCAACCTCGATC
>Ga0180437_10012293_pt1 | contig 10133 bp, 9 predicted proteins | sample SS_ome_4_FD_132410 | JGI IMG/M metagenome (GOLD analysis project Ga0180437, IMG submission 132410) | Hypersaline lake sediment archaeal communities from the Salton Sea, California, USA - SS_3_D_1 metaG | ecosystem: Environmental > Aquatic > Non-marine Saline and Alkaline > Hypersaline > Sediment... | reverse complement strand
TGACCGTCTCGAGCCTCGACAACGCAAACGAAGGCCTAAGCCGTACAAACTGATGACCAAACCTCGAAACCAAGCCCGAAAGCAAGAAGCCAGAATACGTTAGGGAAATGTCAGTGCCATTCGTGTCAGAACTTGCAGCGGCTCTTGCAACTATCGAGGCGCGCGACGGTGCGATTAAGAAGGCGAGACGCCTTTGTGCATCGGCGTTGGCTGATCCTTCAGAAAACGCCATTGCTCAGGCCGCTTGGCTCGAGAGGCATTCAGGCGTCACTTTGCCGCAGCCTTCGCGACGAAACGAAATAGAATCGAACGAGGCGAACGCATGGGCTGCTTCGGCCGGTGCTGAGTGGGGTAAGGCGGTAGCAGAGGCGCAGAGATGGCAGGATGAGCAGCCGTTCTCTGGGAGGCCTGCGATCTTCGGTGGCTACGTGGCATCCACGGCGCTTGAGCAGTTCGAGATTTCGGAATCCATGTATCGTCAGGGACTTCTTACCAACCGACACGATGCGACGCTCTACAATAATCTCGCATTCGCTCTGGCGAAACAAGACAAGGCTGAAGATGCCCAAGCGGTACTCGAGCAGGGATTGTGCCTTGAACTAAGCGCGCCGCAGAGGATCTGCTTGACCGCAACGAGGGGCCTAATTGAATTTCGAAAGAACCGCCCCCGCAACGGCAGGCTCTTATATCAGGAGGCGATCCGCTCCGCACTTCAGCATAGCCAAGACTTACTGGCCCACCTGGCGAAGATTCATTGTGCAATCGAAGAGCTACGAATTGGATCGCAACAGGCCGCCGCACGAGAACGCGAAGCACGTGAAGCTGTTGATAAGCTCCGAGGACCATATCGCCCAGTCTTCAGAGAGAAACTTCGCAGGGCCGCATCGAATTGGGGTAACATGCGCCAGAAAGAGGAAGGCCAGTGATTCCAACGGAAAATCGCTACCGCGCGAGGGTGGCCGTGCCGCACAACGACGTCACAAATCGGCGACAAACGCCTCTGCGTCCAACGCGGTCCACTCGGTCAACTCGCCGCCCGGTTCGTATAGATCCCTGACACCCGCGGCGGCAACGCGCATTCGCCTCTCTTCGGTTCTTGCGTCTGGCGTGTCGGAACCGACGTCTCGTTCTCCATTCATATCTCACTCCTCAGGCTGCTGTGGCCGTCCGATGGTTGACGCATTAGCAGGATAGGCAATTTGGCGGGCCCGTCAAGCCCCCACGAATAGGGGTCCCTCGACCCGTTCATGCCCGAACGCCCCGTCCCCCCACGGCGTAAGCTAGGGTAGAATAAGGCCTCTTGCACCCGACCGGGGGGTACGGATTGCCCATGATCCGCGTGGAACGACTCTCGAAGCACTATCCCGATCTCCGCCAGGGCAGGCTGCTGGCGGTCGACGGGGTCAGTTTCCAGGTCCACGCCGGGCAGATCTACGGGCTGCTGGGCCCCAACGGGGCCGGAAAGACCACCACCCTGCGGATCCTCAGCACGCTGCTCCGCCCGACCGGCGGCCGGGCTACCGTGGGCGGCTACGACGTGGTCACCCAGGCATCCCTGGTCCGGCGGCGCATCGGCTTCATGTCGGCCAACACCGCCGTCTACGACCGCATGACCGGCTGGGAGATGGTCGAGTACTTCGGGCGCCTGCACGGGCTCTCGCGCCGCGAGCTGCGCGAGAGCATGGACGAGCTGTTTACGCGCTTGAAGATGGACGATACCCGCGACGTGCTCGGCGTGAAGATGTCGACCGGCATGAAGCAGAAGGTCTCGGTGGCCCGGGCCGTGGTCCACGACCCGCCCGTGATAATCTTCGACGAGCCGACCGCCGGGCTCGACGTGCTGGTGGCCCGGGCGCTGTTGGGCACGATCGCCGAGCTGCGCGAGCAGGGCAAGTGCATACTGTTCTCGACCCACATCATGCGCGAGGCCGAGAAGCTCTGCGACCGGATCGCGATCATCCATCGCGGGCGGATCCTGACCGAGGGCACCCTGGCCGAGCTGCGGGCGCGGCACGGCGAAGACGACCTGGAAGAGCTGTTCTTCCAGCTCATCCAGCAACACGACGAGGCGTATCCCCCCGCCGCTTGATTTTGGAGTGCGGCGATTCATCGCCGCTTTCCGAACCGCCGCAACGAGAACAAGCGATTCCCGAGGAAAGCGTCCCGTACTAGCTGCTCTTGATCCTCCAAGAAAGCGGCGATGACTCGCCGCACTCCAAAGCATGTCGCTCGCCAACGTCAAGCTGATCCTACTGCGCGAGATTCGCGATCAGTTGCGCGACCGGCGCACGCTGTTCGTGGTGCTGGTGCTGCCGATGCTGCTCTATCCGCTCTTGGGAATGCTCTTCGTGCAGGTGCAGCAGTTCTTGAAGGAGAAGCCCAGCCGCGTGCTGGTGATCGGCGCGCGGAACCTGGCCGAGGATCCGCCGCTGATCGAAGGCCGCCGGTTCGCCCGAGAGCTGTTTCCCAGCCCGCAGGACGCCGACCTGATCGAATTGGACTTCGCCCGGGACGAGCCTCGCGGCGGGGAGCCGGTGCCCGATCCCCGAGAACGCGCCCGTCGCTTGGTCCGTACCGAGCACGCGTACGACGCGGCACTGGTCGTTCCCGACGACTTCGGCGAGCAGCTCGACGCGTTCCGCGACGCGCTTGCGCGCCGCGAAGAACCCATTCGCGTGGGCTCGATACCGGAACCAGAACCTATCTTCAGCAGCGCGGATCAGAAGTCCATTGAGGCCGCGAAGCGTCTGGCAAACGTCCTTGATCGATGGAAAGACCGTGTGGTCCGCCGGAATCTCGAAGCCGCGCAGTTGCCGCCCGCGACACTCGAGCCCTTCGAAATCAAGCCCGTCGACTTGGACGAGCAGACCGGCTACCAGGGGGCCGGCGTCTGGTCCAGGGTGCTGCCGCTGTTGCTGGTGATCTGGGCGCTGACGGGGGCGTTCTACCCGGCCGTCGACCTCTGCGCCGGAGAAAAAGAGCGGGGCACGCTGGAAACCCTGCTGAGCAGCCCGGCCGAGCGGAGCGAGATCGTCCTGGGCAAGCTGCTCACCGTGATGCTCTTCAGCATGGTCACCGCGGTGTTGAACCTGGTGAGCATTGGAGCGACCGGCTGGGTCGTCTCGCCGATTCTGTCGCTCACGCCCCCGCCGTCCGTGGCCGCGGCATGGCTGGCGGCGGGCCTGCTGCCCATGTCGGCCCTGTTCGGCGCCCTGTGCCTGGCCATGGCCGCCCTGGCCCGCAGCAGCAAGGAGGGCCAATACTACCTGGTGCCGCTGTTGCTGATCACGCTGCCGCTTGCCGTCCTGCCCGTGTCCCTCTCGGTGGAGCTGAGCCTGGGCAACGCGCTGGTTCCGGTGACCGGGGCCGTGCTGCTTCTGCGCACGCTGCTCGAAGGGAACTACGCCGCCGCGGCCGAGCTGGCGCCGGTGGTCCTGGGCGTGACGTTCCTGGCCTGTTACCTGGCGATCCGCTGGGCGGTCGACCAGTTCAACTCCGAGACCGTGCTGTTCCGCGAGGGGGAGCGGTTCGGGCTGGGGGTCTGGCTTAGGCACCTGCGGCGCGACCGCCAGCCGACCCCCACCGTGGGCGCCGCGGTGACCTGCGCCGTGCTGATCCTCGTGGCGCAGTTCCTCGCCGGGGGCGGCGTCGCTCCGCCGGGCAACTTCGCCGAGTTCGCCCGAATCCTCGTCAGCATGCAGCTAATCCTCTTCGCCGTCCCCGCGTTGCTCTTGGCGTGGTTCCTCACGCGCAGCATGCGCCGGACCCTGCTCATCAGGGGCCCCACGTCGTGGTGGGCGCTGCCGAACGTGCTGCTCCTGGCCGTGGTGATGCACCCGCTGGCGAGCGCCCTGCACGGCGCTTTGACGCGGCTCTACCCGGTCCTCGAGAACGAGAAGCTCCACCGCCTCGGCAGTATCCTCTCCGCGGCGCAGCCGTGGGAGCTGCTGCTGGTGATGGCGCTGACCCCGGCGATCTGCGAGGAGCTGGTCTTTCGCGGATTCGTGCTCTCGGGGCTTCGCCACGTGGGGCACAAGTGGCGGGCCATCGTCTACACCGCGGTGTTCTTCGGCCTGGCGCACGTCGTGGTGCAGCAGCAGCTCAACGCCGTGCTGATGGGCATAGTGATCGGCTACGTGGCCGTGCAGACCGGCAGCCTGCTGCCCTGCATCCTGCTCCACTTGGCCAACAACAGCCTGGTCGTGCTTCGGCTGGCGCACGAGCAGGCCGTCACCGGCTTCCTCGACGATGGCATGGCCCGCTGGCCGTGGCTGGCACACTTCGTTGCCCGAGACGCCGAGGCGGGCTACGTCTTCCGTTGGCCGGTGCTGCTTTTCTCCGGGCTGATCGCCCTTTACGTGCTCTTGTGGTTCGCTAAGCTGAAGTACGAGAAGACGCCCGAGGAGCAGCTCCAGGAAGCGATCGACCGCACCGCGCGTGAGGACGAACAGGAGCTGCTGGGGGCCTGACCCTCGATCCACCCAGGCACGGCGTAAACCATGTCTGCCCCGGAGTTCGCATTGCCCCCTCGCGCTCTTAAGGCCCGCTGGGTCTTCCCCGTCGCGGGACAGCCCATCCCCGACGGCATCGTGACCCTCGACGGCGAACGCATCGTCGAGGTAGGCGCCGCCCCTGCCGGCGACGTCCCGGTCGAGGACCTCGGCAGCGTAGCTCTGCTGCCCGGGTTGGTCAATGCCCATGCCCACCTGGACTTGAGCCACCTCGCCCGGCCGCTCGGCGAACAGGGCATGGGGTTTGTCGACTGGATCCGGCGGGTGATCGAGCACCGGCTCGAGACCCAGCCCGACCGGTCGGTCGAACGGGGCATCGAGGAGAGCGTCCGTTACGGCGTGACCACGCTCGGCGATGTCTCCCAGCCCGCCGCCCCGACCGCGCCCTACGACGCGGCGGCGCTCGATGGCACCGTGTTTCTCGAGCTGATCGGACTGGAGCCGGAGCGGATCACCTCGGCGCTCGAAGCGGCGCGGGTCCACGTCGCGGCCGGGCGCCAGTCGGCCCGCTGGGGGCCGGGCTTAAGCCCCCACGCCCCCTACAGCGTTCACCCCCGTCTGCTCGACGCCGTGATCTCGCGCATGGCCCGCGAGCGCGTGCCCCTGGCCTTCCACCTGGCCGAGTCGCGCGAGGAGCTGGACCTGCTCGGCTCGGGGGCCGGGCCGTTCCGCGAGCTGCTCCAAGATATGGGCGTCTGGACGCCCGGCATGATCCGGCCCGGCACGCGCCCGCTCGACTACCTGGCCCGGCTGACCCGGGCAAGCCGGGCTCTGGTGATCCACGGCAACTACCTCGACGACGAGGAGATCGCCCTGGTGGCCGAGCACGCTGAGCGCATGGCCGTGGTCTACTGCCCGCGCACCCACGCCTACTTCGGCCACGCCCCCTACCCGCTCGAAAGGATGCTCTCGGCCGGCGTGCCCGTCGCCCTGGGCACCGACAGCCGCGCCTCCTCGCCCGACCTCGACTTGTTGGCGGAGATGCGCACCGCCTCGGCAAAACACCCCAGCATCCCCCGCGAGACCGTCCTCCGCCTGGCCACGCTTTCCGGCGCCACCGCCCTGGGCCGCGCCGAGCATCTCGGTACCCTCGCCCCCGGAAAGCTCGGCAACCTCACCGCCGTTTCCCTGCCAACCGACGAGCACGGCGACCCCCACGAGCTTCTCTTCGAAGGCGGCGGCGACGTCGTGCGTCGTTGGTATCGGGGGCCGGTTAGCGCCCCATCCCGGCGGCGCGGAGACGACGAAGGGGCGTGACCTCGCCATCCGCCGCCGCGTTCGGTGTGGGCATCGCTCCCCCTCTGGCCAACTCTCTCGCGATCGCATATCCTGGCGCATCGAGTGAGAGGATCTTGTCCCGGACGGCGTGGAGGCGAATCCATGGACGTGACATTGCCGATCGTGATGCTGGTGCTTGGAATCGCCCTGGGGGGCGGCGCGGCGTGGTTGCTGCTTCGAGCCAAGGCCCGCCATGCGTTCGACCGCGGCCGGGGGGAGGCCGGGGCGGAGATGGCGGCGCTTAGCGAGCGGCTGGTGGGGCGGGAGGAGACGATCGAGGAGCTGCGCCGGGAGCTTTCCGGGCGGGACGTGTCGCTGGAGAAGCTTCGGGCCGAGGTGGCGGCGCTTAGCGACCGGGGGAGCCGGCTGGAGACGACGCTCAAGGAGGAGCGGCGCCAGGCCGCCGAAAAGCTGGCCCTGTTGGAGGAGGCCAGGCAGAAGCTCGGCGATGCGTTCAAGGCCCTGGCCGCCGATGCCCTGAAGAGCAGCAACACGTCGTTTCTGGAGCTGGCCAAGACCCAGCTCGAGCGGTTCCAGGAGGTGGCCAAGGGCGATCTGGACAAGCGCCAGACCGCGATCGACGAGCTGGTCAAGCCGGTGCGCGAGGCCCTGGGCAAGGTCGAGACCCGGCTTCAGGACATCGAGAAGGCCCGGGTCGAGGCGTACACCGGGCTCACCGAGCAAGTCAAATCGCTCACCGAGACCCAGAAGGAGCTGCGCGGCGAGACGTCGAACCTGGTCCGCGCGTTGCGCCAACCGCAGGCTCGGGGGCGCTGGGGCGAGATCCAGCTCCGGCGGGTGGTCGAGATGGCGGGGATGCTCGAGCACTGCGACTTCTACGAGCAGCAGACCGCCTCGACGGAGGACGGCCAGCTTCGGCCCGACCTGTTGGTGCGTTTGCCCGGCCGCAAGAACGTGGTGGTCGACTCGAAGACGCCGCTGGAGGCGTATCTCGAGGCGATCGAGGCCCCCGACGAGGAGACCCGCCGACTGAAGCTGGCCGACCACGCGCGCCAGGTGCGCAACCACATCCTCGCCCTGAGCCGGAAGTCCTACTTCGAGCAGTTCGATCCGGCCCCGGAGTTCGTGGTGCTGTTCCTGCCCGGCGAGGTCTTTTTCAGTGCCGCGGTGCAGCAGGAGCCGGGGCTGATTGAAATGGGCGTGGAGCACAACGTGATCATCGCCACGCCCACGACGCTGATCGCGCTGTTGCGGGCGGTGGCCTACGGCTGGCGCCAAGAGCAATTGGCCGAGAACGCCCAGCGGATCAGCGATCTGGGGCGCGAGCTGTACGAGCGGATCGCCACCGCAGCCGGGCACGTCGGCAAGCTGGGCAAGAGCCTCGACGCGGCGGTGAAGGCATACAACGGAGCGATCGCCTCGCTGGAGTCCCGCGTGCTCGTAAGCGCCCGGAAGTTCAAGGACCTGGGTGCCGCCGGCACAAGGACCGAGCTGGCAGAGCTGCCGCCCGTGGACACCTCGCCCCGGCGCCTCCAGGCCCCGGAGATGGTCGCCGAGGTCGGCGTGCCCGAGCCGCACATCGAGCACCGCGAGGTCGCCGAGCCGACGGGCGACGAGCGCCGGTAGGCGGGGCCGCGCAGACCTTCGATGGGCCCGTTCGTAGTGACCCGATTCATCGGGTCCAACGGCCCAGCGTCGCAGAAGACCGCATGAATGCGGTCACTACGAGCCTGCTGCGGGCCAAGCGTGAGCCCCGTACTTCGCCGCCGTTGGGTTCTGCGGCCGGAAGTCGAGCTTGGCGGGATCGGCCAGCTTGGGATCGACGCCGTAGAGGCCGTTGCGCTCGGGTGCGGGCAGCTCCGGCCGGCTGGCCGAGGGGCGGTCGTCGCAGTACCAGAGGTTCTCGGCAAACGTGAACGTCTCCGGGGCGGTGTTCGGCCCGACGTTGACGAACGTCTGCACGTCGGCCTGGCGGAAAACGACCAGGTTGTGCTCGAACCGCCCGTTGCGGCAGGGGGGGAATCGCGGGCCCACGGTCTCCTGGAGGATGCGAATCACCCATTTGCGCGGGTGGTAGATCGTGCAATAGCGGACCGTCGCCCCGTCCGCGCCCACGTAGGCCGCCGCGGCCTCGCAGCCGACGAACGTGCAGCCCTCGACCGTGACGTCCTTGGCTTCGTAGGGGGCGTCCTGCGGGCGGAAGACGCGCAGGCCGGTCGAGCCGCCGATTTGCACGCCCCGGTCGGCGCAGTCGAGGAACAGGCAGCGGCGGATGGTAATTTCGCAGGAGCCGCCCTTGGTTTGCGGGCCGGTGTTCTGCGAGAAGCCCTCTCGCCCGACGAACCGGCAGCCCTCGATCAGCCCGCGATGGCAGCCGACCATGTCAGGGGCCTGGCCGCCCCAGCCCTCGCAGGTGCAGTTGCGAACCACGAAGTCGTCAAGGCCGGAGAGCTTGATCGCGTCGAAGTTGCCCCGCGGGCCCACGTTCTCGACGCGGAGCCCCTCCAGCACGATGTGGTGGGCGGGCGTGTCGAACGTGCCGCCGTCGTCGACGTTGATCCCGTTCTGGCTCGGCCCGCGCACCACGAGGTTTCGCAACGTGACGTAGGCACAGTCGGCCAGGTGCCAGCCCTCGCCGCCGCCCTCGAACACGGGCGGGGCGTTCTCGTCGGCACCCTCGATGACGATCGGCGCCTCGGCCGTGCCGCGGCGGTTGTGGACGTACACGCCCGGGCGGTAGCGGCCCGGGGCGATCAGGATTCGGGTCCCCGGCCGGGCATTGCCGAGCGCCCGGCGCAGGGAGGCGTCGTCCTCCACGCGGATCGGTGCTTCGGCCGCGGCCGCGGCCGCGACGAGCGGAAGATACGCGACGAGCAGGGCCGCGAGCTTCAAACGACTTCCAGTCACCATACAGTTTGCCATGGCGAGACTCCCCCTTGAGCCGAGATTCCACGTCACTTCGGTTGTGTAGCGGGCGGGCTGGCCCGCCGCGGCTTCCCGACGCACCAGCCGGCCGCTACACTGAATGCACCTTACCACGCCGGACCACCGCAACGCAACGTTCTATGGACGGCCAAACCGACAAACTCGTGGTCCTCGCCCGGGGGCTCGGCACGCGCATGCGCCGCGCCGACCGAGCGGCGGCGCTCGACGAGCGCCAGGCGGCCGTGGCCGACACCGGGGTCAAGGCCCTGATGCCCATGGGACGGCCGTTTCTGGATTACGTGCTGAGCGCCGCGGCCGACGCCGGGTTTCGGTGCGCCTGCCTGGTCGTGGGTCCCGAGCACGAGGCGGTGCGCGACTACTACACGCGCGAAGCGAGGCCCCGACGCCTCGGGATCGAGTTCGCCGTGCAGCCCGAGCCCAAGGGCACGGCCGACGCGGTGTTGGCGGCCGAGGCGTGCGCCGGCGCCGAAGAGTTCGCGGTGATCAATTCCGACAACTACTATCCGCCCGACGCCCTGCGCGAGCTGCGGGCCGAAACGGGGTCGGCCGTCGCCCTGTTCGAGCACGACTGCATGGTGCGCGAGGGCAACGTGCCGCCGGAGCGGCTCCGCCAGTTCGCCGTGGGCAAGATCGACGCCGAGGGCTTTCTGGCCGACATTATCGAGAAGCCCGACGCGGCCACATTGGCCGGCCTGCCGCGTCCGCTCCGGCTGAGCATGAACTGCTGGCGGTTTACGCCCGCGATCTTCAAGGCCGCCCGGGCGATCGGGCCCTCGACGCGCGGCGAGTACGAGATCCCCGACGCGGTGCGCTACGCGATCAGGGAACTCGGCGAGCGGTTTCGCGTGCTGCGCGTGCGGGCCGCCGTGCTGGACCTTTCCACGCGCCAGGACGTGGCGGCCGTGGCTGCCCGGCTGGCCGGCACGGAGGTGGAGCTATGAGCAACTCGGGTTCCCACGTGCGGCTGGACGACCAAGCCGAGATCAGCCAGACGCTCAAGCAAAAGGGGCTCGGTCCCGCGGCGGCCGAGCAGAAGGCCGAGCACTTGGCCCGGGCCGTCGGGGCGCTGGCGGTGCAGGGGGAAGCTGCGACGGAAGACCTCTCGGCGCTCTTCGTCCCCGGCCGCATCGAGGTCCTGGGGAAGCACACCGACTACGCCGGCGGCAGCAGCATGTTGGCCGCCGCCGAACGGGGCTTCTGCCTGGCCGTGCGCCGGCGCGCCGACGCGGAGATCCGCATCGCCGACCTGGTGCTGGGCGAGTCGGTCCGTTTCGGGCTCGACCCGGAGCTGACGCCCCGGGCAGGGCATTGGTCGAATTACCCCATGACCGTCGCCCGGCGGATCGCGCGGAACTTCCCCGGCGCACGCCGCGGCGTGGACGTGGCCCTGGCCAGCGACCTGCCCCCGGCCGCCGGCATGAGCAGCTCCAGCGCGTT
>Ga0180437_10012292_pt1 | contig 10134 bp, 8 predicted proteins | sample SS_ome_4_FD_132410 | JGI IMG/M metagenome (GOLD analysis project Ga0180437, IMG submission 132410) | Hypersaline lake sediment archaeal communities from the Salton Sea, California, USA - SS_3_D_1 metaG | ecosystem: Environmental > Aquatic > Non-marine Saline and Alkaline > Hypersaline > Sediment... | reverse complement strand
CGTGTTGATGTGGTGGGGCCACATCGCCCACGGCGAGGTGGAAAACGACATTGTGCAACGCGTGCGCGAGCATGTGCTCGAGGGCATGGGGCTTGTCGTACTCCACTCGGGGCACTTCTCGAAGATTCTCCGGAGCATGCTCGGGACCAGTTGCTCACTCAAGTGGCGCGAAGCGGCGGAAAAAGAACGCCTATGGAATATCGAGCCCAGCCATCCGATCACACAAGGCATCGGCGAGTACATCGAACTCCCGAACACCGAGATGTACGGGGAACGGTTCGATATCCCGACCCCGGACAAGCTCGTCTTCGTCTCGTGGTTCGAGGGCGGGGAAGTGTTCCGAAGCGGTTGCTGCTGGGAACGGGGTCACGGCCGCATCTTCTATTTCCGGCCCGGCCACGAGACATTTCCCATTTATTATAACGACGAGGTGATTCGCGTGCTTGTCAATGCGTGCCGGTGGGCCAAGCCGCGCATCTGGGCTGCGCACGAATGCCCGAACGTCGAGGCCATCGAGCCGATCGCGTCGAGGGACGGCGACTTCGGGACAGCGGGCGTGCAACAAAGAGCCGCCGAACTCTAAGTCCGAGTTGGCGTCAAAAAGGCGTAAATGAGGACTTGCTGGCCTAGTGGCTTGAGTGGCCTAGTGAGGGCCTAGGGACGGACACCGTGTTTCGCTCCGTTACACCGCGCGGAAGACGGCGTCAGTCCCTCTTGACGCCCCGTCACGTTTGAATGCAACTTGGTGCGAGTTCCGCAGGGCTAGGAATCCGTTGAACTCGGCTGCGCGGCAGGGAGGTCCGCTTCCGGGGCTTCGGTGACTTGCTCCTCTTTGGCTTCGGTAACGGCGCGGGCGACGGCGCTGACGACGGCGCCCTCGGTGGGGCTCATGACCTTGACGCCTTGGGTGTTTCTGCCGATAGTACGGATGCCTTTCACCGCCATTCGGATGACGATGCCGTCCGTGCTGACGACGACGATCTCGTCGTCGTCGTCCACCGTGAGCATGCCGACCACATTGCCGTTCCGTTCGGTGGTTTTGATGTTGATGATGCCTTGGCCGCCTCGGTGTTGTAGCCGGTATTCGCCCACTTTTGTACGTTTACCGTAGCCGTTCTCGGTGACGCCGAGCACGGTGGACTCGTCGCGCGCGATAGACGTGCCGATTACACGATCGCCTTCGCTGAGGCGGATGCCGATCACGCCGCGGGCAGTCCTCCCCATGCGCCGGACGTCTTTCTCGGGGAATCGGATGGACATACCGAGGTGCGTTGCAATCAAAATGTTGTCGCGGCCCGACGTAATCTGCACCTCGATGAGTTCGTCGCCCTCGTCGAGTTCGATGGCAATGATGCCGGTGCTGCGGGGATTGCTGAACGCGGCCAACGCCGTCTTCTTCACCACGCCTTTTTCCGTGACCATCAGCACGTTCTTGTCCTCTTCTTTGAGATCGCGGACCGGCAAGCACGCGGTAACGCGCTCGTCGTTGGTCAGGTTGAGCAGATTGACGATGGCGCGGCCCTTGGCGGTTCGGCTTCCACGGGGCAACTCGTGGACCTTGCGCCAGTACACCCGCCCTTTACTCGAGAAGAACAGCATGTACTGGTGTGTCGAGGCGATGAACAGGTCTCTGACAAAGTCCTCCTCTCTGGTTTCCATGCCGGCAACGCCTCGCCCGCCTCGGCGCTGTTTGCGATACGTCGACACCGGCAGCCGCTTGATATAGCCCGCATTCGAGACCGTCACCACCATGTTCTCATCGGCTATCAGATCCTCGACACTGAATTCTGAAAGCTCGTCGAGGATAACGGTGCGTCGCTCGTCGCCGTATTTCTTTTTCACGGCGAGGATTTCTTTGCGCACCTCGGCGAATATGTTCTTACGACTCGACAGAATTCGCTGGAGACGCTCAATTTCTTTGATGAGGTCCCGATATTCGGCGACCAACTCTTCGCGCTCGAGTCCGGTCAACCGCCGCAGACGCATGGCAAGAATGGCGTTTGCTTGGGGCTCGCTGAATTCAAACCGGTTGATAAGATTGGTGCGTGCCTGGTCGGCGTCGGTGGATTCCCGGATGATGCTGATGACTTCATCGATGTGGTCGATGGCCTTCAGCAGCCCCTCGAGAATATGCGCGCGGGCCTCGGCCTTTTCCAGGTCGTAGCGCGTCCGACGCTCGACGACTTCCGCGCGGTGTTCAACATAATGGTAGACCGCCACATTGAGCGGTAATACTTTCGGCGAATTATTGACCAGCGCCAGCATGATGATGCTGGCCGTGTCTTGCATCTGCGTGTGTTTGTAGAGCTGGTTCAGGACGACCTGCGGTTCATCCCCCTTTCGCAGTTCGACAACGATTCGCATGCCGTCCTTGTCGGACTCGTCGCGCAGGTCCGAGATGCCCTCGACGGTCTTCGATCGGACCAGGTCGGCGATGCTTTCCAGAAGACGCGATTTGTTCACCTGGTACGGTATTTCCGTGACGACAATCCGATCCCTGCCGCTTTTCTTGTCATGTTCGACCGCCGCCTTGGCGCGTACCGTGACGCGCCCCCGCCCGGTCCGATATGCTTGGATAATTCCCTCGCGGCCGCAGATGAGGGCTCCCGTCGGGAAATCCGGGCCTTTCACAAAGTCCATGAGTTGATCGGCGGTAGCATCCGGGTTGTCGATGAGATAAATGCTGGCGTCGCACACCTCGGTTAAGTTGTGGGGCGGGCAACTGGTGGCCATACCGACCGCGATGCCGTACGAGCCGTTGACCAGTAGGTTCGGAATGGCCGACGGCAGCACCGTGGGCTCCTGGATGCGGCTATCGTAATTGTCCTGGGTGTCGACGGTTTCCTTGTCAATATCCGAGAGCATTTCGGCAGCAATGGCCGCCATCCTGGCCTCGGTATACCGCATTGCCGCGGGACTGTCGCCGTCGATCGAGCCGAAGTTGCCTTGGCCGTCAACCAAAGGATATCGCATATTCCAGTCTTGGGCCATGCGAACCAGGGAGTCATAGATGGCCGACTCGCCGTGCGGGTGGTAGTTCATCATGGTATTGCCGACGATGGCCGCGGACTTCCGGTACGACCGATTATGCTGGAGTCCGAGTTCCTGCATCGCGTAGAGGACCCGGCGGTGCACAGGTTTAAGGCCGTCGCGTACGTCAGGAAGCGCCCGGCTTACGATGACGCTCATGGAATAGTCCAACCACGACGTTCGCATTTCCTGTTCGATCGGAACGGGTACGATATGTTCCTTGGAGAGTTCCATGTGCCCTCTCAATGAAAGCTGCCCAGCAGCGCGGTTCGATTACTTAGGATCTACACGTCGAGGTTCCGGACATCGAGGGCGTGTTTTTCTATGAATTCTTTGCGCGGCTCGACCAAGCCGCCCATCAACGTCACAAACAGATCGCTGGCGGCCATTTCGTCCTCGGCAGTCACTTGGAGCACGGTCCGTTTCTCGGGGTCCATGGTGGTTTCCTGAAGCTGATCGGGATTCATCTCCCCGAGGCCTTTGTAACGCTGAATCTGTATCCCTTTGCTGCCCATCTCGAGGAGCGCCGTGCGCAGTCCAAGCAGATCATCCGTTTCGGCGATGTGCTGGCCATCCTTGTCTGTGATCCGGTACGGCGGATTGCCCATTGTGGCAAACGGGTCAGCGTGGCCGAGCAGTGCCGAGAACTCATGGCTCTTAAGAAAAGCCAAATCCACTTGGTTGGCCTTCCGTATTCTTCGTGGGTATTGTTCAGCGCCGTTTTCGCCGTTGCCGTTTCCGTTGTCGAGCAGATCCATTTGGGCTTCCGACGTGTCGACGACGTCGGCGTCCTCGCCAAACAGCGCAAAGAGTTCGCTTTGCCTGATCCGATGCGGCTCGAGAACCTTGTCTCGAGGGAGCTTGAGACATGCGGCAACGGACTCTGGCGGCACACCGTATACCCTTTTGAGCCTGGCGATCATTCGGTCTCGTTCCTGAGCCGCAGACAACGCCCGTAGAAGCGTCTTGAAGTTGACCTTGACGGGTGCTTCACCGCCGTTTGTGGACGTGATCTTGATGGAATCGAGCACCGTCTCCAAGAGAAACTTGTCCTTCTCCTCCTCCGTGCTCAGATACCGGGCCTTCTTGCCCTTCTTGATAAGATACAGCGGGGGTTGCGCGATGTAGAGATGACCTCGCTGGATCAACTCGGGCATCTGGCGGAAGAAGAACGTGAGCAAGAGCGTGCGGATGTGTGCGCCGTCGACGTCGGCATCGGTCATGATAATAATCTTGTGATAACGAAGTTTGTCAATCCGGAAGTCGTCCTTCCCGAAGCCGACCCCCAACGCCGTGATCAAGGCTCGTATCTCGTTGTTGTTGAGCATCCTATCGGCGCGGGCTTTCTCGACGTTGAGGATCTTGCCACGGATCGGCAAGATGGCCTGATACCGCCTGTCGCGGCCTTGTTTGGCCGATCCCCCTGCACTGTCCCCCTCGACGATGAACAACTCGCACAACGCCGGATCCTTCTCCGAACAGTCGGCCAGCTTGCCGGGGAGGGACATCGAGTCCAGAGCCCCTTTGCGTCGCGTCAGATCGCGCGCTTTGCGGGCGGCTTCGCGGGCCCGCGCGGCCTCGATCGTCTTGTTGATGATCCGGTTGGCGACGGTCGGGTTTTCCTCGAAATAGGTGCCGAGCCCTTCGTAGACCATCGAGTTGACGATGCCCTGGACCTCGCTGTTCCCGAGCTTCATCTTCGTTTGCCCTTCGAACTGAGGGTTCGGGATCCGCACGGAAATAATGGCCGTCAACCCCTCGCGGGAATCATCGCCTGAGATCGACGCGGTGGCCTTCTTAAGCATGTTGTTCCGACGGGCATAGTCATTTAGGCTCTTGGTAAGCGCCGCCCGGAAACCGCTCAGGTGCGTCCCCCCTTCGTGTGTGTTGATGTTGTTGACGAAACTCGAGACCGCCTCGGCGTAGGCCGTGTTGTATTGCAGGGCCACTTCACACTGAACACGATCTTTCTCTGCTTCGAAGCAGATCGGCTTTCGGTGCAGCGTCTCTTTGTTGCGGCTCAAGTAGGCGACGTATTCGAGGATGCCGCCCTTGTACTGCATCACAACGGGCTCTTCCTCGCCCCGTTCGTCTTCGAAAGTGATCTTGAGACCCCTGTTCAGAAACGCCAGTTCGCGGAGCCGGGTCAACAGGGTTTCCGCGTTGAATACGGTCTCCTCGAATATCTCTGGGTCGGGCCGGAACGTTGTGCGGGTGCCTGTGGCACGCGACTTGCCGCGTTTCTCGAGTGGCCCGTCGGGCACGCCCCGCTTAAACGACATGAAATGAACATAGCCCTCTTGCTTTACTTCCACCTCGCACCATTCGGCCAACGCGTTGACGCAGGACACGCCCACGCCGTGCAAGCCGCCCGAAACCTTGTACGCCTGGTTATCGAATTTGCCCCCGGCGTGCAGCATGGTCATGACCACTTCCAAGGCGCTTTTCTTGCGATACTTCGGGTGCCGGCCCACGGGGATGCCGGCCCCGTTGTCAACCACCGATACGCTGTTGTCGATGTGAACCACCACCGAAATCTTGTCGCAACGCCCCGCCAACGCCTCGTCGATGCTGTTGTCCACGACCTCGTACACCAGGTGGTGCAGTCCGCGCGTGCTGGTGTCGCCCACGTACATCGCGGGGCGTTTTCGGACGGCCGCAAGCCCCTCGAGAACCTGAATGGAACTTGCGTCGTAAACAGTTTCAGACATTATAGTTACCTCAGCTAGGACCTCGTGCGAAGAGGGGTTCAGCTTTAGCAAGCACTATTATAGCAAAACGGCGGGGCAAAAACAACGGAAAAGCGCTATATTTTGAGCTTCAGTGAGGACGGCTACACCCCATCTTGTGGAGAAATCGGCTCCTCATCCGGCGCAAGCTCGATGAAAATGTCGGACACGAGTTCCTGTTTGGCAATACGATTCGCCCGCTTGATTATGTCCCACTTATGGTAAGCATATGCGTGCATCCAGACCACGCTGTCCACCTCAATGTGTAAAGCGCCTTGTCGGACAGTCTTGGGCCATCCGTGCCCGGACAGGCGCTGCCCCGCAATCTCCGGCCAGTGTTCCCAGATCTGGGCATGTTCGAGGTGTTTCCCGAGCGCTGATTTTCGGGCGAGGTCTTTGAGTATCTCCCCGACGCTTGTAGGTTTACCGTTCCTCAAGACACCCTCGCACAATGCCGAAATGTGAAAAGCCCGGCCCGTCCAGACAGCACGGGTCACCGGGGTCCGTGGTGGTCATTATACACTGGATCTTCTTATCGATCGCGTCAAGAAGTTGTCTCGATCGGGCGTGGTCGAGTTCTGCGAGCGCCTCGTCAAGCATCAGAATAGGGCATTCCCCGGCGCGACTGGTAACCAGTTCCGTTTCGGCCAACTTGACGGCAAGTGCGGCCGTCTTCTGCTGCCCTTGCGAGGCGAAACCGCGGGCCGCCGCCTGCGCCACCGAGAGCTCCAGGTCGTCGCGGTGGGGGCCGCGGGTCGTGGCGCCTTGGCGTCTGTCCGTCTCGCGCGTTCTTGCCAATACATCGAGCAGCGGCTGATCCGTTGGCACATTGGCCTTATACACGATCCGGAGCTCCTCGCCGTTTGCGATACGCCCGTGCGCCAAAGCGGCCAGTCGGCCGAGTTGCGCCACGAAGTTGCCCCGTTCCTCGACGAGGACTCTGCCGTGCGCGGCGAGCTGGTCGTCCCAAACGTCCAGTTGGGCGTTGTCGCACGCGCTCTGGCGAAGGAGCTCGTTGCGCTGCCGGAGCGCTTGCCGGTAATGCTGAAGCGCGGCGAGATAGTCCGGAAGCAGTTGCGACAACTCCATATCGAGGAACCGCCGGCGATACGAAGCGGCCCCGCTGACAAGGGAAACGTCTTCCGGACAGAAGAAGACGACGTTTATCTTGCCCAGGATGTCGCTGATGCGCGTCTGCGGGACGCCGTTGACCTTAAACCGCTTCACGCCCGACCGCCACGAGGCCTCGAGCCGGACGTCGCGGTCGCGCCGCCGCGCGTGAAGCGCCAGGTGAAAGGCGTCGGCGTCGCGGCGTACGAGTTCTGACTCAAGGCTTGTACGGTGGCTCTTTGACGTTGCGCCAAAAAGGATTGCCTCGAGCAGGGACGTTTTACCTTGCGCATTGTCGCCGTGAATGATGTTGAGGCCTGGGCCGGGTCGAAAACGAATCGCCTCGAGCCCTCGGAAACCACGGCACGTCAATTCCACCAGATGCATGATCGATTCGCCAACGGCTGTTGTCGTCCCCACTGTCGTAAGGCGCCATTCTACCATGCGTCTCGCGCACAACGAAACAAACGTTACGGAAGCGGGCAGCACCGGGGACAAGTTGCGGCGCCAGGCGAGGGGCTAGGTAGCGATTTGGATCAGTTCTTCGACCGCTGATTGCGTCCTGAAGTACTTGTCGAGGAGCGAAGGGACATTCTCGCTGACGATTCGGCTCATTGGCCAGACGTCCGGGGCCACGACCGGCGCCGCGCCGTCGTGCGAGCCCGCGCCCGCTGCGGTGCATATGTAGTCGGCTGCGCTCAACGCGGCGGCAAGCCCCTTCAGTTCAGGATCGGCGCACTTTGCGAGATCATGATGACCCGCGATAGCGGCCACGATGTTGCCGGGGAGTTTCCAGTTGGCCGCGAGCCGGGCGCCCATTGCGGCGTGGTCCACCCCGATAATCTCTTGTTCGGCTTCATGCCACGGAACGTGGCTTCTTACGGCGCGTTCACGAACCTTCTCGAAATCCTCGGGTACGAACTGTTCAAAGATGATCTTGCCCACGTCGTGGAGCAACCCCACTGCGAAACCTTCCTCTGAAGCGTCTTCGTCCAACCCGGGGGCATTGCCGTTCTCGGCAAGAACCCGCATGGCCATCCCGCAGCTGACGGAATGCCGGAGAAACGCGTCCACGCCGCTCTTGAGCGTGTCGAAAACCGTCGCGGTGAACACGAGGTTCTTGATGACTTTGAGGCCGAGGAGCACGACGGCCTGTTCCACGGACGACACTTTGTTGCGGAGCCCGTAATAGGCCGAGTTCACCAAGCGAAGGGTCTTCAGCGCGATGGCGGGATCAACCGAGATTGCGCGTCCGACGGCCGTCAACGAGCAATCCGGGTCATTTACCAATTCCGTAATGTGCGCAACCGTGCTCGGAAGACTCGGGAGCGTCACTACCTCGTCCAAGAGGGCGTCGATGTCACGAGGTTCTGTCACGGTAGTTCAGCCGGCGGCAGGCCGCTGTTGCCGAAAATCCGCTCCTGCACGCATACGATATCAATCACCTGGGCCGGGTCGAGCCGGCCCAGTGCATCGTTCAGCGGCGTGGTCTTCAGCGGGCCGTTATCTTCCGGTGTAAGGACGATGGCTGCGCCCTTGGGATTCTGGCGCGTCCCCACGAGTACGACCGTGGCCGGCTGCCCGTCCCCGAGGACTACAGGTCCCACAACGGCTTCCCCTTGCTTCTGCCACTTAATCATAAGAGAGGTGCAGTTATCCTCCCAAGACGGTCGCGAGCGGGCGTACGGAACAGGGGCACTCCCCGGTTAGAAGATATATTCCGGCTCGAGAATTGCCTCGAAGTTCTTCTGTTTGTTGGTGGGCCAGGCAAAAGTCGCGATTTCATAGACGCCGATTCCCATCCGCATCACGGCCCGCGTCGTTCCCATAACGGGGGCGACGGTCAGCAGATAACTCAAGGGTTTGCCTCGCTTTAGCTTGGCGTCCCACGTGACCGGGATTTCCGCTACGCCCAAGAAAAGGTTGCTGAGACCCCGGCCCAGTTTGGTCATGACCTTTTCCAGTTTGGTCGGGACAGGCAGTTCATCGTCGGGGTCGTAGCTCTGGGCAAAAACCGATGCAGACGAAACCGTCAGCGAAATCACAGCCAGTGCGCAAATCCCTTTGATCCAAACTCGCCTTTTCCTTGCCACAAGGCGTTCCTCCAAGTGTAAAGCCCTACAGTAGAACCTGTTGCATCGCATCCAAAGTCTAGCACAACTCGCACATGATAGTCAATCGTTTTCCAGAGCCGCGATCAGCCCCGATTTCGATGATGTCTCTGCGAGTCCGGCGCGGCGTTGACACAACAAGCCTTCCCACGATGCAGACTATGCGTCGCTTCGAAAAGAATCACGCTGGCTTTCAAAATGCAACGTTTGGGGGGCGTCTTCCCGCCGCGGCGTGCCCAGCTATGACACAACCTATTATCAATGAACGAGTTAGAAGAATAATCTGTTTTGGCACGCCGGTTGCTCTCATCTAAACGGATGCAGTTGAATCAAGCAAAACCTATGGCCGGGTCCCCGGCCGGTTGCAGAGTAAGAAAGGAGGATGTGTCATGGCTCTGGTACGTTGGAGAAATCGAGGCGAATTGGCCCCGTGGAGCGCACTGCGCGACATCGAGGGGCAGTTCAACCGGCTATTTGCTGAATTGGCCGGCGAGGGTGATTGGCGTCTGGGCGCGTGGTCGCCCGCGGTCGATTTGACGGAAACCGATGAGGCCTACACCCTCGAAGCCGACCTGCCCGGGCTCAACAAGGACGACGTTGAGATCACTGCGGTCGATAATGTCATTACCTTAAAGGGCGAACGGAAGCAGGAACATGAGGCGAGGGAAAAGGGACACCATCGGTACGAGCGTCGCTACGGTTCGTTCCAACGGTCGTTCGAGGTGCCGGGCGGCTTCGAAGCGGAGAAGGTCGACGCGAAGTTCGAGGACGGCGTCCTTCGCGTCACGCTGCCCAAGCGCAAAGAAGCGAAACCGAAACATATCCAAGTGAAGTTCAAATAAGGGAAAATGGGACGCGGCCCAGGCGGCCCGTCCCGTTTTCCTTGATAAGGAGAAACACCGATGTATGTACTCCCTCGAGTCAACGTAATCGACAACGAGCATGACGTGATTATCGAGGCCGAACTCCCCGGCGTCGCCAAGGACGGCGTCGAGCTGGAACTGAAAGACGGCGAGCTGACCCTTGTCGGCCATGCCGCCCGCGAAGCCGATGCTCGTGGCCGGCGCCACATCAACGAGCGGCCGAACGCGGACTACAAACGCACGTTTGCCGTCAGCGAAGCCGCCATCGACACCGGCAAGGTCAAGGCGGAT
>Ga0180437_10012291_pt1 | contig 10134 bp, 12 predicted proteins | sample SS_ome_4_FD_132410 | JGI IMG/M metagenome (GOLD analysis project Ga0180437, IMG submission 132410) | Hypersaline lake sediment archaeal communities from the Salton Sea, California, USA - SS_3_D_1 metaG | ecosystem: Environmental > Aquatic > Non-marine Saline and Alkaline > Hypersaline >... | reverse complement strand
TCGACTCCATCAGATCCAGCTTCAAGTGCTCCAAGACTGCCCACGCCTGGACTGCGACGAACTGGTTATCGTCCCACGGCCACGGCAAGTCATCCAGATTCCACACCACGTCCACTTCAGGGCTATGCTTGATGCGGTCATGGTTGATTGCGCCGGGGTCGGTACGATTGCCGCACCCCAACACCAGCTTGAGCTTGCGCTTCTCGCCTTCAGCCATCTATCCCCGCAATTCCCCGATGGGTTCCAATGTGAACATATCAAGCGGCTCCACACACATGCCTGATATGTCTGTATCAGTCCGGGCCGACTGCACCCCGAAATGCCAGCAGTACGTCTCTGTCAGGTAGCCGACGCCGCCGCGCTCTTCCTTGGCAATCCATCTGCACAGGTTCTTCACTGGCGACTGTCCAGCCAGGTCATCCAGCGTGCAACCTTCCAGCGGTTGATGCCAAATCATCAAGAAGTGGCCGGGCACGAACAGGCAGCGTGTGACTTGCCCATCTACCCCCTGACGCTTGCGCCTATCACTTAGGTAGTTGCAAGAAGGTGTGTTCAGTGCCAATAGCGCAAGGTCTGGATGGCTCTGCATCGCCGCAAGCTCACGCTCCAGCCAATCAGGAACAGTCTGCGGACACAATACGTCATCGTCCGTCAGCACGAATGGGTCAGACTTTGCCATCTCCAATGCCTGAAGGATATTGGCAGCGATGCCTTGGCGTTTCTCGCTATCGTCAAGCAGCGTTATGGTATGTGGTGTATCTGTTCGCTCCAGTATGCCGCGCAGGGTTCGCCGCAGGTACTTGTTGCGCCCACACGCTGTCACTATGATGTCAGTCCGCACCCAATACCTCAGCAATCCAGTCCGCCCAGAACTGCTCACGCACCTGATAATGCACGGCATCTCGGCATACACCGACACCACCATCGGGCAGCGCTTCTACTCGGCCCATCAGCCCATCGTCTGCCCAATGTATCGGCTCACAGCGCCCTATCTCCAGGCTCAGATACAGGTCATCGCACCGCTTCAGATATTCCCGGTTGGTCGAAAGCATCTGGCGAGATAGGTGCACGTCTGCCAACAGCGACCTGTGAAACAGGAGCAAGCGCCCCTTGACCAGTGCCACGTTGCCGCTGGCGCTTTCCACCTTCACATAGTGCGGTGCTTGCCGATTGACCTTGTGGCCGTAGATGCCTACTACGCCGCCCAAGTGCTCTTCAGCAATCCCAACTGCGTCGTATGTGAATGCGTCATCTGCCGGGCAGATGTCGTCATCAATCCACATCACCCAATCCGTTCGGGCATAGACCGAGAACAGCAGCCGTGCGAAGCACCCCGCGTTGTCTGCTATCACCACATCGCTGCGCGTTCGCACACCAGAGTTGTCAATCACTATCGTCTCTGACTTCAAATGCTGGCAGTCCAGCGCATCGAGTATCGCCCCAAGGTTCCTTGGCCGCTTGTAGTTCAACAGCACAACCGTCAACAGCCCGAACCTTCGGCCTAGCATTTGCACTCCCATAGCCGTTCAGCCATTGACTCGTTGCCACTCCCTCACCCGGCTCCACGCTGCCGGGCTATCAATTCGGTCGTGTATCAAGCCTGACCACCGCCGAGCCTTCATGCTGTGATGCCATATCGCCACGCTGCCCGGACCTGGCACGTTCGGATATCTGTCACTCGCGTTCCAGTGGTTCGTGAGTGTGTAAAGCTTCACAGGTTGCTGGTAGAGCGCACGGAGCAACGCACCCTGGTCGCGGCCCCCGAACCGCTGCCACTCCTTTTCCCACAGGTCGAAGAACCGCTTGACCGCAAAGCAGCGCCTGAAGCTCATCATCCCGCCGTTGAACTGCATCGTGCCTTTGGCGCTGATGACCATATCCCAGGTGAAGCTCGCTTCGCTCCGGTTGTCGGGTCGCAGCATCTTGTCGGCGGTGTGGTAGCGCTGCATGTCACGGCAGATGGACATTTCCCATCCGTCTTCAAGCAGTTGGAACAGGAAGCCGATGTCTTCGACTGCCTCTGTGTCGGCATCCAGGTACAGGATGTACTTCCAGTCTTGCGGGGCCAGGTTATAGGCGCGTATCTTGGCGATGCGGCCACCGATGTCTCTGTCCGGTTGCTTCACGAACACGTCTTCTACGCCAAGCGCGTTCGCCCCCACGAAGCACACAGGAAGGCCGGGCATCCGATGGCGCACACTCGCAATCAACTCCTTGGCGCACTTCCGCGATGGCTTGCCGAAACCCACGATGTAGACGCCTGATGCCTCTTGCCACGGTGGGCGCTCATCGGTTTCTTCCAGTTCGGCTAGGCGTTCGGGGCTGAACAGCGTTGGAGCACCAGCCGGGCACCCTTCCGCAATCACCCGCTTGTGGTCCTCACACCACGCCGCTACCGTGTAGTCGTTGACGATGACTTGCCTCAGCGCAGCCCTGTCGATGCCGCGACTGTATGCCGCCTTTTCGACAGTGCGCCGCAGTTCGTCTTCGTCGCCAGCCTGGTAGCGGAAGATGCCCGGAATGCTCGGCAAGTCGTCCAGCATCCCGCAGCCGTGAGGCACGACAATCGACACGCCGCAGGCCAGCGCTTCCAAGGGCGGCATCGGTATGCCTTCGTTGCGCGACGTCAGAACCAGCACGTTCAACGACTGGAAGAATGCTGGCATCTCGCCCCAAGGCCGTGACGTGGTAGGCACAGGCCAACCCCGGCCCGATGCTACCCACCGATAACGGCTGGAGCCGAGCCGCTTGACCAAGCGCCCGGCGATGTCTTCGCCCTTGCGCCCATCCTTGTAGACGAAGCCACAGAAGCCGATGACTGGCCGCTCCCCTTCAGGCGCTTCCTTCAGGGTGAAGCGGTCCACTTCGACAGGTGCCCGAGCGTAGGCCACCTTCCCCGCTGGCAGCACGGCTTCAAACTTGCTGGCACAGATGACGCACTGGTCGATGCCCCGAGCAGCTTCGTCCCAAATCCGCGCCTTGAGCGCTACAGTGTCGTCGCGGTGCGTGAAAAAGGCGCTGGTCCACGTCTGGTTCCAGCCGTTGAAGCGCTGCCGCCACGTCAGATAGTTGCAGAAGTAGTTGGCGTCGGCGTTCTGGTCAGGCTCTTCGGCCAGCGTCCAGTTGTTACCGACAGCCAGGTACTTTGCCAGGCGTGGCAAGATGCGGTCTGCGTGTAGGCGCTCTGCAACGACGTGTACGTTCATAGACCAACGCTTTCAGGCTCCTTCAGGTAGTGCTCCACAACCATTCGCACATCATCAGCAGCGGCCTCAAGCTGTGGGAGCGGGATGGTCAGTAACGCCCTTGCTAGCTCCCCCGCCTCTAGCTCCCATTCAATCTTGCTGACGACGCCATTGAGGTTCACCCAATCATCATCGGCGTGCTCACGGAACAGAATTTGTACATCTCGGTCAGTTCCAGACGGACACACAATCTTGACCCTTGGAAACGCCATCCTTCCTACTCCTTTTGTCTACCGAGCATCCCTGAAGGCGTGCCACTCAACAGATAGAGGCACACCAGCCCACCACACCACCTGTCGTGACAGGAACGGCGACCCGATGCAAGTGCTTCTTCAAGGCTACAATGCCCCCACTCATCGTTCCCAATGTACCGCATCGCAATTGCACAATCAGCGGTCAGCACGCCATCTCTCAACCGTCTGTCCAGATGCCTGTTGTACTGCGTCGGCACGGTGATGACTGCCTGGCCTGTTGGCACAAGGAATGACCTGAGCTTGTCCAGCACATCGTTGGGTTCGCCCGATACGTGTTCCACCGTCGATATGCTGACCAGGAAGTCCACTGGCTCATCAGGCTCATACTCCATCACGTCGATGTTGATGCAGCCCGGTTCTTCCAAGTCAACAACAGGCCAGTCTATCTCTTGGTAGTGTGACAGGACGTTGCCGACTTCAAGCATCCTCAGCCGTTCGCGCCCCTGCTTGAACTTCTCGATATGGTAGCGCACAATGGGAATCTCAACGCGCCGCATGTTCTGTGCCGTGTGATTGTATGGATGGTCGAAGTAGGCCAGCCAGGTGCCATCCCACGGAAACATACCAGGGTGCTGCTCCATCGCTTCCATTTCCCTATCGTGCGCTCCCGAAGGCGTGCTCGATGATGCTGCCCTTCTGACTGTTCCAGGCCCGGTCAAGCAGCATCACTTTCATAGGTTCACGGTGAAGCGCCCTCAGAAACGCTGCCTGGTCCTGGTCCTGGTAGCGCTTCCATTCCTCACGCCACACGTCGAAGAACTTCGCGCATCGCTCCACGTCAAACCACATCACCCCCGCTTGCAACTGTAACGGCTGCGCATTCCCAATCTCCGACAGCGTGGCTTCGAGTTCATCGGCCCCGATGTGTGCCAAGAGCCTGTCGCCCTGGTTCACCGATGGAGCCAACACGATGTCCCACCCATCTTCAACCATCTGGAAGGGGGCCATCACGTCATCGCGCACCACGGTATCAGCGTCCAGGTACAACACCCGCTTCCAGTGTAGGCGCTCCCGCACCAGCCGCAGCATATTGACCTTGGCCCAACGCGAGTTCTTCACGTTGTCTATCACAGGGCCGGGGAACTTCAACAGCGTCACGCCATCATCCGGGCCTAGCCCATCAATCCCGAAGTCATGCACAACCACCGCTACCTGAACGTCATTGTGCTGCCAGAGGCCACACAGACTGCGCCTGAGCGCCTTCGCCGCCTTCGGCCCGTAGACGACATAGACGACGCCTTGTTCAGCCATCACAGCAACCTGGAAGCCATCTCTGCCTCAGCAGCACCGATGCGCTGTTGCGCTATTTCAAGGTAGCCTTCGTCAATCTCAATGCCGATGAAGTCACGCCCAATGTTGACACAGGCGATGCCCGTTGTGCCGCTGCCCATGAACGGGTCGAGCACTACGCCGCCCGTTGGTGTCATCGTCAGCTTGCACAGGTATTCCATCAGGGCCAGGGGCTTCACCGTGGGATGGAGATTCTGCATTACACGGCCAGTTTCTTTCCTGCGTTCTGTCACAGCACCACAATGTTCCGTGGTTGCATTGGGCAGACTTGCACCACATACAGTACACCTTGTTCGGTAGACTTCAGCCCCTTGCATTTTGTTGATGCTGGCTTTGTGGAGCGATGGCAACGCCTCTAGGCCAGCATTCCGTTCCCGCCTTGACGCTTTAGCTGTGTAAAAGAAGCGTGCAACAGAGCCGTTGTCGCCATAGCCAACATCAGAACTGCCAGGCGCTATCTTCACAGGGAAAGTGCCGCATCCCTGATTCCCATGCCGTCTTATGGCCACGCCAGCCTTCCTTTCAGGAAACAGCCCCACCACTTCATCGCTGCCAGGATTAGGAAGCTGTCGGAATAGCCGCTGCAATTGCGGGGGCATTCGCCTATAAGTAGCTGCATCAATCCGCATACGCTCTCCCATGTTCGGCATAGTGGCATCTTCGGCATAGGGCTACCCCATTATTCAAATCCCAAAGGGCATCGCTGTGCTTTCTAGCATTCTGTCGTGAAGTTATATCAAATGATGTAAGCAGTTCTGCAAGAGGAATAACGTGATGACTTTCTAGTTCGGCGGTTTCCCCGCACTGGACACAGCACCCATCGCGTGCCTTCACCGCATCCATCCATTTGCGGTACTCCGTCATTTGCCGAATAGACACGTTGAGCTTGCTGCTGCCGCCATTCCACCGATAGTGATTGGCACCTCTTGTCTTTCGTGCCCTAGCTGCGACAGCTTCAGGGTGTTGACGACACCAGTGGAGCATCGCCACTGACCGTTTCCGCTTTGACAACTCGTCCTTGGGAATACCCTCTAAGTGATTGGTGCCCTTCTCGCGCCCAAGTTCCAGGGCTGCTTTTTGAGCAGCCGTTATGCCAATCACCTTCTGTGCTAAAGCGCGGTGTTCCATACAGGCTGCATATCGCGCTCTTGCCATATCGCTTGGCCTGCGATACAGTGGCCTGTCACAGATGACACAAGATGTGTTAGGCGTTCTCATCTAACCACCCTGCCAGTTCGCGCAATTGCTCTGGCGTTACGTCGCTACGCAACTCATACTCATCTTCGGGCCATCCCAAGACCAGATTGGCAGGCCAGCGGCCCTTGGATGAATAGACACTTCTTGTCATCGGTGGAATACCATCCCCATTGCCACCAGAGAAGTGAGAAGTTCGGCCATGACAAGCTACTGCTTCATCCGTTGGCACCCTACACCCATCCACGTTCAACCCGGCCACACCCCACTCCAGTGCATTGTGGGCGAACGTGCCATCAAGGGGAGCCATCGCCATGATGATTGGCTCATAGGCTGGCTTCAAGGCTGTGCCCCATCCGTCCCAGAGTTGGGCGTCGGGGGTGGCGGGGGCCGTGATGTCGCTCATCCCATCGGTCTGTCTGAATGTAGATTGTCCCAAGTACCCCAATCTACCAGAAACAGGTCGGTAGTTCACGTTGGCACCAACTACTTCCCTTTCCGCACCAGCCACCTTATCAATAGCCTTGCTAATGTCGTGGCTCTTGGGGAATCCTTGCCCATAGACATACATCACCGTATCGCGTATCAGCCAGCCAGCATCCTCAATCGCACAGGCCAACCGATGCCAGGTGCGCGTGCCACCAAACGCCAGTAGCATAGCCCCTGGTTTAGCAACCCTCAACGCCGCCTTCCAGAAAGGCACACCCGGTACACCGTGGTCCCACTCCTTGCCCATGAACTTCAGGCCATAGGGCGGGTCAGTCACGATACTGTCCACGCTGTTTTCAAGCATCTCGCCCATCACGTTCAGGCAATCGTCGTGATACAGTTCAACGTCAGTTGTTGGCATCACCCGTACCACGTCGAAGGCAGCGGGTTGATGGGCAGCGGGTGGCGGTAGATGGCCCTCAGCAACGCAAGCCGCACATCACTACCCCGGTCCTGTTCGTCAAGCCAGTCCCGCATCATCACTTCCATCTCGGGACGTCGCAGCACGAAGAACAAGCCAGGGTCATAGACCGGGCAGCGCAAGTCGCGTATCACGGAGCGGGTCAGCGCCCGTTCCGCATCGCTCCCAATCATCCCCGCTGTCAGGTAGTCGTGCTCTAGCTCTGGATGCGGCAACAGGGGCGCAGCCGCCCACCAGCCTGTCGTGAGCCTGTGGAAGCCCACAGGAAGCTGCTTGAGGTCAACCTTAGTCTGCGGGTTCCAGATGAGCGTGCGGGGGAATGGAAGCTCAGGCAGCACGCTTCCAGCGACCACTTCAAGCTCCGGGTACATCAAGGTCAAGTGCATCTTGGCGACTCTGGTGTCACCAGACGCCACAACGCCGCAGCCGCCCAAGTCCAGCGCCACCGCCCGGCTCACCGGGTTCTTGATTTCGGCGCAGCCTTGTGCTACCAGCTGCCGCGCTTGGTGCTTCCCTATCTGTGCCCAATCCCCCGGCTGGTAGGTCCGAAGGACGCCATGCGAGTCAGCAGCACGAACTATCGTCAGACACTTTACCCATACGTGTGCCAACGTGAACTCCTTTTTCTAGGACCGACCGTGGGCTGCGCAAAAGGAGTATCAGAAACGCTGGCCCACGGTCGGCCCACTGAAACGTGCAACGGCGAACGGGGGTGCGCTACTGCACGATTTCAGTCCAGAACGTCGTCGGGACAGGCGGGTAGCGTGGGCAGACGCCCCAGATGTAGAACGTGACTTCAATCGGGTTGTCCTGCACGATGGCCCGTAGAGCCACGCAGTCGAACCCACCATCGACGTCAAGTTCCTCAGTCTGAAGCTCAATCCAGATGTGGTCGAGCCTGTCACCCGCTGCCTGGTCAAGCTCAGTCGTCGCCTTGCCAGCAACCACCTTCGCGCCAGCCCCCGCAGTCGTTGTCGCCTGCATCGGCTGGAACGTGACCTCAGCGCCCGGCCCCATGTTGCCCACAAAAATTTGGAAGCCGACCCGGTGGAAGGTGTTGACCGCCACGTATGGCGAGATGAACGTCCCCGGCGAGTATATCTGGTAGATTTCGTAGAACAAAGCCTGATGAACTTCTGTGAACTGTTCCGTATACTGTGGCATCGTCTAGCCCTCCTGATTGGGGCGGGGGCCAGCCTTCGACCCCCGCCCTGATTTCATCTCCTACAGCTAGGTCGCAACCGCGCTGTCCAAAACTACGAAGGGGCTGGTTTGTGTCAAACCGTCACTCCAGGTCAGCGGCGCACTGAGCCACGGCTGACCATCCACCCGATGCACACCGCGCCAGCTGGTCAGGTCGTAGCGGAAGCGGTAGTGCTTCGATGCGTCGATGGTGAACGCCTGGCGGTCGCCCACCAGATACATACGCCAGTCGGCCAGGATGATGTCGCCCCGCGTGCCAAGTGCCGGGCAGTGTTCGTTGAAGAACAGCGGATAGCCGAACAGCGTGCTTGGCATCGCGTCACGCGCCGATGGCATGAACACGTAGCTCGGGTTCGCAGCGGGACCGTTGAGCAGCATCAGGTTGGACAGGCCGCGCCTGTTGCATAACCAGATGCCATCGGAGCCGTGGAACGCTTCGAGCATGTTCACCAAGTCGTTCAGGCCGATTGCACCAGCGACCGCACGCGCAACCGCGATGGTTGCCGCACACGCTGGCTGCACGACACCTAGCGGCTGTCCTGCCCCGGTGCCGTTGATGAAGGCTTCCTCTTCGTACCAAGTGATTGCACCACGGTAGAGTGACGCCAGAAGCGCTTCTAGCGACTGCGCGGAGTCGGCCAGCAGTTCGTCAGATGCTTCGGTGTACGTCACCAGCTTGTGTGCAACCAGATTGATTTGACGGAAGCTCGGCTGCGTTTCGTCCTTGTACTCGCCTTCCTCAGTCCAGTAGGCGAGAACACCACCGTACCAGTGAGGACGTCCAGAGGTTGTGGTGGTCTGGTCGAGAACGGGCCACTGAATCTGCCGGGCGGTCATCGGAACGATGGTGGCCCGGGGGCGAACCACGGCGGTCGGCCCTGGCACCTGAAGAACGGTCGTCATCTGCTGGAGCGGGACCAGGAAGCCACCGGATGCACCGATGTTCTCAACCAAGTCCTTCTGCTCAGACGCCCACTGGACGCCTTCGCCCTGCTCTGGCACCTGTGTCTCGCCCTTCTCCATCCAGAACTCGCCAAGTCGCGGGTCACGAATGCCCTTAAACTTCGCTGCGTGGATTGCCTTCGCCATCATGCCGATGGACTCAAAGCTCTTGACGGTCTTGGCCGGGCCACCAGTGTTGAGCGTCGGGCTGGCAGCAATCTGCTGCGCGAGACTGGCCTGCGCCTGGATAATCTGCGAGATGTCCGCAGCCCTCTTCTCAAGCGCCTTGGCCTCATCGCACAGCTTGACGAACTGCTCCCGTTCCTCACCTGTGACTTCGGCCTGGTCCTTCGACGCTAGTGCAAGCGCCTTGTCCCAATGGGCCTTAGCCTCAAGCTGAAGCTCTTGAACCTGTGTTTGCGACATTTGTGTTTCTCCTAGTGTTGCGTCTCCAATTGCGCCTCAATGCGCATCTTCCCCCACATGGCACGCATCATCTCTCGGGTGAGTGGGGTGGCGGGAGCGCCCCCCGGCTCGGCCTGTAGCGCACCATTCGACACGTCGCGGCCTTCCTCTACAGGTTCAGGTGCAACGGGTTCAACGTTCTTCATGCCTGGTTCAATAGGCTTGTAGATGATTTCGACTTCATACGGCGCTTCGAAGATGAAGCGCCCTTCGTCTTCGGTGTACGGATATGCCATCAGTCGGCCTTCATCTTCGACCACCAAGTAAGTGTCAAAAATTTCACGCACCCACAGATAAGGTGCTTCCTCAGAAGATGTCACGGCTGATGTATTCTGTTCTATCCAGGCATAGAAGGCACCACGCACAGCAGTCATCTGTGCATCGAGACTGACTGCCTTGAATGCCTGAATGAAGGCGTGCAATCGCTTTTCGTCTTCCTCAGCTTCGACCTTCATCCAACCCGGCAAGTCCAGCCCGGCGTTCTCAAGCGTGTCCAATAGAGCGGCCATCGCGCCGATAACCCGCTTTGCGTTCGCTGCTGACAACACCCGGCCTTCCTTCGTGTCCATCTCACCACCTTCCAGCTTCACCCGCGCTTCAACCGTCAGCTGGTCCAGGTCAAGGCCCATGT
>Ga0180437_10012290_pt1 | contig 10135 bp, 5 predicted proteins | sample SS_ome_4_FD_132410 | JGI IMG/M metagenome (GOLD analysis project Ga0180437, IMG submission 132410) | Hypersaline lake sediment archaeal communities from the Salton Sea, California, USA - SS_3_D_1 metaG | ecosystem: Environmental > Aquatic > Non-marine Saline and Alkaline > Hypersaline > Sediment... | reverse complement strand
GCGCCCCTCTTTGCACTCGGTGGCCCCGGCAGCGACTCGATCGCAGCCGTTTGGTCATTCACCGTCACGTGCGTGTAGAGGCCCAGCGTCAACCGCACGTCGCCGTGCCGTGCCAGCGTCTGGGCCATCTTTGGCGACACTCCCGCCTTGCCCAGGCTCGTGATGAACAGATGCCGAAGGCTGTGAAAGTCGGCAAAGAGCCCATCGTGGTTCGCGTAGCAGAGGAAGTCGCTCTTCAGGCGACGGTCCTTCTCTTCGTCCGTCTCGGCCTCCTCGATCCACTTGTCCCGGGCGGCCATCAGGTCCCGCTCGATCATCTTGCTCGTCTTCCGCTCAGTGCCGCCAGGCACGTTCCCCGAAATCGGGAATAGCGGCGTATTCGGCCCCAGCTTGCCCTTGGTGTCGAGCCACTGCTTCAGCTGGCTTACCACCTCCGGATGCAGCACCTGGACGTCCTCGCGGCGGTGCTTGCTGTAGCAGGCGGCCACGGTCGCCGTGGGCGGGGCGTCGTCCAGTCGCAAGGACCGCAGCGTCAGGCTGCCGATCTCGCCCCGCCGAAAGCCCGTCCAGGCGGCCAGGATGTAGATCATCGCCCGGTCCGGCCCCGAAATGCTCTCGACACGCCTGCCGCTGCGGGCAGCCTCAACCAGGCGGGCAAATTCCTCGGCCGTAAGCGGCCGGCGGTCGTGGCGGCGGTCCACGCGGACGTTTACCCGCGATAGATGCGAAAGCGGATCCGCGTGGTTGCGATGGTCACGAACCAGCCAGCGAGTAAAATGCTTCACCGCCACAAGGTAGTTGTTGTAGGTTTGGGGGCTCAGGCCGTCAGCCCAGACGGCTCGATGCTGGCGACTGAGCAGAGCAGGCAAACGGAGGGCGATGTGGAGGCAGAAGCCTGCCGACGTTGAAGAAAACCTCGCATCGACGTACTGCCCAGCACCAGTCGGCCCTCACCGGCAGCCAAGAGAACATCACCGGGACGACAATGGGCATCTTACCTATCTTCACGCCCATTTCTCATAGCGCGCCGGAGAGGGATAGGTTCATGTAACCGATCGGCACAGTGGGGGGGTCTGGATAAAACCTCCAGACCGCGGGGGGCCCCAGGGGTGTTCGCGATTGAGGAGAGCAGTTGCGAGCACGTCAGCGTCGGCGACGAGGCCCAGGACGGCGGGGCCGAGTTGATCGATCGTGTCGTGCTCGAATTCCTCGGCGCCGTGTCGGCGTCGGCACCCGCGGCCGCGAGCCGTGACCGTCGTAGCCCGGCAGGCCGCACCGAGCCAATGAGCACCCTCGCTCCCCGAAGGATCCGCACGCGCGCACACGCGGTTGAAAAGTGGATGCGACGGCTGAACGCGGCCGGCGGCGCCGGCAAGTCGGCGCCCGCCGACACGGCCACAACACCCAGGTCCAAGATGCATACCAACCACGCTTGCCTCCCAGACGTTCTCACATTGGGTCGACCGTTTCGCCGGCTGTCAGCCGGCCGCGGGTCCAGTCTCCCGTAAGCCGCCAACCGTGGTCTCGCCGACGCCCGCCGCACTCGGCGAAGCGGACGTGCTCGCCGGATGTGCCTTGACATCCGAGAAAGGCATCTGCCAGCCCGCCAGCCTCTCAGGCGTTCTCACGTCGCGTCTGCCGTGTTGTAGGCCGCCGGATGACAAGCGGCATCCGGAGGGCAAGATCATTTCCTTAGCCGCATCGCGAATCCAGGCGGCGTCTCTGGAGCCTGAGGGGGATGATGGTGCCCACTGATCCAAGCCGGGTGCCGCGCTGGAGATCGCGGTGATCGCCTCCTCGGAAACGATCTGTGGAGGTGTGTTCACCGTCCTGGGCGACGTGAGCCAGGGTACCGTGCCGGTGCTGATGCCAACGACATCGGGGGGCGGCAGGGTCCGAGTGGGTCCACTTTGCCGACCTGTGTGTTCCCATGCTGTATGTGCTGCGCGACAGTCGTGGCCGACAGCCCCGGCACTCAGCCGTTGCCACGCCATTCTGTTCATCCGTAGGACGGGTTTTTGGGAATACTGGGAGCGCCGCACCGTCGTTCAACCCTCGACGGTGGCCGCACGGACCACTTCCAGGATCTTCTGCCGCACTGTCTTGGGCAGCGTTGGCCACGCCACCACTACCTCGGCCAACTCGGGGTCGATTGTAGCCGGTTTTCCGCTCACCTGCTGCCCCAGATGCTGCCCAGGAGATTGCAGATTCCCGCAAGTCACGCCAGAATCTTGCGTTACGTAGCCGCCCTCGCGGACTTCTAATCCGCAGGTTGCAGGTTCGAATCCTGCCGGGCGTGCTTGTAGTGGACTGGATTGGCGTCCCATTCGCAATCGACGTGCCGTTTTGCTGCACGGGCACGTGCGACGCTGCCCACGTCATTCCGTTTGCCCTTTGTCCTCTCTTGATGGCATTCCGCCGAACGTCTCAATCAACGCCTCGTACCGGGCGCGAGTGATGGGCAGCATGGATCCGTGGCGAGCCTTGGCGGGGACCGTGTATTTGTCCCAGTCACGGTGCTGTGTGCCCCCGGCCGGATGGAACCAAGGGCCGTTCACATCGGCTGCAACGGACAGTCCGTACGCCACGCCGGGATACTGCTCGTAGTACAGATACCAGACCTTGCCGTCAGGCGACGGGATCAGCGTGGGGGCCTCGCGGAAATTGGGACTGACGGGTGGTCCCGGTTTGGTGTAAGGTCCCAGCAGATGATCGGCGCTGCTGAGGCGGATTGTCTTGCCCGTGGGCCATTCGAGGGAAGGATATCGCTCATCCTTGATCACGGCATAGTATCGACGGCCGATCCGGCGCACGATCGCGTCGATCGTCGCCATGTCCCACTCGAACAGTCTGCGGGGTGGACCGGAAAACGTCTTCAGGTCCTTCGACGTAACGTACAAGGTCCGCTGCCCCGCCCAATACGGCTCGGGAAGGTCGGTCTCTCCCAGATCATGGGTCGTGTGCCAGGTCAGCAGGTACTGAGACGTGGACTGGTCGTAATAGACCTTCGGTGCGCCGATGCGAGCCAGGGCCTTGGGGAAGTCGGGCACGTGCTTCAAGTCGGGCACGTAGTCGCTGTGCTTGGTCCAGTGGATGAGATCGTCGCAGACCCAAAAGTTGATATCTGGTTCCGCGTCCCCGCGATTGCCGACCAGGTAGAATCGGCCGTCGTGTCCCTTGCAGATATCGGGGTGACCGCGGTACTGCTCGAAGACCCGTTCGCCCCGGTTCAGGGTTTCCCAGTGCAACCCGTCCAAGCTGACGCTGTAGTACAATCGCCGGTAGTCACCGTGCATCATGTGGGCGAACAGATACGCCTCATGTTTCGGCACGGCCCCCGCTTCGACCTGGCCCGGCGGGTCGGGCATTTGTCCGTCAACGGAGGCTGCGCAAAGAAGGGCCCCGATCGCGGCGAGCAACTGCCGGGCAAGGTCGGATCGCTTCGCCTTCATTCGTCCTCTCCCTGCGGCGCCAGGTGCGTCCTCTGTCGTTGCGCCGATTTGCCGTCACCAATTACTGGCAAAGGCAGCAGCATCTTGAAGCTGCCGTCGGGCGTCAGGACCACTTCCATTAAGTTTCTCGTCGTTCGGACCCACGGTTTGCAGACGTCCGGGTTAGTCTCGACGTGCCTGAAATCCACATAGCACAGGAAGTGGGCACACAGTGTCGGTCGAGGGTTCCAGCCGGATTTCGAGGTGACTGTCGACTTGCACGCCTTTGAACTCCTTGACGACTGCCACGCGCCGGCCGCCGGCGGCCTCGACGACGTCAAAATCGCGCAGCACCTGTTTTCCCTGAAGATAGACGGAGAAGCGCCGGTGGCCCGGTCGAACGTCCTCCGGCTCGGCGAAAAACAGCCTCACCGCGTACGTTGCCGGCGGGCTGCCGCTTTCGAGCATCGGGAACCTGAGCGGCTTGTCGTGCGAGTAGCCGGAGGTGAAGATCCAGGGCGTTTCCGTGCCGGCGATCGTCGTGTGAAGCTCGTCCAGAGAGAAGCACATCTGGTCGTCGTGCTGATAGGTGGGCAACCACTCGCCCAGCAGGCCGCCGTCGACGCGTGCCGGATAGGGGATCCAAAGATTGCCTTCGGCGTCGCGCCGGTAGGCCGGACCGCCGAGATTCACCGAAACGTGTTTCACCGGTAACGAATTCGTCTCGCTCCGGCCGCCGGAGAAGCCGATCGCCCAGGCAGTCTCGTCGGGCTTCGGGTACAATGCGAGCGAGGTGTGTATGGGCACGTCGCACGTGCAGCCGGAACGGCCTTCGGGGATCACGAATACTCCGTCGGCTGCGGCGGCACCCAGGCCGCAGGCCAACGCCATGCCCGCAAACGGGGCGAAGCCTGACGGGTCGTCGAGATTGCACCAGCCGATGCCGCCTCGGGCGCCGAACAGAGCGGCCCCGGAAGCCATGACGTGTCCGCAGCCGATGTAGCCGCGGTGGAAGTCGAGCACCTGCGGCCGGCCGCTCAAGGGATTGGCGATGGTCTTGATCTCGCCCGTCTTCAAGTGCCAGGCAAACGGCTCGGCGTAGACGGTCTGGGCGACGATGATCGGCCGCTTGCGATAGCCCATGCGTCCACCCCAGAGGAGGCGTCCGTTTGCGGCATCCAAGGCGTAGAAGGCCCGACGTGCGAACTTGCCGGCCAGGAATTCCTTGTGCGGATGGCCCAGGCTGCCGACCCCGTGCACCACCACCACGCCGTCGTGGTACATGCACGCGACGCCGCACTTGTCTTGTACGGCCACGTCGTCGAGCGTAACGTCCGTCAGATCCATCGGTTTCTCCCACATCGGCGCGCCGGTGGCCGAATCGAGCACCACGAGTTTTCTGACGTCGGGGGCGATCGGGTTACCTCGGCGGTCGACCGGTTCGCGTTCGGGTGCCGACGAATCATCGATCGACTCCGCAAGCGCCCGGCGGCGTTCGGCTTCGCTCAACTCGCAGTCCACAAGGAAGAGCTTCCCGCCGCCGACGGCGATGCCGTCGTGGTCAATTGACTTGCCGTGATGGACCCACGCGAGGTTGCCTGTTTCCACGTCCAGGGCGAAGACCGACTTGCTCTTCTGCGGATTGGGCCGGCGACGGACGGGGTCTTGCTCGGCGAGACTCCCGTACAACAGATCGCCGTCCTGGGCGATCCAGGCCCAACCGCCGTGTTCGGCGCCGATGGCGGGGGTCGGATAAGTCTCGATCGTCTCGCCCGAGCGAGCGGCCAGACGCAGACACTCACGATTGCCGACAACGATGAACAGGTTGCTCCGGTTCGCCGCGAGGTTCGACGTGTTGATCGGCAGATTCTCTCGCGTCGCGCCGGGAATCTCGCGCTCCCAATATCGGACTCCGTTGTACGCGTCGTAAGCCATGACCAGGTCGTAGCCGATGGTAAACATGATCCCGTCCACAACAAGCGGCACGGGCGGTGCGGCGTGTCGGTCGATCCGTTTGCGCGGGCCCGGCTCTCCGTACCACAACACGCCGAATGGTCCCTTCACGTGCGGGTCCCCGCTCGAATACGTGTTGGCCGCGGTGGCGTAGTTGTGCGTCCAGTCCTTGGAGCCGGGGATGCGACCACGAACCATCTTCCATAGGTTGCCTTTGAGCACGAAGGTCGCGTCTTCGTTCGAGCCTGGGCTCAGTACCGTGGGGGGGCCGACTTTTTCGTAAGGCGAGGAAGAAGGCTCGTTCGGCTTGCCGAGCAGCGCAACGCCCCCCACCGGCTTCGTCACGCGGAAGATCTCGTCCAACGACACCGACAGCCGCCCCGAGCGAATCGAACCCTCGTCGATAACCAGGTTGAACACGTAGGGTGGATAGGGCAGCTCGGAAACCGAGGACTGACGAACACACACACGACTGCCGTAAAAGCCGGCGGCCGAAAGCTTGCTGCGGGCTTCGGCCGCGAGCTGGGCATCACGCTGGAGCATTTCGATGTGCAAGTCCGTAAGCTCGGCGAGCCGGGCCGCAAGTGCCCCGTCTTGTCCGCCCAGGATCAGGCAGTACCCCCGGCAGCCTTCCATCTCGGCGGCGGCCTCTTCCGCGATTTGTGCGAGAGCCTCGTCAAGCTGATCGCCCGCGTACGGAGACTGGCGGCTGAGGGGCGAGACGGTGATCGGTTCGCCCCCAACCGGATTCTCGGCGAAGCAGCGGACACGGCCGTCGATTGTGCCGACGTAAAGGCGTCCGTTGGCAACGGTCAGGCCGCGGACTCGGCTTTCGGTCGGAAAGCTCCAGAGCTCGCGTCCGCTGGACGCATCGAGTGCGTACACTCGGTCCTCGCCGCCGGCATATAGGACGCTCCCGGCAAGGACGAGGGATTCGGTGGCCTTCAAAGGCGTCATCCAGGCTGCCCGTCGCCTTATCCTGCCGAAAACGGCCCCGGAGGCCGTCTGCCATTGCTGCCAGTTGGTTAAGCCCCATTTCAACGGACCGGTTTCCAGCGCCCTGACCTTCGGATGGTCTTTGCCGTGGCTCTCGACCAAACGCTCGTGCTCGTCAAGATGGTCCAGGTAGCCGGCCACGCGGAGCCGCTTGTAGGTCTCTTCGAACTCCTTGCATTCGTCGTCGGCCATTTCGGGAAGAAGACTCTGGCGGACCGCCAACACGTGGTGGTCGGTAGCCAAGTAGGCCATGTCATCCGCGAAGACCGCCTGTCGGGCGTTGAACCAATTGAATACAAGCCGGCCCTTGTGGGGGCGCCCCCACTTGTCCGGGAGCACTTTATCGGGATCGTAGGCCAAAATGCACGCGCAGCCGAATACGATGCGTTCGCCTCCCCAGATCTGGGCATCGCTCCCGCCGCACAGGAAGCGGTATTCGTGCGAGTCGTTGACCTCGGGATAAGGGGCGTTGAAATCGATCCGCGCACCGTCCGTTTTGCTCCATCGGGCGGGCGCGGTGCGCGAGGTGGTGAACAGCGACTCGTCGGTGGCCAAGACGTAGCCCTGTGGAACGTGATCCGATATGCCTCCGCGGTCGATCTGTCTGTGCCGCGCGACGGTGCCTTCCTCAGCATCGACCGCGTAGAGATAGATGTGGTTCTGCGGGAACAATCCGGCGGTGAAGCAGACCGTGCCGTCGTCGACAATCCCGGCGGCCCGAATCGGCCAGACGGAACTGAATCGGCCGTGCCCGAGCATGAGATCGTCGCGCGGAGCGGCGCACACCCGCCACAGCAGTCGTCCGTCGTCCGCCTGCAGACATCGCATCACGCCGTCGTCCGCGCCCACGTAGAGCTTGCCCTGCCAATAGGCGGGCGCCAGACGGCAGGCGGCCTCGGTGAAATAGGTCCAGCGGATTCGGCCGGTTGACGCCTCGATGGCGTAGATTCTGTTCTCGCCCGACGACGAGAAATAGCACCCGTCTCCCACGGCGATAACGCGCGGGGCGTCGTCGAAACTGACGTTCGGTTTATTCTTCCGCGCGCCGTAGCCGTTGACGGGCATCGCCCAGCCTTCGGCTGGTGGAGAGGGCGAATCGAAGACCCAGGAAAGCAGCAGCGGCGGCCGCAGCGTTTCGCGGCTGACTCCGGTCCGCTGGTTGTCGTGCATGTGGGTCGGCCAGTCCTCGCCGCGGGCCGTGGCCAGGGCGGCCAGAAGGAGCGCAAGAAGAGCGGCTCTCCCGATAGATTTGGCCATGAGGGGGCAGGGGGTGAGGACGGTGATGGTTCTGTCCGAGTCTCCAAGTGAGCGTGTCTTGGAAGCGAGGCGATTCAGTCGGGGATCGGTTCGTATTTGCCGACCGGCTTGCCTTCCCAGTTGACTTCGCCGGTGGCGGGGTCGTAGGTGAGAATGCGGTGCGCACTGCCTGGGACCGGCTTCGCACTGACTTTCGGCAGCCAGTTGGCCAGATCGCCCTTCACGTCGGCGTACTGGGGATCGCCTGCAAGGTTCTTCCATTCGTTCGGGTCGGCCTGCATGTCGTACAGTTCCTGCGAGCCGTCGGCGTAGCGGATGTAGCGCCAGCGTTCGGTGCGGACTGTATGATTGTCGTGGTTGTGCGTCGTGATCGCCGGCCAGGGGCGGGGGGCGTCGGCGTCGCGCAACTGCGGCACGAGGCTGTGGCCTTCCAGATCGTCGCGGGCGGAAAATCCGGCCAGCTCCAGCAGCGTCGGAAAGAGGTCGAGCAGCTCGACGGGCCGACCGCAGCGGGCGGCCTTCGCAACGCCCGGACCGGCGAGAACCAGGGGCACGCGGGTGGAGCGGTCCCAGAGGGTGTTCTTGCCGGAGATCAGCTTCTCGCCGAGATGCCAGCCGTGGTCGCCCCAGACGACGACGATCGTGTTGCCGGCGCGGCCGGTGGTTTCCAGGGCGTCGAGCACGCGGCCCAACTGCGCGTCCATGAAGCTGGTGCTGGCCAGATAGGCGCGGACCAGCGGACGCCACTCGTTGTACTCGCGAAGCGTTTTGAGCCGCGGCTCGGGCAGGCGCCAATGCAGGTACCAGGAGAACCGCGGCGTGTCGTCGCGATCGTCTTCCAGCACCGGCGGCATCTCGAGCGTCGCGTCCGGATAGAGGTCGAAGTACTTCTGCGGCGCGAAACACGGCACGTGCGGCAGCCGAAACCCGCAGGCAATGAAGAACGGCCTCTCCGGCGGGGCTTTCTCGAGGGCCTCGATCGCCGCGCTGGCGATTTTGTAATCGCCGGCGTCTTCGTCGCGCTCGGGAAAGACGCCCCAATCCATCGCCGGGTGGCGCGGTTCAGGCAGCTTGGCGATGGGCTCGGGCGGCCGCCCCTGCCCCGGCGCGGGACCCCATTCGTTGAATTCCCGCGGGCGGTCCTTCGGCTTGATGGAGCCGTCGTGGTAGATCTTGCCGCAGGTGTAGGTGAAGTAGCCGGCCTCGGTGAACGTCTGTGGCAGGGTAACATGGTCCTTGGTCCGCTCCACGTCGCGGATCCCCGGCGCCAGCCCATAGATCCCCGTCGTCGACGGCCGCAAGCCGGTGAGCAGACTGGAGCGGGACGGATTGCAGAGCGGCGACTGGATGTGCGCGTTCGTGAACAGCGTGCCCCGCTTGGCGAGCCGGTCGAAGTGCGGCGTCTGCACCTGCGGATGGCCGCCCAAACCGCCCATCCAGTCGTTCTGGTCGTCGATGGCAATGAAGAGGACGTTGGGTCGCGAGGCGGGGGCCGCCGCCGCGGCAAATCGCGCGCCGCCGGCCACCATAAGCGTCGTCAGGCAGAGGAGGACTGCTGGCTTTCTCATCGGATGCTCCTTTGGAAATCGGCTTACGCGGCGGGCTGCCCCGGGCGCGCCCTCCGGCCCCGCCCCCGGCATTCAGGATATCCGCTCGGTGAGGCGAGATGAATAGCCATCGAGAATCAACGGATCACGTCCACTTCAAGGCCGACCATTTCGCCGACCACCCGCATTTGCTCAGCGTAGTCGCCGTAGACCCACTGGAGGTGGTTGCCGTATTCCAGCCGTTTGCGGAGGAATTCATCGCACCGTCCTTGGGGTGGGCGGATGACCGCTTCGACCGAGCAGCCGAGCAGGTCCCGGTTCCAGCCGCTGGCCCCCGCCAGCTCGCCGCGAAGGATGAGCATCTTGGTTGCCTTGGGGTTGACGCGGGCAACGGTCACCGTTTTCTCGCTGTTGCCCATGAAGTCGACCACGACTTTGGTCCCCCATCCCGACTGGACGAACCGCCCAAGCTGATAGGGCACGTCGGGCTGCCCGAAGCCGTTCATCTTCATGCTCGGCACGCTGTGGTTGATGCGGAAAGTCTCTTCCGGCCGCGGGTCGGAGTTTCCCTGGTGGCACGACTTTCCAGAGACCGACATCAGCAGCCGCATGGCCAGCAGCGACCCAAGGTCCGCTTCGCACGAGGATGCCTGCTCGCCGTTCCGCAGCAGGCTGTGGATCAAGCAGGGCGTGATCGTCCACTGCTCGGGAAGCCTGCTGGAGCAGAACTCGAAGCACTCGATGGTGAAGGCGTTGCAGCCGTGCCGCTGCATGAGGTTCTTCACCGTCTGGTGGAAAAGCATGCTTTGCACGACGTACTTTCGCTCGAGCATCGCCTTGTCTGCGCGGCGGAGCAGGTCGTCGGCGCTCCGTTCGGCCTGCTCGACGGCCGGGCGGTTGGCCATGACGGCCGCCATTTCCTCGGCGAGCTCCTTGAAGCCGATCTGTGCG
>Ga0180437_10012289_pt1 | contig 10137 bp, 6 predicted proteins | sample SS_ome_4_FD_132410 | JGI IMG/M metagenome (GOLD analysis project Ga0180437, IMG submission 132410) | Hypersaline lake sediment archaeal communities from the Salton Sea, California, USA - SS_3_D_1 metaG | ecosystem: Environmental > Aquatic > Non-marine Saline and Alkaline > Hypersaline > Sediment... | reverse complement strand
CGGACGTGGGTAAAGGCTTCCACCACCCTGCCGTCCAGTGAGGTTGCGATTGCCTCCAGGCCGAGGCCCAATTTCTCGACCGCCTGATGATGGGAGCTCAAGATTAGAGGCGTATCCGCCTCGGACCACCCCCATTCCTGGACGAACGCTCCTTCGGGAAGCAGTTTGATGCGGTGGAAGTAAATTCCGGTAAGCTTCGATTGCGGATAGAGGCGGGCATAAGGATTTTGATGCCAGTTATCCTCTCCCAGCGCGATGACGTCTTCGAACGTGTCGGCTCCGTATTGCTCTGACCACAGGTCCAGCACCAATGTGCCCCCGGTTCCGACATTGATCGTCTGTGCGCCCAAACAGATGCCCAGGATCGGAAATCCGGGCGCCGAGGCGAGGAGCGGATGATAACTCTGGTCCTGAAATCCACCCAGCAGATGAAACACGAGCGACAGCTCCAGGAAATGGCGGTAGGGAGAGAGGATATCCGTCAGCAGCGAGGTCTTCTCTCCGTAGAGATAAGGAGGGATGTCGTTGCCCCCGAACAAAATGATTCCATCGGATTTGTCGAAAATGGTCTTGAAATCAGCGGATAAGGCGTTCTTGACGAACAGGCTGTCCGGGCTCAGTTTTCCCTCCAGCCGGTGGAACTTCATCCAGCCCAGTCCATGGTCCCGTGCCATTCGGATTGCGCTCCGGTAGTCTGTCTCTTCCGAGGAATGATAGACTCCGATGACGGTGAGGTTATCGAGCTTGAGAAGCCGATGATCGCGCAGCGTCATCAGAACGTCGAGCGAGTCGGTCGAGGGATACAGGATCGTAAGCCGGATATCCTCGGAATTTCGGGGTGCGGTCTCGAAGAAGCGCGGGTGAACGGAATCATCGAAACCTGGGAGGGATTCGGGCGGCGCCCCGCAGCCGATGAGCATCATCATCAGGACAAGGGGCAGTGCCCGGTAAGCGGCGGATCCGTGCTTGCCTCTTCTCCGAATCATGGCTTCGCACGCATTATAGTGCCGAGTCCCGGTTTAATCAAATCCTCTTGATGGACCGATCTTTTTGTCAATTCTTAGATCGGGGGATCGATCCTCGATCCCCCGGCTTGCACAGCGGAGCGTATCCCTGCCGTCGATTCCGGCATAGGTGGGAGCCGCGGGGCGTAGGGAGGAAGCAGGAATGAATCCCGAAATTAGCATCTGGGAGAGGAAAACCTTTCATCCCGCATTTTCGTTAGTAACTTTGAGGATGATGCCCAGAAAAAAACCGCGGATGGAAAGAGAGAAAAAGGAATGAGCTGCCGCAGTGTCTTCAGATGGGGTATAGCGGCCGCTGTGGGCGGAGCTTGCGCCCTCGCATTGAATGCTCAGACCGGTACGCAACCCGCCATCCCCAAGCTGTCGAAGGCGCCCAAGATCGATGGCGTGATAGACAATCCTCTGTGGGAGCGGGAGGCGCTCGAGATCCATGATTTTGTGCAGCTAACACCGGTGGAAAGAGGAACTCCTTCACAAAACACAAAGGCGTTCATCGGCTACGACGCTGATAATCTCTACCTCGCCTTCCGCTGCTTCGACACCCATTCCGACGCGATCCGGGCGTCGATCACCCAGCGCGACAACATCATAGAGGACGATTGGGTGCTGATATTTTTGGACACCTTCAACGAGAAGCGCCGAGCCTTCACTTTCATTCTCAATCCACTGGGAATCCCCATGGACGGCATGCGCATCGAGGAAGGTGGCAGCGACCAGATCGATGCCAGTTGGGACGCGGTCTTTCAATCGGAAGGAAAGCTGGATGCCGAGGGCTATACGGTGGAGCTGGCCATCCCTTTCAAGAGCCTCCGATTCCCCGACGTAAAGGAGAAGGTGTGGGGCGTGACATTGGCGCGTACCATCGCCCGCACGGGAGAGATCATCGTCTGGCCGGCGATGTCGCGCGACAAGCCCGGACTCCTGTGCCAGGCTCGCGAGATGACCATCACGGGCGAGGTGGAAAGGGGAAGCAACTTCGAGCTTATGCCGGTGGCGACCTCCCTCAAGACCAAGGACGCCGATTTCGATTTCGATCCGGGACTGAATTTTAAGTGGGGGATGAGTTCGGAAATGACGCTGGATATGACGTTGAATCCGGATTACAGCCAGATCGAGGCCGACGCCCCCCAGATCGATATCAACCAAAGGTTTGCCCTTTATTATCCGGAGAAAAGGCCCTTTTTCCTGGAGGGAATGGAGATCTTCCAATTTCCCGAGATCCAGGTGGTCTATACCCGACGCATCATCGATCCTATCGGCGGCGCGAAGCTCTCGGGTAAATTGGGACGGTTTACCTACGGGCTGATTTCCGCCTACGATATGAGCCCGACCGAGAGTCTATGGGAAGTGAGCGACGGCCAAGTCGACCGCGATGCCACCGCCTTGTTCAACATCTTCCGCATGAAGGCCGATGTGCTCAAGGAATCTTATATCGGATTTGCTCTGACGGACAAGGAATTGACGGGTGGATCTTACAACCGGTTGGCCGGTATGGACGGACAGTTCAAATTCGGAGATCATTTCTTCCTCAATTTTCAGGCCAACGCCGCTCAGACCAAATACGGAGAAAGCAAGAGCGATTATGCACCCGCCCTCTATGGAAACATGGGATACTATCTAGAGCATTGGGGGGCTGGGGTATTCGGAACCGCCATCCATCCTGATTTCGAGGCGGCCTCCGGATACGTCAACCGCGTAGACTATCGTTCCTGGGGAGGGTATGCCTTCTTCAATATCTTTCCCGAAAAGAGATACCTGAATCAGATTCGCTTCCAGCTCAACGGCGGTCGTCGGTTCGCGTACCGAGGGGAAACGCTGGAAGACCAGTGGCTCGAGCTGCGCACCAATCTGCGTTTTACGGAGTTCAGCCAAATGAATGTCGAATTCCAGCGGAGCCTGGAACGTTACGGCGGCATCGATTTCCACAAGACCGGATTGGAGATCGAAGCGGAAAGCAACCTGATCGGCTGGCTGCCCTTCGGGTTCTTCTTTTCCACCGGGAACAGCATTTTTTATGATCCCGATGATCCTTTCCTGGGCTGCAGTAATTCCTATGGCCTGATCGTGACCCTAAAACCCAGTAAAAGGCTGCGCATCAGCTCATCTCTTTCCAAACAAACCTTTTGGGAGACGTGGGGGGGCGCCGAAATTTATGACTACAACGTGCTCCGCAGCCGCATCACGTACCAACTGAACAAAACCCTGTCGGTGAGGGCGATCGTGGATTACAATCATTTCTACCGAACACTTTATGGAAGCTTTCTATTCAGCTATGTCTATCGTCCCGGCACAGTGTTCTTCCTGGGTTTGGATAATGATCTTTTTCGAGACGAATTCGGCCGCTACGCCCAATCAGACTACAGTGTCTTTGTCAAATTCTCCTATTGGCATCGGATGTAGGGTCCGTGTTGATCGCGCCTTAGTGATCCCTCTTTTCAATCGCCCACAACTCCCCCTTACCCGAGTCATCGACGCAAACAGTGACGATGTGTCGCTCGAGCTGCAAGCAGAAGACATCCAGAATTCGTCCGGTGGGTGAATCGCAAATCCTTTCCCGGGAGATGACTCGGATGACAGGGTAAGACTGCCCGTCAAAAAAAATCTGGCGGGGGATTTCCCGGCCCTTATAACCCGAATAGAAAAGCACCTTGACTCGTGAGCCGGGAGAACTTTTTCTGATCCGGTGCATCCTATCCTTCAAAATGTCATTATCCCGCGAAGGGATCGGGAAGTCAAAAATCGCCCGGATTCAGCGAGTTTTCCCGGGTCTGGTGCAAGGGCTCACTCGCCTCCCAAAGGATCCTCAAATCATGGGAGCCTTTAACCCCCGGCACAGTTGCCGGTCGCCTTCACAGGCTGAGGGATATCTTTTCTCGGGATCCGCGTTCTGAGAAATCTGACGGCCGTACCGGATCAAACCGCATGCGACCGGCCAGGCTGACAGCAGGGGCCGAGACGCGTATAATAGCGGGCATGAGTTTTGAGTTCATCTGTGAGACACCGGAGTTTCGCACGCTGGTACAAAGACTCGGCTCCGGAACCACACGTTGTCAAGTCACCGGTGTCCCCAGCTCCGCCCAGCCCTATCTGCTGGCCGCCTTGGCCCGAGAAACCGGACGCGGGATCATTTTCATCCGGCCTTCGTCGGCTTCGTTGCTCCGTTTCGCCGAAGGAGCACGGTTTTTTTCGAGGCGCCTGTCGGGACCGCATAAAGTGCGCGTGCTTCCGGCCCTTTCCGCGGACCCTTATCGAGAAGTGCCGCCCGCGCTGGAGACGGCGGCCGCCCGCATGCGTTGCCTGTATGATATCCTCCAAGAGCGGGCCGGACTGATTGTGACCGACATATTTGGGCTTCTCAAACCGCTTCCTGCGCCGGCTGACCTGAAGGCAGCCTTCCTCACGCTGGAAATAAAGGAATCGTTCTCCCGTGAAGGGATTTTGCGCCTCCTTTCGGACTACGGCTACGAGCGCACCGATCTCGTCAACAGTCATGGCGAGTATGCCTGGCGGGGAGGAATTGTGGACGTGTTTTCCCCCTGGACAGGAAGCCCGTATCGCATCGAGTTGGGTGGCGACGAGATCGTTTCTCTCCGTGAGTTCGATCCTGCGTCTCAGCGCTCGCGCCGCAAGCTTGAATTCTTGAGGATTCCATCTCTGCGTGAGTACCCGGTCGATCCCGGCTTTATCCGTCAATGGGCGGCGGCTGCCAGATCCGCAGCCGCATCCCAACCTGCCTCTGATCTCGACCAACGGATCGCGCAAATGGAAAAAGGCGAGATCTTCCCCTCCTTCGCGTATCAGGCCGTCTTGACGAGGGAGAGGTTTGTGCCCTTCACTCATTATCTGCAAGACCATCTGCTGGTGATGGATGACTCTGAACAATTGGAAAAGGACTGGCGTGATTCATGGAACGCCCTGCAGAGCAGTCATGCGGAGCAGGCGGAACGGAAATTGTTCAGCCTCTCGCCCGAGCGGATATTCCCCTTACAGCTGTGGAAAAAAATACGGCAAGAGGCGGTGCAGATAAATGCGTTGGAGCGATCATTGCCCCGCAGCAAACATCACTTTTTTTTCCAATCGGCTCCGCGGTTCGACAACCGAATTCCCTTTTTTTTGGATTTCATAAAGAAAAAACAGGAGGAACGTGAACGCTGTTTCCTCTTGTTTTCCGGAGAGGCGGTACGGCGTAAATTCGCCGGCCTGCTCGCTCAGCACCGGATCCCGCACATCCTGTCCGACGATCCGCGGTTTGCCGCCCCCGATGAATCCCTAGTACTGCTGCCCGGACGGATGCCGCATGGATTCCTCTACCCACCTCAAAAGATATTGATTCTTTCCGAGCAGGACGTGTTCACGGAAGAACGTGTGCTGGTGAGCCGCCCCCGCATCGCCCCCTTCGTATCCGATTTCCGGGATCTGAAATCCGGCGATTTTGTCGTCCATACGGACTACGGGATCGGAATCTTTCAGGGCTTGATCAGGATGGCAGTGGACGGAAAGGCGCAGGAATTCATGGAGATCCATTACCGGGACGGCGACAAGCTGTATGTTCCGGTGGAGGATCTGAACCTGGTTCAGAAATACGCGGGATCGGGTACGGCCGCTCCCGTTCTCAGCAAATTGGGGACCCCCCAATGGCAGAATGTCAAGTCGCGGACCAAGAAGGCGATCGAGGATATGGCCCGCGAGCTGCTGGATTTATACGCCCGGCGCAAGGCTGCCCAGGGCTACCGTTTCAGTCCCTCCGGCGTCTGGAGCGCGGACTTTGAAAAGACCTTTGAGTACCTTGAGACCGAAGACCAGCATCGCGCCATCCGCGATATCATGCAGGATATGGAGTCGGACTCGCCCATGGACCGTCTGCTCTGCGGTGATGTGGGTTACGGCAAGACCGAAGTCGCCATGCGGGCGGCGTTCAAGTCGGTCATGGACGGCAAGCAGGTGGCCGTGCTGTGTCCCACGACGGTCCTAGCCAGTCAGCATCTTCACACCTTTCGTAGGCGGATGCTGCTCTTCCCGGTCCGGATCGAGGGGCTGACCCGCCTCCAATCCCGAACCCAGCAGCAGGAGCTTCTGCGGGATTTGAAGACGGGCTTGGTGGACATCATCATCGGGACACATCGATTGCTGTCCCAGGATGTCGAGTTTCATGATCTCGGCCTGCTGGTGGTGGATGAGGAGCAACGATTCGGGGTTAAGCACAAGGAAAAGATCAAACAGCTCAAAGCCAATATCGACGTGCTGACCATGACGGCCACCCCCATCCCTCGAACGCTGAATTTGTCCTTGACCGGATTGCGGGACATCAGCCTGATCGAAACGGCGCCCAAAGATAGGTTGGCGATCCATACGGTCGTGACATCATTCAACCGGCGTCTGATCACCTCCGCCGTACGCGGGGAGCTGGGTCGCGGCGGGCAGGTTTACTTTATCCACAACCGGGTGGAGGATATCGAAAGCATGGCTGAAATGCTGGAACAATGGGTTCCCGAAGCCCGGGTGGTCACGATACACGGACAGATGTCGGGGTCCGTCCTGGAAAAGCGGATGATCGATTTTATTCAGCAGAAGTATAATGTTCTTATTTCCACCACCATCATCGAAAACGGCATTGATATTCCCTTGGTCAACACTCTGATCGTCAATCGAGCGGACCGGTTCGGATTGGCTCAGCTCTACCAGCTGCGCGGCCGCGTGGGGCGCTCTTCCCGCCAGGCTGTGGCCTATTTTCTTATCCCTCCTCAAATGGAATTGACCCCCCTGGCCCAGCGGCGCCTGCAGGCGCTCAAGGAGTTCAGTGCCCTGGGTTCGGGATTCCGCCTGGCCGCCAAAGACCTCGAGATTCGGGGCTCCGGGAGTTTTCTGGGTGACCGGCAGCATGGATACATGGAGGCCGTGGGATTTGATTATTACATGCATCTTTTGGAGGACACGATCCGAAAGATGAAGGGTGAACCGCCGGAAGAAATCAAGAGCAAGATCAATATCAAGCTGGACATCCGCATTCCTGAAACCTATCTTCCCCAGACTAACCTACGCCTGAACCTTTACAAACGCGTTTCCGTCGTGGAGAGTCTGGAGGACTTGGATCATATCGCTGAAGAAGTCCGCGACCGGTACGGCCATCCCCCTTCCGGCGTGCGGCGCCTGTTCCGATACGGGGCCATCAAACACTTGGCGGCGAAGATCAGGCTCAAGACCTTGGATCGCGTGGGCGGCAGATTGGTGCTTCACTTCATGCCCGACTCGGCAGCGGATATCTCTCGATTGACCGGGCTTTTGAAGGACTACCGCGGCTCCCTCACTCCGCAGGGCGTCCTGACGCTGGAAGTGAATGCGCCCGGAGAGGAGGCCTTCATGGATGAAACCATCCACATCTTGAAGGAGTTGTCTCTAATGTAATATAATGGACGCACGTGAATGCTAATGAAATCCGGCGATTCAAGAGCGGCGGCCTCGGTTCTCGCCTTGATGTGTGCAATAGCATTGTGTTTTTGCAGAAGCGGAGATTCGGATGGGGAATCAGGCCTTAGTTCGAGGGCCATACGGGGCGGAGACGCCGTGGTCCTGGTTGTGGAACTCGCTTCCTATTCACTGTCGGATTTTTTAAGGTATGTGACGCTCACCACCGGTGAGGAAGCGGGGAATCTCACTGAGGCCGTATTGAGCCGGATGTTCGACAGCTATGTGGAGGATAAACTATTGCTGGCCGAAGCCCGCACCCGCAACATCTCTCTGGAAGGGGATGAGCCTAAAGGCGATGAGGGCGTGAAGGATGAGTCCGGAGCCGCTGGCGCCGCATCCGGCCTCGAGGATGATGAGATGATGCAGCTTCAGAGCGATCGGCTCCTGATCAAGAAATGGACCGGGTTGCTGGTCGCGGGACTCGCCGCGGATCCCGAGGAAATCGCGTCATATTACAGCGAAAAGAAGCGGGAATTTCTAAAGCCGGCTCGAGTCAGCGTCAGTCAGATTTTGTTGGCGACCCAAGAAAAGGCTATCCAGGCTTTGGACATGGTCAAGGATGCCTCGAATTCACGCTTTCGGGAGGTCGCGCGCCTGATGTCGGTGGGAGTGGAAGCTGACAAGGGTGGGGCAATGGGCGTTTTTGAGCTGGGTCAGCTTCCCTCGGAGATGGAGAGTGTGATATTTGCGTTGCAGGAGGGCGAGGTCAGTCAGGTGGTCGAGTCTTCCTATGGCTTCCACATTTTTCGCGTGGATAAAAAGTTCGCTCCCGAGCTGATTTCGGAAGAAGAGGCGACCCGGGAGATCAAATCCAGGATTCGGGATCGCAAGATCCAGGATCACTTGTCGGCACACATCGCCGAACTCAAAGAGCGGATGAATTGGACCTCGTACACGCAGAATCTCTCTTTTACGTATGTTAGGAATGGAAATGAGTAATTTGAAAAGGATGCTGGCTGCGATCCTGGTTATGGGCGGGATCTGCCTGCTTTTCGGGCAGGAGGTGGTGGAAGCCATCGTGGCCGTCGTCAACGACGAGATCATCACTCTGTCGGATTACAAGCGGCAACACGACATGCTTTACCAACAGCTCAGGGCCCAGTCTCAGGGCGAAGATTTCGAGCCGCAGTTCGAGGCTTTTAAAAAAAGACTCCTGGATGACATGATCGTCGGAATCCTTTTGCTCCAAAGAGCTAAGGAAATGGATATCGACGTGACCGAGCAGCTGAATATGTACATTGACTCCATCAAGGAGGAGAATGGCTTTGAATCCGAGGGCCAGCTTCGGGCGGCGTTTCAGCAGCAGGGGGTGAATTTCGAACGGTGGAGACAGGAAACCCGGGATCGTCTGCTGCGTGATTCGGTCATCTATACCGAGGTGGGACGCGGCATCGTGATCGACGATGGGGAAATCTTTACCTATTACCGCCAAAATCCGGAGGAATTCACCCAGCCGCCCGAGTTTCGAATCAAGGGGATTTTTGTCTCCGCCGAGGGCAGAGGCGAAGACGAAGCGCGGGAGCGGCGGACGGAGATCGTTGCCAAGCTGGATATGGGGGAGGATTTCTCCGCCGTGGCGGCTGGGTACTCGGAAGGCCCCGAGAAAGACAACCAGGGAGACATGGGCAGTTATAAGGAAGGCGAACTCCTGGGGGACTTTGAAAAAGAATTGAAGAAGATGGAGGCCGGGCAGATCACCCCCTGGATACGCATCGAGACGGGATGGTATTTGTTGCGCCTGGAAGAAAAGACCGAGAGCCGGTTATTGGAGTTTGACGAGGTCAGGGACGAGATTCAAGAAAAGATTTATGTGGAGCGCAGTGAAGCCGGGAGACAGGAGTACCTCGAAGAATTGAAAGAGAAGAGTTTCATCAAAATTCTTATTCCTGATCCCCTCAAGCATATCGGGCGTCCCTGAGTGCTGCGGGGAACAATTCTATTTCTCAATTCCCGCCTAGCGTCATGCCCTCAGGGGATGCATACGGCCGCCGCCACGGCCGTTGTCCAGGTGCCGGCTTCACCCTGAGCCGCAGCGGTGAGGTTTTGGGTGCTCACCGTTACATCCTTCGAGATCCGATACACGCTTTTTTTCTGCTCCCAGATCTCACGCAGGTCAAAATCATGCCCGAGAATGGTGGCCAACATGAAGGCCGCCAGGTCTTCCGCATGATGACCGGCCTCTTCCTCAACCTGCCCGAAACTGTGATATTCGGCGAGATACCCATAATGCTCCGGAGTGTTGGGGCGGGCGACGCCGATGGCGGCGGCGATCCTGCGGTGAGCCTCATCGGTGGCGCATTCGCTCAGTACGAGATGCAGGACCTGACCGGGCTTAAGCAGAGCCAGCCCTTCTGGGCGAGTGATAAGTCGGCAGTTCGGGGGGTAGATGCTGGAGATTTTGACCAGGTTGAACGGCGAGATTCCAGCCTCACGCAGGGCCAGCTCGAAGCTGGCCAATTTTTCCTTGTGCCTTCCCACACCCCCGGTGAGAAAGATCCGGGATGGGACGAGGGCGTCCATGGTTCAGTCTTTCTTTTTCGTTTTTGGCTGCGGATCCATTCCCACCGGCTCGGGCTCAGTAAAGTTGATATCCTTGGATATCTCGAACTCAGAGATCTCCACATACTGCGACCCCTTGGATTTGAGG
>Ga0180437_10012285_pt1 | contig 10140 bp, 9 predicted proteins | sample SS_ome_4_FD_132410 | JGI IMG/M metagenome (GOLD analysis project Ga0180437, IMG submission 132410) | Hypersaline lake sediment archaeal communities from the Salton Sea, California, USA - SS_3_D_1 metaG | ecosystem: Environmental > Aquatic > Non-marine Saline and Alkaline > Hypersaline > Sediment... | reverse complement strand
TCATCGGGGATGCCGATTTTGCCGATATCATGCAGCGGCGAAAACATGAATACGTGCTCGATGTAATCGTCGGCCAGGCTGTATTTTTCGGCCAGTGAACAAGCGATCAAGCGGCTGTAACGGGACATGCGATCGAGATGCGAGCCTGTCTCCGGGTCACGCAGGTGGGTCAGCCTGCCGCTGGTCTTCAGCGCGGCAGCCAGTGTCTGTATATTTGAAAGCTCGCTGATAATCATCAGAGACACCAGGTGACCGAAAACATCGAGCTGGCTGAGCGTCTTCTCGGTGAATACATCGGCTTCAAACGAATTGAAAAATATAAAACCGAGGAAGTCACCGTTGTTGAAAATCGGCATCGTGTAACTGGCCGCATAGCCTGCACGGCCAAGACGCCGGTTATGCTCCTTTTCGCTTCTGTCGAAGGTCAGCATGTTGTTGATTACGCGCGGCTGACCATGCTCGAGTACGCGCCTGAGCGACGGCGCGTCGTCGATCAGCGCCTGGTAGTTTTCCAGCGGATTGTCATCACCGCTGCTATGGATGAATGTTTTCAGTATACGGGTTTCCGGGTCATAGATCGCGATCGCAACGCGTGCGACGAATGACAGGTTATTCTTGATTACGCGATGGGCGCTGATCAGCTTTTGCTTCAGGGGAATATGCTTGTTCAGATCATCGAGCGTGTCGACATGACCGGACATAGTGCCCTCCGCCGGCTTGCTGCCGGAATTCCTGGCAGGCCGGTTATTTGATACTCATACCATGAGTTTAGCTCACCAGCGGGCAACCGGCCTGAATTGATCCAACGGCGGAAACCCGCTGCACGGTAAGGCTGGCGAGCAGAACCCGAGAGTACAGGTCACTGACCCGGTTCGTCGGCGTTCTTGTTCGTATTAAACGCGTTCAGCATCTCCATCGGTAACGGGAATATAATGGTCGACGCGTTTTCATTGGAAATATCATTAAGCGTTTGCAGGTAGCGCAATTGCAGGCTCTGCGGGTTCTGCGACATCACGTTTGCAGCCTGCAGCAGTTTCTCCGACGCCTGCAATTCGCCTTCCGCGTGAATGATCTTGGCGCGCCTTTCGCGCTCGGCCTCGGCCTGCTTGGCGATCGCGCGTATCATGGTCTCGTTCAGATCGACATGTTTTATTTCCACGTTGGTGACCTTGATGCCCCAGGAAGCTGTCTGCTCGTCAAGGATGCCCTGGATGTCGGCGTTCATCTTGTCGCGCTGCGACAGCATTTCATCCAGGTCATGCTGACCCAGCACCGAACGCAGCGTGGTCTGGGCCAACTGGCTGGTCGCGTTGAAGTATTGCTCGACCTGGATGATCGCGCGCTCCGGGTCTACCACGCGGAAGTAAAGCACGGCGCTGACATGCACCGTAACGTTGTCGCGCGAGATCACATCCTGTGTCGGGATGTCATAGGTCACCACGCGCAGGTCAACGCGCACCATCTTCTGAATGACCGGGATCACTATAATCAGGCCCGGGCCTTTCACCTTCTGAAAACGGCCAAGGAAGAAAATAACGCCACGCTCGTATTCCTTGAGTATGCGTATGGCTGAAATCAGGATGGCGAGCAGCAGTATCAGCGGCGCCAGGTATTCAAAAATGTATATCATGATTCTTCCCCGCTATTGTTTTCTGCCGGTCCGACTTTCAGAACCAGCTTGTCTATCGCATCGACAACAATCTTCTGCCCCGCTGACAACGGTACGGAAGACTCGGCCAGCCAGGACTCACCGTCGATCTCCACCCTGCCGCGGCCGGCAAAGTCTTCAATCACCCTGCCGCTGCGCCCTATCATGTACTCAGCGCCGCTGACCACCTGTCGGTGTCTGAGCGTGGAAAACTTCTTCAGTATCCACAGCATGAACCCTCCAGCAACCAGCGCCGTGCCTCCGATCAGGGGTATCGACACGGCTATGTATTCATCATCGAACAGCAGTATCGAACCTGCAGTGAAGGCGATGACACCGCCGATGCCCAGTATGCCGCCGCTGCTGACGAACATTTCGGCGATGATGAACATGAGACCAACGCCAAGCAGCGCCAGTCCGGCATAGTTGATCGGCAGCACCTGGAAAGCGTACAGCGCCAGCAGCAGGCAGATGCTGCCGACCACGCCGGGCAGAATGATGCCGGGATTGGAAAACTCCAGTATCAGGCCATAGATGCCAACCAGCATCAGCACGTAAGCAATATTCGGATTGGTAATGATAGCCAGCAGGCTGGAGCGCCAGTCAGGCTGTATTCGTTCAATGATCAGCGCCCCGGTTTCAAGCGTGATGTTGCGGCCTTTTACATTGACCTCCCTGCCGTCCATCTGCACCAGCAGCGCATTGAGATCATCGGCGACCAGGTCAATGACGTTGTTCTCCAGCGCTTCCTCGGCAGTCAGGCTGGCCGCTTCGCGTACCGCAAGTTCGGCCCAGGCTTCGTTCCGCCCCCTGAGCCTGGCCAGACCCTTGATATAGGCGGCCGCATCGTTGATGATTTTCTTTTCCATGCTGGTCTTGCCGTCATCCTGCTGACCGCCTGTACCCGCAGGATCGGCGGGCGTTGTCGGCACTCCGCCCACCTGGACCGGCGTCGCCGAACCCAGGTTGGTGGCCGGCGCCATCGCGGCAACATGGCTGGCATAAAGAATATAGGTCCCCGCGCTGGCCGCGCGCGAGCCCTGCGGCGAGATGTAGACGATCACGGGCACGTGCGCATCGAGCATCGCCTGGATAATTTCACGCATGGAATGATCCAGGCCGCCGGGCGTGTTCATCTGCAGAATCACCATGGCCGCACCGTCGGCCTCGGCGTTATCGATGCCGCGCGTGATCAGCTCCTGGGTTACCGGTCCGATGGCGCCGTCGATCTCTACCAGGAAGGCTTTGGCGCCACCTGTGCTTGCGGCCGGGGTATATTCTGCAACCATGGCCAGGACGAACCCGAGGACCAGGCAGAAAAACAGGCGAGATGGCTGTATGACGAGATTCATTCTGTGCGGGTGACCGGTTTGGCCGGGATGTGAACAGTATAAACACAAAACATCCATTGGGGAAACGGCGGCGTGCAGCGGGGTGCCCGCGATGCCATCCGGTTCACCTCCCGGCGGCGCCGGGCGCTGGCCGACAATACTGGTACAATTAACCCCGAGTACATACCGTGATTCCGACACGTCTCGATGCACCTGACTATGCGACCAGAATCTGCTCCTGCATGCACGACGTTCTTACTGCTGATACTGGGCCTTGTGCTCACGTTCGCCGGCGTACACGACATGAGGGCTGATACGCGCGCCCGGGATACAACGCCGGTCTCGCTGTTTTTGAGCGGTGACGTGATGCTGGGCCGCGCCATCGACCAGGTACTGCCGCATCGCAACGATCCTGTACTGTACGAGGATTACATCAAGGATGCACGCGACTATGTCCGTCTCGCCGAAAAAGCCAATGGCCCGATCAGGAAACCTGTTGATTGCAGCTACGTCTGGGGCGACGCGCTTGCTGAACTCGACAGCATCAAACCCGACGCAAGAATCATCAACCTGGAGACCAGTGTCACCTCGCAGGGCTCACCCTGGAAAAACAAGTACATTCACTACCGCATGCATCCGAAGAATGTAGATTGCATTACATCGGCAGGAATCGACATTGCCGTGCTGGCCAACAACCATGTACTCGACTGGGGTTACAGGGGACTGGCGGACACCCTGGTCACACTGCACAAAGCCGGTGTAAAAACCGCGGGCGCCGGCGGTGATCTCTCGGAGGCGTCGCGCCCCGCGATCGTCGAACTCCGGACCGGTGGCAGGCTGCTGGTCTATGCCTGGGGCCATGCGAGCAGCGGCGTACCCCGGCCGTGGGCGGCCACGGAAACCAGGCCCGGCGTTAATCGCCTTGACTACCTGGACAGGCAAACCGTGCAGCAAATCCGCAATAGCGTCAACAGGGACCGCAGGTCGGGCGACATCGTTGTTGTGTCACTGCACTGGGGTGGCAACTGGGGCTATGACATCCCGTCATGGCAAACGGAATTCGCACATCGACTGGTCGATGAAGCCGGTATCGATGTCGTGCACGGCCATTCATCGCACCATGTGAAAGGCATCGAAGTCTACAACGGCAAGCTGATAATTTACGGCAGCGGCGACCTGCTCAATGACTACGAAGGAATCGGCGGCCACGAACAATATCGCGCCGATCTTGCGCTTATGTATTTTGCCGACATCGACCCGCAGACGGGTAAGCTCGTTAAACTGCTTATGACGCCGACACAGATCCGCAAGCTCCGGATCAACCGGGCCGGCGCGCAGGATGCCGCCTGGCTTGAAGACCTGCTCAACAGGGAGGGACGCCGCTTCGGCACAGGGGTCAGGCTTAACCCCGAGCATCGCCTGGAGCTTGAGTGGAATTAGTCGAAAACCTTGATTCTCGCCAAGGCGCAAAGCGCGCAAAGAATCCTGGTCTAAATTCTTCTTAACAAGAATCGAAACATGTCTGCGTTCCCTGCGCCTCTGCGAGAAATACACAATGACGCATCAGTGCTCCAGGGTTTTCAGTCCTGGATAATTCTCGCGGAGACGCGGGGCACGCAAAGGCCCGATAGAACCCAGAAGCGCCTTGGCGTGCTTGGCGCCTTGGCAAGAAAAAAAGTACGTGAGTTATCCATCAGAATAGTTTCAGGTGATGCACAAGCTGGTGCGGCCAGCAAGCCCGGACTCAGACTGCTGTAGCTTATGCCTGCAAACGGGGGTCGTTAAATGGCGATACTGGCCACGCCTTCCTGTTCGAGCATCAGCCGCAGCCGGTCCCTGAGATCGAATAACAGGCGCTGGCACTTGAGACTGCAGTAGGGTTTCAGTTCCCGGATCTCGTTATCGTCCAGGTTGAGCAGCGAAGCCAGAACAATCAGTGTTTTTTCGGACTCCGTTTTGGCGTTGCAGAGCAACACGATCGTGCTGATACCTTCCACGTAGCGCTTCCGAGCATAGAACGCGATATGTTCGAAATCATATTGTCTCATGCATCCGTGATGCTGACAGGGCATAGCGCTTCACCCCTCTGTTTTTATTCTTTAACTTCCCTGATCACCGTACTGAGCGGCCGTTCCTGCTCTAACCCGCTCGTGTTCCTGTAAAGAAACAAGCGAAGTTCATGCCATGTTTCCTACATTTAAAGACAATCAATACCTTAGATATATTCTAATCATAGACCAGCTTCCAAATATGTAAACTTTTTCAGACAAATTTCTGGAATCTCGACAGTTGGATGCGAGGCGCGCGGCGCTGGAACCCGATTCAACGGGTTAAATTGGCACAGGCGCCGGTTAAATGCTAGCCGAAAATTTTGATCATATAATGGAGGTTCTTTTTACTGCCGCTTGAGCATGGCAAACCGAAACCCGGTTGCGCTCCTTATGGAGCATGAAGCGGAGACGCGTTCTCATCTCCAGCATCCGGCACAGGCATCCGCGGTCGCAGCCCTTCATGAGTTCACGCATCGTGTCGTCGTCCACATCAAGCAGGGACGCCATTACGATCATTCGCTTTTCGTCTTTGTTTCGCGCTTCGCGCAGCAACACGACCGTCGCAATCCCTTCAAGGTACCGCCTGCGCGCATAGTAGGCAACGCTTTGGTAATCGCACTGGCTGATGCATCCGGGGTTCCTGCAGATCATGATTCTTCACCCCACTGTGTCGTTTACTGTTACCAATCCTGGCTTACACGCCCGACCAGGCCCGCTTCTGTTGATTCGATTGCCGCCAGTATTTCAAGGTCTTCAGGATGCATTTTGTGCAATGACCTGAACGCAGCCAGGGCCTCCGAAGAACGGCCGCTGCAGAGATAGGTGAAAGCCAGTCCTTTCCGCACACTGACGTCATGCGGCGCGCTGTCCAGCGCCTGCTTGAACTGCTTCTCGGCCAGGTCATAGCGGTAACTCCAGACATAGGTGTAGCCCAGAGCCGTCATTACATCGACGTTATCCGGTTGCTGCATCAAGATGGTGGTGAACTGTTGTTCCGCGGCGTGATACTTACCCTGCCGGGACAAGGCCTCCGCGTACTGCAAACGGGTGGTGGCATCGGATGGATCGGCGACCAGTTTCTGCCTGTACAGCGCCGTCCTGGCAACCACATCACTGCCGTCTGCCGGTGAACTGGTCGGCACTTCGTGGTTATCGTGATGGGCGCACCCCGCTGCGGCCAGCAGTAACGACAGCAACGCCGCCAGGTTAATCGTTCTCATCGCTCTCCCGTTCATACTGTTTCACCCCGATCTGTTCAGCTGACGCCGTGTTTGTTCCGGCGGCATCTTTATTATTGGGAATATTTTCCCAATTGTAAAGCACTTTTTTGAAAGAAGGGATGTAAGAACGCCTCGCCACTGGCCGCCAGTAACGGGGACCGCTGCAGCACCGCAACCCGAGGAAGCGTCTATGTCGTTGATAAAATGAGACTAATACCTTGAAACACCGCCAGATGACGGCAGACTGTGGCCCAACCCGCAGGGGATCCGGGTGCCCGGGGAGCGCACCAGGTGTCAGGATGCGCTGCTGATCGCCCTGAGTGTCTCCCAGGCGGACACAACGGATGCCTGTGCCTTCACCTTCCTGTCGCGTTTAAGCGACTCGGGAACGCTGTCGAGACTGATCACGCGCTCCGGGCAGCCTTTAGGGAACCTGGCCTGGTAGTCAAAAAACAGAAAGCCGTTCACCGGCACATCCGGCACAATCGCCGATACGGCCTTGATCTGGTAGTCAAGGTCGACCAGTGGATTCTTGAAGCGGTAACTTTTTCCAACCAGCAACTGTGTCCATTCATCGATATCATCGGCGCAGAATATACTGCCGGGGTACTGCTTGAATACCAGCAGGCTTATACCATCCTGGCGCATGATCAGACGGTCAACCGTGGAATGATTGCCCAGGCCATCGGGAAAACTGAAATTCACGACCTGTTTGAGCCCCAGGTGATTCAGACAGTAACGTGTCCTGAGTTTCAGCCGCAGGTGATTGATCGCTTTGCGGTTCAGGAAGACAAACAATGCCAGTATGACAAGGCTCGATGCGATCAACAGGACAACGTGATCCTGCAATACAGTCAGGGCTTGATTGAAATCAGTCATGGCCATACAGATCCAGGATATGCATACGACATACCGCGTTGCTCGGAATCAGGATTTATCGAATCGGGGGATTTGGTGCATTTGAGTTGTGCGCTTTATTTTACTTCAAGTGAACTCAAAGCGCATTGAGTAATCGCAACGCAACAAGGCTCATGAAATGCGAGGGGGCCTGTTCCTGACTGGCTTGCTTACCTATACTTGCATGTATGAGCGAGTCAGCAGCCAGCGCCGATAATACACGGAAGGAACCGGGGAGGCCCGTATGGCGCCTGTTATTCAAGACCACCGAAGGTCATATACTGCTGCTGGGTATTACGGTCGCGCTCGCCGGCCTGGTTGTTATGGGCCTGGTCGCCTTCTGGTCACCCCAGGCCTCGCGCATGATCGGCGCCATGACGTTCTTCAACGTCATCTTCGGCCGTATCGTTTCGATGTCCATCGGCTACGCCGGCGGGTACGGGCATGCGCTGGTCATCCCGGTGAACATGTGGGTGGAGACGGTGCTGGTACTGCTGTTTTATCCCGTATTTGTTTTCAGCATGCGCAAGCTGGTTGTATTTCCAAAACTGAAGCGCTTTATGGGACGCACGCGTGCAGCCGCCGAACGCCATCATGACAAGGTGAGGCGGTACGGCATCGCCGGGCTGTTCATCTTCGTCTGGTTTCCGTTCTGGATGACCGGACCCGTGGTTGGCAGCGCCATCGGCTACCTGCTCGGCTTTCCCGCCTGGCTGACCGTATCTGTCGTGCTCACCGGCACCTATGTCGCCATGGGTGGCTGGGCTTATATCATGTTCGGCGTTCACAGCCACGCTGCCATGGTCGGACCGTGGGCGCCGGCGCTGCTGGTCGTGGTGATTATTTTTTTCGTTTCAGCGGGGTACTGGCTCAACCGTCACGGAAAAAACCGCCCGGGCGCAAAGTCCGGCAAAAAGCCGGAAAAATGACGATGAGGCCGCGCGCACAGCAAGCGATGCGTGGATTCCCGAACCCGGTCGGAAAAACGGACCTGTTCGCGAGCCTGGAGGAATGGCTTTGTCTCTCGCAAAGGCGCAAAGGATTTAATCAACAAAACAAGGAAACCTCTGCGTGCTCTGCGCCTCTGCGAGAGATAAAAAAACGAAAACTGTCCGGGCTAAAGCGCTCAACCGCCAAGCACCTTTTTCGGGATAAGCTTCGCTATTTCTCTTTGTGCTCTCGCAGAGGCGCAGAGCACGCAGAGGGTTTGTAGAACAAAAAGTTTCTTTGCGCGCTTTGCGCCTTCGCGAGAGAAATTACACCGCTGACGGCAGCGCATGTCGGGGCATGCAAGCTCGATGAGTCGACCCGGGCGGCGGGTTGCGGTCGAATCCCGGCCTTGCAAGGACGATCGGACTGCTGCTGTTATTTATCCGCTGTTTTCTTTCGAACGGCCCAGACGGAACATTTGGCATAACGCGCCATGCGCCGCGTGATGGAACCGAGCAGCAGGCGCCTGAGTGCGCCCTTGTCCTTGCATCCAAACATGATCAGGTCGCTGCCGGCCTGATCCGCAGCCTCCAGGATCTCGTCGCTGACATTATCCGCTTCACGCACCTGGGTCGTAACATGGGGTGTCGACCACTGGTAGGAAGCCACTGCCTTTTCCAGTTCCTCCTGCATGATGTGCTCCTTCTGCAGCCATATGCCGTTGATATGCTGGCGAACATCCTGGCGGTAGGCGGTAATCAGCGGCATGACGTAAAGCGCGTTGATCTCGGATCCCTTTTCCAGTGGCAATGAGGAACACAACGCCAGTGCTTCCTGGGAAACGTCGGTGTTGTCATACGCCAGCATGATCTTGTACGGTGCATTGGTACCCGGTTCGATCTCTGCCGGCTCAGCCGCCCCGGGTCGTTGCTTCACGATCAGAACCGAACACGCTGCGTACTCCAGCACCCGGTCCGAAACGCTGCCCAGCAGGAAGCGCTTGGCCAGGCCGGTACCGTGAGACCCCAGCACGATAAGGTCGGCATCGATCTCTTCCGCAACGTTCAGGATTTCGTCGACCGGGTTGCCGTTGCGAACGAGTGCATCACCGTCCCATCCATCTTCGCGCAAACGCCCGCTCTCCCGTGCTACCAGCTCTTCGGCTTCATCCTTCAGGCGCCTGTTGGCCAGTTGCAGGGACTCGACCTGCACTTCGTTCAGTGCGTCGAGTTCGGCCGGCAGCATCGGTATGTCATCGACGACACTGAGGACCGTCATTTTCGAATCGCGCGGGAACGGAAACCGCAGCATGAAACCCAGTGCAAAACCGGCGTCAACCGATCCGTCTGTTGCAATCAGTATGTTCATATCAGACCGCCTGTATTCCTCTTGTACGAATTGTTGCACATCAATGCGCACCCTCTATATTCAGGGTATATTGGAGGATCACATAGCAAAGATACACTCCCAGCAACCAGTAGCCCTGCCAGCGATAGAACACCCCTTCCCTGTTCATTGATATGAACACCCGGAACGAGTACAGGATAATCAGCATCGCCGGAAAGTGAAAATAAAAGAAGTTCATCGGTATCACCAGCGGTGCGGCCACTGCGGCAGCACCGATGACGAACAGGACATTGAGCACGTCGGCGCCAACGATATTGCCCACGGTAATTTCCGGGTGGCCCTTGCGGATTGCCGCGATCGCGGTCATCAATTCAGGAAGCGAAGTAACAAACGCAACCATGGTCGCAGCGATCACGTCGTCGGGCACCCCGACACGCATCGCGATCTCGGACGCGCTCGGCACCAGCACGCGGGCACCGAGGATGACCAGGATCAGACCACCGACGATCATCAGCCAGCTCTTGCCGACGCTCATCAACTCGTGTTCCTGGACTTCGTCCTCGGGCAGCACGCCCGTTCCCTGCTTTGCCCAGACATAGGTAATGTATAGATACAAGACCAGCAGGATCAGAAACAGGAAACCGACCCAGCGACCCAGCTTGGGTTCCGAATCGCCGAACACCAGGACACCGATAGAAATCAGCACCAGCAGCGTG
>Ga0180437_10012282_pt1 | contig 10142 bp, 7 predicted proteins | sample SS_ome_4_FD_132410 | JGI IMG/M metagenome (GOLD analysis project Ga0180437, IMG submission 132410) | Hypersaline lake sediment archaeal communities from the Salton Sea, California, USA - SS_3_D_1 metaG | ecosystem: Environmental > Aquatic > Non-marine Saline and Alkaline > Hypersaline > Sediment... | reverse complement strand
GTTCATTATACGTGGTAGCACAACTCAACTGGCGGAAGAGCGTGCCGGATACCTCTGGCTTCGCGAAGTCTTATTCTGTCTTCGAAGTCGTGGACTGCAGGCTCTGTTCCATTATCTTCAAAGCTATCCTTAAATTGGCTTGAGTCCAAAGAAGCGGCACAACGTCGCCGGGCACATATTGGTTGTCTTCGATATAATACAACTCCGGGCATTCAAATTCTTCTGTGATCTGACCCAGCGAACGGTTTAAATGATGGATTTGTTTGTCAAGGAAATCTTCATTTCCGGTCTTCTGAAACCTGGTGCCGTAAATTACCGAGATGATGGGATCGAAGATGCACCATTGTGCTTCGCCTCCCTTTGTAGGCAAAAGAGCATCGCGTGATGAAATATCGTAGCCGCAGTGGCTCGTCCTTCTTTCCGGAGGTAATTTTTTCTTGTAGTCGGGCGCCCAAAAAGAATCCCCGATATACCTTCGAATACCATAGTCTCCCTGCAAGTTGTCTGTTACGTCGCCAAGAATCCGATCGGCAACAGGTTGCCCTACAACCTGCAAGGGATAAATCAGGAAAAGTAATGCGGCGTCATATCGCCTTTTTTTCGAGGACTCGTCCTGGATGCATTCTCGCGGAAGGATCCTTCGGAGCGACTTTTTGCCGTTGTTGATCAACTGTGCCAACATCGGAGCCACAGACTCATTCTTGTATTTGCATTCGAAGCCCGTTTTTCGGAGCAACTGTTGGAGCTCCCTGAGTGCAGCCACCACCACACCGATGCTTGAAGCGCATATTTTTCGCGTTTCCTCCCAGTGGCCGCTATCCTCATCTTCCCAGTAGCGAATCGTCTTGAAATAAAGGGCGAAAAGCGCCAGCATATTCATTTCTTTTCGATGAATTTCAATAATCTCCTGATTTGCCAAAGTGGCACAAAACCACAGGAAGTACCCCAAGGCATCGTTCTGAGCGTGTGCCCATGTGCCTCTGTTTTCTACGAGACGTTGACCGTTAAAACGGATATGTGGTCTTTTCATCGGATCTTTTGGAGCAACTCCAGATTCTATCGCATCCTTGAAACGTCTCTGATATTTCCTGAAAAAAGTCATGAGTGCATTGACATTCTTGGCTGCTGTTTCGGTATCGCCGACAGCGTAGTGTGCATGCGCAACATGGATGTTATCCCTCACCCACACGTTTGCATACCCCGTATACTCTGTCTCTTTATTGACTCTTGCTGCGGGAAGGAGGCCATTTGCCAATGCAGAGAATTCAAAAGTACCCTTGTCTTCCAGGAGTGTTCTTATCCGCTGAATCTCTCGTAAAGTATAACGAGCGTCACTCCTGATCCTTCTACGAAGCTCCTCATTATGAATGATAAGCATTGATTGTCTCCAAATACGGCTTACCTTCGGATCCGATACCACTATTCGGCATGATTCGTAATCCTTATCGCGTCTTATGTCAATGACGCCTCTATGCAATGAGACCAAATTTTGATAATATATGCATGAATCCTTTGCATTGTCCGTTTTGACTTACGTTGCTCTGGAGTGAGAAATGAGCAAAGCGTTTGAGGAAATGACAATGGCCCGTGCGAGCACTTGCAACAGGGTAGCTGTGATTACCGCTTTGCTGTTAATTGCCGGCGTCTGCCGGGCGGAGGACGACGTCTACTGCATCGGCAGCAGCTATACTATCGATCATCAGTACATCAATTCCATGGCCGATTCGGCGGGTATTGATATCAAGGCCGGTCACAGCGAGATTTATGGCAATATGAACAGTATCCGGCAGCGTGCCGAAGGCAAACCTATTAACCCGGGTAATCCGCTCCATGATTTGGCCACGGGTACCGTTGACGTCCTGGCGATGACGGCAACGCGCCCCTGGCGCTATACCGAATCCGAGGCCGGGGCCTGCGCCTACTTCAGCAAGCTGCTTCTGAAGCACAATCCGGGCGCCCGCATCTTCATCCATGATTACTGGACTGTTTCTCCGCCGGACAGATCGCTCTACCCGGAACTGCACGGCTGGGACAACGTTCGGGGCATGAATTTGGGTGCGATCAAGATAATCCACCTGATGGGCGCCGAACTCAACCATCGGGTGTACATCATCCCGATAGGTACGGCCGTTCAGGTGATGAGAGAGAAAATCGCGGCCGGGGAATTGGAAAACTATAAAAGTCCCGATGATTTGATGAGCGACAGCATCCACCTGAGCGAGATGGGCCGCTACATCCAGGCCTGCCTTACGTTCTGCGGCGCTTACCGATACGACGTCCGCAAGCTGCCGGGAGACGTGGTCGGCGGCAGGGGCTCGCGAAGGCTCAAATTCAGCCCCCACGATGCCAAGGTTATCCATAAGGTTGTTTATGAGACGGTGCGAAACACGCCATATTCGGGCTGGTATAAGAATGAGCCGGACAGCCTCAATGCGTACCTGAAACACCTGCGTGCGGGCCTTACGAATTGGGAATCGTTCGACAAGCTGCACTCGGCTTCCGGCACGGGCACGTTCACCGGCGACAACGGCATAGAATGGACATACACCAACATCAGCACCGGCAAGGACGGCGAGATTCTAACCGACGCCTTCGTAATCATGCGCAAAGGCTCCGCGATCTCGGCAACGATCGGCGGCGGCATGACCGACCTGCATTTTGCCATGTACAAGGGTGCAGAAATCGAAGTTACGATTGACGGCAAATCGATGGGGACATTCCAACCCGTCCGAGAGGGCGGCTGGAACAACCATTATTTCAAAATCAAAGACCTAAATAAGATCGGCGAAGTAAGAGTACAGTTCACCTGCAAGAGCCGCGAAGCGATCATGGACAATATCTCATGGACAGTCCCCGATTAGCCTCAAGAATTTGCTCAGTGCAATTGTGGTTTTGCGCTGACATCGGATGGCTCGCGAGGCTATAATGGGATATTTAGCGAAGTATCATGTTTTGAGATAACGCCAAATGAAAGGGGCTGGAAAATGGACACCAAGGATTTGACAAGACGGCAATTGCTCGCGGCGGCTTCGGCCGGTTCGCTGGCCGGGATTGCATCGAGGAACATTGGCGCCTACGGCAACGTCACGAAGAGGGCGACAAAGCTGGCGATACTGGGCGGCGAGCCGGTCAGGAAGAACAAGAGCTGGCCGAGGTGGCCGTACTGGGACGAAAAGGTAGTGGACTCGGTCGTCAAGACGACAAGGAGCCGGATATGGTGCAGAATCCAATCGAAGTCGGGGACAGTGCCAACGCTTGAGAAGAAATTTGCCCGTCTGATCGGGACTAAGTTCTGCGTCGCTACCGGCTCCGGCACGCAGGCTTTGCACACGTGCGTCGAAGCGCTTGGAATCGGCGCCGGCGACGAGGTTATCACCTCGCCTTATACCGATCCGGGAACCATCGCTTCGATACTATCTGCCCGGGCGCTGCCGGTAATGGCCGATCTGGATTGCGAATCGTATCAGCTCGACCCCGACGACGTGGAAAGGAAGATCAACGAAAACACCAGAGCGCTGATGCCCGTGCACCTGGGCGGCCAACCTGCCGACATGGACAGCATCATGAAGATTGCGAAGAAGCACAACCTTAAGGTGATCGAGGATGCCGCCCAGGCTCATTTGTCTGTGTACAGGGGCAAGAAACTCGGGACAATAGGCCACCTCGGCTGCTTCAGCTTTCAATCGAGCAAGACGATTGCCTGCGGAGAGGGCGGCGCCATTCTCGGAGACGACGAAGAGTTGATGGACAAATGCTACACCGTGCACAACCACGGCACGTCCCGCCGGGGACGGACGGAAGTAGCCGGGCCGAAATATCGCATGAACGAATTCGAGGCGGCGGTCCTGCTCGGCCAGTGGGACGGCGTAGAGGAGCGTTTCGCCCGCCGAAACGAAAACGCGGCACGGCTGACATCCAGGCTTAAGGACGTTCCCGGCATACGCACGCAGAAACTCTACGAGGGTACTGAAAGCGGGTCGTTCTATCTCTACCCAATGTCATATCTGAAGGAAGAGTTTGGCGGCATCGACCGCGACACGTTCTTGAAGGCCCTGCGCGCCGAAGGTGTAAGCCTGAGCCCGTACATCAAGAATGGGCTGCACAAGGAGCCGTGGAAAGACCACATTCTGGGCCGCCCGGTCTATAAGAAGATGTTCTCGAAGAGAAGGCTGAGGGAATTCCGTGAACAGTGCGAATGCCCCAAATGCGACCAGGTCTGCCGGGAGATGGTGATGATCTGGGCATCCGGACCTCTACTCGCGACGAAGGACGACATGGATGACATAGCCGACGCGATCATCAAGGTCTACGAGAACAGGGACAAGCTCCGCTCGATCTGATTACCCGCCGGATTGGATTCGGCCGATCAAATCAAGGGCTTTTTTTATCATTATCTCGCCGGCGCCTTTGGCGAGGTTCGTGCCGGTTCCCGATTCGTAGCCGCCTTCGTCATAAGCTTCGCTGTGGCAGACGTAGCCGATTGGGTCGTTGGCAAGTGCGATGATGAGCAATTTCCGGATGCCTGCTTTTCTCTTTATCTCCAGACCAATCTCTACGAGAACCTCACCGGGCAGCCCGAGAATGTAGACGTCACCGAGCCTGATTATCTGAAACTCTGTAGTCAGGTGTTTCTTGTTCTCACCGGCGTCCATTATCCTGTCGGGCGAGAGGTCCTGCTTGAGCGGCATCGTGATTTCCGTCGTCATAGCTTTGATTTCGATGTTGTCTGTTGTCGGCACAAACTGTAGCCGCCTGATGGCTTCACCGGCGATGGCTTTGCCGATCTGAAAGCGAGCATCCCTGCCGCGTTTTAGAGGAACTATGTCGCCGGATGTGCCTGGCGTGAAAAGGCAAATTCCACCCTCGGCCTGTTCTACGAGACGTGTAGCCTCGCCCGGAAAGTCGGCGGATAGCGAATAGAACCAGTCTTCGTATCCGCTGCCGCTAACGGCGTGGCAAGCGAAATTGACAATGGAACCAACGATTTGTCCGTTGGGATCGTCGACTCTTAGAATCCACATCTCCGGATCAATAGGGCCGAAAGTCAGTTCAGGCTCCTCCGGCGGCAGTGTGAATGTCACTCGCGTTTCTCCGTCTGCATCCTGCCTGATTGCCCTGGTGGCGGTCACTTCAGGCGGGAGGCTGAAGGACATTTTCACCGAGCCGTCGGCCAATCTTGTCCGGCGGTTGTAGACGATCTCAGGAAGCCGGCCTCTGGCGGCGCCGAGCTTAACGTCCTGCATGTTCTTATGTGCGATAAAGACCGAATTAGCCATCTTCTTGACGAGCGTCCGCACATAGTCCGCATCGACTTTGTTGTCCGGATTATCGGGTCCGAGTTTCGTTCTGGAAAAGAGCCTGGGGCCGAAGTGAGTGTGCGTAGCGCTGATCAGGACGTTTTGTTCGGGGATGCCGGTCTTGTCCTTCACGATCGCGCGCACTTTGCTTGTGATTTGCGGGGGAATCCACAGAAGATCAACTGAAATAATCGCCACGGCATTCTTGCCGTTATCGAGAACCAGCGCCTTGGCGTACAGGTCATCGAAAATATCATCGCTCGGCTTGTCCCGGCTGGCGTAACCTGAAAGCCACACGCCAACGGGAGGCGTGATGTTCACTTTTGCAGACCCGCCCCTTAGTGTGGCGTGGGCAGCAGGGCAAGAAACTGAATCGCACAGCAGAATAGCGGTCAGTACCAAAATAGTCTTGAAATAGAATTTTTTTCGCATGGTTCTTGTCTCCAATAAGTCATCGAGATGTGCTCTCGTATCTGGTCATCGAATCCAGGTCCCATTGGCTTGGCTCGAAAGCTCGGCTCTTCTGCCGGATTTTGGGATAGCCGCCGACGTCTTTCTCGCTGTCAATGACACGGTTTGTTCCTTCCCGCAACTGACGGACGATACGTCGGTCCGTTTCGTCACGGTCCCATGGGCGAGCCCCGGCGTTTTCAAGCACATAGGCTTCAACTTCATCCGCCGGTCGCAGATCGATCCCCTCGGGCCGGGATGGCCGGACTTTCAACGCCTTGCACTGCTTTGGAAGCCCTGTGGACGCGAGAAGAAGAGGCGGATTCTCCAATTTCCCTCTATGATCGAAGATCAGGTTGTCTTCCATGAAGATAACCAACAATCCGCTGCCGGCGAAATGGAATAAGGGCATGCCTTCTTTGGTATTAGGTCCGCGCTTCATTACGTTTCCGACAATGACCATTTGCCCGACGGCGTAGGGATGTCCCGTCCATTCACTCGCCGAAAGGTTGTAGTGAATAGCTGCACTCCCGGGATTGTAGATGTAGTTGTTGGCGATCAGGCCCATTGCGCCGCCTTTGAAAAATGGATTGCGCCGGACGTTGCTGGCGTACAGGTTGCCGATGATCGCGATGCCTGTCGCGTTGTCGTGAACCAGCGAGCCTTTCGAGTGTCCTCCTTTGGAGTGCGTGGAATTGTTCAAGCCCTCGGCTATCAAGCAGTTGCTGAAAGTAATACTGTGGGATGTATTCGTCCGCCACTGATCGAGATTCGACCCGTCGAATCGCGGACCGGAGGCCGACAGATTTTCGTCTGTGGCCCAACTCACAGAACAGTGATCGACAATCACGTCATGCGCACCGCCCGAGGTGGCAATCGCATCTACCTCCCAGCCGCTCTTCTTGGCGGCCCCGGCTTCTCCGGGTCGCACGCGAATATGCTGAATGATTACGTCATGTGTTTGAATCGTGATTCCGCCCCTGACAAACGTTACTCCGGGACTTGGCGCGGTCTGGCCAGCAACGGTGAGACAGGGCTTTGTGATCGGAATGATGGCTCGGTCCAGGTCAACTACTCCGGCTACTTCGAAGACTACTATGCGAGGGCCTTCTGCCGCAACAGCGGCGGCGAAGGACCCTGGGCCGTCGGCTTTGAGGTTGGTGACGCGGATAATGTGTCCGCCGCGTCCGCCGCGAGTCGAGGCCCAACCATAATCGGCGACATGCCCGGGCGGTGGCTTCACGGTCGCGCGGGCGACCCGGCACGGGACAAGGCCGCCGATTGTCATGATTAGAATGAGAATAAAAGATCGTAATGCCATATGTCAACCTCCAACTCGCATCTATCCATCCGGCAAATGCAGATTCTTGACGAAGTCTGTCAAAGCATAAATGGTGTCCAGATTGTAACTTGGTTCGAAATGATAGACGAATTCGAGATCGCCGCTACCGTTTTCTTCCACGATGCGTCCGGCCCAGTTCAGAATCGGCTCGGTGCTTTGGGCGGACATATCCTGCGGCAGAGGAGCGACACTCAGCGGCATATCATTGCCGAATACCTCTCGCATGCGCTTGATTGAAGTGTCGCCGCCGAGATCGACGGAGAACAGATTTTCAATTCGAGAGAACGGCTCGGCATAGTCTGTACTCGGGCCGCATGAGTGCAGGCGAACCGGGCCGAGTTCTGTGCCGATTCTCGACGTGGCCGGCACAACAAAACGCTCCACCATCTCCGGGCTAACCAGGCAAGCCGAGCATTCGCCGACATGTACGCCGGTTATGGGCAGGTCCGCGATCTGCGAAAAGTGCCGGCAGAGAATTATGTATGCCTCTGCAATCCAGTCCATGATGTCCAGGCATCGCTGCGGCTCGGAGACCATGTGCATGAAGATGTTCTCGCCGAGAAATTTCTGCGCAGATGTCAGCATGCCGTGGATGGTGGCCCGGCCGGATAAGTCCCAGGAGAAGGGCGGTATGGGCCAGAGCGGCTCCTGTAACTGAACGATCTGCTCGTCCAAGAGCCGGATCAGCGGATGTTCGATCAAGCTCTGCGGTGATGGCAAGTCCGAAGGGGCTTTGCCGGCGAGACATCGCGGCGTAATGTCGGCGTCATGGCTCGCGTCCGGCACAAATTCCGCTCCCAGCAACATTCCCAGAATCATGTTCGGCTGAATGCCCCCGATCAGAACCTGATTCCTGTCCCAATAGTCGATTTGTCCGAGGTTGGATTCCGAATAAAATAACCGCATACCGACGAAGCGTTCGGCCGCATATTCATTGCACTTTGTGTCGATGGCATGGCGTTTTTCCGGCTTGAAGTAGTAATCGCGGTCAAACTCCACACCCAGTGTTTCAGCCATCCATGCCTTTGATAGCGTGCCGGAGATTTTAATCATCACGTGGCCATCCAGGAAAACAAGTGCATGTCATATATCGCTTACTCGAACAGGTTTGCCCGACTGCGCCGAGATATCCGCAGCAAAGCACACGGCCTGAGTTTTCGCCGCATCATCCAGGTCCGGGAACGGCCGCTTGCCCTCGATTATGCAATCGAGAAAATGCGAGACTTCGCCCTGGAATGGATGATGGGCGACGTCACCGCTGTCCGGCAGAATGCATGGTATTTTCATGAAATCGTTCTGCCCAGGAAAGAGCTTCGGTGCGTACAACTGATCGTTACGCAGCGAGCCCTCGGTGCCATAGATACAGATGTTGAAGCGGTAGGGCATCTGCGCATCGAAGGTCGTCGTGCTGCGTCCAACCTTGCCGTCATCGAATTTGACATTCACCGAGATTGTACCGGGATATTCAATTGGATTGTCGGTTTTGGCCTGGTACGCGCTTACGTGCTCGGCCTCGCTTCGAGCGAACCATCGCAGCGCGTCTATCGCGTGACACCCTCCGGTCAGAATAGCAGTTCCGCTCTTTTCGGCGCTGGCGTACCATTTTTCATCCTCTGTCATCCATATTCTGTGAAGGTAATCGACCTCGACCATGAAGATGTTGCCGAATGTTCCCTTGTCGATAAGCCGGTCAATCGTCATCAGCAGAGGATTCCAGTGCAGCACAAAGCCGACGAGGGATTTGACGCCTGTCTTTCGCACCGCTTCCTGCTGTCTTCGCACATCGGCCATCGTCAGCGCCACGGGCTTTTCCACAATCACATGTTTGCCGGCCTCGGCCGCTGCAACCGCATATTTCGTATGCAGGTTGTGCGGCACGCTGATCACAACAACATCAATATCATCTTGTTTGAGCATCTCGGCTGCATTGGTATTTATACTGCACTGCAAACCGCATTCGTCACGATATCTCTCAGCGTTTGCGGTGTTCTGGTCGACCAGTCCACGGATTTGCGAACGCTCATCGTTCTCGAACGCCTTTATGTATTCCTGCGCCACCCAGCCGCACCCTATTATGCCTGCACCAAGTTCTTTCATTTGCCGACTCCTTTTTTTTCTAGTACTTCATAGCATCTGCTCTGCCTGCTGTCATTGCGCGGCCTGCTTTGCAGGCCGCGGCAATCTCAGATGTCAGGGTTGAGATTGCTTCGCTTCGCTCGCAATGACACCCATCGCTTCAACCGTTATGAACAACTCCTCAAGCATAGAATCCTGCGTATCGCTCCATTGCATCCATTGCCGCCCTGGCGTTCCGGATCGGTACGCCAGGGTAGAGCCCGTAAATCATCATCAGACCTCCCAGCGGGCTGCCGAGCTTCTCAACTTCCTCCCGGATCAGCCCGTCAATCTGCTCCGGCGTGCCGAAACGCGTAATCTTCTGGCGATCTATGTCGATATCTATGCAGACTCTACCCTTGAGATTTGCGGCTATCCAGTCGATACCGTTGACGAGGTCCTGAAGATTGAGAGCATCGACGCCGCTGATGGTAATGTCGCCGACGAGGTCGCGAATATCCCCGTCCGAGTGCATGTGCACCAGACAGCCCGCTTCGCGCGCCGGCGCCATCAGGCGTTCGTACATCGGCTTTATGTACCTCCGAAACTGCTCCGGCGAGAGCATAGGACCGACCTGCATCCCGAGGTCCTCAGGATATCGCATCATTGCAACTCCAAGATCGAGGTATCGCCGAACAATCTCTGCACTGAAGTTCTCAACCATCTCAATTAAGCGCCGAAGCCTTTTCTCGCCGTCCGTCATATCCAGCAGGAGATTCTCATAGCCTCGCAGGTAGCTCAGCCGCTGAAACGCGTGGCCGTGTTCGAGACTGCCGAAGTAACGTTTTCCGTTCGATTCGGCGGTATGCACTTTGCGTTTGATTGCGGCCCAGTCGATTTCAATGACGCCGTTCGTCAAATCCGGATCCGGCGGTGTGTAGCTATCGAATTCGCTCCAGTCCCTCAAAGGATGGCCCGTGACTGCGCCGGTAATGCCG
>Ga0180437_10012281_pt1 | contig 10142 bp, 10 predicted proteins | sample SS_ome_4_FD_132410 | JGI IMG/M metagenome (GOLD analysis project Ga0180437, IMG submission 132410) | Hypersaline lake sediment archaeal communities from the Salton Sea, California, USA - SS_3_D_1 metaG | ecosystem: Environmental > Aquatic > Non-marine Saline and Alkaline > Hypersaline >... | reverse complement strand
CTTATCTTTTATCTTTTTTTTCGTTTTTGTTTAACATTCCCGTCGCCAACGAGAGAGAAAGGAAGAGTCCTCTCCCAATTTCCTGGGGGTGGTGATGAACATGATGGGTATCATGGAGCGGGAGATCATCAAGACCAAAATGATGCCAATGGATGTGGTCATCAATCCAAGAGTCGGAATCTACAGTTCCATGGAGTACGACAAAGCCGCAGAGTTCATCCGCCTGGGCGAAGAGGCCGCCCAGGAAGAGATAGGTAGAATTAAAGAGTTGATCAGTCCACGGCAGAGAGGATAGTAGCAAGGGAAATGGTTTTGAACGAACAAGAGCGCAGCATTGAGGAGCTACTATTTGAAAACGAGACCCTGAAGGCAGAGAACAAAGCAGCGAGGGAACGTATCGCAGCCCTGCGCGCATCGCAAAAGGCAGCCCAGTCGCTAACCTTGGAACTGAATCTCGAGTCTCTGCTCAAGGACTTCCTGCACTCGACAGTTGGAGTGATGGATGCCTCAGCAGGCTCGTTGCTTCTCATTGATCCAGCTACCGACGAACTGGTCTTTGAATTCACTGAGGGCGGCAGAGGAGAGGTCCTACAGGAACAGCGCATGGCGAGGGACAAAGGCATTGCTGGCTGGGTCGTGACCAACCGTCGCCCGCTCATCGTCAACGATGCGGACAAAATCGAGGCAACCACCGACTTTGAGATAGGCTCCCTCATTTGCGTGCCTCTGTTAGCCAAGGGAAAGGTCATTGGTGCATTGGAGATTCTAAACAAGCAGTCGGGAGAAAATTTCAATGACGACGATCTCGATATCCTGACTACTTTCGCTGCCCAATCGGCCATGGCTATCGAGAATGCTCGTCTACACCGCACCCTACAGGCAGAGAGGGACAGAATTGTAGCCCTCGAGGAAAAAGTGCGCAAACGCCTGGCCCGCGATCTCCACGACGGACCAGCCCAGTTGTTGTCAGCCATTATTATGAGCGTCCAGTTCGCAAAAGAAATCCTGACCAGAACCCCCGAGAAGCTAGACAAACTGAGAGCAGAGTTGGAGGAATTGGAGCCCCTGGCTACCAAAGCCCTCCACCAGGTACAGACCATGCTCTTCGACCTACGTCCAGTCACTCTTGAGACCCAGGGCCTGGCACCCGCTCTGGAATCGTACGTCAAGCGCTTGCGTTTGGCCGACGACTTTGCTGTCAGCTTAGAGATAAGAGATTTCGCTGAGAGGCTGGACGCCAAGGCAGAGGCAGCTATCTTCTCAATTGTGCGAGAGGCGGTTGGCAATGTTAGGAAGCACGCTCACGCCAGCCACCTGGAACTGGGAATGACTAGGTACGATGGAAATCTGGTGGTCACTATACGTGACGATGGGCAGGGCTTTGACTTAGCGCAAGTGGATAGACCTTGCGACCAAGGTGAAAATTTAGGCTTGCTCAACATGCGAGAGGGGGCAAAAATGCTCAAGGGAGAATTCTCCATCGAGTCAGCCATCGCCCAGGGCACTCTGGTCAAGCTGATAGTACCCCTTCAGGCCAGCGATGGAACAGACTCTGGCAAGATGGAAGGATAGCCCTATGTTGGTTGCGCTCCGCCTTTTGCTGGCCCACATGCTAGGCGACTATGTCACCCAACCCTTGGTGCTGGTAGCCATGAAGCGCAAAGGTTGGCGAGGGATTATCATCCATTCAGCTATCGTGACGGCTCTCACTGCTGCTCTGGCCTGGGGGCAATTTCCCCACTGGTGGGCCTGGACTCTCCTTTTGGGCCTCAGCCACGCTTTCATCGAACACTTTCGCACCTTTTACGTCAAGGACGGCGACCGAAAGGGGCTCTATTACCTCTTGCTAGACCAGGCCGCTCACCTCAGCGTCATTGTCTTCATCGCTGCTGTAAGCGTCCATTGGCGACCTACTGACTTGGTTTCCTTCTTCAATGGTACAGCCCCTGTCGAGAGTCGGCTCATCGTTTACCTGATCGCCTTGATCTTTCTGATCTGGAGCGTACCTATCCTCGAAGCAGAAATGGTTGCTACCCTAATCGGTTGCAATGACAACGTCGGGTGTAAGAGCGTGCGTGTCAGGTCCATTGATCGGCTTTTGGGTGCCCTCGAAAGGTTAGCAGCCGTCAGTCTGGTACTGGCTGGCTGCCTGTATCTTGCTCCTGTATCCCTCTTGCTCCGCCCTTATGTGCAGAGAGGCCATTGGCGTGATCAGCCCTCAAGGAATCGCCTCCTCACAAAAATGGCCACCAGTTTCCTGTTGGCCATGGCTACCGGCCTCGTCTTACGTGCCGTTCCCTTGTCCGCCCCCCTTCAGGCAATCCGTCAAGCCCTCCAGGTATGATCCACATTGCCCCAACTCTTACAATCTTCTTTCCATCTCTAGTTGTTATCTCCTCGATGCCATTAGCCACAGCCGCCTCGCCTCTTCCAAACCCAGAGCTAGCGAAGCCACCAAATAGATCAACCCACCAAGCGCCATCCCTCCCCCACCCACGATGATAACGCTCAGTTCGCGCGTTCCGGCTGCGAACCAGTTCACCCCCAAGCCCATCAAGCCAGCGGCCAGCACTGTGCGCAGGGTGGAGCCCAGCAGGCGGCCGCCTTCGATGCCCTCCAGCCGTCTTCTGATAATCAACAGCAGTCCCACCACTTCCAGGATGGTAGCCGTAGAGTTGGCCAAAGCCAGCCCACCATGGGCCAGAGGCCGGATCAGGATCAGACTGAGGACTATGTTGAGGCCCATGGCCCCTATCCCAATCAGAACAGGGGTCAGGGTATCATGGAGGGCATAGAAGGCGCGGGTGACAATCTCCACCACGGCGTGGGCAAAGAGGCCCAGGGCGTAGAACTGCAAGGCCCAAACCACAGTTTCGGTGGAACTCTCCTTGAAAGCTCCCCTCTGAAAGAGCAATTGGACGATGGGATAGCGGAGAGTAAAGAGCCCCACACTGGCCGGGATGGCCAGATACAAGATAGCACGCAAAGTAGCCGAGAGGGTGCTTCTCATCTCAGCCACTTGCCTTTTGGCCACCAACTCTGAAAAGGTAGGAAAGGCCGCCGTGGCCAGGGCCTGGGCAAAGATGCCCTGGGGCAGCAGCATCAGCAGCCAGGCAAAATTCAGGGCGGCCAGGCTTCCATCGGCCAGACCCGAAGCCAAAATGGTATTGACCAGAAAGTTGAGCTGCACCACAGCCAAACCCAACACGCGGGGCGCCATCAGTCGTCCCACCTCCCGCACACCGGGATCTCCCAGGCCCAAGATGAGAGAATAGCCCATGCCTCTTCTGGCCAGACCAGGTATCTGGACAGCCAGGTGAAGCAGAGAGCCTATGACGACCCCCACGGCCAAGCTACGAATGCCCAGTGAGGGGCTCAGAAAGAAGGCCGCGCCAATGATAGACAGGTTGTAGACGATGGGAGCCAGAGCAGGCAACAGGAAATGCTGATAGGAGTTGAGGACGCCCATGACGATGCCACTGACGCCAAAGATAGCCGGAGACAAGAGCATCAGGCGCATCAGTCGCACTGTCAGAGCGCGCTTGGCTGGATCAAACCCTGGCGCCACGACCTTGGTCACCAACAGCGGGGAAAAGGCGGCCGCCAGGAGAGCCAGGGCACTGAGGCAGACAAGAACCAGATTGATCACCGCGCTGGCCAGACGCCACGCCTCCTGCTCCTCACCCCGAGCCAGGTAGCCGCTGAAAGTGGGGATAAAAGCTGAGCCCAAAGCACCCCCGGCGACCAGTTGAAAGAGAATGTCGGGCAGACGGAAAGCAGCCAGATAAGCATCCAACTCACCGCTGGTCCCGAAGTGCTGGCCAATGATCATCTCGCGGGCTAGACCCAGGACACGGCTCAGAGCGAAAGCCGCTATCACGATAGCTGCCGCACGGGCTATTTGCCGTTTACTGGAAGTCACGTCTTTTACCACTGCTGCCGTACAAGTGTTCTTCGAACATAACAATCATTCTCATATTATGTCAAACAAGATCCTGGAACTCTTCAGCAGGCCAGGGCCTAGGGTCAGTGAGGGCTCGCAACCTCTCCAACACCTCTCTCAAGTCGGTCGGTAATTCGGCTCTGAATTCGACATACTCATTGGAATGGGGCAGATGAAAGCCCAAGCTCTGGGCGTGGAGGAATTGCCGGTCTAGAGGCGGCAGGCCATAGTCAGCCAGACGCCGTTTGCGGAAGCCGTAGACAGGATCACCGACCAAGGGATGGCCGATAAAGGCGAAATGAACCCGCACCTGGTGGGTGCGACCGGTCACGGGCCGGACCTCAACCAACGTGTAGAGGTGAGACACCCCCCCCACTTGCAAGGCGAAATATCCCATCACTTGATACTTGGTCCGGGCTTCACGCCCCCCCTCTCCCGCCCTCACCACAGCCATACGCTTACGACGACGGGGGTCACGGCCGATAGGGGCCTCAATAAGCCCCTGCGCTGGCTCCAGATGCCCCTCCACCAAAGCCAGATAGACTTTCTTGACCTCTCGTTGCTTGAACTGTTGCTGCAAATGTTGGCGAGCAGCATCGTTCTTTGCCACAATGATCAGTCCTGAGGTATCTTTGTCCAGGCGATGGACAATCCCCGACCGCAGGGCGTCCCCCACACCAGTCATGCCGGGACAATGGGCTAGGACGGCATTGACCAGAGTCCCTGTCCGGTGGCCATAGGCTGGGTGCACGACCATGCCCGCCGGTTTGTTCACTACCAGGAGATCAACGTCCTCGTAGACGATGTCTAGAGGGATGGCCTCCGGCCTTAGCTCCGGGGGTTCCGGTAGTGGGACGCGCAGGACAATCGTATCGCCAACCTCTACCTTACGGCTGGCTTTGACCGCCTGCCCATTGACAATGACCAGCCCCTCGCGGATCAGCCTCTGTACCAGGGACCGGGAGAGATCAGGCTCCTCCTGAGCGATGTATTTGTCCAAACGCTGACCACTTTCGGCAACCAGCAATTCGATTGTTTGCTCCATGTCAGAACCTGTTATCAGCCTCAGGGCAACCGGGCGACGATGATGTCCCTTTTCTTTATGACCCGGTCTACGGGGTGTTGCAACGTGTCGTAAGGGTGATGATTCAGAACTCGTAGGTTGCTGTTCTCGGTGAACAGTCCTATCATCTCCTGACGGTCTAGCCTGGTGGCATCCCAGGCCAAGGCCACCGCCCCGCCTGGTCTGAGCACCTTCTGCCAACCAGGGAGAGCCTGAGTCAGCAAAGAAATCTGGCCCTTGTGTTGGACCCCGTAAGGCAGGTCGGCCACAACGAGATGCACTTTCTGCCCAGCCAAGATGACCGGCGTCATGGTTGTGTCAGTGTGGGCCAGGATGCATTGTCTGACCTCCTCCCCCAGGCCAATGTGAAAGGTATACCGGCGTCCCACCTCTCTCAGGCGTTCCCCTCGACGCTCAAAGGGGATATCAATTTCTCGCAGATACCCTCGAAGGAAGGCGTCAGTGGATTCAATGTCCCTTTTCGCCTTGTCAATGCCCCAAGCATTGAAACCGTAGACTAGGGCCTGGAAAAGGGTGGTGCCACCGCCGCAAAGGGGGTCGAGAACAGCAAGCCGCGATGGGGGTTGATCGTCAAAGGCACTGCTGAAGAGAGCTACGTTCAAGAGGAATTTGGTGAGGAGTTCGTTGGTCTTGCCTCTGTACCGCCTGGTGGTAACGATGTCCTCGGGCAAGAAGAGGTCACGGTGGAGGGAAATGGGGCGCAGGAAGGGACCAACCGCTTGGCCGATGCGCTCGTGATAGACAAAGAACTCATTGGTCATAGCCAGCATGGACAAGGTGGAGAGATCCTTTTCAGTCAACTCTCCGTCCAGTTGCATTAAGATGTAATCCTGGCTGCCGAGCTCTTTCTTTTCTACCTCAGCGATGGCAGGCCTCAGGGGACTAAACAAAAGTTCCGGGATGGCCAATTGAGAGGCCAGGCTGGAGTACAGTGTACTTCTCTGAGGGGCTATCTTGGCCGCTAAATGGAACATACTGAGGCTTCGACTATCGACATACTTGCCGCCCTCACTCCTCTTCAAAGGGCACGATCTCATAGCCGCTTTCGTTCTGCCCGCTAGAGGGAACAAGCTGGCTTACTCTGAGCTCCGCTCTATCCAACTTCTCTCCGCAACGCTGGGCCAGGGCTTGACCCCGTTCAAAGAGGGCAATAGACTCATCCAGAGTCAAATCCCCCTCTTCCAGGCGGCGCACCGTCTCCTCCAGTTCCTTGAAAGCTTCCTCAAATGACAGGTCCTCTATCTCCATTCCGCCCTCCCTAATCTATCCGCTCAGGTAGTTTTTGACTTGACGTTGCTTTTGTTCAATGTTATAATACAAGCTAGTAAGGTATGTCAAGTTCCACACGGAAATAGATTGCGCAATCTAAGCCGTCGAGGCCTTCCATGCCTGACGGCTTTATCTTGAGACTTTGCCCCTTCAGATGGAGGCAAGGGGAAACGTCCCTTAATCTGGGCCTATCGCCAGGCTCATTCGTGACAAGTGTTCAAAACAAGGAGGAACAATGGAAGCCGAGAGGAAAACAGGCATGGTCAAATGGTTCAGCCGCGCCAAGGGCTACGGGTTTATCACGCCCGACGAGGGGCAGGATGTTTTCGTCCATTATTCAGCCATCCGGGGAGGCGGATTCAAGAGCCTAGAAGAAGGCGAACGGGTCGAATTCTCCGTCGAACAAGACCAAAGAGGACCCAAAGCGGTTGACGTGGTCAGGTTGGACCCTCCCACCAGGACCCGTTACTATTAGACTCAAAGGAACCACGGCCAGCCCCATCGGAGTACCCCTCTGGCGGGGCTTTGCTGTGCACCGATTTCCTGTGCCGCAATAGTGGCGTTCGGGCCTACGTCTGATGGCGCTGTTGCGCCACCTCCACAGTGCTCTCGAACTGGCCGTCGCTCACCCGCACTTCCAGCCGGTCCCCAGCCACTACCTGAGCGACGCTCCTCACCACCTTACCTGTGCCCAAGTGCCTGGCGATAGCGTATCCTCGCTCCAAAGTGGCAAGCGGGCTAAGGGTCTGCAACTGGCTGTCCAGGGTCCGGAGCCGCTCCCGTGCAAGAGCTAGGCTATGCTTCAGGCCAGCCAGCGTCGAACGCATCACGTCGTCAATTTGCTGGCGGTAGCTATTAATTTGGGCCTGGGGCGAAAAACGGCGCAGGACCTGCTCCCGATATTGCAAGGCCCTGCGTTCTTCCTCGATTTGCCCCTTCATGAGTTGCACCAGGCGACCGCGCCAACTTGCCACCGCCCCTCGTAGTTCCTGCTGATCCGGCACGGCCAGCTCGGCCGCTGCCGACGGGGTGGGAGCCCGCACGTCGGCCACAAAGTCGGCGATGGTAAAGTCCGTCTCGTGGCCCACGCCAGTTACGACGGGCGCCTGGGAGGCGTAGATGGCCCGCGCCACCCGCTCATCGTTAAAGGCCCACAGATCCTCCAGTGAACCGCCGCCCCGAGCGACGATGATGGCATCCACATCTGTGAGTTGGTTGAGAACTTGGATGGCAGCTACAATCTGCGGAGGAGCCTCATCGCCCTGAACCATGGTGGGTGAGAGCACTACCTCGACTAGGGGATAGCGACGTCTCAGAACGTTCACGATGTCCCGCAGGGCCGCGGCCGTAGGCGAGGTGACCACACCCAGGCGCTGAGGGAAGGAAGGCAGGGGACGCTTGCGTTCGACGTCAAAGAGGCCCTCGGCAGCCAACCGCTCCTTGAGGGCCCCGAACTGGAGGTACAAGAGGCCATCGCCGGCTGGCTGAATGTCATCAACGTAGAGTTGATACTGGCCTCCCGCCTCGTAGACCGAGATGCGGCCGTGGACGACGATGGCCTCACCATTCTGGGGCACATAAGCCTGTCGCTCCACCTGCGAACGCCACATCACACAGCGGATCTGAGCCTCTTCATCCTTGAGCGTGAAGTAGACGTGTCCCGAAGCTGCCCGGGAATAGTTCGAGACCTCACCTTCCAACCAGAGGTCCTGCAAGGCGTAATCGCCGTCGAACAGCTCTTTGATGTAGGCAGTGATCTGCGAGACCCGATAGATCTGCGTAGCTGGGAAAGATGGTCCCGCCTGGGGACTGCCCCACATAGGCAACTGCTGCCCCCATTCACCGTCCAGGCTTTTGCCACTCACAGGCCTTGTCTCCTCATCTCTTATGCCCCCTATACGCGGGTCAGATATTCAGCAGTGCGGGTATCTACCCTGATGTGGTCGCCCTTCTCGACAAAAAGAGGCACCTGGACTTTCAGACCAGTCTCCAGGGTGATCTCTTTGGTGGCGCCAGTGGCCGTATCGCCAGCGAAACCTGGTGGAGCCTCCACGACCTTCAGTTCGACGGTCACGGGCAGATCAATGTCTATGGGCTCGCCCTCGTAGGTGGACAATTCCAGGATCAACCCGTCGGTCAGATAGTTCACCGCCTCGCCCAGGATCTCAGCCGAGAGGCTGGGCTGCTCGTAGGTTTCGGTGTCCATGAAGTAGTAGAGGTCACCATCGTTGTAGAGATACTGGACTGATTGATGGTCCAGGCGGATGTCCTGCACCCGGTCGCCAGAGGTAAAGTTCTTGTCAAAGGTAGTGCCGGTGCGCAGATTGCGCAGCTTGGTACGGATGATCGCGTTGCCCCGACCAGGCTTGTAGTGCTGATAGTCGAGGACTCTGTAGAGCTCGCCGTCCATTTCAAAAGTCACACCTCTTCTCAGTTGATTCACGTCAATCATGGTTACTCCCCATCTCTTCTTCTATGTTTTATTTAGCCAGACATTCCGCTGGCGTGAGAATATGCACATCATTCTCATCTCTAATTCCCTATTTCAACCTCGTGACCTGGATTATAAGCTCTCCTCTGGCAACTGTCAAATGTCTGGCCTTCACCTTTTCACAAACCCCAGCCTGGCTGGTACGACGCCTCGCCATCAATCCAGCGGGCGGCCGCAGTGGGAAGGTCCGTCAGGGGGCCGCGTTTGACAGTACATTCCGGCAGCGAGTTCAAGAAGGACTGGCCGTAGGATTTGGTCAGCACCCGCTTATCGAGGATCACCACCACGCCCCGGTCGGTCTTGCTCCTGATGAGCCGCCCAAAGCCTTGGCGAAAGCGCAGAATGGTCTCTGGCACGGCGTACTGGCCAAAAGGGTCCTCAAAGGTCTCACTGCGGGCAGCAAAGACGGGATCGGTGGGCACGGAGAAGGGCAGCCGAGCGATGACCAGGCAACTCAGGGCCTCGCCCATGACATCAATCCCCTCCCAAAAGCTGCGCGTGCCCAGGAGAACCGAACGAGGGGTGGTGCGAAAGTTCTCCAGCAGCTGACGGCGTGAGGAGCCATCGCCCTGCTGGAAGACCACGATGTCGTGTTCTGCCAGAGGACGGGTAATGGCCCTGGAGGTGCTGCGCAACTGGCTATAAGAGGTAAAAAGGGCCAGGGTACGCCCCCTAGTAGCCTGACAGAGAGCGATAAGTGCCTGCTCCACGGCCTTCTGATAATAGGGTTGGCTGGGCTCCGGGATGTCGTTGGTCAGGTAGAGCAGAGTGGAACTCGCGTAATCGAAAGGGGAGCCGACCGCCAACTCACGCGCCTCCCAGGCGTTAAGGCGCTCCTTGATAAAGCTGAAATCGCCGTCGGTACACAGGGTGGCCGAGGTAAGGATGACGCATTCCTTGGGCGTGAGCAAATGGCGCTCCACCAGATGGCCGATGTGCAAGGGTGCAGCGTGCAAAGAGAGCTCTCCATCCCGGGCCGCAATCTTGGCCCAGTAGATGTCAGCGGGTGAGGGTTCGGCAACGAGAGCGTTCAATTGCTCGTGCAGATTCTCCAACCGTTGGTGATAACCCAATAGCCCTTGCAGCAGGTCCTCGTAGTCAAGGATGTCATAGCCCTCCAGATCCCCCAGGCCGTTGTAGAGTCGTTTCAGGCCATCACCTAACTTGAAAAGGCGAACGGAAAAGTTGTCCCCGGCAATTTCCACATCTGCCCAGGCGGGCTGCACCCGGAGGCTGCTGGTCAGTCTGATGCGTTGATCATATGCGCCACCAGGTCGGCCGTGCTCTTTCAGAAAAAGGGATAAGATGTCAAAGAATTCATAGAGGCTACGCCCAGCCCCTTCCACCTCTTGATG
>Ga0180437_10012279_pt1 | contig 10142 bp, 6 predicted proteins | sample SS_ome_4_FD_132410 | JGI IMG/M metagenome (GOLD analysis project Ga0180437, IMG submission 132410) | Hypersaline lake sediment archaeal communities from the Salton Sea, California, USA - SS_3_D_1 metaG | ecosystem: Environmental > Aquatic > Non-marine Saline and Alkaline > Hypersaline > Sediment... | reverse complement strand
CATTAAGGATACATGTCACATCGATGTTGACGATGTCTCCTTCCTTTAAAGGAAGGTCATTAGGGATTCCATGGCAGATCACATCATTGAGAGAAGTACAAATACTCTTGGGAAAAGGAGGTTCACCATAGTGCAGGGGAGCAGGGATAGCCCCGGCATCGAGATGTAACTGGTGAGCATAGTCGTTGAGCTCCTGCGTCGTGACCCCTGCAACAGCGCGCTGACATGTCGCATTGAGGATCTTTGTTGCTAATCGACACGAACGTCGAATCCCTTTAATTTGTTCATCAGTCTTGATGAGGATGTTGTAACTTTTGCGATAGCGACGTCGAAGATCATCACTGCCTTTAGGACCTTGCTCAGGATAATGACAGCGTTTCCATTTTTTTCCACTGCCACACCAACAAGGATCATTACGTCCAATCATTGTATTTTTTGTTATTTGATAGATTCACTAGTAGATTAACGTTTCCGGCAAGAAAAAGCAATGACTTCGCTGAATTTAGTGCCCGCGTTTCGAGAGGCTTTGTCCTTGCTCCTCTTTCAAGGGGCTGCGCGCCCCTCGAACTCCGGCGGCAGGGAGCCAGCTCCCTGCACCCTTTAGCGATCCTTGACTCAGGCAGCTCCTCGAAAAAAAGCGCGGTGACAAAAACTTGAGAGGGTTGTTATATCTAAAGATTTGAATGTAAGTTAAGGGTGATTGATGGCGGAGAAGTTTCTTGTAGCTAATGTAATGACGATAGCGGTGTTATTTTTCGTTGTTATTGTGGTGGCGATGTTGTTGAAGCGCATCAAATTTCCTTACACCATTGGTCTTGTGATTGCGGGGATTTGTCTTGCTCTTCTGGGTGATTGGATATTTACGGAGTTACCTTTTAACCTTGATGATGTGCGTCTTTCTCCGGAGGTGATCTTGTATGTTTTGTTGCCTTCGTTGATTTTTGAAGCTGCGATCAATATTGATAGCCGGTTGTTGATGAAAAATCTGGCACAGGTGTTGATATTGTCGGTTCCTGGGTTGTTGATTTCCATGTTGATCATTGCCCTGGGTTTACGGGGCTTTACGACGATTCCTTTAGAGGCCGGATTGCTGTTCGGAGCTTTGATTTCTGCTACCGATCCTGTCGCCGTTATTCATACTTTTCGTGATATTGGTGCTCCGAAGCGTTTGACTTTGCTTGTTGATGGTGAAAGTCTTTTCAATGATGCAACGGCGATTGTTGTTTTTCACTTGATTTTGTTTTCTTTCTTGCCGGGAGCTCATGAGGGAGTGTGGCCGGTTCTTCGTTCTCTGTGGGATTTCTTTTACGTGTTCTTTGGGGGCTTGCTGATGGGTTTTCTCATCGCTTTTGTGATGTTCAAATTGATCAAGAAAGCAAAGACCGATGCTTTGGTGCAAATTACTGCGATGACGGTAGTGGCTTATGTCACCTTTGCGGTTACTAATTATTACCTTGAGGTTTCTGGGGTGATGGCTGTCGTTGCTGCAGGGATTGTTCTCAACTGGTATCGGGAGACGTATCTTTCTCCTACTGTGAAGCATTATATCAAGCAATACTGGGAGTATATCGCCTTTATTGCTAATAGCATTGTCTTTTTGCTGCTAGGGGTGACAGGGGCAAATTTTTGGGTGTCGAAGCAACATTCTCCACATCTCTTCACCATTGCTTTGTGGGCTGTCGCATTGGTCACGGTAGCAAGGGCCTTCATTGTTTATGGCTTACTTCCTTTTGTGAGCTTTACCTTTAAGAAGTCTAAGACCAGTAACCAATATAAGCATATTATTTTCTGGGGTGGATTACGTGGTGCGGTGCCCTTGGCTTTGGCCTTCAGCCTTAGTCGTGCTATTGAAAGTCAGCAATTGGTCATAGAACTTACTTTGATTGTTGTTCTTTTTACTCTTTTTGTGCAGGGGACGACATTGCGCAAGGCGATTCATTTCTTCAAGCTTGACAGAAAGACTGCTTTGGAGGAAATCAATGAAGTCGAAACGCTTCTTTGCATCAAGCAAAAGGGTTTTCAGCGGATCCTTCACATGGAGAAAGAGCAGTGCTTTTCGGAAAAGTTCCTTGAGGAGATGAAGAATGACTATGCTGCTAATATCGCGGAGCTTGAACAATCTCTAGCGGAGTTTCGTGAAGATCCTCACTTTGCTGATGAAGGCATCAAGAAACTTTTATGGCATTATACCATTGCTGCCGAAAGAGAAATTTACTCTAAGCTCTTCGAACAAGGGTTCATTTCCAAACCGGTGTTGCATGAGCTTTCTCTCAACATCGAGTTGACGCAGGATCGCGTAAGAAGAGGAGAGCATCTTGAAATTTTCGTGATGTATGTGCCCTTAGAGACAAAGATCAAGGGAACTGTTGGGAAAGTTCTCCTTCGCTTTTTCACAAGAAGTCGCTTTTTGCTAAGACTCATTCAGCATGCTTATCTCACCAAATATGAAATTTCCTTGGCGATGGTTATTGCTTGTAATCACATCGAACCTATCATCGAAGACCTTTCGCAGATGTATAGCATTGATGCTTCGATTGTGGAAGATTGCCTTACTTTCTATCGGAAGCGTAAAGAACTAGCTATGAAGTATATTGGTGCTATCGATGAAGAAGATGTGCCTTCATCGTTTCGTCGTGAGAAGATCCGTCTTGTCGCTCTTAATGCTGAATATGATGAATTACGTCAATTAGAGCCTGCCAGGAAGATTTTCGAAAAGGTGTATCAGGAATTGGAAAAAGATCTCGAAAATAAATTGGAAGAATCTAAGGAGCAAGCTGAGACTTACGCCTTCGAATATGTCAAATAAAGCAACCATTGGTGTATAATGGAGGCTTTGCTCTGATCATCACACTAGCAACCGATGAAACCTAAAGATTTGAAAGTACCCTTTTCTTGGGAAGACCGTCATGTCTTCGTGGCGGATCGCGTTTGGTATGTTCCTGATTACCATCATTCTTACGATGAGTATCATTTTCCAGGGTGGCAGGATGCTCTTTTCTTTGGCAATGACAACCCTGTTCATGTGGAGTATTGCACTGGCAATGGAGCTTGGATTGCTGACAAGGCACGCTATCATCCTGGCATCAATTGGGTAGCAGTGGAGAAGCGCTTTGATCGTGTGCGGAAGATATGGTCTAAGATCAAAAACTTTGCTCTCTCCAACCTCGTGGTGATCTGTGGTGAGGGATATACTGCTACGCATCAGTACTTTCATGATCGTAGTATCGCAGCAGTGTACATCAACTTCCCTGATCCATGGCCTAAAGCACGCCATCATAAGCATCGTTTGATGCATCCTGCCTTTGTTGAAGAGATGTGGCGGATCCTTGAGGATGAGGGGACTTTAATATTGGTGACTGATGATCAGGAGTATTCTGAAGTGTCTATCGATAATTTGTGCGATCATGGGGGGTTTCACTCTATCATTCCGGAGCCTCTGTGGGTCGACGAACTTCCTGGTTATGGATCTTCATACTTTGAGGCGTTGTGGCGCCATAAAGGACGACGCATTCGCTTTCACCAATTTGCTAAAAGGGGTCTCGTATTCGATGGAGATCGTCGTTAAAGAACATCCTACTTTATGGCAGCCTTCATCATTGGATACCTTTCTGAGATTCTCGCCAGGCTGTGCTGAAGGCATCTCTTTAGCTCGTCAGCAGCTGCAGGGGCGTTGTTATCCTCGTGAAGATCTCGTCAGTGTGCTCGCAGACTACAATGCCTTTATCGGTAATGATGCTAAGGCTCAGAAGCAGATTCAACGTCTTGCCGATGCTGATACTTACTGTGTGGTGACAGGTCAGCAACCTGGACTTCTAGGAGGACCTGCATATACTATGCTGAAGGCGATTACTTGCTTGCAGGTGGCTCGTGACGCTGAGGCTGTACCTATCTTCTGGGCAGCGACAGAGGACCATGATGTTGGCGAAGTGAATCGTGCCTTTCATCTGGACCCGAGGGGCAATTTGGTAAAGTTGTCTTTGCCATTGCCTTCGAGGTCGAAAATCTGCCTTGAAGATCTGATTCTTGATGAGCAACATCAAGAGATGATTTCTACCTTTTGTGATGTTCTTAAAGTTCCTAGCGAGATACGTGAACTTAGTCTTCATGGTCGAGCCTTTGGCGAGGCTTTTGTCCGTATGTTAGTGAAACTTTTTGCTGGTACCGGATTGGTTTTTGTCGAACCTCATTTGATGCGACCTTTATCGAAGTCGTTTTTTGCGAAGGAACTTACAGAACATGCTGTCATTACAAAAACATTGCAAGACACTAAGGAACGCCTTGTTGCTGCTGGTGGTTGCCCGACCCTCGATGTGGAGAAGGGGACGAATCTATTTTTTAAAGATACAAGAAATCGTCGTCATAAGATACAAGTTTCTGATTCTCAAAAGTTTATAATTAACGCTGAGACCTATGCTTTGGAGCAATTATTAGAGCTTTTAGAGACGCAGCCACAGCGCTTTAGTACGGGTGCTGCGGCGCGTACCGTTCTGCAAAGCCAGTGTTTTCCTACCATGATCTACGTTGCAGGTCCGGGAGAATTGACGTATTATCGTCAGTTGCGAGACTATCACCACTTCCATGACGTTCCCATGCCATGGATTATTCCTCGTTTGTCGGCAACTTTCGTTCCTAGCAACGTACAGCCTTGGCTAGAGCAGTGTGGATTAGTACCTTGGGAAGAGATTCCTAGTCGTTGGAGTGATGTGAGTCGTACTGGAGATGTTCCTTCTTATGCCTTGCATTTTTTGAGAAATCTGTTACGCCCTCGAGGGAAGCTTCAAGAGCGTATCTTTAGCTGGTGGGAGTTCCAAGGAAAAACTACAGAAAATCTTGTATATGGCCTTTTGTATCAAACACATTGGCAACAACAAGGCCATCATTATATACTGTTTCGCACCCTTCGAACTAGTCGGCATCATGATGGATAGAGTTGCCTGTATTTCATCGGTCGCGTTACACTTGTAGATTGGGAGAAGCCATGACAGAGGAAGCAAAGATGCAAACGTCAAAAGGATCTGTTGATGCTACGCCTCGATTCGAAGAGTGTAAGGCTGTTGCAAAGCTTCACCAGCTAGCGAGCAATCCCTTTGATCTCACTGGTGAAGGAGGACTTACTCCGGAACGTGTGAATACCTTTGTCAGTGAGGCCTGTGGCTTAAAATTACTTTATGCGACTGAAAGAGTGGATGAACGGGTCATTTCTGTGTTAGAGGATCTTGCTGGTGAAACTCGAGCTGTAGAGAAGATGCAGCAGATGCAGAATGGGGAAGTCATCAACAGCATTGAGGGGTATCCTAGCGAGAATCGTGCTGTGCTTCATACAGCTATGCGAGACTTCTTCGAAGTGCCGTCGATGGCTAAAGCGGCACAGGAGGCTGCCGCTCTTGCTAAGGAAGAACTTCATAAGCTCCAAGTTTTCACAGAGGACATTGAAGGGAAGTTTACCGACATGGTGATGATTGGTATCGGAGGATCGGATTTGGGTCCCCGGGCTCTATATCTAGCTTTAGAGAAATACCATACGAGGGACAGACACGTTCATTTCATCGCCAACATTGATCCTGACGATGCTGCGATGGTTTTGAAAGGTGTAGATCTCGCCAAGACGTTGGTGGTGATTGTTTCGAAGTCGGGCACAACCCTAGAGACTCTCACCAACGAAGAGATTGTCCGAGCGCGTTTCTCTCAAGCCGGACTTGATCCTAATAGACACTGCGTGGCTGTGACGGGTCAAGGAAGTCCTATGGATGATCCTAGTAGATATTTGGAGAGCTTTTATATCTGGGATTACGTAGGAGGTCGTTATTCGGCGACGTCGATGGTGGGTGGTGTGATGCTTGCCTTTGGAGTGGGCTACGACAATTTTTGGGACTTGCTGCATGGTGCTTCAGCCATGGATAAAGTTGCTCTCGATGGTGACGTGAAGAAGAATCTTCCCCTGTTGTCGGCATTGTTAGGAATATGGAATCGTAACTTCTTGGGATATCCTACCGTGGTTGTCGTGCCTTATTCGCAGCTCCTTCACCGTTTCCCAGCTCATCTTCAACAATGTGATATGGAATCCAATGGCAAGCAGATCGATAAACGTGGCAGAGCTGTCGACTTTCAGACGGGCCCTGTCGTCTGGGGAGAGCCAGGCACTAATGGACAGCACTCCTTCTTTCAACTCATCCATCAAGGGACGACTCCCGTACCAGCGGAGTTCATTGGCTTTAGCGAGAGTCAGTTCTCTCAGGATATAGAAGTTCAGGGCACTTCGTCGCAAGAAAAACTGCTTTCCAATCTTTTTGCTCAGGCGCTGGCATTGGCTGTGGGGCAAAAAAGCGATAATCCTAATCAGAATTTTCCTGGTAATCGTCCAAGCCGGGTGTTGTTGGGGCAAAAACTGACTCCTTATACTTTAGGAGCACTTCTTGCCTATTATGAACATAAAGTCGCTTTTCAGGGATTTGTCTGGAATATTAACTCCTTCGATCAGGAGGGAGTGCAGCTAGGGAAGATTCTGGCGACAAAGTTCCTCGATGTTTTTAAAGGCAAGACAGGGGATTTTTCCATAGGCGAAGCTTTGTTGAAACAATTACCGCGGTAGATTCTATGACCGTTAGTTTCCAGATAGAAATTCCACGTCGCAGTAGACACTGCCGCCTTAAGCAAGAACCTTTCACACCAGGAATGCGGTACCACTCCGTACTCGCAGAAGCTGAAGAGGGAGATTTGCAGCGTCAAGATTATTGCTCCCAATGCTGGGAGACCGTTGCTCAAGGGCCAGAGAAACACGGGCAATCACATTGGATAGGACGAGTCCCTCACGATAAAGAAGAGAAAGAAGAAAATCTTGATCGCGATGAACGTGCTCTAGTTCTCCTCAAAGAAGCACTACAAAGCGACTCCGATGCCGCTCATGATGAAGCCTTTGTCCTAGCACTATATTTAGAGCGAAGACGCCTCTTAGCCAGACGTAAAGAAACTATCCAGCAAGGATATAAATTCCTTCTCTATGAGGTGCTGGCAACAGAAGAGATGCTTGCCGTGAAGTTGATAGACTTGTCAAAGTTGTCCGTCGCCGGACTCCAAAGAAAGATTTCAAGAAAATTGAATGGGCAAGATGTCTCTAGCGAGACTTCTTGCGACGTACAGGAACATACACAGGAAGTTGGCGAGGAGCTCCACGACGCACAGGAGACACCCGTACTGTTGAATACTGCCAACGACCCTTTGAACCACTGCGACGACTCTTCATGACCCTGCCCTCCTTGATGATTCTTTGGTGCATTTTTCATGCCAAAAGCAACCGGATGTAAACCTGTGATGGTTAACATGTTGAGAAATCAACCGTGATGAGACGTGGGCAAAAAGGTGACTAGGGCGTGTCCCTAATTCAGCATTAGGAGGAACCAGAGCATAGCGCCGAGGGAGGCGAGGACTTTGATGATAGAAGTATAGTGACTGGGGTCGGCATGTTTTTGTAGTTTTTGTAGGGTGCGTTGTTTTTCGAGGATGTAAGAAGCTTTGATGGTGAAACCGCAGTTACAGGTGATGCTTGGCATGGAATGGTGGCACTTATGGCAGCATAGCATATGGCTGATGGTACTACAGAGGAGTGCTCCTTCATGACAATGAGGGCATATGAGGACTAGTTCTTGTTGACATTCTTTGTTGGGGCAGGTGATTTTGAGGTATTGAGGGTGTTTTTCTTCTTCTGGCATGGCAGATCATGGGTTATAATGGTTCATGATGTTTGATGAGAGCAGGGAGAATGCCAATTGGTGTCTTTTGAGAAATCTCTTGCTGATTTTGTATGTTACCTCGCTTCAGAGAAGGGGTTAGCGCGCAACAGTATCGAAGCTTATGAGCGCGACGTGGCTGTTTTTTTGAATGATTTGAGGCATTGTGGCGTTGAAGATTTCAACTGTGTAGAACAACGCCACATCGTTGAATTTCTATCGATGTTGAAGGCTAAAGAGTATGCAGCGACGTCGATCTCGCGTGCATTGATTGCCATTAAAGTGTTTTTCCGCTTTCTGAAGCGGGAAGGAGTGATCATTAGCAACGTTGCTTTATACATGGATTCTCCCAAGTTATGGCAATTGATTCCGGAGGTGTTGATGTCTGACGAAGTGGAGCGTCTTCTTGTGCAGCCGGCGGTGGAAACGGCGCTAGGTGCGCGCGACAGAGCGATCCTTGAGGTGCTGTATGGGTGTGGGCTGCGTGTCTCCGAGGTGTGCCACTTGGGAATCTATGATGTCGATGACACTTTCGTGCGCGTCTTTGGCAAAGGCAGCAAGGAAAGATTGGTCCCCATCGGCAAAAGGGCCATCGAAGCCATTGATCATTATTTGTTGCATTATCGCGGTAAGGTTGAAGATGAAAAGGATGCCTTGTTTGTGGGAAAATCTGGGCGTCCTATTGATAGGCAACTTGTTTGGAAGATGATCAAAAAATACTGTAAGCAGGCAGGTATTCGTAAAAACGTTTCACCACATACTTTGCGGCATTCCTTTGCGACGCATCTTCTTGATAATGGGGCTGAACTGCGTGTCATTCAAGAGATGTTGGGGCATGCTAGCATTAGCAGTACCGATCGCTACACACACGTCAGCAATAAACGCTTGCGAGAAGCATTTCATAGTTATCATCCAAGAGGCTAGCGTTTCGCCTTAAGAGTCTGCGCTCGAGCATCGAGTTCTTCGGCTTGTATGACGACATGTTTTTCAATAGCGTCAAGGATACCAGAAGTTGGAACCCGTTCTTCTTCGGGTAGTTGTAGAAGGCGGGCATGCGCCATAATCTCATCAAGATATTCTTTATACTTTTCAAAATTTTTACTCTCTTTTGCTCTGTCAAGGAATGTCAGATATGGCGAAAGGATTGGAATATGTGCTTTTGGAAATTCTACAATTTTTGAAGGGTCATAACGGAACTCAAAGAGCTTTCTCATCGTCTCTTGTAGAGGAAAAGAAATTCTTTCGTGAATTTCGGGCTGATGGTCTCGGATTTCTCTCATGACGGCATCTTGTTTGAGGCATGCTCTCAAGATACTGACAAATTTTACATAATTCTTTTCCTCCAAGGCTAGCTTAGCTTCCTCGAGCTTTCCTTTGATGATTTGTACTTGTCCTTCGAGATCTTTTACATCTCCAAAATCGATCACATCATGCGTTTTTACGGACTCCTGAAGCTCGGAAGCTTCTTCGAGGTTTTTCTGGATTAAGGCCAGGTCAAAACCTTCATCTATGAGTTGTTTCTGTATATCCTCAAGTTTTTTGCGGTTCTTACCTTCCTGTCCTATGCAAGCATACACGATAGTTCTAGCTCTGATAAAAAGACCTTTTTTTAGTGCTTCTTCAGCTTCAGTAACATAGCGTTTCATGGTTTCGAAGGGATTTTCACTGTGCAAAATTTCGCTGGTTATCATGGATTGCTCGATTTGAGGACGGTAACTACCATAATTGTGGTGAGAATCAAATAGGTCGTCCAGCATCTTTAGAAGCTGCCTCTCCTCTTCGGTGAGGTTTTCTTTAATGGTCGTCATCAAGCTAAAAACGCTACGAAGTCTGATGCCTGATAAAATGGAGAGCACACTATCGGCATCACCCTCTAAATACAGTTTGTGGGCGATTTGGATGAAACGTCCCATGATGCATCCTCGTTCCGCATCGCTTTTCCCAAAAAGAATGGAAGAGGCGACAAAATTAGCGATTTTGTCGTTTCTTTTTGCATTTTCTGAACTTCTGAGAATAATAGGACATTGCTTGGGATCGTAAAGAATTTCATCTGTAACACCTTCAGTTATCTTGTGAAAAATTTCCTCGCTATTGGTGCGTAAGTCATCAGCAGCAGCGGTCACTAGTTCTGAATAAAGACCATCAAAATGTGTTTTTATTTCTGAATTTTTGAGCAGTTCCTGCCCCCAGGGGGTGGCTCGTAGCTTATCTAAGATAGCAAATTGCGCACGACCGGCTGAGAGGCCGGTTTCAACGAACTTCAAAATATGCTCGAAGGCTCCTTGTTGATCCTTATTATTCGAGTTGGGATTCTTTTTAACAATTTGCAACCCTCCCTCTTTGATGATCAAGCTTCGTTTTTTGTGAGCCACCAATGAATCCAATAGTTTTGTTGCTTTTCCAATTTCACTTTCTTCT
>Ga0180437_10012278_pt1 | contig 10142 bp, 5 predicted proteins | sample SS_ome_4_FD_132410 | JGI IMG/M metagenome (GOLD analysis project Ga0180437, IMG submission 132410) | Hypersaline lake sediment archaeal communities from the Salton Sea, California, USA - SS_3_D_1 metaG | ecosystem: Environmental > Aquatic > Non-marine Saline and Alkaline > Hypersaline > Sediment... | reverse complement strand
TCACCCATTAATTCAAACTAAAATTCCTGATCTAATAGATTCCCAGATATTTGGACGAGGCATCATTCGAGGTTTGAAGAAACTTAATATCGAAGCTAATTTACTTAGTGAAGGCGGAATTGGTGTAAAGGGCCTAAAAATATCAGGAACTGCACGTTCTCTCAGAAAGGGTGCTTATCTGCATCATGGTTCACTACTGGTACACTCAGATTTGGATTTTTTACAAAAAGTATTACAAGGTAAACCGATTGATCAAGAAAAAAAATGTCTACCATCTAAAATGTCCCCAGTAACCTCAATAGAACATGAATTGGGCAAGAAAATAAGTATTGCTAAAGTAAAAGAGGCATTGATAAATGCATTTGAAGAGGTATTCATTATGAAATTAGATCCCAGTCAATTGACTGATAATGAAATACGTCTTGCCAAGCGTTTATTTGATGAGAAGTATAATTCGAATGATTGGAATTTTCAGCGTTAATGCGAAACCTTTTAAATGGTGTATCGTTCACTTCTTACGACATCTTCAAACTTAGAAGAACTTGAGGTTTCAAAATGAAAGTAAAGCCAATTTGCGCAATTTGTCTGCTTGAAAGAGGATTTAAACAATCAAAAATGGCAACCGACGATGAAGAGTTACAAAAGAAAGCAGTAAAACGATTATTAGAATTTCTAGCAAACAACTTTGACTCAAATCACACTCCACCACAAATTGGCTATTTAAGAGACCAAATTGTACTTGAAGCAATTGGTATGAAAAATCAAGATATCTATTCAAAATTGAAAAAGTATTCAAATGAAATTGCACTAGAAATCCTACCAGATGTTCGTAATTGGATTGAAGAAGCTGCTGATTCACAGAAAGAACGCTTTAGAAGAGCATGTATTATATCAATAGTTGGCAATATTATGGAATTTGATATAAGTGGACACACTTTTGACTTAAAGGATCTTCCAAAGGTTATCAATGATGCAGAAAGTGAATTAGTTATTGATGATATCGACAAAGTTTTCCAGATTATCCAAGAAAATAAAAATATCCTGTTTCTTCCTGATAATGCAGGAGAAATTGCCTTTGATACTCTGTTAGTCAAAGAGTTAAAAAGAAATAATTGTCACGTTACAGTAGCTGTAAAAGAGAAACCTATCATGAACGATGCTACATTGGAAGATGCTTTGCTCGTCGGAATGGATGAAGTTGCGGATAAACTAATGACGACTGGAACGAATCCTGTAACCGCTGGATTGAATATTGATGAAGCTTCTAAAGAATTTATGGAAGAATTCAAAAAGACTGAGTTAATTATTGCGAAGGGCATGGGACATTTTGAAACATTGACAGAATTTGAGCTTCCTATCCCGTTAGTACATCTATTAAGAACGAAATGTGAGCCTATTGCAAACTCTCTCGGTGTAGCTCGTCATCGTAATGTAGCTAAAATCGCGTAATATTCTAGGGAATTATGGCAATTTTTATGTTTTCGCCCTTTTGCAGCAACTCTAACGCATCACTTACCTGATTTAATGGCATTTCTTTTGTGATAAGTGGTTTAACATTTACTATGCCCGACGAAATTAGATCTAAAGCTCTCTTAACGCAGACTGGTGTATGATGGAATATGCCTTTTATCGTTAAGTCTTCATAATGTATACGGTGAGTATCTACAGAGATTTTTGTTCCTGGGGCTGCCCCTCCAAATAATATGGTGGTTCCTGCCTTCCCTGTCATTGCAATTGCATTTTCCCATGTTTGGGGTACACCTACACATTCTATAACGACGTCTGCTCCTCGTCCATCGGTTATTTTCTTGACTTTTCCTACAGGGTCTGTTTTTGCGTTAATTGCATCATGGGCGCCTACCTCTAAGGCTTTTTGAAGCCTATATTCTATTAAATCAATTGCAATTACATTTTTGGCTCCTCTTGCAAGTGCTAACTGTATATGAAGCAACCCAATAGGTCCCGCTCCAATAATCACAACGTTATCCGCTAAATTAATGTCTGCGATTTTATTACCATTAACAACGCATGCGAGTGGTTCTGTGAATGCTGCTTCTTGAAATGAAACATGACTTGGTATCTCATACATATTCTGACTTGCAATTCTTTCTGGGATGCGGATATATTCTGCATAAGCTCCATCTACACTAAATCCGATCAATGTCTCTGCCAATTCTTCGCAAAGATTATGTTTTCCTTTTTTACAAAAATAGCATTCATTACAAGGGGCTGAATTGGCAGCAACTACGCGCATCCCTTCGGCAAATTTTGTAACTTTTGACCCAACTTGAGCAATAACGCCAGAAAATTCATGCCCAAAGATCATAGGTGGTTTGATTTTCGGATGTCCTCTTCTATAAATTTTAAGATCAGTCCCACATGTAAGGATCGCCTTTGTTTTGATTAGAACCTCATTTTCGGAGATCTTTGGAATATCTACCTCTTCTAGTTTTATTACGCCTGGTTCATAGAACCTTATTGCTCTCATTGTTCTTTCCACAGTTTTCAAGCCTCCATGAAAGACTAGCGAGTTCTTTGTAAACAATATTCTTTGCAATTCTTTTAAAAGCATATTATATTGCCGTAAATCTATTCTACTAATCAGATAAAGATGTATTAAGACGTATCATGTTAGCTATTTAAAAAGCATATGCCTTTGGGTGATTGTATTTTTAATCTTTAAGAAAATCTGCATAATTCAATTTTACAGAAATATGTGAAGCGATTTTTTTTCAATAAAAAATTTAATGCAAATTAGAATGATTTTTTCAACGTTAAATTGTGACAAAACCTATATTGCTTATTTTAAATGTGACAAAACATATTGAAGGAGATTTATATTCCAGAAGAACATGAAAATAGCTATACTACAACATCCTAATTTTCCTTTTTTTTATTCTTACTATAGAAAATCATTGCTAAAAAGAATTGAGATGTATCCAAAATGATTTATTTCTTATAAAGAGTAACTACGTTGGTAGTAACGTTTATATAGGGATTCGCCGCGTATCGCCTATTACTACATATATGTAATCATTTTTGCATCAATAAAAATTATTTACCTTAGATGAGGGTATTCTCAGTGATCTTTGACCGTCTAGGAAAAAAAATTGTACGTTATAATAAGTTCCTGATCATTACTTGGATCGTAATTGCTATAATCTTAGCTAGTCGAGCAGCTCAAGTTAATGATATGTTCACATCAGATTTCTCTGATTTTGTACCGCAAGACATGGAATCAAGAAGGGCTAGTGACATCCTCAAAGAAGAATTTCCAGATCTACCTGTTACTTCTCTTATAGTTGTAATTCAGACAAATCCAAGTCATAGCGGGACATCAGCGACGCAAGCTGCAGCAAATAATAATATTTTTGATCCCACAATTCAAGATTTTATTGAAACGCTGGATGATGAAGTTGAAAAATATCCGCATGTCATAAATGTAGACAATTATTATGGAATGAACGAATCTCTCCATCAATCTTATTACGAAGGAACTTATAAAGGCTTACTTGAAGCTATAACGGAAGCTCATGAAGATTTTAACAAAACACAATCGTTTTACGATATGAACAAAAGTGAACGTGATGAATATCTTACTGGACTTGCTCAATTCTTTGCAAGTGATTTCAATATGGACCCAGATGAATTAGAAGACTTTGTGTATGATATTTATGAACTAAAATTCAAATTTGATCAAGTTGATGGCGAAGAGTTTTTAGCTCTTGCCAAAAACTATACTCATGAATGGGATCTTAGAGCTTCCAATTTTGAAGCTAATTTCTCTTATTATTACACATTCTTAAACACTAATTTCACTCCTTCTCCTTCAATTTTTGATTTTACAACGTATCCAATCCTTTTAAATGAAACAAGTGCATATGGAGGCTTTTATAACTGGACAATGCCGAATCTGATTGGAGCAACTTCAGAAACGATTAATAGAAGCCCTGTATTAATGATGAATGAAGCAGATTTGGTTTTTATTGCGTATACTTATTTTGCTATTTATCATTGCTTAGATCTACAATTTGACATGTTCAACCCTGCAAAATATACTCAGGATCCTGATGACCCGACAACAAATGCTACATTGGCGGAGATTGCGAGTGTTATCCCGCCGGATTTAGATCCTGAATTAGAGCCCTATAATACTGTAAAAAGTGTTTTTGGACTTGGTGTTTTAGCAAATAATGATCCAAGATATAGTCCGCCGGGTGGAACTGTAGGTCTTAGAATGGCATTAGCAGATACCTTTGCAGGGCAAGTAAAAAGGGAATTTAGAGACCAGATTAAATTCTATTATGAATTTTTTGTTACTGAAATGAATTATTTTGATTTATCATCTAGTTTCGTTAGTATGCTTTTTGAAGCTTTGGGAGGCGATTTAGATGACTTCGAACTCGATCTTATGATGGATATCTATGATTTAGGTTCGAATCCCTCAGATGACGATTTTGCTAAATTAGCTGATGAAAAAACTGAAGAATTCATAGAAGACAATCCGCTTAGTGAAAGTCAAACAGAAGAAGTCCTGGAACGATTTGTGAGCAACGATAATGACACTATGATTGTCTTTATAAATTTAGACACCAGTTCTAGTTCTGAAGAAACCAAGCACATACTTGAGCAACTAGATGAAGATATCCCTCTAATAAAAGCAGAAGTGATGCCTCAACAAACTAATGAAACGACTTTAAGTACGGAGACAACTGATTTTGAAGTGTATGTCACTGGAGAGGGCGCTTTCAATATGGAAGGTGGTGAAACAGCAGAACAAGACATGGCACTAACCGATTTTGTTTCTATTGTCCTTATTTTGATAATTTTAATGTTTATCTTTCGATCTCCAATAGCTGCTGTGCTTCCTTTAATAGCAATGGGCGTTTCAATTATCATTGTGCGAGGTGTACTGTATTCTCTTGGTTTCATGGGTATCCAGATTCATACAATGGCAAACATGTTTACCACACCAGTTTTGCTTGGCGCTGGAAGTGATTATTGCATATTTATCATTTCTCGTTTCTTTGAAGAATTAAGAGGTGGCAAAGATAAGAACCGAGCTATTAGGAAGACTTTAGAGACCGCTGGAAAGACTGTAGCTTCTAGCGGTGGTACGGTTATGATCGGGTTTGCCGCGATGCTGCCAACGAAATTTGGTCTAATGCGTGTAATAGGTATGTCTGTCCTTTTAGGAGTAGGAATAGCACTCATATCTGCTCTCACTTTTATACCTTCAATTCTTCTCTTGCTCGGCGATCGCATATTTTGGCCTCGCCGCAAGAACTCAGTAAAAGCAAAGAATTCCTCTTCAACAAACAATAATAGCCTAATAAGAAAAGTTTCTAGTATTGTTGTCAAAAAGCCAAAACTTACTTTAGTACTAATTTTGGCTGTTTCAATTCCACTTATCGCTCAGGTTGCCTTTATTCAACTGTCTTATGATTCCATCGCAACTATGCCTAACACTGAATCAAAACGTGGATATGATATTTTAGCGGAAGAATTAGGAGAAGGCGAGATCTCTCCAATGGATATTGTGATTCATTTTAAAAATGGTACAAATATTTGGAATACTACAATTTTAGAAGAAGTCGCTACAATGGCAGATCATCTTGAAGAGATGAATGGTACTGATAAAGTTATGTCAGTAAAAAAACCATTTGGTACACAGGAAATCAAGTATCTTAAATTCGAGAAAAATGAAACTGCACGTGCACTTATGGAAATGTACGTAAGTGAAGATAATGACACAACTTACATTTCTGTATTCTTAGAGAGAGAACCATATTCAGATGAAGCCATGAACCTGGCAAGGGAAATTAAAACCTATTTGGTTTCTTATCAGGCGAATAGCACAGTTTTAGGCGAAGATCGATGCGAAATTCTCTTGGGAGGAGCTTCTCAAGGTAACGTAGAAATGGATAGAATGTTATGGAATGATTTCTTCGGTGTAATGCTTCCGATAACTTTCGCTGGAATATTCATTGTACTTTTAATTCTGCTTTTATCGATTCCAACTCCGTTACGATTAATTGGAACAATATTATTATCAGTATTACAGATACTTGGACTAACAACCCTTGTATTTCAAACGATATTGGGAGTTCCTATTGAATTTACACTTCCAATCATAGTATTTGTTGTATTAATGGGATTAGGAATGGATTATGATATATTCTTGGTTTCTCGAATGCGAGAAATTAGATTTGAGCCAGGAAAAGAAACAGATGATTCAACTGCTATAATAGAGGCGTTGGAAAAAACTGGTGCGATTATTACCTCTTGTGGTTGTATAATGGCAGCCGCATTTGGCTCTATGATGCTGTCTTCAACCACTACAATGAAGATGTACGGATTTGCCTTAGCAACTGCTATTATACTAGATGCAACAATCGTACGGTTATTCCTTGTTCCTTCAGTTATGCTTCTGGCAGGCAAATGGAACTGGTGGCCTCCTAAACTAGCAGAGGTTATTGAATCTAAACTTGGAAAATTTGAACATTAAATATTTCTATAAGGGTGTCAATATCACGATGGATTCTACAAAAAACAGACGGTCACAATGTAGACCGATGTACTTCTTTGTACTCTTTTTACTAATTTGTTTGCTTGTACGAGGATTACATGCTCCTAACTCATTAACTGTGATAGCAGAGCAAGATAATAACACCCTCTCAACTGAGGATGACTTTGCAGGGATAAACGTATTAATTGACCAAGTTAAATCTGAGAACCGCTCACTACACAGTCTAGTCGATTATTTAGAGGCCGAGGGAGCATCAGTTGATATACTTGAGGATAAGGCTTTCAATATAAAAAATATTCAAAAATATGATATTTTAATTCTCATCGAGCCGTTATATGATCCGAGCGCAGAAAGTGTGTTAGAAAAATACGTAAAAAACGGCGGGAGCGTGTTATTTTCAGGTGACAATAGATGGTCAGATTATACGAAATATGTAGACTTTGCAAATATCTCATATCAAAAAGCAAATCCAAACAAGGGGTATACTCGGGAAATATATGGGCATCCAGCAACTCAAAATGTTCAAGAATTATATTGTGCAGAGCCTCAATCAAGTTTGGAAGTTGGAACTAAAGCAAGTACGATTGTAATGAAAGATGGGTATGTTGAGGCTGCTGCGGCATGGATAGAAAACGGTAAATTCATTGTTGTTGCCGATGAACATATCTTGCTTGATGATTATTATAAGAGTGGTGACAACCACTTATTTATGCATAGCATCCTTAAGTGGCTCAGAAATGTTGGTTTTTCAATTGACGTCAAAACAACTATCAAAAAAGGTGAACAAGTAACAGTTCAAGCCGAATTCATGAATTACAGAGGCTATGAAATTAGTATTAAAGCAATAACCGAAAGTAAAGAGTTCGAAGAAATAAATAATCAAATTGTTTTACAACCTGGCAAAAACGAAATAGAATTTCAAATGAGCGAAAATATCATTGAACTCTTTTTTCTGGGAGAAAAAACTTTAAAACTTAAATTTGAATATAATGGCCGTACACTTTTTTCTGAGGACTTTGTTATTGATGTGCAATTTTCGTCAATTTACATTGGTATAATTGCTGCACCTTTAGTCATTATAGGACTAATATTAGTCATGTTAAAAATTAATTCTAAAAGATCATCCTAATTCATAGTTTTTTTTTGAGATTGAAGCGCTTTTATTCTATTAAAGCAGTAAAACCGATAATCAGAAAGAAAAATGTTTGATAGAATCCTGTGCTGTTCAAATTGTATATAATTAGTTGTGTTCGTGGATGATGACGGCGTAATCCATGTGTTCATCACCGGCAAAGCGTGCGGTGTAGTGACAGGAGGGGCAGATAACTTTCCGGTCTTCGTAGCACACTTCGGTGGGTTGCTGGCAGACGGGGCATTCTTGCAGTTGCTGTTTGGTGTGTTTCCGGTAGAAGGGGAGCGTGTAGTTGCCGTGCTCACAGACCGCTTGGAAGAAGACGTCGACCTTTTCGGGATCGGTGTCGTTGGTGAGAGCTGCCGGGGAGATCAAGACGGGTAAATGTGCTTGAACGCTTGCTTCAGCGATGTCTTTGACCTTTTGGTAGATTTCTTCTTTGCTGGCGTCCCGCATGAAGTAGGGGAGGATGGTGGCGGTGTAGGGTTGGTCGTATTCCTTGCATAGCCGGATCATCGCCTGGTGATCGCACTCCAGATCGCCGTTGGCGTTGATGGGGAAGGTGATAGCTGCGGGTAGAGAAATGGTGGGCAGGTATTGTTTATCGCGGGCGGCATAGTCGAACAGTATTCTCCAGCGCTCCACGCTGTCAGGGTAATAGGTGATGCCCAGCGGGTGGTAGCGCTTCACGCTTTTATACATCTCGTAGATATGGGGGTAAACGTATGTCAGGAACTCATCGATGTCCAGGCTGGGTGGACTGGCGTAGAGTTCCCAGAAGACACAGCCGGTGGGATCAATGCCGTATTCCTTATAGCGTTGGAGGGTGGTCAATACCAACTCGGAGTAGGTTTTCATTTCGTCCATGAAAAAGGTGGGGTAACTGCCTAAGTTCTGGCAGTAGTCCTCGATCTGGCGTTTTTCACGTTCGCTCTCGGCCTGCATATAGCGTTGGTAGCATTTAAGGTCTTCCAGTAGTAATTCGGTGGATCGTAGGAAACACCCCAGTGTGAAGGTGGAGGTAAGAAAGGGGCTAACCATGATGGTCGGCAGTTCCTCTTGAACCTTGCAGAACACCTGGAGTGAGGTTTCGAAGTAGCCTTCGATTTCTGGTGGATGAATGTTATCCATGTCGTCTGCGATTTTGATGATGTTGTCGGTGTTGGTGGGATAGTTCCATTCCGTGAACTGGAAGGGTACTCCCATTTCGTAAAGGCCGGAACCCAATAATGGTCCTCCCCAGTAGAGCATGGTAAGGCTATCGACGGGGTAGCGTTTGTAAAGTTTTTTGGTGAGTTCGACGTTCTTATCGACGTCATGAAGTAAGTCAACCCAGCTGAGCGAGGGATCGATGAATTGCGGATGGATATTAGCGACTGCCAGGATGGTTGCTACCCGATCAGGGATCTTATTTAAGTTAAACAACAAGATGCGTTCTAGCGGGGTCAGTTTTACCCCGAAGCCGCGTAATTTATTCTTGATGGATGCTTTAATGACTAATTTTAACAGTTTCAATAAACCCATTTGATTTCACCTTAATTTAATTTTTAAAATAGCCAGTTGCTTACTCTACACTTGTTAATTCCCAGTTATAGCACCCTTCTTTTAATTGGGTCACAGCCTGGACAGCTTCTTCAGCGTTATTACCGTACCCATCAGCGCCGATCTCTTTGGCAAACTTGCGGGTAACTGAAGGTCCACCCACTATGATCTTAAAATGATATTCTGATCGTAGTGGATCAAGGGCCTGAATGGTCTGCCTGAGGGAGAAGTTGGCGGTGGTATCCAGCCAGGCACTGAGCCCTATAAATACGGGGTGATGCTGTTGAATGGCTTCTATAAATTGATCAGGAGAGATATCCACACCCAGGTTAATCACGTCATAACCGGCACCTTCCAGGAACAACTCAACGATCTTAGGGCCGATGCTATGCACGTCGCCCTCTACTGTCCCCATGACAATTGTCTCCCGTTTTGTAGTGAGTCCTTGCGATTTTATCAGCGGCTCAATGGCGTTCTTGATGAGTTCGACACAGCGAGCAGCCATCCACAGGTCGGCAATAAACAACTCTCGGGTGGAAAAGCGCTGCCCGACGGTGTTCATAGCGACACTTACGATGTCGAGGATTCTCAAAGGATCGATATTCGCTTTTAATAACTGAGATAGGAGTTCTTGAATTAAGTGTGACTCTCCTTTGATAATCATGTCTCGTAATTGTTCATATAATGTAATGAGATCGAAGGTGTCACCAGTAAATTTAGTTTGGTAGTCGATTGGTGCCTCTTCGATTGTAAAATTCAAGGGTTTATAATTTTCGTGAATGGTAGAAAAGGGTTTCCTCAAATTGACATACCTCCAATTCGTGCAGGGTGGTAAAAAACTGATAGACCTCCAATAAGTCGATATTAAAGGGCGAATATAACTTCCATAAACTGAGGATGGTGATCTTGTTGTTGACTCCCTGTACCAGGTTAGTGATC
>Ga0180437_10012277_pt1 | contig 10143 bp, 10 predicted proteins | sample SS_ome_4_FD_132410 | JGI IMG/M metagenome (GOLD analysis project Ga0180437, IMG submission 132410) | Hypersaline lake sediment archaeal communities from the Salton Sea, California, USA - SS_3_D_1 metaG | ecosystem: Environmental > Aquatic > Non-marine Saline and Alkaline > Hypersaline >... | reverse complement strand
TTATTATTTATTTATTATTTATTTATTATTTATTCATTACACATAGAGGAATATATGAATAAGTCTTTACAAGTACAATTAGAGAAGAGACATGGTATAGATTTAAGAAAAGATGATATGCTCTTTATAGATTTATATCAGAAACATCAGCTTAATGCTAAAGAAGCCTACACTACGCTATGTGAGAGTGTTAAAGAAAACCTCCCTCCTCTTAACAATTATGTAACAAGACTGAAGGGAATTATTCTGGATTTGGTGGAAGCCAATCTTGTGATGGAAGCTGGCCAAGCTGCCCTTACATTGTCAGATCTTATGAGTGCAGATGAAGCTGTCCCTCAGGCCAACATTAAGCTAGAGGCTTCCAAAACTGTGTTGGACAGGGTGGGGCTAGGGAAGAGAGAAACTCTTGTGGTTGACAGTGGCAGTAATGCAGGCCTCTTTGTCATCCCTGCTAAGAAGGCTGTTGTGCTGGAAGAAGAGAAAGTGATAGAGGGAGATTATGAAGAAGTTTCTTAATGTGTTAGATTTTTACATGCCCCTGGTAGAGAAGCAGTGGTTTAAGCTCTTCCACCATTGGCTCAATCCCTTTGGCAATTATCACGAGCCATTGCCCTATCCCCTGAAGTGGGCAGACAAGGCACAGAGAAGTGTATTCCCTTCTGCTGTGTGGTGGCTGATACGAAACCCTCTGCACAATTTCACACACTTCTGGGTAGGGATTACACCAATAGGGGAGAGGTATGAGTGGAGGCGCCCTGAGGAGAATGGCTGGAAGAAGGAAGGAGACGTATGGAGGAAGGGGTGGATGAAGTTGCCAAGGACAGGATGGATTAGATGGCAGAGTCGTGGTAATCTCCGCCTGTTTAAATTTGATTGAGGTGTATAATGAATATTGCTGGATGGATAGCTTCGCTGGTGAAGCCGGCCTCTGACATAGGCAAGGCCTACGTTGAGGGGAAACAGAAGATACAGCAGGCTAAGATTGATGCTGAGCTTGCTAAGTGGGTGGCTAAGGCCCAGAGCTATGAGAACGATGCTGAGCGAACACACAATTGGGAAATAGAGGCTCTGAAGATGAGCCAATATAGCTGGAAGGATGAGCTGTGGACTATTGTGCTTGCCCTCCTCCTAGTAGCTCCGATGGGGTTGGCTGTTGCTGGTGTGTTCACAGGCAGTGTTGTGTACACAGATGCCATCATAGCTATGTGGAATGCCTATGCCGGAATGCCTATTGTCCTCCAAGGTCTCTATCCTGTGGCTATTCTTGCCAGTATGGGGATTAGGTGGAAAGGGAAGCGTGAAGCTGCTGATGCAATTAAAAAGCTAGGCTAATGAGATTTAATAATATAAGACAGGACATTGTCCTTCGTCTGTGGGAGCTCATTGATGAGGGTATGACCTACAGAGAGGCTGAGAGTTGGCTCGCCTCCGAGCACAGGATATATGTCTCCCGCTCTGCCATCCAACGCTATGACAAGGACAGGACGAAATATGTCTACAAGAAGCCTGGCAAGAAGATAAGTGATATTAAGAAAGCGGACAAGTCTAGGGTAGAGGAGATTGTCAGGAAGAAGAAAGCTGCGGATCTGGAATATCACAAGAAGGTTAGGCAGGAAATAAGGGAGAAGATTAATGATGCTGGCCGGATAAAGGGCAGCAAGCTTCTCGATGAGGATGTGTTTGAGGCAGGGAAGGAAGATGGAGATCTGAGAGAAGATCAGGTGGCCTTCAAGCCCAACCCGGGCCCACAGGAGGAATTCCTTGCCAGCTCAGAGACAGACATTCTGTTCGGTGGTCAGGCTGGCGGTGGTAAGAGTGTTGTGTTGATTATTGATCCTCTCCGCTATGCACACAGGAGAAAGCACAGAGCTCTGATTCTTCGTCGAACATTGAAAGAGCTACGGCAGCTGATTGACTTGTCTCGAGACTTCTACCCGAAGGCCTTCCCTGATGCCAAATACAAAGAGGCAGAGAAGGTGTGGGTGTTTCCTAGTGGTGCTCGTATTGAATTCAACTATCTGGAGAAGGAGGCTGATGTCTATCAATACCAAGGCCAAGACTTCTCATGGATTGGGTTTGACGAGTTGACGCAGCTGGCTACAGAATTCCCTTGGAACTATCTGTCCTCTCGTCTCCGCACCACAGACCCAGAGATAGTGCCCTGCCTACGTGCTACGGCCAACCCTGGTGGTGTGGGAAATGATTGGGTGAGGAAGAGATATATTTCTCCAGCCCTCCCCAACACAGCCTTTGTGTTTGAGCGTGACCGGTTTGGTAATGCGATGACTCGGAAGTTCATTCCTTCCCGTCTGCAGGACAACCCCCATCTGTTCAATGATGGTAAGTATGAGGCGATGCTGAAGAGCTTGCCTGAGGTTCAGAGGCGCCAGCTGCTGGAAGGTGACTGGGATGTGTTTGAGGGAGCTGCCTTCCCCGAGTTTAACAGAGAGCTCCATGTCATCCAGCCTTTTGACATCCCACGTGGTTGGAGAAGGTTTAGAGGGATTGACTATGGCTATAGTGCCCCCTCATGTTGTCTGTGGGGAGCGGTTAATCCGGAGGATGGCACTCTCATCATTTACAGAGAATTATACGAAAGGGGCTTGACAGGAGAGGATTTAGCTGATAGAATCGTGGAGATAGAGCTGGAGGAAATGGATCCTCCCATGAACGGTGTGGTTGATGGCGCTGTCTTCAATAACACAGGATACATGAATACCATAGGCTCCTCCCTCAACAAGAGGGGATTGAAGCTCAAGCCGGCGAACAAGGACAGGAAGGCAGGGAAGGTTCAGATACATGAGAGATTGGCTGTCAGGGAAGGGGAGAGGCCACGATTGCAAGTGTTCTCTACATGTTCCAATCTTATACGAGAAATCACTACGATTCCTCTGAAGGATAAGGATCCAGAGGATGTAGACACAACAGTAGATGATCATGCCTATGATGCATTGCGCTACATGTGTATGAGTGTTCCCCGGGCAACCTACAGGGATATGCTTTACGAATACAAACGTCAGCAGCAATACAGTGGGTGGCAACCTGCAGATTCTGCATTTGGTTACTGAGGAGAAATAAATGAGTGATGAATTCTTATACATGCTAGCAGGTGAAGTGGAGAGCAAGTTCGCTACAGCTGAAACTTCTCGCCTAAGCTCCATCGAAGAGAGATGGTCAAGGGCCTACCACAACTACCGTGGTGTGTACTACAAAGATGTACACTTCACTGAGCATGAGAAGAGTCGGGTGTTTGTTAAGGTTACCAAGACGAAAGTGTTGGCAGCTTACGGCCGCATCATCGATGTTGTGTTTCAGAATGGGAACCTGCCTATTGGTGTAAGCAAGACAGATGTCCCCAGGAAGAAGATTGTTGAAGCCTTGGAGAATCCAGAGATGCCTGGCCCCATGGCTGCTCCTCCTGCACCGGTGGTGAATCCGTTTGATGTAGGATATGCCGGAGATGAAAGAGGAAAGGTGGGTGCTAAGTTTGGAAACATGCAACCTTCTCCCGCACTCTCAGCCCCACAAGAGATGCCTCCTCAGGCAGTAGAGGAGCCTAACTATGTCCAGGCTGCTCGTAACATGGAGCGCCTCATCCATGACCAGATTGCAGACAGCAAGGGTCAAGTGGCTGTACGTGATGCCATCTTCGAAAGTTGCCTCCTCGGCACCGGCATTATCAAGGGTCCATTCAACTACACCAAACTGGTGAACAGCTGGGAGAACGGTGAGCTCCGTCAAGAGCAAGAGCGTGTTCCTCATATTGAGTTTGTCTCCATTTGGGACTTCTACCCTGATCCGGAAGCCACTTGTATGCAGGATGCTGAATGGGTGATTCAGAGGCACAAGCTTTCCCGTACACAACTCGAGGCCTTAGCTGAGCAACCTCATTTCAACAGTGAGGCCATCTATGAGCTCACCCGCTACACTGATGGGAACTCCGAACAGACATCTCGAGACAATGAAGTACAGGCTGAGGGTGAGAAGAACACTGATGCCGGTCAGCAGTCTCGATGGGACATTTATGAATATTGGGGTCCTGTAGATAGTAGCATGATACCCTCAGAGCTCCTAGGAGGGCCGTCAGGCGACGAACCCAACCAGGTGCAGGTGAACGTATGGGTTAGTGGTGGAAAGGTGATTAGATTGGCTCTGAATCCGTTTGAGCCTCAACGCATTCCCTACCTGTCTTTCCCCTACGAAAAAAATCCTTACAGCTTCTGGGGTGTGGGTGTTGGTGAGAATATGGATGATATGCAGAGCATGATGAATGGTACGGCTCGCATGGCCATTGATAACCTGGCCCTGGCTGGTAACATGGTGTTTGACATTGATGAGAGTGCTTTGGTGCCTGGAGAAGATGACACCATCTATCCTGGTAAGAAGTTTCGCCGGCAGTCAGGTGTTCCTGGCCAGAGCATCTACGGGATTAAGTTTCCCAACACTGCAACTGAGAACATGATGTTGTTTGACCGGTGGAGACAGCTATCCGATGAGAGCACAGGCATCCCGTCGTATTCACATGGTAACACTGGTGTAACTGGTATGACTCGTACAGCTTCTGGTATGTCGATGCTAATGGGTGCTGCCGACCTCAATACTAAAACTGCCATTAAGAATATGGATGATTTCTTGTTTCAGCCTTTGGCTCAGTATTATTTCTACTGGAATAAGCAGTTTTACGAAGGTGATTTGGATATTGAGGGTGATCTGGAAGTTAAGGCCACCGGTACTCAAAGCCTGATTGCCAAGGAAGTGAAGAGTCAACGGCTGCTTACATTCCTGCAGCTGGCCTCTAATCCACAGGTTGCCCCGATGATCAACATCAAGAATGTTGTAGAAGATCTGGCCCACACTCTTGATGCAGATGCTAAGCGTTACATCAACGATTTAGATGCTGCAAGACAGCAGGCTGAGATTGTTGGTTTACAGAATGCCCAGGCTCAGGCCCAGGCAGAAGGATTGGCTGAAGGTTCAACTGGCACTGGTGATGGTAACATCGGTATTGGCCAGGCGGCTCAGCCAGGTGAAGAGGAATTTTCTTCAAATGAGTGATAGAGAAAAGATTATTGCTGATTTTCAGAAAGTAATGAAATTGCATGATATAGTTGTTGACAAGTATTTATCAATGTGCTATAATACATGTATTGATAAGTTAGTCAGAGAAGATGATGAGAGAGAGCGTGGAAAGGCTCAGTTCATTAAGGAGCTTCAAAGACTAACCAAATGAGTGCTACCCATTAGGCCCACTCACTAACCTATTGGCCAGCTACCTTGCAATGACAAGCCCTGGAAGAGAGGAAATAATATGTCCAATGAAACAGAAAGCGAAGGTTTGATGTATTCCAACATCGCCGTTAAGGAAGAGAAGAAGTATGCAGTTGATACTGGCTCTGTCCCTAACCACACCGATAATGGAGACGATGATGCCAACGCTGATAATCCATATCAAAAGACTGATTGGAAGAAACGGTATGACGATTTAAGGAGATACCAGCAACAGAAACAACAGGAGTTTGAGCAGAGAGAAGAAGAGCTTCGTCAGAAAGTCCAACAGGCCCAACCTCATTATGAGCCGCCTGCAACTGCTGAAGAGCTTGAAGCTTTCAAGAAAGATAATCCTGATGTGTTTAAAGTTGCACGAACTGTAGCCCAGATGGCACGTGACGAGGAGTTGAAAACTCTGAAGGCTGACATCGAGGAACTGCAGAAGATGAAGACTAAGGCAACGCGTGATGCTGAGAAAGCAGCTTTGTTGCAGATTCATCCAGATGCTGAGAGCATCAAAAAAGATCCGAAGTTTAAAGAATGGGCGAAGTCCCAGCCTCAGGAAATTCAGAACTGGTTGTTTAAGTCTCTGGACCATAAGCTGACGGCTAAGGCCATTAATCTCTTTAAGTTGGAACATCGTGAAGTTTCGGATACTTCTGGAGAACAACCTGATAAGGTTGAGAAAGATTTGAGTGCTGCTGATGTAGTTCGAGCAAAAGCTGCTTCTACCCCAGCCCCCAAGTCAGGTGAAAAAATTTGGACTCGACAGGAACTCAAGGCTCTTACCCCGGCGCAATTTGAGCAGCACCGGAAAGAAATTGATGAAGCCTTCCTTCAGGGTCGTATTAAATAAGTGAGGTAAGTTAAAATGGCATGGCAGAATTTAGACGCAAACGCGAACTTTGATTCGGATACAGCTGGACAAACTAATAGTTTCTGGCTTCCGGAGATTTTCTCTAGCAAGGTACAGATTGCATTCCGTAAGAGTGCGGTTGTGCAGGCGATCACTAACACCGACTATTTCGGTGAGATCACCCAGTATGGTGATACTGTTAATATCATCAAAGAGCCTCAGATCACTATTGATACTGGCTACACTCGTGCAGACACCGATATCACTTCTACGTCCCTCACCGACCAGGAGCTGATTCTGAAGGTGAACTATGCACAGGCCTTCCAGTTCGACATTGATGACCTGGAGCGTCGTTTCTCGCATATCAATTGGCAGGACATCGCCGCTGATAATGCTGGCTATAAGCTGAAAGACAGTATGGATAGCGGCATCCTGACTGGTCTGGTTGCTGGCACCGAGGGTGCTGTTGGTTCTGGTCTGTCCATCGGTACGGACGTCACCACTGACCTGACCGCTCTGCCCGCTGCTGGTTCCGGTGGTACTGGTGAGCTGATTCTTGGCTATGGTGCTTCTGGTGAGGTTAAACCGGTTGACCTGCTTGGCCGTTTGGCCCGTCTGTTGGATGACAATAACGTCCCGGCCGAGGATCGTTGGGTGTGTGCTGCTCCTGCTTTCTACGAGGCTCTGGCTAAGGAAGAGAGCAAGCTGATGTCTTCGGACTACAATGCTGGTATGGGTAGCCTGCGTAATGGTCTGGTCCAGGATGGTATGGTGCGTGGCTTCAAGATGTACGTGTCCAACAACCTCCCGACTCCGAGCAATGCCGGTTATGTACTGCTCCACGGTCATCGTAGTGCTGTAGCTTCGGCTGAGGCCCTGCTGACCACTGAGGTCGTGCGTTCTACCACGGTGTTCAAGGACATCGTTCGTGGCCTGCATGTGTACGGCTACAAGGTGCTGCGTGACAACGCAATCGGTAAGGTGTACTACAACTTTGCCTAAGGCTTGATCCTTGAGGGGGACAGGGGCAGGGGTCCCTTCCCCCTTTTTTTGGATTAGGGGATATTTATGAATACAATCTGGAGATATATAAATGTCAACAGTCACCTATTTAGAGGTTGTGAATAATGTTCTGTATGAATTGAACGAAGTTCCCCTCACCACTTCTACCTTTCCTAACGCTGTTGGTATTCACCAATTCATAAAAGAGAGCGTTAAAAAGGCCTTGTATGATATCAACGCGATTCATTACAAATGGCCATTCCTTGCTGCTTCCACTTCCACCGAGCCTCATCTTGGCAATGCTTCTACATCCACAACTGAGGGTGTACGTTGGTATTTGCTGAAGGAAGGATCAGCTGGACTCGATACAGATTGTGCTTTCGTTGACTGGGATAATTTTACCCTCACCACTGAAGGTGTCAGCGGAGAGACTTCTCCCTATACGGTTGAGAAGCTGAAGGCAATGTCCCTGGAAGATTGGTCTGCATTCAGATCAGAATATGAAGCCCGGGATGAAGCTAACGAACAAAACTATGGGCAACCTCGATGTGTCATCCGTAACCCAGATGGCCGGCACTTTGGCTTGAGCCCGATTCCAAAACAAGAATATAAAATCTACTACTACGCATGGGATCAAATCACTGTCCCCACTGTATACAACTCTACGTTTGAGTTTCAAGATCAGTGGGTATATTCAGTGTTGTTGCCCCGACTCCGCTATTATGCTTGGCAGTTTAAAGAGAATCCTCAGCAGGCACAGATGGCTGAAGCTGTTTGGAAGCAAGGTGTGCGGAGAATGAGAGAGCAGCTCATCCAAGATAAGGCTGTTCAGAAATTTAGAGATGATCGAATCAGGATAGTGTAATGGCTGTTGGACCAAAAACATTTCCTATCAATTGTGCCGGTGGGCTTAATCTCACTGCCACACCTACTGAACTTTTTCAGAATCCTGGCTATGCTATTGAGCTGGTGAATTATGAGAGTAATAACAGAGGTGGGTATAGGCGTATTAATGGATACACCAGAGGTGATACAGACACTCGTCCGTCTGGGGCTGTAAACCCTATCGTTGGTGTATCCCCTTATGCTGACGGTGTTGTAGCTGTTCAGAGTACAGCCGGCGGTAACTTCAACATCTACTTCTCCACTGATAGGGTTACGTGGATACAGGTTAATAAGTCAATGACTTATGCTACAGGCTTGGGCAGTACGGCACTTGCTGCAGCTGCTTCCACTTCTCGAGCTGTTGCTGGTCGAGCTGAGTTTGTAGTATTTCAAAGTAATACAGATTATGGTGAACTCGTCATCACTGATGGGGCCAATGACATGGCCGTATTCAAGATTGAAGACACTGGAGGTAGTCGTACCTATCATTACACAGAATTGTCCACCCCAGGCGCCGTACAGTGGTGTGAGGTGTATAAGGATAGATTGGTTGTAGGAGGTAGTCCTACTCTCAAGAACTCTGTCTACTGGTCACACACTAATGACCCCACTGACTTTGTGGGAGCCAATGCAGGCAGTATTGTTATGCCTTCCAATGTCAACGGTATTAAGGTGTGGCGTGATCGTCTCTTTGTTTTCGGTGAATATAATATTGATGAAATAAGTGGACTAGTTAGTGGTGCCCCTGGCTCTGCTACTGTTAATAATGTCTCCAGGAATGTAGGTTGTCTTGATGGCTTCAGTATTCAGGAGATTGGTGGCGATCTAGTGTACCTATCTGTTGATGGTATGCGCACTCTCTCAGGTACTGATCAAATCGATGATATCAACCTAGGGAACATCAGTAGAAAGATTGACCCGATCATGGAGAGATTGATAGCAGATCTTTCAATCTATGATATTACAAGCTTTGTTCTACGTGATAGAAACCAATACAGACTGTTCTATTGTAACTCCTCTGAGAGTGATGATGAGCAGAGAGGTATTATTGGTACAATCAAGAGAGGCCCTGAAGGTTTAAGATGGGAGTGGAGTGAGATACATGGAATACCTGTAAGTAGCGGTTATTCAGGGGTTGTACAAAGAGATGAAATGAAGTATCATGGTGGATATGATGGTTATGTATATGACCATGATTCTGGACTTAGTTTTAATGGAGCATCTATTGGTGCAAGATACACCACACCTGAGATTGATTTCGGTAACCTAGCTGTACGTCACACCCTGCATTGGATGAAGATACATACCTATAATGAGGGTCAGATTACAGATTTAAGAATTAACACAAGATTTAATTTCTCAGATACATCTATGACTATTAACCCGGGAGCAACTGAAGTTCCGGACTTTGGTGGTCTCTCTGTCTTCGGTGAGGCTACATATGGCACCAGCTTGTATGGTGGTGGTGAAAGAACAGAATCTTTTGTTAATATGATTGGTGCCGGCTTTTCAGCAAGTTTTCAATTTTATACAGAGAGTGTACAGGCTGGATATACACTCTATTCATTTTTAATTAAATTTCATGATGGGATGGTACAGTAATGGCAGGCTATAACGAAACATTTACCAAGATCGATGGTAATACTATTAATGCATCGGACTTCGAGACTGAGTTCTCCAACATCACGGCTGCCTTCAATACTACCGGTGGCCATAAGCATGACGGAACTTCAGAAGAAGGGCCAGTGATTAACCTTATTGGTGATGCTGGTGCATCTCCTATCAACAAGGTACAAATTGATACCTCTAATAATGAGATCGGTTTCTGGGTGGATGTTGCCTCTGTTTCCACTGAGCAGGTGATTATTAAGGACGGTGCTATTGAGCCAGTAGTAGATAATGATATTGATCTTGGCTCAGCAACAAAAGCATTTAAAGATTTACATATTGATGGTACAGCTACTATTGCTACCCTTTCTATCACTAATGATGGGGCAGGTAGTAATATTGATGCTGATCAACTGGATGGACAAGAGGGCTCTTACTATTTAGCAGCCGCTTCTTACAATGCTGCTGATGTTCTATCCAAGCTTATCACGGTCGATGGGGCCGGAAGCTTATTGGATGCCGAT
>Ga0180437_10012276_pt1 | contig 10143 bp, 7 predicted proteins | sample SS_ome_4_FD_132410 | JGI IMG/M metagenome (GOLD analysis project Ga0180437, IMG submission 132410) | Hypersaline lake sediment archaeal communities from the Salton Sea, California, USA - SS_3_D_1 metaG | ecosystem: Environmental > Aquatic > Non-marine Saline and Alkaline > Hypersaline > Sediment... | reverse complement strand
CCTATCCTGGATGTGCACAAGCATCCAAGGGTGGGGGTGTTCACCCGTCAAAAGGGATCGTGAGCTGGGTTCAGAACGTTGTGAGACAGTTTGTTTGATATCTGCTGGAAATGTTGAATGTCTGAGAAGAAGGACCATTCAGTACGAGAGGAACGATGGTTCGATGCCGCTGGTCGACCAGTTATCTGGCAAGGTATGCTGGGCAGCTACGCATTCTGGGATAAGTGCTGAAAGCATCTAAGCACGAAACCCTCTCCGAAAAGAGACATTCTGGACTCCCATAGAACATGGGTTTGATAGGACCGGTGTGTACGCACGAAGGTAACGACGTGTTCAGCATGCGGTTACTAACCGTCTATTTACTTATTTATTCAACCATTTGTTTATGTGCGGTTTTTTTTCTTTTTTTATTTTTGATTTTTAGAATTAGCGATAGCTAAAATTAAAAAAAATATTTCAATAAGAAATAAAATCTATTGCACAATATACTTCTTCTGGCCAGGTGCTTTTCTTGCTCTTCTTCTTTGTCCGACTCTTATGAATCTATCTGATTCGAACGGTGCTTTTGTTCCGTCAGGCAGCATTGCAATGCCGAAATACTTCAGATTCCTTTCTTTTCCATACTTGTATGTTCTTAATTTTCCTGTTTTTTTGTCTAGTGCTTTGTCCCTTATCCTAAGGATCTCAATGACAGCCATATTATCACCTCTTTTGTTGTTATATCAAGCTATCTTATATAAGTATTTAGGCGACTTAAAAATAATATTAAACCAGCAATTAATACATTAAATCTCAGATTTAATCAGAATCACTACTTTTATATATTTCCGCACACTAAATTTTAGTTGAAAAAGGGGGTGATAGGATGATTTCATACTATTCTACACAGCCTTTTGTCACCATCATTTGAGCTTAATTGGGGGGCTGTCTCAAAAGTCTTACTCATCTTAAACCTTCAAAAAGTTATCACCTCATTATTGATCAACTTTTTCTTTTGAGATGGGCCCTTTTCTTTTTTACAATCCTTTGACCATAGTGGTCAAGAAAACTTTTTTGTCAAAATGCTTGTCCCAAAGATGATTCTCTACTTTATCATAGACTTTGAAACCGAATGACTTGAAGAATCTATAAGAAGGAGAACCTGCATAATTGAAAGTTTCAAGATAAACATTCTTTACTCCATAGGATCTGAGATAATTGAAATAAGCTTCCATAAGTTTTTTTCCAACACCTTTATATCTTCTCTGCTCGACAATATTTATGTGAAGATGCGCATAATTCCTCGGCGTCTTTGGTATCTCGCCTTTGCTGTGGAATAATAAGTATTTGACAAACTCTTTTGTTTTTTTATTGTATTTGTTTGTGAAATATCTCCAGAATAATTTGATGATCCATCCAAGCGCATTCCTTTTTACATAACTTCCTTCTCTCCAGCTTATCCTGCAGCCAAAGATATAGCCGATAATTTTTCCTTTCTCTTCTGCAACAAAGATTGATTCCGGCTCCTTGTCAGTATAGAAGGAAGTCAATGCATCTGCCCACAATTCCCTGTCCTGAAAGATACTATCAATTGGATTGCCAAGAAAACCTGTGTCGCAGCAAATCTTTCTTACTGCTTTCCTGTCGCTTTTTCTGTACTTTCTTATTCTTACTGCCATCTCAACCTCTTTTTCGCATTGTATTGATATATTGACTAAGTGTTATTTTAATCTTTTGCTTTATTTCTTCTTCAAATGGTAATTTTTCAACTTCTCCATCCCAATCAATGTCAGGAACTTTGGTTAATGTGCTTGTGAACTCTCTACCTGCAAGCTTGACTTGTTCTTCTATTATATTTGCTTCTTTTGAATTGAACAATTTTGTCGCTGGAAACTTAGTGATCGCATTAGCGCCAGCTTTCAGCACTAAACTTATTTCTTCTACTCTTTTCGGAGAAGTTCCTGCGATAATCTGCAGTTTTGGGAACCTGATTCTTGTGTTAGCTATCCACCAAACATAGTCTTCTGTGCTCGGACCTTCTGTATAAGGCGTGCCTTTTATCGGTCTTAGTGCATAGAAAGTTATTCTCTCTAATTTATATTTTTGAATGAAATCGAAAAGCTTCTGCAGATGCTCTCTCTTCTCTCCCAAACCAATGACTATTGTCATGCTCTTTTTGAAATCTTCTGCATAATCAAACATCTCTTCGTATGGTTTTATCGGCTTGCTCGGACATATCTTGTTGTGCAATTCTTCATCAATCGCCTCGATACTGCTGACAATTCCCTTGACATAAGGCCTGAAAGCTTCCAGATCTTCTTTTTCCAATGCCCCTAAATTTAACCATATCTTCTCGCCATAGACCTGGGTGACTTTTTTTGCAATATCAACCAACTGGTCAAACTCAAATATCCTGTAACCGCCTGTGAGAAATTCTATTCTCCAGCCCAGGTTTTTTGCCAATATTGCTTCCACCAAGATGCTGGGCACGCCTCTTCTTGCTTTCTCTGCGTGCTTGATCCTGCTCTTCTGCGTTGACCTGTAGCAGAACTTGCAGTCACCTACATCACAATACCAGCTCAAGAAGATGCATCTGCCGAACCATACCTTGTTATCAAAATTCTGCAAGTGGATCTTGTTTGCTTTCTCCATCAATTCCTTTGTTTCAGCAGTAATTTTTATCATAACTAATCCTCAACAAGCTTAATATAAAAAGATTATGCAGAAAAAAAGAGTATGCATAGTGTCTAGCGAGCCATATACTTATACAAATCAATAATAAAGACTCGGATATGCAGTCATTTTTACTAAAAAGCGAAGCACACTATGCATAAGAAGAAAATAAAAATTAATAGCAGGTGAACAACACTTCTGATGCCTTTCCTGCGATAAAAGCCCTTATGTGATTCTCATTCTCTTCTTCTGTTGTTCTCAGAACCCTGTCATTGATAGAGATAGGCACTGGATATGTTTTTTCACAGCTCACGACATCGCCCGGCTCAAGCTTCAAGGTGCCGCACAAATCATCCACACCAGATAATGCCCTCCCGTTTACTGTGACTTTTGCAGGATAATATTTGGCTCTGTCTTTCGGGCTTACTGTCGCATAGAACATTGTCCTGTCAGTAGGATTAGCAAGCTTGAACTTAACAGTTCTTTCATCTCCTATACATTCAACATCAAACACAAGCTCATCATCTGCCATGCTTATGTCAAGAATCTCTTCTTCCTCTTCTTCCAGTTCCTCTTCTTCTATTTCTTCAGGCATCTCTTCTTCTACTTCTTCAACAGATTCCTCTGGCGTTTCTTCTATAATTTCTTCAGACTCTTCCACAACCTCAGGTTCTTCTGGAACTTCCTGTCTTGTGGCTGCTTTCTCACCGCAACCTGCAATAACAAGAAGCATGCTTATCAATAGAATCGCAATCAATATCTTTTTCATTAAATCACCCCCTATAAGAAAAAGAAGAAATTAAAGATATATAAATCTTTGTGCATAATGTCTAGCGTAGCTATATTCATAAACAAACTTATAACAAAGACTCGAATACACAGTCAAATATACTTCTTGCGAAGCACATTATGCACTATTCACTTCCATTCCTGTTTTGTGACTGTCAACTTAGTAGGATACAGGTATTTGCCCATCATCTGGTAATGTATCTTTCCCACGTCTGTCCAGCTGTAATGCTCTGGAAGCATGAAGGTCTCGTACGGAATCGCAGATGGAAGGCACACAGTATTGCTTGCCCTGTCCAGCAGATAATCTGCAGGATAGTAATTGTATTTCTTTGTATCATCCACCAGGTTTTTTCCTAACAAACTTGTTGCTAATGTTTGATCAATAACTTCTCCTTTTCTATCACCAGGTAAAGTCCACTGATAGATCTTACCATTCTTATGCAATGAGATTAATTCGACAGGCTGGCTGTCTATTATCATCTTCTGGTCTATCCTCAAGAAATTATCTCTTGCGTATAGTGTGAATTTTTCACCATCAATCTCATAATCGCAGATCACTGGTAATTTGTTCTTGTTAGCATCCCTGATGTTTGTTATCACATTATCCTTTATCAGGTCATTCATACTATCTTCTCTCACAACAACCTCTTTTATGAAATTATCCTTCTTTATCAGTTTCACTACCTTGATGTCTGCAGCAAACGCAATAGAAACAGCACTGATCACCAAAAGCATGATTAATAATATGCAAAATAAGCTCTTTTTTATGGTTACCACCCCGTGTTTTTTCATAAGAGAATGATGTATTTTACTTAAACTTTTATTGTCCCTTTTCTCCAATGACTAATAGCGCATAATGCTATATAACTTCAATCTGGATTGAAAATATAATAACGTATTTATATATGCTTGACCTACTTATATCATATACAAAACACTCATATGGAGGCATGATAAAAATGGAAAAGAAAATGACCGGAATCATCATCCTGATTCTTGTGCTAGGCCTTGCTGCGACTTCAGTAGCCCTGGTATTCTATAAATCTGGAGGTCCGTCAACAACAATCGCAGGCGGCGAACTGACTCTTAGACAGGGCCAGCAGATTCCAACTATAAATGTACAGGGAGAATCAGAATTCCTGACACAGCCTGACAAGGCAGATCTCTACATCAAGATAGAGACACAGGGAAAGACTGCAGAAGACGCACAGACAGAAAATCGGGATATAACAAACGCTGTCATCTCCAGCCTTAAAAAGAATGGAATCAAGGCAGATGATATTGGAACTGACAGATACTATCTTAATCCACAGTATGATTGGGAAAGAGGAAGGCAGATCATAGGCTACACGCAACAGCACGTCTTGCAGGTCGAGGTCACAGATCTCGACAAGATCGGAAAACTGATCGATGATGCAGTCGCTGCAGGAGCAAACAGTATTGAACGGATCCAGTTCGGATTGACATTAGAAAAGAAATACGATGTGAACAAGCAAGCTCTAGAAATAGCAGGAGTCGAAGCAAAGAAAAAGGCAGAATCCATCGCAGGCGCAATGGGGGTAAAACTAGGCACTTTGTTCAGTGTAAGCGAAAGCGGTGTGAGCCCTTCATATCCTGTGAGATACATGGCTGCTGAGATGGACGAGGCAGTGATGGCTGGCGGAGTGGCAAAAGCACCTACACCAATCAGTCCAGAAGACATCACAATAAGAGCTTACATAAATGTAGCATATGAAATAAAATAGAATTAATTTTTATTTTTTAATTTTTTTGCCATAGCCTTCTTCCATTCTGCCATTGGCATGCTGAACTGGCTTTCGACCCTTTCTCTGTAGCAAGGACCGCTGTTGTAAGTGCAGAACGGATACATCTTTCCATCTGGCGTACTGTAATGGATATTGCATCTCCTGATCCTGTCGAAATTAAAATTATAACCGTCCTGGAACTGCATGCTCATGATAAGAAGCATCTTCCATTCTCTTTCTGCGTAAGGAACTGTGTCTGCTTTGGGTCCCACCATGTTATCCAATACCTTCAAGAACCTGATAAAGCTCATTCCGTTCGGAGCTTCTTCTTTCTTGTAGTATTTTCTCATCAACTGGAAGGCTTTCAATGTGCTGATCGCTTTGAACTTCATCCCTGGTTTGACATTCTTCTGGTATTCATTCAGTTCTGTCATGAATCCTTCAAAATCAATGAACTTTGTAGCAGGAGTTGCTTTTCCATCAGGACCTATCAACAAGTAAGTTCCTAAACCGCAATCGCTATGGCACGAAGGCCTCAATATGAACTGTCCGTATAATTTCGCTAATAACTTGCTTATAGGGCTTGCCATTGCCAACGGATACCAGTCCCTCATAGTCTTTAACAAACCATGTGTATGACTCTCAATATCGTCACAGATATCGCTGATTGTTTCCCTCATCTTCATTCTTTCTTCATACTTTATCCTGCCTGTGATACTGACTGGCTGATAGCTGATGCCAACAACCACATCGCAGTTCTTGACTGCAAATTCTAAGATAGGTCCTACTTGATCGCCATTTATGTTCTTTACAACAGTAGGAACGAGCACTACTTTCAAACCAGATTTCCTGCAGTTCTCGATTGCCTTAAGCTTTGTATCCCACAGAGGTTTTCCTCTCGTGCCAATATAGTATTTGTCGCCTATGCCGTCAAACTGCAAGTATAAGCAATCAGCTCCTGCTTCTTTAGCCTTCTTTGCAAAATCTAAACTATTCGCAATTGCGATGCCATTTGTTGCTACCAAAATATAACCTATTCCTCTTCTTTTCGCTTCCTTGCAAGCATATAAGAAATCAGGATGGATAGTAGGTTCTCCTCCAGCCCACATAACAACACTTGGTTTTGGATCTATCTTGTCAAGGTTAGCTAAAGTAGTGTTTATCTGTTCTTTTGTAAGTTCATATACCTTGCCTGTCTTGTTTGCATTTGCAAAACATATAGGACAATTAAGATTGCATCTATTTGTTAAATCAATGGTTATCTGGCAGCCAACACTCAAGTGATTATTGCATAACCCACAGTTAAGATTGCATTCAGGATTGCTGATAACCCATTTGTTCAAACCAGGAGCATCCTCAAATGTCCATTTGCCAATCTTTTCATATAATTCTGCATTAGAATAAACCAAGTCCTTGAACTCGCCGTGCTTCTCGCACTTCTTCTTCATCCAGATCTTGCCGCCTTCTTCATAGATAGTAGCTTTGATCCTGGTTGTACATTCAGGACATAAAGAATCAACAGTCTTTGGAAGACCATGAGGAACATTTTGCATAGGCACTTCTACAGTCTTTTTCTTTCCGAGAACCTTGCCTAGAACACCTCTCTTTATATTCACAGTGTTCGGAATTAATCCGTTTCCGTTCTTTGCAGGATGTTCTGCTTTGACATTCATTTTCTAGCCTCTAAATACCCCTCTTTTCTAGGGATTAGTCTGGTTGCCTTTATAAATTTTACGGTATAGGTGTATAGAAATCTATATAGTTATATTCAGAGGAGTTAGTCTTCTTCACCACCAGCCTTTTTCACGCCGTTTTTTTTCCTCTTCTTCTCGCAGTTTATCTAAAACTGGTCGCATGAACTCGTTTGCCGAATCATATTCTTCTTTGCTAAGTATTCCCATATCTTCCCACATTGAAGATAAACTATTACGCAACATACCTTGACCCACTACTCTTGGCATTTCTCCAAATATCTCTTTATATTGAATATCGCTTCCAAGCAAACCTGTCTTCCACAGATCCAACCATAAGTATAACCGTGCCTGTACTTCTTTTCTTAACCGTTCTTTCATTTCACGAGGAATCTCTTTTCCACTTCTAATACCATTTAAAGCTTTTTCCAGACTAATTAAGCCTACATCGCTTCCAATATCATTATGATGCCATAACATATTTCCCAATTGATTTATGGTTTCTACCTGTTCAACAAGATTCTTTTCATTTAAACCGTCAAGCTCTTTTTCAACAATGAAAGGCACAATGTCTTTGAATGCCAATATAATCTGCGTAGGCCCAAACAGATCATCACGTCCATATTTTTCAAAGTAAAGTTCAATAAGCTGTTCCTTGAAGTTTTTGTCAAAATCCCCTTTCTTGTAAGAATCCTTGAACTTTTGAATAGTCTCCTGCTCCCACAAAGAATACTTATATCCTGGTATTTCTTCTTCAGGCAGTTCTACTTCTTCTGGTTCAACTTCTGGTTCGGTTTCCTTTACTTCTGGCTCTACTTCTGCTTCCTGCTTGATTGTTTCTATAAATTCAGAAGGCAATTGTTCCACAGCTTCTGTCTCTTCTATGGTAGGAACTTCCCGCGAATAAACAGGGATAGTTTCTTCTGATCTTCCTGATGTAAATAACAACAAGAATGTGCCAAGAACAGCGAACACAGTCGCCATTGCAATCGCGCTCCTTGTCCTGATGAAACCTCTTTCTCCTGTTTCCCGTGCGAATGAGAGGTCAGGTTTTACCTCTTCAACTTCAGCTTCATCTATCGCTTCTTTTTCTTCTTTAATTTCTGCTTCTTCTGCTGTTGCTATAATTCCTTCTCTAATGGCTTCATCGATAGCTTTATCTTTTGCATTCTTGATTAGCTCATTATAATCAATATCCTCTGCCTTTTCACGCGATAATTCCCAAACAACAACCCCAAAATCATCTGCAATTTTTTTTGCAACTTCTGCTTTAAACGACAATAATTTCTTTGTAAGGCTTAATCGCACATCAGAATCTTCTATTGGCGTCTGGAGCAGCCTAGATAATGCAATATCGTAACGCACAACAGCATCGCGATCTATTTCCAGCCACAATTTCTGCCTGATAAGTTCTGCCAGTTCATCCTCTCCTTCTCTTACATAGTTTTCATCATTTATCAACCCATTAATAATTTGTTCTGCCTGCATTATCGGCCAGACATCCCCAAGCGTTCCTCCCAGAATGCCTTTTTTAATCATAGAACCAATTTTATAATTATTTTCAAATGCTGTTATTGTTTCTTCTATACTCTTATCGTCCATGCCAGCATTCCTAAATCTTGTTTTTAGATCAGCTATTTCCTTGCGAGATAAGATTCTAACCTTCAAATCCATTATCCTTGTCAAAAGGACAACTTGACCATCTATCTCTTTTATTTCTAAATCAATTTCTGGAACATTATCCTGTACAGTCCTGACCCAATTTAATATGAATTCTTTAAAATCATCAGACAACATGTCCAAAGGAAGCATACTGTAATAATCTCTTGTGACTGTATCTTGTATAAGGGCTCTTGGCAGGCGATCGTACCTGTCGCTTACTCTGGCACCCTTTGCCACATTCTTCATTGAACCTTCTGCAGCAATAAGATATCTTCCTTCAATCATCTGCCCTATCCTATATTCCTTGAAAACAACGGGTTTTTCTTTTTTGATTCCAGCCATTGTAAGTTCTGTTTCTGGCCTGTTTAGATAACTCCGGATATAGACTGTGCCCATTGCATTCTCTATAATAGAAAGGACTTCGTCAATCTCTTGGCCATCCTCTCTGGCGAGTTTATAACTTATTGCTGCGTCAGAATCTGTCTCGCTCTCTCCAAAAGTTCCAAATCTTGGAATGTCCCTGATTGTGGTCAAGATTCTGACTCGATCCTCTAAGTCATCAGACTTTGCAATTTCCTCTAAGTCTTTTTCGACCTCTTCAGTATATAGCTTATTTACTTTGACCTCTGTTTCTAAATTAGAATAAATTGAATTTAATAGTTTCAATCTATACAAAATGATGTCTTTGTCACTATCAAACTTTTGTCCAGTATAAGCATCATAATTTATATTAATATATTCTTCAGAAAGAAATTCATCAAAGCCTTCAACATCATTCACATCATAATCAGGCGAATTCAATTTTTCTATAAGAGCTTGAAGCCTATTGAATCTTGATTCTGACACTGATAATTTCCCAGTCCAATAATCTTTTGTTTCTGATGCAACTTGCTTTATGTCAACTTCTCCGATGATCTTTAATAATTTCTCCCTATCAAATGCTGCATTTTCATTCAGAATTTTTTCTTTCAATGTAGGATATAAATCTGCAACAATAGGATGTGCATGAACCAAGATTATTTGTTCTCCTGAACTTTCTGCTTTTTGTCTTGCAATGAACTCTGCATGAGGCAATATGGCGCCGCTGGATCTCGTAGCAATTATGGCCCAATGGGTTCCTACTAATTTTTCAACCAACTGCGTAATCTCTTCATCAGAAAGCTCATCCACACTATTCTTTCCTGTTAGCCTGAACAATGTTTTTTGATTTATCTCCCTGAGACGTTTCTTGTCGCGCAATGCTTTTCTTTCCATATCCAAAGACACTATACCATACTCCATAAATCCTAATTCTTTGGTTTTTTCCATTATCTCTTCATAATCCTTAGAATTGGTGTATATGTCATCCAATCTTTCAAGCAGAGCTTCTCTGCCATCAGCCAATGCAGCAACAGCGCGGTCATGCGAAGGATCTTCAGGATCCTCTGCAGCTTTTTGTATAGTCTCTAATTGTGCATTAAAATATCTGATCCTGCCCAGTGCAATTTCTCTTAACATCCTGATTAGTGAATTGCCATTATCAGTAGGACGTCCTGATTCATCTTCCTTGAGCCAGATCATGTCTTTTTCTTCAGGAATCAAATATCTGTTTGTGAATATCACAT
>Ga0180437_10012275_pt1 | contig 10145 bp, 10 predicted proteins | sample SS_ome_4_FD_132410 | JGI IMG/M metagenome (GOLD analysis project Ga0180437, IMG submission 132410) | Hypersaline lake sediment archaeal communities from the Salton Sea, California, USA - SS_3_D_1 metaG | ecosystem: Environmental > Aquatic > Non-marine Saline and Alkaline > Hypersaline >... | reverse complement strand
CATCTGGAGGTGCTGACGGAAAGACTTCTCAAGGATTTCCGCGTTGAAGCAAATGTGGGGAAGCCGCAGGTCGCCTACAGGGAGACAATCACGAAAGATGCCCGGGCAGAGGCAAAGTTCCAGCGGCAGATCGCGGGAAAAGACCATCACGGCCATGTGGTTGTTACAGTGCACCCGCTTGCACGCGGGAAGGGAAATCAGTTCGAAAACAGGGCGAGGGAAACGGATATTCCGCCTGAGTTTATAGGAAGCGTTCGTCGTGGAATTTTTTCTGCCATGGAACGCGGCGTCACTGCGGGATACCCGGTAATCGATGTGCTTGCCGTACTCGAAGGCGGCTCCTTCAACCAGTCCAGCTCCTCAGAGATCGGATACACTGCAGCCGCCTCTCACGCCTTTGACGACGCCTGCAGAAAAGCGGAAGGGATTCTGCTCGAGCCTCACATGTTCGTGGAGGTCATCACACCGAAGGAATTTGTTGGCGATGTGATCGGGGATCTCAATGCCCGGGGTGCCAATATCACAAGCATACAGAGCAGGCAGATTGTGGACAGAATCGGTGCGCATGTTCCTCTTTCCAAAATGTTCGGATACACCACGGATCTCAGATCAATGACCCAGGGACGCGCTTCCTTCACCATGGAATTCAGTCATTTTGCGCCGAAGAGCTGATCATTCATGAAGTCTCCCGGGGGACAGTACAGCTCATATCAGGGACAGCAAAAGCCCTCCTCCTTTCACGATCAGGAACGACAGCACCCAGGCGAGCGATATTTCATAAAGGATGGTGAAGAGTGTCCATTTGAATGATTTCGTCTCCTGGCGGATTGCCGCAACCGTCGCGAGACAGGGAGTGTAGATGAGCACGAATATGAGAAACGCGTACGCGGAGAGAGGTGTGAGGCTTGAACTCTTCCTCAGGGAATAGCCAAGCTGTGCTTCGCCTCCTGCATTGTACAGGACACCGAGGGTGGAAACGACGACCTCCTTTGCAACGAACCCGGTGATGAGTGCAACCCCTTCTCTCCAGCTGAACCCGAGAGGCCTGAAGACTGGTTCAATGAAACGTCCAATTCTTCCAATAAAGGATTGAGAAATAATTTCGCTGGCCCGCTCTTGTTGCAACTGTGCAATCAGCGAACTCTTTTCCTCATTGAGTGCTCTTTTTTCCGCCCTGTACCCTGCCGCGCTCTTTTTTAACTCATCGATCCGCACACGATAGATTTCCTCAATGCTCTGTACCCTTTCGCTGTAGACAGTGGCAACATCCCGGGGTATCGGAAAGTTACTGAGAAACCAGATCACTATGGAGCCTGCGAGAATCACTGTACCCATTTTTTTTACAAATATGAAAGCCCTTTCCCACATATGGATCACTACCGATTTAATGGTTGGTATCCTGTAGGGGGGGAGCTCCATCACAAAAGGTTCAGACTCTCCCCGAAAAAGGGTCTTCCGGAAAAGACGCCCGATGAGAATGGCAAGAACAACACCGACCGCGTACACTGAAAAAATCACATTTCCTGCCCTGCGCCCGAAAAAGGCGCCGGCGATCAGCACATATACAGGAAGCCGAGCGCTGCAGCTCATGAGCGGATTGATGAGGATAGTGAGTATCCTGTCCTTTTCGTTTTCCAGAGTGCGGGTTCCCATAATCGCCGGAACGTTGCATCCGAACCCCATTATCATGGAAATAAAAGACTTGCCGTGAAGACCGATCAGGTGCATCACTCTGTCCATCACAAAAGCAGCCCTGGCCATGTACCCCGTGTCCTCGAACAGGGAAATGAGGAAGAAGAGGAGGAGAATGTTGGGAAGGAAAACCGCCACACCTCCGACACCGCTGATGATACCATCGATGAGAAGACTCCGCAGCACCCCTGCAGGGAATAGGAGCTTGATCCCGATTTCCCCAAGCTCTATGAAATATTCGATCCAGCGCATCGGGTAGGCCCCCACCCGATAGGTGATCTGAAACATGAGCCAGATGAAGAAAATGAGAAGCGGGATTCCCAGCAACCGGTTTGTGAGCACCCTGTCTATTTTCTGGGAGCTGTCCACCCTCTCCATCTGATTCAACGAAATGCACTCCTGAAGCAGGCCACTTATGAATCCGTATCGCTGATCCGCGACAAGACTTTCCGGCTCCTCGCTGAAAATATTTCTTAAATGCTTCCTGGATTCTTCTCCCTTTGTGAGAATGGCTGAGGAGCGGGCGGATTCTTTTTCAATCGTCTTCTTCACTTCCGAATCGTCTTCGATCAGTTTTACTGCAAGCCAGCGGGTGGAGTAGCGTGCGGTGAGCTCTCTATCTGTGCGAATTCTCCCCTGTATCTTTCTCACTTCTTCTTCCAGCTCATTTCCATAGGCAACATGGAGATGCCGGGACTTCTTCTCTCTGCCTTCATACACCTTGACGACCTCGTCCAGAAGCTCTGTGATCCCCTTGCCCCTGTGTCCGATCGTGAATACCACTGGACCTCCAAGCAGCGTTGCGAGCTTTTCTCTGTGTATGAGAAGACCCTGCTTTTCCGCCATGTCAGCCATGTTGAGAACGAAGACGAATTTCCCCCCCATTTCTATGAGCTGGACCGCGAGATACAGGTTTCTCTCAAGGTTGCCTGCATCGATTACATCCACCACTACGTCCGGTTTTTCATTCACGATGAAATTCCTGGCAATGATCTCCTCCAGTGAATATGCGGTAAGACTGTAGGTGCCCGGCAGGTCCACGAACACGATCCGGTACCCCCTGTGCTCGACGATCCCTTCCTTTTTTTCGACTGTCACTCCGCCCCAGTTGCCAACTCTCTGCCGCGAACCGGTGAGCTCGTTGAATATGGTGGTTTTCCCTGAATTTGGATTGCCGCCAATGGCAACGACTATCTTTTTCTGTGTTCCCTTATTTCTCGCTGGCATGAAGACCCTTTTTCACGTCTTTGAAGGAGTTGTACAGCGGCAACTGTGGATACCGCTGTGGTCGAGCGTTTCCCGCCGGGGATTCACCGTGGCTCGCTCATGATGATTTTTTCTGCTTCGTCTCTCCTCAGGCTCACGTGATACCCTTTCACAATAAACTCGACGGGGTCTCTCAAAGGCGCATACTTCTCCACATAGACTTCTGCTCCCTTTATGAACCCCATTTCAAGTATTCTCTTCTTGAAACGTCCCTCTCCACGAATATCGACGATTGTGCCCCGCTGTCCCTCTCTATAATCTCTGAGAGTGAAAGACAGTTTGTGATTACCGCTGCTGCTCATCTCCATGGAAATCCATCCAGTGTTCATGAACATGAATACAGGTGCAGGAAACAAGCCCCAGAGAGCTGTTCACTTTCTCTTCCTGGTTCCGTTTTTGGAATCCTGCGCCCTTTTCACATAAATTCTTGAGGCCATTCCCCTTCCTATTGCGAATCGGCATCCCTTCACGGATAGAATGATCGGTCCTCCACCCTTCCTGGAGGAGACCACGCTCACCGGTGCTCCCGGATAAATACCCAGGTCCGCAAGCCTCCTGATAAAGCCAGCCCCGCCGCCAAGCGAAACAACGAGGTATACACCCATTCCAACGCTCTCGAGAGTGTTCACAGACTTTTTTCCATTCACGCGTCGGTGCTATCAAAAAGATTGCATTTTCGATATAAATATATCAATTTTTGATTTTATAGGGAAATAAATACTATGGTTTTCAGTTTTTATGATTCTCTAATTTCTTATATTGCTATACTTTTAATTGACATAAAAGAACTAAATGCATTAAAAGAACAGCTTTCCTTAGAATTTCCTTAGAATATTCTGCTCGATTTTTTTATACTAAACTAGCCTGGATTCCCACGGCTGTGGGTAGAACTAACGACTACTGTCTTTTCCACCTGTGGAAGGCCACGCTATTCGGTAAATACCTGCCATAAGTCCGCTTATATGCACTGTAATCGCCCTTTCGCTGAAGCGCAAGTACGGAGTAGACTACAGCAGTATACCTGCATGTGCTATTGATTCAATGAATATTATCTAATAACCACCTAGTTAAAAGAAATGCAGATAGCTTTTCGATAGAATATATGCACTATTTTACGCTCATTCATTAAGTAACCTATTAATAAATCCCTGAGTAAGTGGTATTGATTGGGTTATAACAGGCGGTGAAAGCGGTCCAAATGCCCGACCAATGCATCTTGATTGGGCTCGTTCTATAAGAAATCAATGTAAAAAAGTAAATGTGGCATATTTTCACAAACAAAATGGAGGTTATAAAAAAATCCATGGTGCTTGGGGAGGACGGTCATTGGACGGTAAAATCTGGGATTCAATTCCGAGATTTTATCGAAATTCAAGTTATTCATTATACAAAGATAACTTCCAACAAAATCTAGAATTTTAAAAATTCATAACCATGTACCATAACGCTGGTATTTAAAGTCATATTTTCCTAATGATTTTGAGATATTCTTCACGATTAATTTTTAATGTACGAAGATTCGACATTATTACACCAACAGTTATCTGTTTACTTTTCGGAACAATGATTGGTCGGTTCAGACCTTTTTTGTGATATATTCTATGGCTTCCAGATTGCCTTTCAAATGTACAGCCGATTTTTAAAAGAAATTTTTCAAACTTGTTGGAGCTGACAGGTTTTATGCGGGACACGGAACTTTAATTTCTTCAGTGAGTGAGCCGATAATTCGGGGAGGTTCCCATTTGATAGGTTTTCCTCTTATTTTTTTCCATCCGCTTTCAAGCAATACATCTTCAATTGTTCCCATTTTGCATAGTTCTTCAAAGAACAATTTTACGAGCTCTTCGAAATTCTTTTTTGCCGCATCGAGATTATCTCCGCAGGTAGCAATGTCAAGTACAGGACAATGTGCAGTGACCTGGTTATTTTCTTCAATAAAAGTGACAGGAATATTAATTCCTGTTATATGTATCATGATTTTATCCTTTATGGTTTTTCAATACAATATCACACGCGCACACAATTATAATCGGAAAATCTTAATGCTGTCAATACATAATATAGCACTGTTTTAATAAACGGAGTAGAATATGCCCAAATACCGCGGTGTCTATCAGAAACAAACAAAATCTGGTATAAAGTTCTATGGTGCCAAATGGCACAAGGGAAAAACTTATACAACCAGCCTCTATCCCACTGCAAAAGAAGCTTCGGATGCACTCAACGAGGTAATTCAGAATCTGGAAAAGGGACTGCAGTATGATAAGAAGCATATTACCGTCGAGGAATTCATTCGAATATTCTTTGAGAAATATCTCTCACATAAGCCGGGAGTTCAAAAGATTACCCAGTATGGTATTATGAGCCATATGAAAAACGGCATAATACCGCTCATCGGGAAAAAGAAACTTCAAAGCCTCGATCCGGAAACAATGCAGGAGTTACAAAATAAGCTCCTGCAGAAATACGCAAAAATTTCCGCCAGCACGATATTATGTGAATTCAGGCAGATCTTACGCCGTGCAGTCATATGGCGATATCTGACCTTCTATCCATCCATGGATATGGATCCGCTTCCAAGGAAAACAGAAAAACCGATTGTGCTCACTGTAGAACAGATAACCTTTCTGTTATACAATAAAAATATAGACGTAATGGACCGCACCATTATCAGTCTTGGGGCTCTCGCAGGATTGCGAAGATCGGAAGCTTTCGCTCTCACCTGGGATCGAATCGACTTCAATAATCATTTGATCAAGATAGACATGCAATACTGCAGGGGAGAATACAAACAGCCCAAAACGGGCAGTGAGCGTACCGTACCGATATTACCTGAGCTTGAGAAACTTCTGAAAACATATCGGCTTCAGAGCAGATCCGTGAAATGGATGTTTCCCGGATATAAAAATCAGCCCCTGGAGGCAGGCGGCTGGATACGGATCCGCTTCAAGTCTATTTTAAAACAATACGGTTTGCCTGATGTGAAGTTCCATTCGCTCCGTCATTTCTTTGATACGATGATGCACGATGAGGGGATCCCGACCCGGGATCTCATGCAGATACTGGGTCATAAATCCTCGAAAATGACTCTGGACGTATACGACAGACATTCACCGGATCGGCTTGTGAAAATTACACGAAATATCACACTTCAGAAAAAACCCACCAAAGATCAATTGAACATGAAATAAGTTTTATTTCCCGGTTTCTTAGAATATCCCTTAGAATATTCGATTAAAAACCTCCTAAATTATTATTATATAAATAATTAATATTTCAACTTTGATTTTATAGGGAAATGCATAATTCGAACAAGCCTCGTACGATATGCATTGCCCTCAATCCCCTCTCCTCGAATTTATGTTGGTCAAATTTCTGTGATTTGCAGTTCTCGCTGACTGTCCGAACGCGGAAAACCCACAGCAAGTTGAGAATTTCCCACTGCATTGATGAAGCGCTTTCCAGTCATGGATGCCTCCCTTACAAACCCTAGGATAGCAGCAATTGTGAATAACGACCATTTGTTCCTCTCAGCAATCGAGCCCACTACCGCTGAGATCCGGGGAAAAAGCTTCGTGAGGACAAAGTCCGCGGGGAGTAAACTTCCAGGCGGGCACTGTTGAATCACGTCGCTCGAATACTCGGTCGATCTGGTAGATACGCTTGACATACCTGTCCTGGTCTGTTTCGTGCTCAGTGGCCGGTTCTCCAGGCTAAACACGGCTCAGGAATATAACCTTTCCTTCGGATTGCAGATCACCTACCGCTCTTACGGGATCAACATCCTGTCCATTGAAGAACAGTTTGCTTTCGGATGGGGAACCGATCAGGAAAAAAGCGATGTGTATAATTTGCCACAAAAGTATAGTTTATCATCCACCGGAGGCATGCATTCCAGGGAACGACAATTTTCACAACAGGTTCCGGGTAATTCAACCGGGGAAAAATCCCTGTTTCTCTATACCGATTAATTACCTGTAATATATATAATTGAATAAAACATACTGACATATTTTCTATGATTTTTTTGATGAAACACATAAATGCCGTTTCGCGCAGGGTTCCACATAAATTGGTACCGTCTTTGCATAATTATCATGGTGGCCTGTGAGGCACCCGAAGAACCACTAAATTTGCACACAGTGGAAAACTGTAGTAAAATTTGATTAATTGTTCAAAGGAGTGAAACCTATGAAAACGACTAAACTTTTGATTCTCATAGCCGTGTGCGCAGCTGCGCTGCTCATTCCGGGGAGCTTTTTATTTTCGCAAGATTATTCTCTCGCTGACGCAGAAAATGAGATGCGGGAAATTGCCGTTGCACTGAGCAATACCTTCGGGCCAAACCTGGGCGGCATGTCCTTCATCGGTGAGCCAGTGGGATACTCCTTCACTCCCAGGTTCGAAGTGGGAATCGCGGGCGGTGCGGTGCTGGTGCCCCTTGAGGACATCGCCGCTGGAACCAGCCTCGATCTGGACATCGGCGACCTTGACCGTCTCCCCATCCCTGCGATTGCTGCGCATGGGAAGTTCTCGATCCGCAGGATCGAGATCGGGGGGAAGATCGCCGGCATACCTACACTCTCTTTCGATGAAGCGGGCGCGGAAGTCTCCAACATCATTATCGGCGGCAAGGTGCGCTACCGGCTGTTGAACTTCAAAACCTTCGGTCTAAAAGGCGGCGCCTCGGTCGGGGGGTTCTATGAGTATATGAATGGGTATGTGACGCTTACTCAAAGTGAATCAACTCCGATAGATTATGACGAAGACGGTACTCCTGATGGGTATATTGAAAATGCCGCTGGCTTCAAAACCGAGTGGAACTCGAGCACATTCGGTGGAGAGGCACAGGCCAACGTGCAGCTTCTGATCTTCAACATCTTCGCAGGAACCAGGCTGAGCAAGTCCTTCGGAAAGGCGGAGACAGTGCTCTCTGGAACCGGTAACATAACGGATGCAGGAACAGGTCCTGTTATTGAGGAAGGTGCAGTTCTCTTCAACGTTACTGAGGAGTCCAAGCCTGAAGGTATCGACACCTTCCTCTACGGCGGAGTGGAGGTGAAGATCCTGATGCTGAACGTCACCGGAAAGATCGGTTACAACCTGAGCAACAAGAACTACACCATTGATGGCGGCGTCCGCATGCAGTTCTGATGTGGTTTACACCGCAGAGAACGTGCGGTTTTTCGTTCAATCATTTGAAAATGGCGTGCGTTGTATACTACAATTAGAGTAGGTTTTTTACACGCACACAAGGAGTGTCCCTATGAAGCGCGTCATTGCCTCTGCGGTGGTAACCGTACTGCTGCTCGGCTGCACTGCGGTCTTCTCTTTTGCCCAGGAAGAAGCCGGGAAAATAACCCTCAGAACCCTTCCTGTAGACTGGTATGAGATCTCCGGTGATGGCGTGAAGGTCATGTACAGAACCTTCAACAATGACCCGGTCACGCTTTATCTTCCCTCGAGTTTCGAGAGGAAGTTCTTCCGGTTTGTGGATACGCCAAAGGAGTACGGAGGAGCAAACAGCCTCCCCTTCATGCTCGTGCACATGCAGGGCCAGGAAGTCCTCTACATCGACATCTACACCAGGTTTATGCGCACCGACGCACGCATTGCCAAATACGGGAAAGAGGACCTGGAGAATTTCAAAGCCCAGGAGCAGAAGGGAAAAATCGAGGTGAAACTTTTTTAACATACAAACGTGCGCTATTCTGCGTGTTCGATCCTTCTCTTTCCGAGTCTTGAGGGTGACCCGCCCGTATCCTTTACCGGGCCCACTCGTCCCAGGCCAGGACCGATATCTGCCTTTCCCGAGCTACCGAAAAACCGTATGAGTGAGCGAACCTGGTTTTTCAATGCTTCCTTGGCAGGAAGAAACAGCTTCCTGAGATCCGCCTCAGAGGGATTTTTTTCGAATGTTCTGTACAGAGCGCGAAGAAAGGTCACCTGAAGCTCGGTGGACACATTGATCTTCGTAATTCCGAGAGAGATCGCTTCCTGGAGGCTCCCCTCGTCTGCTTTCAGACTGATGCCGCGTGATCCTACCCCCTCTCTCGTCTTTAAAACCCCCGAGGACCCGTGCAGCACGAGCGGCACGTGCACCCTTCGGGCGATCTCCTCTACAAGCGACAGGTGGAGCGGTACGATCTCCTGCTTCATCCCGTGTATGCTCCCGCAGGCGACGGCGAGGGAGTCACAGCCAGAACGCAGAACGAACTCCTCTGCCATATCAGGGTCAGCCTGAAGCATCTTTACCGACTCTCGAAAGGAATCTGAAAGAGTAGTTTGCAGTTCGTCCCAACTGCCGGTGAAATCCCCCATCCTTGGTATCTTCCCAAGCTCCGCCTCCACAGGCACGTGGCAGTGATGGGCGATCTCCACCACCTGTTTCGTGACACGGAGGTTTTCTTCAAAGGCAGCACGGGACTGTATGCATTCACGGACCGTCTCAAAAGATAGAGCTGCACCGCCCGTGGCTGCCCTGTGAGCCTCGAGGAGGGTTTCTGTCCCGTCATACATGAGGGAGGTGAATCCTTCCCGAAGGCAGAGGATGTTCTGCTGAAGAGACGTCCCGTGATCCAGATGCAGAACCACTGGAACGGATGCAAGGGCAGCAGCGGTCTTCACCAGTTGAGACGAGAACTCGAGGCCGGCATATTTGATCGTGCCCTGGCTTATCTGGACGATCACCGGAGCCCTCTCTTCTTCTGCAGCTTCAACGATCGCCTGCACCATTTCCATGTTTGCCGCATTGAATGCCCCGATCCCGTAGTGCTCCCTCCTGGCCCGCTCCAAAATCACCGTGCTCGTCGAAAGCGGCATGTTTTCAACCCCCGCCTGCTCAAAATCGGTATTCACTCAGCCCGTACAAATCAATACCATGGCGTTCCCCCCCTGCCAGATCGAGCTTCAGTCTCACCTTTGTCCCCAGCGCAAGCTCCTTGAAATCCATGAAAAATGTAAATCCACTCAATAATCCGTTCCCATAGACTGCCTGTGGGACGAAACTCCAGCTGTACAGCGACCTTTCGTAGGGGTAGAGATACGCAAACCTGTTCTCCGCTGTGTTGAAGTACATGAGAGAAAATGTGCTCTTTTTCCCTTCTCCGGTCAACAGAAGCTCACCTGAAATCCCTATCCCGGTCACAGGCGCTGTTCCTTCGGGCCCCCCGGTCCTGTTTTCGACT
>Ga0180437_10012274_pt1 | contig 10145 bp, 7 predicted proteins | sample SS_ome_4_FD_132410 | JGI IMG/M metagenome (GOLD analysis project Ga0180437, IMG submission 132410) | Hypersaline lake sediment archaeal communities from the Salton Sea, California, USA - SS_3_D_1 metaG | ecosystem: Environmental > Aquatic > Non-marine Saline and Alkaline > Hypersaline > Sediment... | reverse complement strand
CTATCCGTATCGGCATGGATGAAGAGGACGCCTGGATGCTTGGCGATGCTTGGATCTACGCACCGGATCACATTGTCTTTGACGAGAGCGAGGATCTCCCTGAAGAATACTGGGGCATGAGCATGCCCGAAATCTTTGAACTGCAAGACGAATATGGAGCTTGGCATTACGAAGAAATGTCTGAGGCCGTGGTTCAGGGGCAAGAAGGCATCGGTTGGTACGTCTTCTGGCCGGATAAGGCTGGCGAATATGCCCCCTGGTGGGAATTCCTGACCCACGACTCGGGACGTGAAATCGCCGCCTGGACGCCAGTTGAGGTCTTTGACAACAAATGGGTGATTGGCATGTCGGCCATGCTACCCAGGATAATGGAAAACAGCGGTGCTTACCTACAGATTCAAAACGCTATTGTCCAAATGCTTGTGGTGACCGTGTTGGTCTTTGGCTTACTGTATTTCCTGAACCGGGCAGAGGTGCAAGTGAAAGAGCTACGTCAAAGAGTTGAGATTTTGCAGATCGAGATAGATGAAGCCAAAAAGGCATCGCAAGTCTCCGAGATCATCGAATCGGAGTACTTCCAGAATTTGGCAGCACACGCCAAAGAGCTTAGAACACGAAAGAAGAAGGGTGGTTGACGGCTTAAACTACGCATTCGATGTTTGCAAGGTAGGAGGGCGACAATGGCAGAGGCGCAGATCCTGATCGTTGAAGACAACAACATTGTAGCTATAGAACTACGAGACAGGCTGCAAGGTTTGGGATATACTATTGCTGCTCTGACCTCTTCCGGAGAGGAAGCCATTGAGAAAGCAGCCGAGAGACGCCCGGACTTGGTACTGATGGATATTAGGCTAAAAGGAGATCTGAACGGCATGGAAGCCGCTGAAGAAATCCGCGCCCGTTTTGATATACCGGTGGTCTATCTCACTGCTTGTACTGATGAGAACACGTTGCAACGAGCAAAGATAACGGAGCCTTATGGCTATATTCTCAAACCATTCGAAGAAAGGGGATTACATAGCACCATCGAGATAGCCCTCTACAAGCACAAGATAGAAAGGAAGCTAAAAGAGAGCGAGCGGTGGCTTGCCACCACACTCAAAAGCATAGGCGATGCTGTGATAGCCACTGATACCAAGGGGTACGTCCGATTTATGAATCCCGTTGCCGAGGCATTGACAGGCTGGAAGCAGGAAGATGCTTTGGGGAAAGATTTTGCAGAAGTATTCAATATCGTAGATGAAGAAACACGCGCCCTTACCGAGAGCCCTATAATGAAGGCACTTCGGGAGGGCGTTATTGCCAGTCTGGAAGATCATACTCTCATTGCCAAGGACGGAAGAGAAATGGCCGTTGACAACAACGCTGCACCGATCAGAGATGACAAAGGAAACGTCGCCGGTGCCGTTTTGGTCTTCCGTGACATCACCGAGCACAAGCGGGCGGAAGAGGCGTTGGAGCGCCGCACCGCGCAATTGGCTCTCATCAACCATATCGGCAGGCGGATTGCGGCAGCGCTGGACCTGGATCAGGTGTTGCAATCCATTGTCGATTCCGCCCCCCGTCTGATCTCTGCCGGCACCAGCGCCGTGATCCATCTGACTGACAAGGCAGCAGGGGAACTGATCCCCAGGGCCACTTCGGCCCCTGAGATCAATTTCCAGGAGAAATTGGAGATGTCCATCGGGAGAGGCATCGCCGCCCTCGCGGCGCAGGAAAAGCGGCTGATCAACGTGCCCGACGTGGAGAAAGACCCCCGCTTCCTCCCAATGGACATCCCTACTTCCAAGAAATCACTGCTGACTGCGCCACTGCTGGTAGATGGAGATTGCATCGGCACCCTCAGCCTGAGCAGCGACCAAGTAGGGGCCTTCAGCACCGACGATGAGCGGCTGCTGACAACGTTGGCCGCCCAGGCCGCCATCGCTGTCCGGAACGCCGGGCTGTACCAGGAAGTGCAGAGCAGGGTGGAGGAGTTGGTCTTCCTCAACCGGGTGGGCCGCGCCGTGACTTCCAGTTTGGACCTGAAACAGGTTCTAACGACGGTTATGCGAGAGGCCACCGGTGTGCTCAAGGTGGAAGCTGCCTCTGTTCTGCTGCTCGATGAGGAGGATGAAGAACTGGTCTTAGAAACTGTAGTCGGCCCCCGAGCAGAGGAGGTGAAGGGACTCAGAGTGCCGCTGGGGCAGGGCGTCGCCGGGTGGGTAGCACGGGAAGGCCAGCGGTTGCTTGTGCCCGACGCAGGGAAGGATCCTCGCTTCTACTCCAGCATTGACAGGGTCACCGGTTTCACCACCAGATCAGTCCTCTGTGTACCTCTGAAGCTCAAGAAGAAAGTGATCGGGGTGATCGAGGCGGTGAACAAAACTGAGGGCTATTTCAGCCAGGCAGATGTGGCTTTGTTGTCTTCTATGGCCCAGTCAGCGGCTATCGCTATCGAGAATGCGCGGCTATACAAAGACTTGCAGGACCAGATGGAGGAACTGAAGCAGACTCAGGCCCAACTGCTTCACACCGAAAAGATGTCCGCTCTGGGTAGGCTGGCCGCCTCTCTGACCCACGAGATCAACAATCCCTTGCAGTCGGTCATCGGTTGCCTGGATCTGGCCAAGGAAGAACTGGCCGAAGGGGAAAACGTAGATGAGTATCTGCGGATAGCCCGCGAGGAGGTGCAACGGGTAGCCCACACCGTAGCCCAGATGCGCGACCTCTCCCGGCCGGCCTCGGAGAAGAAGGGACCTACCGAGGTGAACGCACTCGTGGAGCAGGTGCTGGAGTTGAGCAGGAAGCGATGCGATGAGAACCAGGTAGAGGTAGTCTGGAAGCCAGCGGTCGATCTGCCCCGGCTGCTGCTGATGGCCGATCAGATCAAACAGGTGTTCCTGAATTTTCTTCTGAACGCCATCGAGGCCATGCCTGGTGGTGGCCAGTTGCGGGTGAGCACGGCCTGCACCAGCCATCCAGCCGGGGTGCGCATCGAGTTTACCGACAATGGCGTGGGCATCGCACCCCACGTTCTGCCCCAAGTCTTCGAGCCTTTCTATAGCACCAAGCCTGAGGGCATAGGGTTGGGCTTGTCCATCAGCTACACCATTGTGGAGCGACACGGGGGCCACATTGAGGTGGAAAGTCGGGTGGGAGAGGGGAGCACGTTCACTGTGTGGCTGCCAGCTTGAACGTGGCCCAGCCGGGGACCTTGGCCTAACAGAAGAGCATTGTAGGAGGGTGGATGACAGAGCAAATACATACCCTGGTGGTGGACGACGAAGAGAGGATCTGCTTCTTTCTGCAGGAGACCTTGCAGCGGGCTGGACACGCCGTGGTGACGGCGTCCAGCGGCGAGGAAGCGCTGGACAGACTCCGGGAGACCCCTTTTGATTTGGTGATGTTGGATCTGAAGCTAGGTGGCCGGGTGGATGGACTGCGGGTGCTAGAGACAGTAAAGTGGCGCTGGCCGGAAACGGCAGTTATCATCCTGACCGCCCATGGCTCTCTGGAGTCGGCCCTGGCTGCTATCCGAGAGGGGGTGGACGGCTACCTGCTCAAGCCGACCGGGGCGGCCGAGATACGGCAGGTCGTGCAGGAGGTGCTGGCTCGGCGGAAGGGGCTGGCCCGGCTCGAAGATGTGGGAAAGAAAGAGCACTTCTTACAGTGGGACGCATTGTCCGTTGACCAGGAGAAACACCTGGCAACTCTGGATGGGCAACCGCTGGATTTGACGCCCCGCGAGTTCCAACTATTGGCCCATCTGATGCAGAATGCTCACCGGGTGATCTCCCCAGGGGAACTGGTGCAGGTGGTGCAGGGGTACGATTGCGAAGACGAGAGGGAAGCGAGGGAGATCATCAAATGGTACATCCACCGCCTGCGGCGTAAGGTGGAACCTGATCCATCCAATCCCCGCTATGTCCTGAACGTGCGAGGGGTAGGGTATACTTTCGGGAGCAGGGAGTAGGCCATAACCTCTCCTGAGTCGACTGAGGGAGGGGACGGTCCCTGCGGAGACCTTCCACAGGTGCTGAACGCCAACTGAATTCCAACTTTTCAAACCAAATCCAAAAGCAGTCCCAACCTGATCCGTACAGTTGGGACTGCTTTTTTGTGTTAAAATGGAGTTAGAAGTTCTGTAAACGTCGTTCCTGGCTTTCTAAGGATGAGGGCATAAATGGGCGCATTCTTACCCACCTTTGTCAGATGGGCGGCTCGCTCACCCGCCGGTACGGGGGGATCAGATTGGGCCTGACCCTTGCCAGGGCGGTCATTGAAGAGCATGGTGGGCGGATTAGGGTTCAGAGTCAACCGGGCCAGGGTAGCCAGTTCACCATAGAACTTCCCCCGCTGTCAACCGTGGCTTAGATGGCTTAACCAGTAGAAGGAGATAGGACCTTGCGACATATTTTGATCGTAGAGGACGAGGAAAACGTGGCCACGACCCTCCAGTATATGCTGAAAAAGCTGCCCCGTTGCAACATCACCATCGCGGGCGGCGGTGAACAGGCGTTACGGCTCTTTGAACGGCAGCCTTTCGACCTGTTAATCACTGATTACAAAATGCCGGACATGGACGGCATGACATTGGCAGCACGTGTCCGGCAGTCGTATCCACAGACAGTCATCATTATGATCACAGCCTACGGCGACGATGCGCTGCGCGAACAGGCCGCTCATATTTCTGTCCAGCACGTACTGGACAAGCCGGTAGAGCTGGTGGAAATCCGCAGTGCGGCTTTGGAAGCATTGAGTCGGTTGGAAAACGGCCAGGCGGGAGCTGGTTGACCCTGCTTGAACTTGGATGCAATGGCAGCAACTTTACCACATTGGCTAGTGAGATGGATGTCTGATTTGTGAGGCATAGGATGAAAGATAAGGCTGAGACAAAAGAGCAACTCATAACTGAATTGGCGGAAATGCGCCAACGGATTACTGCAGTGGGGTCGGAGGAGTGACAAAATGGGATATATTCTTCTAGGAAGCTTGGCCTTCCTGGTCGCCTTCTTCTTCGACCTTGCCGCCTTAAAGGGCACTGCCTACCTGAAGCAGGCCATTGGATTGATCTTCGCGTCGCTACTTGGTTTCGCTTTGCTCATGGTCTGTCTCAAGGCAGAGAGATTTTCTCTACCTCCTTGGATCTCCTGGGTGGGCTGGCCTCTGCTCATTCTATCTGCTGGCCTGCTCGTCTATTCCATCTTTCTCGAGATCCCTTTCAAGCAGACTTATGCCACGGACGGGGTGGGAGATAAACTGGTCAAGACCGGGACCTATGCCTTGGTCCGACATCCCGGTGTCCTCTGGTTCGGTCTCTCTCTTCTCGCCCTCATAGGGATTTCCAGGTCGAAGCTGCTCCTGATCGCTGCGCCGTTGTGGTTCCTCCTGGATGTATTTTGGGTCTGGATTCAGGACCGCTTCTATTTCAGCCAGATATTTCCAGGCTACGAACAGTACAAGCAGGAAACACCCATGTTGATTCCAACCAGGGAGAGCATTGTCAAGTGTGCGAAAACCCTGCGGAAGGGCTGAGCAGGGTATCTGAATGTTTTCGGCATGACTGGTAACATCACAGAACTCAAGGAGGCAAAGAAAATGAGAAGCACAATTGAGTTGTTGAGGCAGGGACGAAGGGACGAGGTCTGGCAGAAGTATTGTGGTTTCTTGGACCTCAGCCTGGAGGAGTTTATGGAGATCCAGCGATGTTTGCTGATGGAGCAAACGGGCTTGCTCGCCCGGTGTGAACTAGGGCGGAAGATCATGGGCAACACCGTGCCCAGAAGCGTGGATGAGTTCCGCCAGATGGTGCCACTGACCACCTACAAAGACTATGCACCCTATCTGACGGACAAGAGGGAAGACGTGCTGCCGGTCAAACCCTTCATCTGGGCTCACACCGGTGGCACCACCGGTCGCTGGAAGTGGGCTCCCCTCACTGAAAGGATGTATGACCTGTATACGGATTATTGCTTTGCCATGATGCTGCTTGCTTCCTCGCAGGGCCGCGGCCATTTCACGGTTGCGAACAACGACGCCTTTCTCTATGCCGGTGCTCCGCCCCCCTATATCTCGGGCATTGGCATAGAGGCGGTTGGACGAGTCCTGAATTTTCGCTACGTCCCTCCTCCCGACAAGGTTCGAGAGCTGGATTTCCGGGAGCGCGTCAAGTTGGGTTTCACCCTGGCTCTGCGAACGGGCATCGACATCACGGGAGGGCTGGCCGGTGTGATGGCCCGCATCGGGGCAAGTTTCGGCGAGAGGGAAAAATCTTTGAAATCTCTCCTGCACCCGGCAGCGGCTTGGCGGGTGATCCGGGCTGCGATCAGAGCCAAGAGAGCAGGCCGGCCTATAATGCCCAGAGATATGTGGGACATCAAGGTCCTTATATGCTCCGGGATGGACGTAGCTGCTTTCCGCGAGAAGGTCAAGCATTACTGGAAAGTAGATCCCTTCGAGTCCTACATCATCACAGAGTTCGGCTGCCTCCTGGCCATGCAGACCTGGAACCGCAAAGGCATGACCTTTACGCCGGATGCCGGCTTTTTCGAGTTCATTCCTGAGCAAGATTCCCTCAGGAGCCGCGACGATCCTTCGTACGAACCGACCACAATCCTCATAGATGAGCTGGAAGCAGGTAAGCGATATGAAGTTGTCTTTACCAATTTCCACGGGGGCATCTTCACGCGCTACAGGCCGGGGGACCTGATCAAGATCACAGCTCTTGAGGACGACGAAACGGGCGTGCGCCTGCCGCAGATGGTCTTTGAGAACAGGGCGGACCGCATCATTGACATCGGCGGCTTTAGCAGACTGAACGAGCGGATCGTCTGGCAGGCCCTGGAGAGCCTCGATATCCAGTACGAGGACTGGATGGCGCGGAAAGAGTTTGAGGACGGCCAACCAGTAGTCCGCATCTATCTGGCCATGGACCATCTCCATCGGGACCACCTGGATGCCAAGCTCCACGAGACATTGAAGGCGTTGGATGAGGACTATGCCAATCTCGAATCCATGTTGGACATGAACCCCTTGCGTCTGCGATACCTTCCTATGGGTACGTTCGCCCGATACACCCAGATGCGCGAGGCAGAGGGGATAGACATGGCTCACATGAAGCCATCCCATATGCAACCTTCTGACGAGGTTGTGAATAGGATACTACTTCTGGCCCAAGATTGAATTGGACCGTCTGAGAGAAAGGCTTGAGTTATGAACATTGCAACTGTGATACCCTTGATTGCTTCTCTTCTTTACTTCCTCTTGTTTGCCTTCTCCTTGCGGGTGAGGCGCAGGGTGAATCGCATCTTTTCGGCCTATCTTTTGGCCATGGGGCTGTGGACCTTTAGCTCGTTCATGTGGCACGCTGACTTTCCTGTAATCGGTGACCCGCGCTGGCTTCAGGCGGGGATGTTCTGTGCCATCGTTGCCTGGGTGCTGATGTGTGTGCTGTCTGTGGTCATTCCTGGTTTGGACTCTGTGCCAGCCGTCAGAGCTGGCCTGTGGACCGCCTACGGCGTGGGAGGGCTCCTCTTGATAGGCGATGTCCAAGGCCAGCTCATCCACGTCACCCGTATCGAGAGAGGCCATTTCAACGTTCAGTTCGGCGGCCTTATGTACCTCTGGTTTGCGGTTACTAGCGTGAGCTACGTGGCTCTCGCTTTCCTGCTAGCACGAGCCAGCCTCAAAACGGGCGATCACAACCAGAGAAATAGGCTGCTCTACATTGCCATTGGCAATATCCTGATCATAGCCGGGGGTTTTGCTAATATCCCGCCCCAACTGCGCTCTTTTCCCTTTGACGTTCTCTTCAGTGTGGTCAGTGCGTTCCTGATGGCTTACGCTATCCAGCGCTACCAACTCTTGGACCTCTCTCTCGTTATCCGCAGGGGCCTGGCCTATTCCATACTGACCGCGGGCATGGCTACCACCTATCTTCTGAGCATCTTTGTCTTCGAGCGCCTGGCTCGCACCATTCTCGGCTATGGCGCTTACTTGATACCCATTCTGGTGGCCGCCGCCGTCGCCGTGGCCTTCCAACCCCTACGGGGCAGGGCCCAAACCTGGGTTGACCGGCTCTTCTTCCGCGAGAAATACGACACTCAACAGATGCTCCATCGGCTCAGCCAGACGGCGGCTTCTATTCTCGACCTGAATGTCTTGGGCGGAATGCTTCTGGAAGAGGTCACCACCACAATGCACATAGCAAGAACGTGCATCCTGCTAAGGGAACAGGAGACGGGGGAATTCTACCTGGCGGCACAAAGGGGTCTGGGCGAGGACGTGACCCATCTGAGGCTGAGGAGGAACCACCCTCTGCTGCGCTGGATGGCCCGCGAGAAGAGAGTTTTGAGCGACTATAGAATAGGTATGCTGCCTCAGTTCAAAGTCCTGTGGGGAGAGGAGAAGGAGGATCTGAACAGGCTGGGCGCAGAGCTCTTCGTCCCACTACTGGTCAAAGGCGATTCGGTGGGCTTGTTTGCCTTTGGCCCCAAGCTCTCCGAAGAGGCGTACTCACAGGATGAGAAGATCACCCTGACCACCCTGGCCAACCAGACGGCAATGGCCATCGAGAACGCGAGGCTGCATAAGGCGGCTCAGCAAGAGCTAGCTGAGCGCAGGCGGGCAGAGGAGGCGCTGCGCAGAGCGCACGACGAGTTGGAACTGCGGGTCCAGGAACGGACTGCAGAGCTGGCAAGAGCCAACGAGACACTGCAGGTTGAAATCACTGAGCGTAAACGGGCGGAGGAGCAAATCCAGGCTTCGCTGGAAGAGAAAGAGGTGCTGCTGAAGGAAATCCACCATCGGGTCAAGAACAACTTACAGGTCATCTCCAGCCTGCTCTATCTTCAGTCGAAGAAAGTCGAGGATAGCCAGACTCTCGAGATCTTCCAGGACAGCCAGCACCGCGTCCGGTCCATGGCCCTCGTCCACGAAAGGCTGTATCAGTCCCAGGACCTGGCCAGGGTTGACTTTATTGAATATGCCCGCAGGTTGACAGGCTATCTGTTCCGGTCGTATGGCGTCGATTCGAACTTTATCCAACTGGAGATCAATGGGAATGGTGTTCCCCTGTGTGTTGACACAGCCATTCCTTGTGGATTGATTCTCAATGAACTGGTTTCAAACTGCCTGAAACACGCCTTTCCAGGTGTCGGGGAAGGTGAAATCCACATCGAGATTCGTTCGGATCATGATGGTCAGGTCACCTTGCTGGTCAGGGACAACGGGGTGGGCTTCCCGGAGGATTTGGACTTTCGAAATACAGAGTCATTGGGTCTGCAATTAGTCAGTAACCTAGTAGCACAACTTGAGGGCACTATCGAGCTGGATAGAACTGCTGGAACGGCATTTCAGATGACCTTTACTGAATGAGGAGGGGGAACTATGGCAAAGGCGCAGATCCTGATTGTCGAAAATGACAATATCATCGTGATGGAGCTACGAGATCGGTTGCAGAGTTTGGGATATGCTATTGCTGCTGTGGCCTCTTACGGAGAAGAAGCCATTGAAGAAGCAGAAAAGACACACCCCGATTTGGTGCTGATGAATATTCGGTTAAAAGGGGACATTGACGGCATAGAAGCTGCTGAGGAGATCCGTGATCGTTTCGATATTCCGGTGGTCTATCTCACTGCCTTGACAGATCAGGACACACTGCAGAGAGCCAAGATGACAGAGCCTCATGGCTATATCATCAAACCGTTCGGCGAAAGGCAATTACAGGCTACCATCGAGATGGCCCTTGGTAAGCATGAGAAAGACTGAAGTAAAGAGTAGGAGGTAACCATGGCCAAGGCGCAGATCCTGATTGTTGAGGATGACAACATCGTCGTGATGGAACTACGAGACAGGTTGCAAAGTCTGGGCTATGCCGTTGCTGCTGTGGCCTCTTCCGGAAAGGAAGCCATTGAAAAAGCAGCAGGGACACAGCCGGATCTGGTGCTGATGGATATCAGGTTAAAGGGGGCTATGAGTGGGATAGAAGCCACTAAAGAAATCCGTGTCTGTTTCGATATTCCGGTGATCTATCTTACTGCTTACGCGGATGAGAACACATTGCAGCGAGCTAAGGCAACGGAGCCATATGGTTACATCCTCAAACCCTTCGAGGAGAGAGAACTACGTACCAATATTGAGATAGCTCTTTACAAATACGAGGT